>Ga0247727_10001571_pt1 | contig 53802 bp, 64 predicted proteins | sample WisWelCaveWW1625_FD_202498 | JGI IMG/M metagenome (GOLD analysis project Ga0247727, IMG submission 202498) | Biofilm microbial communities from Wishing Well Cave, Virginia, United States - WW16-25 | ecosystem: Environmental > Aquatic > Deep subsurface > Groundwater > Cave microbial mat | place... | reverse complement strand
CCCGACCGGGCCCGTTCACACGACCATCGCGACCGCGACGCCGGAGGTCGCCGCTTCCACCGTCTGAGAGAATTCACTCAAACGACCGCCGGCGCGAAGTTCCACGACGGTCGGGACAACCTCGGCTACACGCCACCGTCTGACAGCTACCCACCAACGACCGAAGACTTTGGAAACGGGTCGGGGAGCACTGGCTTCTGTAGCGATGGAACTCTTAGCGACAGCATTGGCCGACCTGGCGCTTGCTCTCATCACGGCGGGGTGCGTTGATGGAGCCGTGGGCGTGGATGACGGTCGCGGGCGGTGTTGGATTGGTCGCGGGCGTGGAGGCGTGGGCGTGGATGCGTTAACCAGCGGTCGGCGATCGTGCTGGCGACCGCCGGCGTCGTCGGCGTGGTCGTGCTCTGCTTTGCGGTTCTCGTCGTCGGCGGGGTTGCGTACGGGATCGTCACCGCCTACTCGCCTTCGAGCGGTGACGCCGCCATCGAGTCCTGCGACACGAACTACGAGGGGGGCTGCGTGCCAGACACTGCCGTCGACGTGGACTGCGACGAGATCTCAGCTACAGATCTGGCAGTGGTCGGCGAAGACGTAAACGGTCTCGACCGAGACGGGGATGGGATCGCCTGCGAGAGTTGAGGCGACTGGCCAATTCACTGGCCACCGCGCCGTTCTGAACGACGAGAGCCCCGTAGATACGGGGCTTTCAGAGTACCGCCACGGGGATTCGAACCCCGGTTTCCGCCGTGAGAGGGCGGCGTCCTAGTCCCCTAGACGATGGCGGCAAGGGACGCGTCAAGATAGCAAGGCGCCCCGGCAGCTCGGGCTCGAGCCGCTGCTATCGTGCCGCCTCGCATCTATGCGGATGTGGCGGAATTGGTAGACGCGCAGGCTTCAGGTGCCTGTGTTCTTCGGGACGTGGAGGTTCGAGTCCTCTCATCCGCATGACGGGAGTAGGCTGGTTCTGGGAGACGGGAGATCTGGCCTTCTGCTTTATGATGTCCGGTTCCTTACCGTCGCCTTCCACGTCGCGCGAACCCGCGCCGAGCTACGGGCCGTAGGCCTTCGGCCCGCGACGTATCGCCCCACCCGAGGCGTCGCCAGATCGCGCGCCGCTGAACGGTCCATGCCAGTTGGGCGCCCCGCGTCGTGTGACACCGGATAGCGTCTCGACCGCGAGCGACAAGAAGGAGTGAGGAGATGCCTGTTGTAGCGACGGCCACCAGCACGCCCGCCGACGTGCTGGCTCTCGCGCGCGAGGAGGAGGTCGAGATCGTCGATCTCCGGTTCTGTGACGTCCCGGGCCTCATGCAGCACTTCTCGATGGCGCCCGAGCAGCTCACCGAGGAGGGCTTCGAGGAGGGCTTCGGGTTCGATGGCTCTTCGATCCGCGGCTTCCAGCAGATCCAGGAGTCGGACATGCTGCTCCTACCCGACCCCACGACGGCGTTCATCGACCCCTTTACGGCGGCGAAGACGCTCACGCTCTTCTGCTTCGTCAAGGACCCGGTGACGGAGGAGTTCTACTCAAGGGACCCGCGCCACATCGCGCGCAAGGCCGAGCGCCACCTGATCGACACGGGCGTCGCGACGACGTCGTATTGGGGTCCGGAGCCGGAGTTCTACATCTTCGACTCCGTCCGCTTCGACCAGAACCCGCAGTCCGGCTACTACTTCATCGACTCGGTCGAGGGTGCATGGAACGTCGGCCGGGAGGAGGAGGGCGGCAACAAGGGCTACAAGCCCCGGTACAAGGAAGGCTACTTCCCCGTGCCGCCGATGGACCACTTCCAGGATCTGCGCTCCGAGATGCTGATCAACCTCCGCAAGGTCGGCGTCGGGGTCGAGATCCACCACCACGAGGTCGGCACGGCGGGTCAGGCCGAGATCAACATGGGCTTCGCACCGCTCCTGCGGATGGCCGACAACCTCATGCTCTACAAGTACGTCACGAAGATGACCGCGCTCCGGAACGGGCGGACTGTCACCTTCATGCCCAAGCCGATCTTCGAGGACAACGGCTCCGGGATGCACGTCCACCAGAGCCTCTGGAAGGACGACGAGCCGCTGTTCTTCGGGGACGGGTATGGCCAGCTCTCGGAACTCGCGCGCTTCTACGTCGGCGGGATCATCGCCCACACGCCGGCGCTGCTCGCGCTGTGCGCGCCCACGACGAACTCCTATCGTCGCCTCGTTCCGGGCTTCGAGGCCCCGGTCAACCTCGCCTACTCGAAGCGCAACCGCTCCGCGTGCGTCCGCATCCCCGTGTACCACAAGTCCCCGAAGTCGAAGCGCATCGAGTTCCGCTGCCCGGATCCGTCGTGCAACCCCTACTTCGCCTTCGCGGGGATGCTGATGGCGGGTCTCGACGGGATCAAGCGCCGGATCGAGCCCCCCGAGCCGGTCGACCTCGATCTCTACGACCTGCCCGACGAAGTCGCGGAGCGAGTCGCGCACGTCCCGGGCTCGCTCGACGAGGCCCTGAGGGCGCTCGCCGACGACCACACATTCTTGCTCGACGGCGGGGTCTTCACGGACGACCTCATCGAGACGTGGATCGACTTCAAGCGCCAGCGGGAGATCAACGCTGTCGCGGCGCGCCCCCACCCCTGGGAGTTCTACCTGTACTACGACATCTGATCGGGCCGCGGCGGCCGGGGAGACAGCTCGTCCCGGGCCAGCGTTAGGGCTACCCGAGCAGTGAGGAGCTTCTGCCGCTTGGTCCGCGCGTTCGGCTCGAGCAGTCGCTCGACAAGCATCTCAATCGGCACCGGAGGGTTTGAACGTCGTCCACCCTGTTGCATGACGCTGGCCGCCAACTCCGGGGGTGGCCGACCGGCACCGCTTCACGCCTCGTCGACCCCCAACTCCTGGGCCCACCCGGCGGGCGTGACGAGCAGGACGCGGTTGTCGGGCTCCTTGCGCACCTCGAGGCCCTGCTCGCGGGCCATCAGCTCGCCGGCCCAGACGTCCCAGGGGTGCAGGCTGCACGTGTAGGCGAGCGCCCCGAAGCGGCCGGCCGCCGTCCACGCGAGGTCGAGGCCGAGGCTTCCGGTTATGCGGATCGGGCCGATGTTCCCGCGCAGCCGCATCCAGCGCTGCTCGGCGAACAAGCGGCCGAGCGCGGCTGCCCAGGTCGAGTCCACCGGTTCTCGCTGCGGTCGCGGCGGCGCCGGCGCACCGCCGAGCCGCAGGCCGCCGCCGCCCCGGACCGCGCTCCACAGCTCGCCGCGTGAGGGGTCGAGCGTGACGCCTACGAGCGGCCCGTCGGCGTCGGCACAGGAGATCACCACGCACCAGTGCGGCAGCCCATTCGCGAAGTTCCAGGTCCCGTCCACGGGATCGGCGGCCCAGGTCAGGCCGCTGTGAGAGGGACGGTCGCTCGTGCCCTCCTCCCCCATGAACCCGTCGTCCGGGAAGCGCACGGCGATCCGCGCCGCGATGAGCCGCTCGATGCGCTCGTCGGTCTCGGTGACGAGGTTGTGCTGGCTGCCCTTCGTCCTCACCGCGCCGACGCCCGTGGCGAAAGCCTCGAGCGCGGCTGCTCCCGCCTGCTCGGCGATCTCCTCCGCGGCGGTGAGCCGCTCCTGATCCACGGGGGCGCACGCTACCTGCGTGCGTTGCCGGCACGGCACGCCCCCTACGTACCTCCAGCGCCGGGAGCTCGAGGTATGCCCAGGAAGGCTCCCGGCGCCGCTTGTGGCACGGACCGTCGGTCCCGGTCCGCGGAGACTTGCTCGTGCCGTCGGCACGAGACTCGCGCGCGGCGCAGCGGCTGCGGCTGCGCGCTGATGAAACCGGCGTGGCTTCCGAACCTCCCCGAGCGGCGCGACACGGCGCGCCGCTGCATCACAAGGCTTACTCCTCGGCCCCCGCGGTTTCAAGGGGAAAGACCTCCTCCATCGTGCAGCCATCGCGAAGCGTCTGAGCTCGCGGATACGGTCCGCACGCAACCTCAACGACCTCTGGAGGATCTCGGGCGCCGCATCCGCGCATTCGACAACGGCTCAGTGCCGACCGCTCCCGCGCTGCTGCGCGCTGTTCGTGGCGCTCGGCGGAGATTCCGTGGCGCAGGACGCTTACACGAGCGCCAAGAAGCTGATCACCGGCAAGCAGATCAAGAACGGGGCGATCAGTGACCGCCACCTCTCCAAGGGCCTGCGCGCACAGATCAAGAAGGCCGGGACGCCGGGCAAGGACGGAGCCGCAGGGGCGGCCGGCGCCGTTGGATCAGCAGGAGCCGCGGGGGCCGCGGGGGCCGTCGGACCATCTGGCCCGTCAGGCTCGATCACGGGCGCGCCGGCAGGCGGCGCGCTCACCGGGTCCTATCCGAACCCGCAGCTCGCCGACGACACGGTCGGCGCGGCGCAGGTCGCGCGGACGCGCTCGGCGGGGCCGACATCGACGAGAGCACCCTCGGAGCGGTGCCGGACGCCAACGCGCTGGGCGGAGTGGCCGCTGCGAGCTACCAGCAGGCATGCGCCAATGGTGTCGTGAAGGCCCATGCCGTGGTGTCGCTCGCGAGCGCCTCCACGACTGAGTACAGCACCGCGGGCGTTTCCAACGCGTACATCTGCGGCGGTGGCATCGTCTACGCAAGCGCGTCGCGACCGGAACCGTCCGCATCGCCCTCCATCCGACCGGCCAGACCGGGCAGTTCGGCGCGAACCTGGGCATCGCATTCGCATTCGCAAGCGCCACCGAGTTCAACGGCAACTACGTGGCGAACGTCAGCGACTCCGGAAACCCCGCTGACCCTCCGCCAGGGTACATGTCGGTCGCCGCCTACCGCGCGGTGATCACCGACAACGCCGACACGGCCATCAACGAGCCCGTCAAGATCATCGTCTTCTGACCCCCACGCGAGTTGGGGCGCTCCGGCGCGGCTCCCGTCAACCCCGCCGCTTGACGGCGGGGTTCGGCAGGTCGGTGATCGTGCCGTCCGCCAGCTCGGCGGCGAGCCCGACCGTCTCGCTCAGCGTCGGGTGCGCGTGAACCGTGAGCGCGATGTCGCCGACGTCTGCGCCCACCTCGATCGCGAGCCCTACCTCGGCCACCAGATCACCGGCGGACGTGCCCACCATCCCGGCCCCGAGAACACGCCTGGACGAGGGGTCGAACAGCAGCTTGGTCAGCCCGGCGGCGCCGTCCATCGTCAGCGCGCGGCCTGACGCCGACCACGGGAAGACCGTCTTCTCGTAGGCGGTGCCGCGCGCCTTGGCCTCGATCTCCGTGAGGCCCACCCAGGCGACCTCCGGCTCGGTGTAGGCGACCGAGGGCATCGCGCGCACGTCATACGCCGCGTCGTGCCCGGCGATCACCTCGGCCGCAACATGCCCCTCGTGCGTCGCCTTGTGCGCGAGCATCGGATGGCCGGCGATGTCGCCGATCGCGTGTATGTGCGCGACGTTCGTGCGCATCTGGTCGTCGACGGCGACGAAGCCGCCGTCGTCGACCACGACCCCCGCGCTCTCCAGGCCGAGCCCCGCGCCGTTGGGCGCGCGCCCGACCGCGACGAGAACCCGGTCGAAGAGCGCCGGCTCGACGTCGCCTGAGAACGTCACATGCACGCCGTCCTCACGCAGCTCGGCGCCCTCGACGCTCGTCGACAGGTGGATCGCCTCGTAGCGGCCGGCGATCCGCTTCTGCAGCGGCCGCACGAGGTCGGGATCGCAGCCCGGGATCAGCTGGGCGGCGAGCTCGACGACGGTCACGCGCGAGCCGAGCGCGTCGTAGACCGTCGCCATCTCCAGGCCGATGATGCCGCCGCCGATCACGAGCAGGCGCTCAGGGATGTCGGCCAGATCGAGCGCCCCGGTCGAGTCCATCACGCGCGGATCGTCGTCCGGTACTCCGGGAAGCCGCACCGACCTCGACCCGGCGGCGACGATCGCGTGGTCGAAGGAGATCGTGCTCGTGCCCTCCTCACCCGTGACCTGCAGCATGTGCGGGCCGGTGAAGCGCGCCTCGCCGTGAACGACGCGGACCTTGCGCGACTTCGCCATCCCCGCCAGTCCGCCCGTCAGCTTTCCGACGACCCCGTCCTTCCAGTCGCGCAGATGGTCGAGATCGATCTGCGGCGCGCCGAACGAGACGCCGTGATCAGCCATCGCCTGCCCTTCAGCGATCACCTTGGCGACGTGCAGCAGCGCCTTCGACGGGATGCAGCCGACGTTCAGGCAGACGCCGCCGAGCGTCGAGTGGCGCTCCACCATCACGACGTCCAGGCCCAGGTCGGCGGCGCGGAACGCCGCCGCGTAGCCACCGGGGCCTGAGCCGAGCACGAGCACGCCGGCATGCTCGTCGCCGCGCTCGGATTCGGGGAGAGCCGAGGGCTTCTCCGGGGCGGTCGGCCTGACCTGCGGCGTGAGAGCGCGTGGGACGGTTGAACGTCCCGCAACACCCCCTATAGGGGGTAGTCCGGGACGTTCGGCGGATGCGAGGGGCGGCGAGGCGGCGTCGTCCGATGACTCGCTGGCCGTCTCGATGACCGCGATCACGGAGCCCTCCGAGACTTTGTCGCCCAGGGCGACCCGCAGCTCCGTCACCATGCCGGCCTGCGGCGCGGGGATCTCCATCGAGGCCTTGTCGGACTCCAGCACGACGATCGGGTCGTCGGCGCCGACCGCGTCGCCGACCGCCACGAGCACCTCGACGACCGGGACGTCCGTGTAGTCGCCGATGTCCGGTACGACGACCTCAACCGCGACGCTCACAGCAGCACGCGCCGCATGTCGGTGAGCACGCCGGCGAGGTGCGCGCAGAAGCGGGCCGCGGCGGCGCCGTCGATCACGCGATGGTCGTAGGACAGCGAGAGCGGGAGCATCAGCCGCGGCGCGAACTGGCTGCCGTCCCATACCGGCCTGATCGCGGAGCGCACCACGCCGAGGATCGCGACCTCGGGTGCGTTGACGATCGGCGTGAAGGACGTGCCGCCGATCCCGCCGAGGCTCGAGATCGTGAACGTGCCGCCGCTCATCTCCGCCGGGCCGAGCTTGCCGGCGCGGGCCTTGCCGGACAGCTCGGTCAGCTCACGCGCCAACTCGAGCAGGCCCTTGCGGTCGACGTCCTTGACGACCGGGACCACGAGCCCGTTCGGCGTCTCGGCCGCGAAACCGAGGTTGTAGAAGCGCTTGCGCACCAGCTCATCGCCGTCGAGCGACGAGTTGAAGTCGGGAAACGCCGCGAGCGTCGCCGCGCAGGCCTTGAGCAGCAGCGCGACCATCGTGATCTTGACGTCGCTCTGCTCGGCGTTCAGCTTCTTGCGAAACGCCTCGAGGTCCGTGATGTCGGCCTCCTCGTTGTGCGTGACGTGCGGGATGTGGACCCAGTTGCGAGCAAGGGCCGCAGCGGAGACCTTGCGGATCTTGCTGAGCGGAACGCGCTCGACCTCGCCCCAGCGCGCGAAGTCGACTTGCGGCCACGGCGGGAGGTCCAGACCGAGGCCCTGTCCGGCCTTGGCGGCGGCCGGGGCGGGGGCGGGACCAGCTTGTCCCGCGCTGCGCACGTCCGCCTCGACGATGCGGCCCTTGCGCCCTGTTCCGGAGACGCCCTGAAGGTCGATGCCCAGCTCGCGTGCCAGCCGGCGCACGGACGGGCTCGCGTAGGGCGATTGGCCGTCCGGCGCCGCAGCGCGTGAGGCCGGCGGCGCCGCGGTGGCGATCGCGGTCTCGGGCGCAGCGAGGCCGCCGTCCGCGGGAGCGCGACCGCTGTCGCCTGCGGCGTCAGCGGCGGGATCCACGGATTCAGCGTCGCGCTCGTCGACCTCGATCGTCGCCACCAGCGTTCCCTGCGAGGCCGTGTCGCCGACCTTCAACAGCACCTGCGCGATCTTGCCGGCGACGGGAGCCGGAACCTCCATCGTCGCCTTGTCGGACTCGAGGCTCACAAGCGGATCGTCGACCGCAACGGCGTCGCCGGGCGCGACGTGCACCTCGATCACCGGCACGTCCTCGTAGTCGCCGATGTCCGGGACGAGGACCTGCGTCACCTGCGCCATGGGGCATCCCCGTCGGTCTCGATCGAGTAACGCTGAATGGCGGCAGCGGCGTCCTCGGCGCGGCCCAGCACGTGCAGCGCGGCGACGACGACGTGGTGGCGGTCGACCTCGAAGAAGCGCCGCAGCGCCTTGCGGTAGTCGCTGCGCCCGAAGCCGTCGGTGCCCAGCACCGTATAAGGCGCGCCGACCCACGGCCGGATTCCGTCGGGCAGCGCACGCACGTAGTCGGTCGCCGCGACCACCGGGCCGGGTCGATCGCCGAGGCACTGCTCGACGTAGGAGCTCGGTGGCGGCTCCAGCGGGCTCAGGCGCCCTCGGCGCTCGGCCTCCATGCCGTCACGGCGCAGCTCGGTGAACGAGGTGACGCTCCAGACGTCGGCGCCGACCCCGAACTCATCGCGCAGCAGCTCCGCTCCGGCGAGCACCTCACGCAAGATCGTCCCCGAGCCGAGCAGCTGGACCTGCGCATCGTCGGCCTCCGCAACGACGTGCATCCCGCGCAGGATCCCGTCCTCGGCGCCATCGGGCATCGCCGGCTGCGCGTAGTTCTCGTTCATCACCGTCACGTAGAAGTAGATGTCCTCGCGCTCGGCCAGCATCCGCCGCAGTCCGTTGTGAACGATCACGGCCAGCTCGTAGGCATAGGCCGGGTCGTAGGAGACGCAGTTGGGGATCAGCGACGCCTGTACGTGGCTGTGCCCGTCCTCGTGCTGAAGGCCCTCGCCATTGAGCGTCGTGCGGCCCGCCGTGCCGCCGATCAGGAAGCCGCGCGCGCGACTGTCGCCCGCGGCCCATGCGAGGTCGCCGACGCGCTGGAACCCGAACATCGAGTAGTAGACGTAGAACGGCACCATCGCGACACCGTGGTTGGCATACGAGGTGGCCGCCGCGATCCACGAGGAGAACGCGCCCGGCTCGTTGATCCCCTCCTGCAGGATCTGGCCGTGCTTGTCCTCGCGGTAGGACATGAGCTTGTCCTCGTCCTCCGCGTGATAGAGCTGGCCGACCTGGCTGAAGATCCCGAGCTGACGAAACATCCCCTCCATGCCGAACGTGCGCGACTCGTCGGGAACGATCGGCACGACGAAGCGCCCCAGGCCCTTGTCGCGCAGCAGCGTCGAGAGGATCCGGACGAACGCCATCGTCGTCGAGATCTCACGCTCACCGGTGCCCTCGAGCTGAGCGCTGAACGTCGACAGCTCAGGCACCGGCAACGCCGGCGCGTCCGCCCGCCGCTGCGGAAGGCTGCCACCGAGCGCGGCACGGCGCTCACGCAGGTAGACCATCTCGGGGGCGTCGTCGGGCGGCTTGTGGAAGCTGATGTCATGGACCTCCTGATCGGTGAGGTGCATGTCGAAGCGGTCGCGAAAGGCCAGCAGCGCGCCCTCGTTCATCTTCTTCTGCTGGTGGGTGATGTTGCGGCCCTCGCCGGCATCGCCCATCCCGTAGCCCTTGATCGTCTTGGCCAGGATCACGGTCGGCTGGCCGCGATGGGAGACCGCCTCGGCGTATGCGGCGTAGATCTTCTGGGGGTCGTGGCCGCCGCGGTCGAGCCGCCAGATCTCCGCGTCGGACATGCCCTCGACCATCCGCGCGAGCTCCGCGTCGGCTCCGAAGAAGTGCTCGCGCACGTATGCCCCGTCGCGCGACTTGTAGGTCTGGTAGTCGCCGTCGAGGACCTCCTCCATGCGGCGCACGAGGCGACCGTCGACGTCGGCAGCCAGGAGCGGATCCCAGCGCCCGCCCCAGATGACCTTGATGACGTTCCAGCCGGCGCCGCGGAAGTTCGTCTCCAGCTCCTGGATGATCTTGCCGTTGCCGCGGACCGGACCATCGAGCCGCTGCAGGTTGCAGTTGACGACGAAGACGAGGTTGTCGAGGCGCTCGCGGCCGGCCAGCGAGATCGCTCCCATCGACTCCGGCTCGTCCATCTCGCCGTCGCCCATGAAAGCCCAGACCTTTCGACCCGCCGTATCGCTGATCTCGCGGCCCGTCAGGTACTTCATGAAGCGCGCCTGGTAGATCGCCATCAGCGGTCCGAGGCCCATCGAGACCGTCGGGAACTGCCAGAAGCCGGGCATCAGCCAGGGGTGCGGATAGGACGAGAGCCCGCCGCCGCCGACCTCCTGCCGGTAACGGAGCAGTTGCTCCTCGCTGAGGCGACCCTCCAGGTAGGCGCGCGCGTAGATCCCCGGCGACGAGTGGCCCTGGATGAACACCAGGTCGCCGCCGTGGTCCTCGCTCGGGGCGTGCCAGAAATGGTTGAAACCGACCTCGTACAGCGTCGCCGCGGACTGGAAGCTCGCGATGTGCCCGCCCAGCTCGGAGGACTCCCTGTTGGCGCGCAGGACCGTGGCGACCGCGTTCCAGCGCACGAGCGAGCGCACCGCGTGCTCGAGATCCGGGTCGCCCGCGATCGGCGCTTCGAGCTCTGTGGCGATCGTGTTGACGTACGGCGTGCTGAGGTCCTCGGCGGGGTTCAGCCCGCGCCGCCGCGCGTCCGCGAAGAGCGCCTCGAGCAGCTCACGTGCGCGATCGGAGCCGTCATAGCGAACGACGGCGTCGAGCGCCTCAAGCCACTCCGCCGTCTCGCTGGGATCGGGGTCGTGCGCTGGACCGGCGGGTGTGGTTGACATGACTCTGACTCGCGATCGGGACGGCGTTGGGACCGTGGGCGACACTATTCCATCGCGGCCTCACCGCCGATCGGCCTGAAAGCGAAAGCCCAGCGGCTAATCGCCCTGCATCGCGGCCCCCAACCGCTGCGGCGGTCGGCGGGCCGGTGACGGCCGACGCCGCGTCCCGGTTCGGACGCATCAAGGCCGGCTGGCGGAAACTACGCACACGCCCGAGGGATGTCCGTCAATCTCAGCGGACGACTTCTGATGCGCCAGGAGCAGCCGGACACGAGGCTGGGGATGAAGGTTGGCGCGTACCGCCCGACCACCACCTAAGAGGGCGATCAGCACCAGTGCGCAAGATCCTGGAACTGGGCGGCATCCTGGCCGCCGTCGTGCTCATCGCGTTCGGGATCGGGGCGATCGTCAATGGCCTCGACGGCCGCAGCACGGTCAAGGACAGCCTCGAGCAGGAGCAGATCGGCGGGACGCCGGACATGACGCCGGCGGCCATCAAGGAGAGCGCGAAGCTGGCGGGCCTCCCGCCGAGCATCGAGCTGCCGACCTGCTCGGTCGCCGGCGGACCGGTCAACGACGGCGACAGCGCGCGCTGCTTCGCGAGCTACATGCGCATCCATGCGCTCGAGGCGACGGGCGGCAAGACGTACGCGGAGCTCACACGCACGCGACGGCCGACGGCCAGGGCACGGACGACGAAGCGGCGGCGCTGAAGAACGCGAAGGGCAGGCCGGTCGACAACCCGATCCGCAACCTGTGGATCAACGAGACCGCGCTCAGCACCGCGCTGAACACGAGCTACATGGCCGAGAGCGGATCTCGATCTTCGGGATCGTCACAGGCGTAGCGATGCTTTTGGCCGGCATCGGCCTCGGGATCCTCTCGCTGTTCGTCTTCGGCGGGCTGACGGCGGCGAGCGCGGTGCGGCGACGCGAGGCGGCCACCGAGCCCGTCGCGTCGGGGACGTAAGCGCACGACACCCACCGCCCACGAACGGCCGCCCGTGGGCGGCCGTTCGTGCAGTCGGGCGCGGCCGTGCAGCAGACCCGCGACCTCACCAGCCACGGCCCGTCTCAGCAATACGCAGTTTGCCGCAACGGTTCAGGCATCTCACACGGATGGCGCGGACGCCGGGCGGTGCGAGCTTGACGGCAACGCCATTTCAAGGAGACTTCATGAGCACGACACCGGACCGCCTCACGGCCATCGACGGGACTTTTCTCGAGCTCGAGGACGCGGACACGGCCGCGCACATGCACATCGGTGCCCTTCTGGTCTTCGCGGAACGGCGGCGCCGCGGTACGCCTGCTCTGGACGAGGTTCGCTCGTTCGTCGACGGGCGCCTGGACGCGCTGCCCCGCTATCGCCAGCGCCTGGCCGGGCTGTCGGCCGGCGGTCTCGGCTGGCAGCGCTGGGTGCCGGACGAGCACTTCGACGTCGCGCGCCACATACGCGCCGCGACGCTTCCGGCCCCAGGCGGGATGAACGAGCTGCTTGCCTGGGCGGGCGAGTACTACTCGCTGCGACTGGACCGCAGCATGCCGCTGTGGGAGGTCACCGTCGTCGACGGCCTTGCGAACGGCCGCTGGGCGCTGGCGACCAAGACACACCACTGCCTCGTCGACGGGGTCGGTTCGGTGGATGCGGCGCACCTACTGCTCGACGACGTGCGCGAAGCGCTCGCGGCGGCGCCTACGGGCGACGGCGAGGAGCGCGGGAAACCTGGATTCGCCCGGCGCCTCGTTCCGGATTCCCTGGTCCACGGCGCGAGCGCCGCGCTGCACGCCGCCACGCACCCGGTCGATCTCGCCCGGCGCGCCACCGCGCTGGGCGAGCTACTGGTGCGCGACGAGATCCAGGGCGCGCCCGATACGAGCCTCAACCAGGCGATCGGCCCGCGTCGCGTCATCCGCTCCGTCACCGTCAACTTCGATGACGTGCGCCACGTCAAGCGCACTCTGGGCGGCACCGTCAACGACGTGTTGCTCGCCGCGGCGTGCGCCGGCCTGCGCGACCTGCTCGTCGCGCGCGGCGAACATCTGCCGGCGCGTGGGATCCGCGCGATGGTCCCGATGAACATCCGCCAGCCCGACGAGCACGGCGACGCGCTTGGCAACCACATCAACTCGCTCTTCATCAACCTGCCGGTCGCAGAGCCGGACCCGGCCCGCCGCTACTCGCGGATACGCGAGGTGACGTCGACTGTCAAGGAGTCAGCGCTGCCGCTGGGCGCCGACACGCTGCTGCGCCTCACGGGCATCGCGCCGCCGGTCCTGCACCACCTGATCGCGAAGTCCCTGTTCGCCAAGCGCCTGTTCAACGTGACGATCACCAACGTGCCGGGACCTCAGGTTCGGATGACGGCCTTCGGCGCGCCGCTGGAGACGGTCTGGCCGCTGGTCCCGCTGGCAACGGACCACGCGGTAGGCGTGGCGATCATCTCTTACGACGGTCACCTGTGCTTCGGCATCAACGCCGACCTCGACTCCGTGCCTGACGTCGACGTCCTCGTCGCCGGCATCGACCGCGGCATCGCCGATCTGCAGCAGCTCGCCGGCGCCGAGCACCCGGCGGTGACCCTGTGAGCGTCGCCCCTCCCATGCCGAACACGGATGCGGCGCTCACCGAAGTGCCGCTGCGCGAGCTGCCGCTCGAGCGATTCGACAGCGTGCTCAGCTCTGCCGGCGCGGCGCGCTTGCACCGATACCTTGCCGCGGCCGGTCCGCTGTTCGCCGGCCGGACGGTCTGGAACCTCAACTCGACCGCGCGCGGCGGCGGGGTCGCCGAGATGCTCGCCGCCCTGGGGCCATACGCGCGAGGGGCGGGCGTGGACGCACGCTGGCTCGTCGTGAACGGCCGCGACGGCTTCTTCAAGCTGACGAAGCGTCTGCACAACCGGCTGCACGGAGCCGCAGGCGACGGCGGGCCGCTCGGCGAGGACGAGCGCCGCGCCTACGAGGCTGCGCTCGCGCCGGCGGGCCGCGAGATCGCAAGCCGCGTCGGACCGCGCGACGTCGTGATCCTGCACGACCCGCAGACGGCCGGTCTGATTCCCGTGCTGAAGGAGCTGGGCATACCGGTCTTGTGGCGCGCCCACATCGGCGTCGACGCTCCCGGCGACCTCGCCCGCTCGGCGTGGCGCTTCCTCCAGCCGTACGTGAGCGCCGCCGACATCTGCGTCTTTTCACGATCGTCCTACGCCTGGGACGGAATCGACACGGAGCGCTGCGCGTTCATCAGCCCGTCGATCGACCCCTTCGCACCAAAGAACGAGGATCTGGACGACGCCACCGTCTCGGCGATCCTCCGCGCGGCAGACCTCCGTGTGGGCGAGCCCGACGGCGCACGGCCGCGATTCACCAGGACGGACGGGACGAGCGACGAGGTCCGGCGCAAGGTCATCGTCGACCGGGCGCGACCCCTGAGGGTCGGCGAGCCGTTCGTTCTCCAGGTTTCGCGCTGGGACGCGCTCAAGGATCCGGTGGGCGTGGTCGACAGCTTCGTGCGCTACATCGCGCCGGGCTCCGAGGCGCATCTCGTATACGCCGGACCCGCGGTCGACGCGGTGGCGGACGACCCCGAGGGCGCGCAGGTCCTCGACCGCGTCCGCGCCCATCGCCGCGAGCTGCCGGACGACGTGCGCTCGCGGGTCCATCTCGCGATGCTGCCGATGGACGACCTCGAGGAGAACGCCGCAATCGTCAACGCGTTGCAGCGCGCCGCCTCGGTAGTCGTGCAGAAGAGCCTCGCTGAGGGCTTCGGCCTCACGGTGGCCGAGGCGATGTGGAAGGCCCGCCCGGTCGTCGCCAGCGCAGTCGGCGGCATCGTCGACCAGATCGAGCACGAGCGCTCAGGACTGCTACTCCCAGACCCGCGCGACGGAGTCGCCCTCGGCGCAGCCGTGCGTCGCCTGCTGCACGACGAGGATGAGGCGACCGCGCTCGGACTCGCCGCCCGCGAGCGCGTCCGCGAGCACTTCCTCAGCGACCGGTCGCTCATCGACTACCTCAAGCTACTGGCTGGGCTCCTGGGCGCGCCACCGTCGCGATGATGATGCCGTTCTGCGGCCTGATGGGAAGCAAGCAGGTCGGTCGGTTCAGCAGTAGACCAGTAGGTGGAAGGAGCTCGTGACGAACGATCCCGCGGTGTCGGTGACGATGACCCGCACCTCGTTCGCCGAGCCGGCCGAGAAGGCCATGCTCTCAGCGTTCGCCTGTCGCGTGATGACGGTGTTACTCCCGTCGACGGCGCCCGCCATGGACGAAATGGTGCAGGAGCTCACGTCGCGGTCGAACGTCACGCGTGTCCACGCCGCTTCGCCGGGGTCGGCGGCGACAGTGGTGCCAGGGCTGCCAGCGATCAACTCCGTGGAGGAGTTCACCCTGGCGAAGCGGGTTACGGGCGAAGCGCCGGCGTCCCCCCTGTCGCCTTTGTCCCCCTTGGCGCCGGCCGGACCCCGTGGGCCGACCAGACCCTGTGGGCCTGCCGGACCGGCCGACAGCTCGCCGGCCTTGAAGTCCCTGCGCAGCAGCGCCCCGTCTCTGACTTTGCCGGACGTCACCGCGTTCGCCTTGATCTTGGACGCCGTGACCGCGTTGTTGCGGATCTGCGTGGTGTCCACGCTGTTGCGGGGCAGCGTCACGGCCGCGTAGCTCGTGCCGCCCAGCGCCACGATCAACGCCAGCGTCGCTGTCACGTTCGCGTACGACCCGCCACTGAAGATACCCCTCATATGCCCGCACCTCGGAGTCGGAGCTCGTGCCGGGCGCGAGCTTATCCCGCGGCTCGGACCTGTTGATCTACCCGGTAGCGAATGGGTCGGCTGGTTCAACCACGACCGGGGAGCAGGCCATCTACGTTGTCCGGGTACGAGAACGCGACTCGTCCTGCTCACCCTCCTCGCCGCTCTCGCGACGGTCGTCACCGCGCAGGCGCAGTGCCCGCGCGGGCCGGGTGTGACGCCGTACAGCAGGTACACGCTGACCGACACGACCACGATGAGCGGCGCGAAGATCGCCTAGCGCGCCTACCCCCTGCTGCCAACCAAGCTGCCTGACCGCACGGCCAACGGAGGCCCCGTCCTTCACTTCGGGCCGATCGGATCGTGCCGCTTCAATCTGTCGATCTCGGCGAAGGTCGTCGAACGCCAGCATGACGAGACGGCGAGCGCGCGCGCCGCCCGCCTTCAGCCCGCCACGGGCCCATACGCCTACGCGCAGGGGAGGCGAGGGGCGGCCCTCTGGCGCGTCATCCGCGTCAAGGGCACCGCAAACGTCCGGGGCGTCTGGATAGCGCCTGCCAGCCTGCGCACCAGCGCTCTCCTCGACAGCCCGGCCACGTCGGCCTGGCTCGAGGTGCGCGCGAGCGCCAACGACCATGTCGAAGAGTGTCACTCCGGCGGCCCGCGTCACATCGGGCAGTCCCTCGCCGAGGCATTCGGCGCGATGAGCGGCACCGCCTTCACCACCGACCTGCCACGGACTGCGCTACCGCCGGCCCCCTCGGCGTAGCCGGATCAGCTCGACGTTCATCGCACCTGTTCCGGCCAACCAGGGAGACCGCGCAAGGAGGCCAGGCTCTCTTCGTCCTCGGCGCGTTGGCGCATGCTCGGGTTGATCGCGATCGCTCGGCTCAGCTCCTCGAGAGCCAACTCGTGCTTTCCGACGCGCGCATGGCAGCAGGCGAGGCGGAACTGCACGATCGCGGTCTCACGATGCTCGCCCGCCTCACGCTCCAGGGTCTCGGCCGCGGCCGCCCAGTCGCCACTGCGCATGAACGGCTGCGCCAGATAGATCGGCTCCCAGGGAAGGCTGTGGTACGGGCGACCCCGCCACCCGCCGACAGCGAGGACCACGGTCCCGTCCTCAAGCGCGACGGCGCCGCGCCGAACGTCAGGTTGCGGCACGAACACGGCGCTGCCGGCGGCGGCCTCGAACACCTCGTCGCCGATCTTGAACTCGGCGCGGCCGCGGACCACGACGTAGAGCTCCTCCTGCCCCGGAGACTCCACGTGTTCCTCGATGACGGCGTCCCCGGTGAGCGCGGCACGAAAAGCGTTTGTCCCGAACGCGCCGATCCCGAGCCGCCGGCGCACCGGCACCCACTGCAATGATCCGTCCTCGACGTGCACAGCCTCCTCGTCGAAGATGGAAAGCACCCGGAAGGCTGGATCTTGGTCGGTCATGGGCCGATCGTCTCACGAACCGGCCAGCGACACGCGCCGCGATGGAGGGACTCGGGGCATGGCCGATCCACGAACCCGAGGGCCGGGCACTAGCCTGCCCGAGCGTGAGCGACTCCCGACCCCAGGTTGTCCTGATCACCGGCGCCAGCCGGGGAATCGGTCGCGCCACGGCCGAGCGGTTTGCTGCCGAGGGCGCGCGCGTGGCGCTGCTCGCCCGCAGCGCGACGGGCCTGCAGGAGACGCTGGCCGTGGTCCGTGACGCCGGCGGCGAGGGTGGCGCCTTCAGCGCCGACGTGACAGACGAGCGCGCCGTCGCCGAAGCCCACCGCGAGATCGAGAGCTCGCTGGGCCCCGTGGACGTGCTCGTGAACAACGCCGGCGTCGGGGGACCGACAGGCGAGATGTGGGACGTCGACCCCGACGCGTGGTGGCAAACGGTCGACGTCAACCTTCGAGGTACGTTCATCTGCTCACGGACGGTCCTGCCGGCGATGGTCCAGCGCGGGCAAGGACGGATCGTCAACGTGGTAAGCAACGCCGGCGCACACCGTTGGCCCTACTTCACCGCCTACGCCGTCAGCAAGGCGGCCGTGATTAAGCTCACCGAGAGCCTGGCGGCCGAGACCCGCGCCCACGGCGTGAGCGTCTTCGCGGCGCACCCAGGGCTCGTTCGGGCCGGCCTCACCGACGCCGCGTTGGCGGACGGCCCTCGACCCGCCGCGGGGTCGCTCGAAGGGCGGGTCCAGGCCTGGTTCGACCGCCAGCTGGCCGAGGGGCGCACGGTGTCCGCCGAAGAGGCGGCCGCCTTCATGGTCGACCTCGCGTCGGGCCGAGCCGACGCCCTGTCGGGACGATATATCGCGATCGAGGACGACCTCGACGCGCTCGTCCAGCGAGCGCAAGAGGTAGTGCGGGACAACCTCCACGCGCTGAAGGTGCAGCGTCTACCCGGGTTGGAGGACTGACCGCTCAAGCGTGAAAAGACGTCGAGGAGACAGGATCGAACCTGCGACCGGACCTCGGCGCGGCCGGGCGACGCATTCGTGCGCGCGCAGCCGCAGGGAGCGCGTAGCATCGCGCGCAGTGTCACGCAGAACCTTCGTGGTCACCGTCAGCGAACCCACCCGCCCGCGTCGTCGTGGAAGACGAGCGCAGGCGCCGCCGCGTGGTGGCTGCGGACCTCACGGCGGTGGGCGGGCAGATCGCTTGGCCGCTGGACGCGCCGCCGAACAAGCGGGAGGGGCCGGCACAAGGGAAGCGAACCGGTCGGAGCCCGAACGATGAACCCCCAGGCGCCCCTACGCGGCCGCGCGGTGGTGCTCGCGCTCGCCGTGCTGCTCGCGGCCTGCGTGGCGCTGGCGGGCTCGCTCGCACCGAACGCGGCGGCCTTCGGCGAGCCCAGCGCCAACATCAACGGCCAGGTGCAGGTTCGCGATGGCCCGGTGCTGGACTCGTTCAACCACAATTCAGACGGCGTCGACAACTGGATCAAGTCCGACTCCGCCGACGACCCGGACAGTAATGCGACGGGCAAGGCCGACTTGACGTACACCACGACGTCCGGCGCGGCCTCCGTGACGGTGGACGCCCGAGGAAACGCGTCGGCGACTTCCGGAACGTTGGTGCGAATGGCGACCGGAAGCAGCGGTTTCTCGAAAGAGTTCCAGGTAACGGTGGCGTCGCGATTCAGCGCGACGGGGACCGTGTCCGTCGCGAGTACTGCTGCGCATTGCTGCGTCGGCGCCGAAGCGCGCCTGATCCAGACTGACCCTGGGACCAACGTCTTCCTCGTCGGGGTCAATACCGGTGATTCCGCGCGGAGCGTCAGCGAGAGCGGCATCCTTCAGCCCGGGGTATACAGGCTGTTCCTTCAGGCCAGCGCCGGCATGGGCTTCGGTGCGGTTGCCTTGGCCAACGACGCGGGGTCGGCCGCGTTCAACGTCAGGTTCACGCTGACCGCCGCCACGGACACCGACGGCGATGCCCTGCTGGACGTCTGGGAGACAGACGGGATCGACACAAACAACGATGGCACGATCGATCTCGATCTGCCGGCGATGGGCGCGCATCCGCGCAAGAAGGACATCTTCCTGGAGGTCGACTTCATGGCGCCCCATGAGATCGAACAGGCGGCGATCGATCGCCTGGTGATCGCGTTCGCGATCGCGCCAGTCGCCAACCCGGACGGTTCGACCGGCATCGCGCTGCACGTCGACAACGGTCCGGGGTCGACGATGAACCCGCGCACCGGAGCGTCGTGGGGCACCCGCTCGCGCCATGACGAGATCGGGCACCTGAACGTCACGGGAGCGATCGTGGCCGGCGCCTACGACTGGGGCGCGTTCGATGTGCACAAGGCCGGGCACTTCGAGAGCGCGCGTGAGCAGGCGTTCCACTACGCGATCTCCGCGCACGGGCACGCCGGGATAGCCAGCGGCAACGCCAGGGGAATTCCCAGCAGCGATCTGCTGATCACGCTCGGCGCAGGCTGCCAGGCGAACACTGGGTCTGACTGCACGCTGGACGCTCAATCGCAGGCCGGCACGCTGATGCACGAGCTCGGGCACAACCTCGGTCTGCATCACGGCGGCAACGACGACACGACCAACAAGCCGAGCTACCTGTCGGTCATGCACTACTTCTTCCAGCTCACCGGGCTCTTCCATGCCGACCTCTCGACCAGCATCGACTACTCGCGCTTCGGCGTCGCGATGAACGAGGCGTCGCTCGACGAGGCGACCGGTCTGGGGGCGGCCGCCGGCTCGGCGGCCGCGGGCTTCCTCACGCTCGCGCGCTGCCCGAACGGCTCGCAGGTCATGTGGCCGTTGCTCGCGGGCCCGCTGGACTTCAACTGCGACGGCACCACCGGCGGCGTCGTCTCTTCGGACACCAATGCCGACGGGACCAAGACCGCGTTCACGGGGTTCACGGACTGGCCCAACATCGTCTTCAAGGGCGGCGGAGTCGGTGCCCAGGGAGCGCCGGTGTTGCCCGCCCAGACGCCGCTGATCGAGCCGCCGCTGACCGAGCTGCTGGAGGCCAAGCGCACGTTCGAGCAGTACGTCCCGGTGCCGCGTGCGCTCACGCCGCCGGCCCTACCCGCCCCACCGGCGAATCCCAGCGCACAGCCAGGAGCCATCCCGCAGCTGCAGACCGCCACACCCGCGCTGCGATTTCTGCGGCTGAAGCCGACCGCCTTCGCGGTGCTCAGGCGCGACCGGCGCGACCGGCGTCGCATCGGAGCGACGATCACCTACTCGATCCCCGAGGCCGGACGGGTCCGCTTCCGCTTCGAGCGCTCACTCCCCGGCCACCGCGCCGCCGCCCGCTGCGTTCCCGTCTCCCGAGCCCCCGGGGGCGCGCCTGCCAGCGCCTCGTCCCGATGGCCGGCAGCATCGCGCACACCGGCCGGCGCGGAACGAACACGATCGACTTCAGCGGCCGAGTAGGCCGCCGCGTGCTCCACCCAGGACGCTACGTGCTCGTCGGCACTGCCCTCACCGACGACGGGCGCGCGGGTCCCCCGCGCCGCGCGCAGTTCCGGGTGCTGCGCTGAGGTTCCTGGCGCGCACGTAGTCTCGCCCTCATGGCCGACCGGATCCGGTTCGTTGACGTGATCGAACGTCGTGTCGCCATTGGCGTTAGGCGCGGCAGGCCTTCTGGCTCTACCACGCCATTTTCTCAGTCGGGGAGACAGCCACGAAATCGCTTCAACAGAGGGCACGCGCGGGGTCCGTGGGCGGCCGCGTGGGCGGTCCGCGCAGAAACGCGCCGAAACCAGCGACCACCCGGGCGCGACCCGGCAACGCCGCCGTGCGTACGTAGCGGCACCGCTGCGTAGTACGCAGATACGCAGGTTTCGTTGCAGAACGCAGCGGTCCGGCTGCGCCGCGCCATCGTGTGCCGCCCTCATGGACGGCGGGCTCTACACGGTCGGCGAGGTGCTCTACCTGCTGTCGCTGGAGCGCGAGGACGCGATCGGCGACGACGTCTCGCAGCCAAACTCGGTCTCGCGGTTCACGGCCGACGGGTTCAGCGCCCCCACCGCGACCGAGCAGGACCGCGTCATGACGATCGCTCGCTGGAACGACGTGCAGGACGCGAAGTCGCGCGCCGGCCGTGAGCGCCTGGGCAAGCTGGAGAAGCTGCTCATGGCCATGCGCGTGCTCGAGTTCACCGAGCGCGAGATCGCTGATTGGTTCGGGGTCTCGCAGTGGACCGTCCACATGAAGTGGCGCGCGAGTCTCGACGAGATCCTGCTCGAGCTCGGCGGCGCCGCCGGGCCACCCGAGAACCGCACGAGCGCGGTCAGCGCCTGCCTGCAATGTGCGCTGCACCCGCGGGCGCGCGTCGCGGAGCGCCGCAAGCGCATCCGGGGGGGCTGGAAGATCACGCGCCACGAGCGGCAGAGTTCGCTCTGTCGCCTGTGTACACCGGAGCATCTGCGACCACAGCTCGTCGGCTACGTGCCGCCCGACGCAGAGGATCAGGCGACAGACGCCGACTGATCGCCTATCAGCGGCTCGCGCGGGCGGGGTGTTCTGTGCAATGCCCAAAGCCCGTCGCCGGTTCCCGCACCTGCTGGCTGGCGATCTCGCGATCCTCTCCTCCCTCCCCCCTGATACGGCCCGCGAGTTCGAGCTGTTTCTGCGAGCGCAGTACCGCAGCAGCCGGCGCCAGCGAGCGCACGAGACTCCGGAGGCAGCCCTCGGTGACAACGCGCTCGAGCAGATCCACGCCAGGAGAACCAGCCAGTGGACGCACGGGCCCGGCGGCGGGCGCCGCAAGACGACAGCACCCGCGTGCGACTGAGACCGCAGACGACCTGCTCCGCCGCATCGAGTTCCTGCTCGGCAACAGCGGCCGGCTGACGCTCCAGCGCCTGCACAAGGGCGACTGGCAGGCCAGCGTGCTCTACGCCCGCGGCGGCCTGGACGCCGGCGCCGGCGAGCACGGACGCACCCCTGAGCAGGCGCTCGCCCGTCTACTCCGAACCCTGGCGTAGAGTCTCGACCCGACGTTGAGGGTTTTGGCATGGAGCAGCTCCGCCTCCCACCGATGGCCACTCTGCCGCAGCAACTCGCCGGCGAGTTCGCTCACACGAGCAAGCGCGCCTTCGTCCTGACCCGCGACGCGCTCCTCGCCGTCCACTCGGCCGCCCGCGACATCCCCAACGGCCACGAGCTCGCCGACGAGCTCAAGGCCGCCGCCGGCCACATCGACTCCGCGCTCGAGCACATCAGCCGAGCGCGCACCCGGAAGTAGGCACCGATGAGCACCGCCACGGCCGAGAAGATCCTCAGCGCCCCGCAGGCCCGCCGCCTGCACGACGCCGAGGTCACCGTCAAGCAGCTCGAGGCCAAGCTCGAGGACGCCAAGACCGCGCGCGACGAGCTCCGCGGCCGCTACCGCAATCGCGTGCCGCTCAGCGACGACATCGACGAGCGCGCCAAGGGCGTCCGCAAAACGGTCGTCGGCGGCGTGAAGATCCGCCTCTCACCGTCCATCAGCGGCGAGTCGTTCAGCCTCAAGCGCTACCGCGAGCTCGGCCACAAGATCACGAGCGCCATGGTCGACGCGATCAACGCCGGAAAGCCGTACGACCGCTGGACGGTCACCGCGGCCGCGGGCCCGAAGAAGATCGACGCGGTCGAACCGACATGAGCTACGTCGATCCGAGCGTCTACTGACCCCGGGCGGCGGCCCGACCACCGCGTCGCTGATGCGCACCACCGCGACGATAACCGGCGACCCTCGCCACGTCGCGGCGGCACTCCACGGCCTCCCGCGAGGCCTCGACGTGCTTGTGCATCTCGACGACTTCGTGCTCGCGAGGGCTCACGAGGAGCTGCTTGAGCGCGGCATCACCTCCGTCCCGGATCCACGCCTGACGGACCCACCTCTCGGCCTGCTGTTCAGCACCAGCTGAGCGGATGGGCGCCGACAAGGCGCCGGGCCCGCCGCCGGCACCGACTCCCCCACCGCGCCCGCCGGCGCCGAACGCGATCGCGCGAGGCCTCGACGAGCTCGCTGACCGGCGCAGCGTCGCCGTGGGAGACGACTGGTGAACCCAGACCCCGACTACGTCACGCTCTGCGACATCGCTGCCGCCGCAGGCCTGCACGTGCTGCTCAGCGCCGGGCCACTCGTCGAGCACGCCCCGCAGCGCTCACGCAGCGAACTCGACCAGCTCACCGTCCTGAGACCGCGAACACGGCACGCCCCAGCCGACATGGTGCTCGCGACCGTCCCCGTCTTCGACGACGTCGGCGTAGCAGCGCGCGAGATGCGCCGCATCCTCGGACGCTGAGACTCGGACGCAAGCCCTGCCTTCTACGCAGCCGGGCGTGAGTGGAAATCGCTAGGCCGCAGACCGTTGCGTATGGCGCCGATTCGCGCTCTGCGTGCGGGCTGAGGCCCACCTGCAGTTGCTCGGCTTGTAGGAGCCGTCGACGTCGATGCGGTCCAGCGTCGTGCCGTCAGGGCGCTCGCCCATGTCGGCGAGGAACCTCTCGAAGGCCCCCGGCGCGCCGCCGTAGGACTCCGAACGCCACTGCTCGCAGACCGTAATCCCGCGCCCGCCGTAGTACCGCCACGCGACGTCGTGCGGCGCGTAGCAGCGGTGGTTCATGCACTTCCAGCTGTTGTAGGTCACGGAGCCACTCAGCCCGTGCTTCGTTTGCCGCTCGCGCGCAGCGCACGCCCGGCACCGCCGCGAGTGTCCCTGGACGAGCACCGCAGCGTTGACGGTGCGTAGCACGCCGCAGTCACACCGAGCCCGAGCGCGCCGGTATCCGCCGGCCATCCACGACTCGAGCACGGTCCAGGTTCCGAATCGGTCCCCGGTCTTCACTGACGCCCGCAGCCGGCACTCAGGACCGCAGCCACGCGTACCACCCGCCACGAGCCGCGCGACCAGGACACAGCGCTCAAGCCCACACTGACATCGGCAGGGCACCACTCGACGTGATCCGGACCGGGAGAACGCTTGCCCGACGACGGTCCACGCGCCGAACACCTGCCCGACGGAGATCTCGATGGCCGCTGGCACTGAGGAAGTCTCGCGCACCCCGCGGATGGTCCTCTACCTCCGGGTCTCGACCGAAGAGCAAGCCGAGTTCGGATACGGCCTCGCAGCTCAGCGCGACGAGCTCGACCGGGCAGCCAAGTACAAGCGCTGGGATGTCGTCGACACGATTTCCGATGAGGGCATCACGGGCAAGACGCTCGATCGCCCGGGACTCACGCGTGCGCTGCAGCTCATCGCCGACGGGCACGCCGAGGGACTGGCCGTCGCGAAGCTCGATCGGCTGAGTCGCAGCGTGGTCGACTTCGGGGACCTCCTCGAGTGGTTCGAGGACGCCGGCGCGGGGCTCACCGCCCTCGACCTGAACGTCGACACCTCCACTCCGAGCGGACGGATGTGCTCGACAGTGCTCATGGCGGTCGCAGAGTGGGAGCGCCGCACCATCGCCGCACGCACCCGCGCCGGCCTCGCCGCTAAGCGCGCCCTGGGTCAGCCGACCGGCCGCCCAAGCGTGTCCGACCAGCCCGAGCTGCAAGGCCGCATCCGCCAGCTGCGCGCCGACGGCCTCACGCTGCAGGCGATCGCCAGCCAGCTCAACCAGGACGGCGTACCGACCGCTCGAGGCGCAGCGCTCTGGCGCCCATCCAGCGTGCAGTCAGCCGCCGGTTACCAGCGGCCGCGTCCGCGCCGGCGGCGGACCCAGCTGCCAGCCATCACCCGTAACGGAAGAAGGAGACCAGATGCCTGACCTTGGCGCGAAGGGCCGGCTCAAGTGCGCGCAGATGCAGGCGACCGTGATCCGCGCTGATGGCACCCGCGAGGAGCTCGGAACTGTCGCGTACTACCACCGCAACCCGCTGCGGCGCCTCTGGTGGCGCCTGACGCATAGGAGCTAGATCCAGTGGCAACCGTCTACACGCACGCCGGTAAGGCGATCACCACCAACAGAATCAAGGGTGCCGGGACTGAGCCGCTGCATGTGGCGTGGGGCACCGGTGCGGGCACGGCGGCAGCGGCGGATACAACGCTCTTCACGGAGTCCGCGGAGGCACGGACCGCCGGCACGTCCACCCAGCAGACGACCACGCAGACCAACGACACCTATCAGGTGATCGGCACGATCACGGCAACGGCTGTGCGCGCGATCACAAACGCCGGCCTGTTCGACGCGGCGTCCGCGGGCAACCTGTTCATGAAGGGTGACTTCGCGACGATCAACCTCGCGTCGGGTGACTCGATCCAGTTCACCTGCAAGGTGCAGTTCACGTAGATGGCGCGCTTCACCGCCAGTGCCCGGACGAGCGCGTTGCCTACGGCGGCGCGCGGCCCGAGCCTCTACAACATCGCCTCGCTGTGCTCGCCGAAGATCGTCGAGGTCGGCGTGTTCAACACGACGACCATCGCGGTTGCGGTTGCGCTGAACCGGTTGACGGCCGCGGGCACCGTCGGCGCGGCGATCACCGAGACCAAGCACGACGGCAACGGTCCGGCCGCCGACGCCACAGCAGCCAACACGCACACCGTTGACGCGATCGCGAGCGACGAGATCGTGCGCGCGTCGCTCGGCGCCGCCATCGGCTCAGGGATGGTCTGGACGTTTGGTGCGGGCGGGCTCGTGATCCCCGCCGGGACCGCGAACGGCGTTGGCATCCTGCTGCCGACCGGCACCGCGCAGCACCTCGACTTCTACATCGTGTGGGACGAGTAGCGGCTTGTGGGCCTCGTCGTCGAGAAGGGCGTCATCACGGCGCCCGCCGCAACGGGCAACCAGACCTACAACCTTGGGGCTGCGTTCGACGGGGTGCTGCCCAGGCTGCTGCTCCTCTGGGCGACGTACGAGACCACTGACGGGATCACCAACGGTAATGGCATCTTCTCGTTCGGGGCCGGCACTTATCGTGGCTCCGCGGTGCAGCAGTTCTGCATCGGTCTCTTCAACCAGGACAACGCGGGGACGTCCGCAACGGTCCATATCCGTGATATAGCATCCGTCCTGAAGGGGCTCACGTCTGACGCGGTCGAGGCGACAGCGACCGACTACGAGGCTGACCTCGTCAGCCTCGTCTCAGGCACACCGTCGCAGTTCACCCTGAACTGGGTCAACGCCCCCGCCTCCCAGATCAAAGTTCACTACCTGGCGCTCGGCGGGTCGGACATCACGGACGCGATGGTCGGCGCGTTCAACACGGCCGCGGGAGCCACCCAGGACATCACCATCACGGCGGGGTTCGGCAAGCCCGACCTGCTGCTGTTCCCATGTCACGCCTACACGTCCAACTTCTCCCAGGCCCACGCCCGCTTCATGTTTGGCGCGGCGAAGGACGAGACGGAACGTAGGTGCAGCATCCTCACCTTCCAGGACGCGGTGAACGGATCAAGCCTCGCATCGTGGGTGAAGGATCGTGCCTTGCTGTTCCTCACGAGTGGCACGGCCGCCGACTCCGAGGCAGACCTGGCGGCCAAGGTGGACTGGCCCGTAGACGGGTTCCGCCTCAGCTGGGTAGATCAGACCACACTGACACTTCTCTGCAACTACATCGCGCTGAAGGGCACGTTCACCTCCACGATCGGCACGGCGAACATACCGACGAGTGGAGCCCCGAATACGCAGAACCTTGCGCTCGCGTCCGGGAACCCCAAGGTAGGGATCTTCTGGGGCAACCAGATCCCGTCGAACGCGGGCATCGACACGACCCACGCAGACCTCGGCGGCCCCGTCTTCGGCGCGACCGACGGCAGTAGCGACGGCTTCGCCGGAATCGTCGATAGCGACAACATTGGAACCTCCGGGTTCACCGAGGCCTCGCGCATGTTCAGCACGACCAAGGCGTTCGCGCGACACCTTGCCGCCGCGTCAGGAGCGACCCTCGACGCGCAGGCCGACGGCTCCCTCTCGGGGTCGAACGTCGTCCTGACATGGGATGACGTGGCGACAACAGCCGCCGAGTTCCTTTACCTGCTGCTCGGCGAGCCCGCGGCAGCAGCACTCACGCCGCCGGATGTGAACATGGCACCGAGAATCCCCGCGGGCTCGGGGTGGGGTGGGTGACCAATGGCGCTCCCGGCGAGGATCGCTGAGTCCACCGGCACCGCCTGGTATGTCAAGCCGGCCAGCGAGGGTGGAGATGACAGCCGCACGCAAGCGCAAGCTCAGAGTGAGAGCACGCCGTGGGCGACGATCGGGCACGCGATCAGCACGATCCCAGACCTGACCGGGATCACGGGTGGCGCGAAGATCCTCGTCTACTCCGGCACCTACAGCGAACGGATTCAACACGGGACGACGAACACCGCCAGGAACGGTGACGCGACGCACGTCTTGACGATCGAGGGTTATGGCCCGACGCGGCCGATCCTTCAGTACGTCGCAGCGCAGGGAGACTGCCTCAGCTTCTACGGGGAGGGCGCGTGGCTGGCCGACTACATCCGGTGGCGCAACTTCGAGATCAAGGGCTACAACCACACCGCGAACGGCGCGGGGGTAACGCTGTACACGGCCGGCCACATCGAAGTCGACCGGTGTCTGATCCATGACCACCGCCCGTCGTCGGCGGGCACTCGCGCGCAGGGCATCTACGCCGACGCGGCGAGCAGCTACTTGCAGGTCTGGAACACGCTGATCCACTCGATCGACCCGGCGGCTGCCGGCCAGGACAACCTCAGCCACTGCGCCTACATCGAGTGCAGCGACTCGTACATGGTCAACTGCATCTGCCGCGACGCCGGCAAGGGCTTCGGGATGCAGTTCTATTCCGGCGGCGCCAACAGCCAGCGCAACGGGCTGTTCCATTGTGTGATGGCGCACAACGCCAAGGGCGGAGCGATCTTCGACGGATCGATCATCGACCTCGAGGTCCGCAACTCGATCTTCGCGTTCAACGGCACCTACGGCCTGGAGGGCTACTACGAGGGCTCAGCCGGAAGCAACCAGACCGCCGAGTACAACGTCATCCACGGCAACACCTCGGGCGACTATTTCGAGAACAACGCGCTGCACCCGATGACCCTCGCGAACAACCTGAGCGGTGATCCCCTATTCGTCAGCGCCGCCGGCCGGGACTACCACCTGCTGTCAGGCAGCCCAGCGATCGCCGCTGGTCATGCGAGCTTCGTTCCGGTCACTGACCTCGAGCTGATCGCCCGCGTCGCCGCTGACATCGGCGCCTACGAGTACGCAACAGGCGGCGGCAACGCGCCGTCGCTGAACGCGGTCACCCGCTCCGGGATGAGGCTCGGCGGCTGATGCGGGTTACCTACCCGGTCCCCAGGCAGGTCGCTCGGCAGCGGCCGACGTCGCGCCCAATCGGCGCTCTCGGCGCCGCAGCCGCCACGTTCACCCAGACGCTTAGTGCTACCGCAACCGCGTCACCGCTGCTCGAGCGGCGAACCGGCAAGATCGTCACCTCCACCGCGGCCACCGCGACAGTGATCGTCAAGAGCGTCGGCAAGCTCGCGACGGCCGGTGGCACGGGCGCCGCGACGATCGTTAGCGCGGTAGGAAAGACGCTCTCCGCTACCGCGGCCGGCACTGCGACGCTGGTCGCGACGAAGGTGATCTTGCTGACGCTCACGGCGGTCACCTCGAGCTCCGCTGTCATCGTTCGGCAAGCGGGGAAGATGGTCACCTCATCCTCGGTCGCCGTCGCCACGATTCGTGTGCTGATAGGCAAGGCGGTGAGTACGACCGCCAGCGGCTCAGCGACCATCGCTAGGGCGGCCCGCACGACGCTCACCGCGGCTGCCACGGGAGCGGCGACCATCACACGCCGCATTGGCAAGACACTCGCCGCCGTCGCGTCCGCCGTCGCGAGCCTCGTCACGCAGTTCATCGCCGGAGGGGCAAGCCCACCCGACCCCCACCCCACCCTCCTTGAGTACACCGAACCGCGCAGCCGCGTCGCGCACACCGAGCACGCCATCCTCGAATACACGGAGCCCCGGTGATCACAGCCCCCCCATACATCCAGGGCGCCGACCTACCGGACCTCACGCTCAACTGGCGCGACAGCCAAAGCAACCTCATCGCGTTCGGCACGGTCGCGCACACCTTCGAACTCAAGGTCGGCCAGGTCGGCTCCGCCGCATCGCTCACCAAGACAACCGGGATCACCGGCGCTGACACCAGCCCGAACATCACGATCGCGTGGGCCACAACGGGCGAGCTGAACACGCTGGTGCCCGGCACCTACCACGCCGATCTAACCGCAACCCGAACCAGCGACGGGAAGCAGCGCAAGTTCCGGTTCGTGCTTCCCGTCGAACGTCCGATCACCTGAACCGATGAACCCGTGCCTTGACTGTGGTCGACCGTCCACCGCGACGCGCTGCCCCGCGTGCGCCGCGCCGCTGGTGCGTGCTGACAACGCGCGCCGGCACGTCAAGCAGCGAGCTCATGGCCGTGACCGCGCCGCGGTGCGGCGAGCGATGCGCGTAGCAATCGAGCGCGATGGCGGCTGCCTGATCTGCGGCACGACCGACGATCTGACCGCGCACCACGTCGACGTCGACGTCGAGCACGCGCCGGACCCTGGTCGCTACATGACGCTGTGCCGCGGTTGCCACGGCCGCGCCGACGCGCCGCGTGCGCAACCGGGGGGGTCAAAAGTCCTCCCCGGGGGCGCCTCCCGCCCCGTTCCTAAGTCGATTTTTTCGGCCCGTAGTCTGGGGGTTTGGTGATGGCAGGCAAGGGACCAGCGCCGATGGACGCCGGTAAGCGCCGCGGCCATGACCGTTCCGCGCCGTTCACCACGCTCGACCCCGCCGCACCGGCCTGCGCGCCAAAGCTGCCGCCCAGGAAGGGTCGCCGGCGTCAGACGCGCGACTGGTACGCGGCGTGGGTCACTTCGCCGCAGGCTTCACTGCTGACGAGCACCGACTGGAAGCGGCTGCACCTGCTCGCCGACCTCGTCGACGCCTACCACGACCCCGACACGACGCTGACCAAGAAGATCGACCTGCTCGCCGAGATCCGCATCAACGAGCAGAAGCTCGGCGGCACCGCGGAAGATCGCCAGCGGCTGCGCTGGAAGCCGCCGTCCCCCGCGAGCGAGAGCGGGACGCCGGCGGCGCCGGCCGCGCGCGCGCGCCGAGACCCGCGGCTGAAGCTCGTGAAGGGCGCGTAACTGTGGATGACACCCGGCTGATCGTGCCCGAACCTGACGCTGAGCCGTGGCCGACGCTGGGCCCGGAGGTCTGCGACTGGCTCGAGGCGTGCCTGGTGCACGGGCCGGGGGATGTGCTCGGCGAGCCGATCACGCTGACCGACGAGTTGCGCTGCTTCATCTACCGCGCCTACGAGGTGTTCCCGCGCGAGCACGAGCTCGCCGGCCGCCGGCGCTTCAAACGCGTGGTGCTCTCACGCCGCAAAGGTGTCGGCAAGACGGAGATCGCGGCATGGCTGGCGATCGGAGAGATGGACCCCCAAGCACCGGTCCGCTGCGACGGCTGGCACATCCAGGCGGGCGAATGGGTGCCGGTCGGCCGGCCGGTACTCGACCCGTACATCCCGATGGTCGCGGTCACCGAGGAACAGGTAGAGGACCTCGCGTACGGCGCGGTGATGGAGATCGTGCAGCGCTGCGAGCTCGCCGGCGACTACGACGTCGCGATCGAACGGGTAGTGCATCGCCACGCCCCCGGGAAGATCCAGGCGCTCGCCTCAGCACCATCAGCGAGGGATGGTGGCCGCACATCGTTCCAGCACTTCGACGAGTCGCACCTGCTTATCTCAGAGCGCCACCGCCAGGCGCACAAGACGATGCTGCGCAACGTCCCCAAGCGCGTCGAAGCGGACGCCTGGTCGCTTGAGACGACCACGATGTACGCGCCCGGGGAGCAGTCCGTCGCCGAAGCCGCGCACCGCTACGCCGAGCTCGTGCGCCAAGGCAAGGTGCAGGACCCGCGGATCCTGTTCGATCACCGCCAAGCCTCCGAACGGCACGAGATCCGAACCAAGCGCGGGACCGTCAACAACCGGGCTGTCGCGGCTGCGCTGCGCGAAGCCTCCGGTGACGCCTGGGAATTCACCGACGTGCCATCGGTCATCGCGCAGCTCCAGGACCCCGAAGTTGACGAAGCGGAGTTCCGTCGCTACTGGCTCAACCAGCGGCGCAAAGCCGTGCGCAAGTGGCTATCGACCGACATGTTCGCGCAGCGCGCAGCGCGCCGCGAAGTCGCCGAGGGTGAGCAGGTGGTGCTGGCGTTCGACGGCTCCTACAGCCGCGACTCGACGGTGCTGGTCGGCGCGACGGTTGAGCCCCGCCCGCACGTGTTCCTGGTGGCGGCGTGGGAGAAGCCGCTGAGCGACCCTGGCGGCCGCTGGCGCACACCACGCGGCGAGGTCATCGAGACGCTCGACCGGGCGATGAGCTACTACGAGGTGGTGGAGCTCGCACCGGACCCGCCGGGCTGGCACCGCGAGGTTGAGGACTGGGAAGCGGACTACGGCGAGGTGGTCGTCCGCTTCGAAACCAACCAGGTGCGCAGGTTCGGACCGGCCTGCGATGACTTCGAACAGGCCGTCCGCGACAAGGAACTCACGCACGACAACACGGAGATCCTCAGCCGGCATCTCGGGAACTGCGTCGCGGTCAAACGCCGCGGCTACACCGTCGTCACGAAGTCGCACCCCGACTCGCCGGACAAGATCGACTCAGCGGTCGCGATGATCGTCGCGCATCACCGCGCGCGCTGGCGTCACGCCAACGACGACGGCGGCGCGGACCTCGGCGCGGTCGTCATCGACCCCTACGGTGAGGAAGTGCCCGCATGATCGGCTCCTGGCTAAGCCGGCAGACGCTGCGCCGCATCGAAGTGCACACCACCGAGGGGCGCACGCTCTCCGGGACCTTGCGCACCGTTGCGCGCGACGGGCTGGTGCTAAGCGTCGCGCGCTACCTCGACGACGACATCGCGCTCGGCGGGGACGTGTTCGTACCGCGCGAGCAGATCGCGTTCATCCAAGCCTGAGAAAGGGCGGCCTCGCTGTGAAGTTGCGCACCGCCACCGGCGAGTACGTCGCCGTCGCCAGCCCGATCGCTGATCGCCGCCAGCTCGAAGCGATCATCGGGCGGATCCCGCTCGTCTCCTCCCGCGGCCAGGACCGCTCAGCGACCTACCGCGGCATCTACCTCACGAACCCGTGGGTGTGGGCGGCGGTCAACACGATCGCCCGTGGCTACGCCCGCACCCCGCTGCACGTGTTCGAACTCGACGAGGTCGGTGACCGGCGCCGCGTTCGCGGTGACGTGCCGCAGACCCCCGGCCGTCCGGCCGCCGGCGCGGCGCTCGACAGGCTGCTGTCCTCGCCGTCGACGGATCGCTCATCACGGTTCGCGCGCTGGCACAGCACCGTCGTCGACCGCCTCGTGTACGGCAGCGCCTTGTGGACGCTGGAGCGAAGCGGCGGCGGCGGTCAGCCAACGGGCTGCCGGCACGTGTCGTGGCGGCGCGTACGAACCTACGAGGACGCTGAGGGTGACGTCGGCTACTACGAGATCGGCGCGTACGGGCCGCTCGGCTCGCCGCGCGGCCGGCCGCGCAGGGTCGCGCCCGACGATGTCGTGCACTTTGGACGCGGCACGGACCCCGAGGGAACCGGCGGGATTTCCCCGCTGGAGTCGTGCAAGCACACGCTGGCGCTGCACGAAGCGGTCGTCCGGCACCTGCTGTCGTACTTCGCGAACTCCGCGCGGCTGTCCGGGCACCTGAAGGTCGACAAGGTCACGAAGGAGAAGGCCCGCGACATCCGCGACATGCTCGTCGACCTGTACACCAGCCCGGAGAACGCGGGGCGGGTAGCGGTCACGTCCGGGGAATGGCAGTCGATCTCCGACACCCCCGAGCACTCACAGGTCGTGGAGCTCGTCAAGCTCTCCCGCGAGGAGATCGCCGCGGCGTACTCGATCCCGCCGCCGGTGCTGGGGATCCTCGATCAGGCGATCAAGTCAAACGTCAAGGAACTCCGCGAGCAATACGTCCGCGACTCCGTCGGGTCATGGGCCGCCGAGTTCGAGGAAGAGATACAGGCGCAGCTGCTGACGCTCGTCCCGTCGTGGCGCAACCTGTTCGTCGAGTCGCAGCTCGCTGAGCAGCTGCGCCCCGACCTCGAAGCGCGCGCCGAGGTCTACCAGAAGATGAAGCACGTCCTGTCGATCGATGACATGCGACGGATGGAGAACAAGCCGCCGTTCGCGATCAAGGGCGTCACCGACGTGCCGTGGCTGGACTCCGGGGCGCTGCCCGTCACCGCGTTCGCGGGCGGGCAGGCAGCTGCCGCTCAGGTCGCAGCTGCGATCGCCAACAGCCGGAACGGCCACCAACTGGAGACACCATGACACGCAACGCGCACGTCCTACGAGAGATCGCCGAAACGCCGTGGGCGATGCGCCCCCAGGCACTCGCGCAACTCGTCGAACTCGTCGCCGCCGGCGCTGATGAGGACGACATCCACGAACGGATGGGTGTCGCAGCCGCCCGGCCGGCACGCCGTGCCGGCACCGTCGCCGTGATCCCACTCCAGGGGGTCATCCGCCCCAAGCCGTCGCTGCTGGCGATGCTGTTCGGGGCCGGTGGCGGCGGGCTGCTGTCGTTTCGGTCGATGCTCCGCGAAGCGCTCGGTGACGAGCAGGTCACCGGGATACTGCTCGACGTCGACTCGCCCGGCGGGCTCGTCGATCTCGTCCCGGAGGTAGCCGCCGAGATCCGAGCGGCGCGCGGCACCAAGCCGATCGTCGCGATCGCGAACACGTTCGCCGCTTCGGCGGCGTACTGGCTGGCCTCCCAGGCTGACGAGCTCGTCGTCACGCCATCCGGGGAGGTCGGCTCGATCGGCGTGTTCGTCGCGCACGAAGACTGGAGCCGCTTCGACGAGCGAATGGGTGTCACCACGACGCTGATCGCCGCCGGGAAGTACAAGACCGAGGGCAACCCGTTGGAGCCGCTGTCCGACGAGGCGCGCGAAGCGATGCAAGCCAAGGTCGACGAGTACTACGGCATGTTCGTCGCGGACGTCGCGAAAGGCCGCGGCGTCAGCGAGAAGGCCGTTCGCGGCGAGTTCGGCGAGGGGCGGATGGTCACCGCACGCACCGCCGTGAAGCTCGGGATGGCAGACCGCGTCGAAACGCTCGAGCAGGCCGCGATGCGCCTCGTGCGTGGCGGCGGGCACTCCCGCCGCGCCGAACACCAGCAGCCCGAGCCCGCGGTAACCCCGCCGGCAGCGCCTGTTGAGGCTGCACCACAGACTTCCGAGAGCGAGCCACTGCTTGTTCCCGGTGCCGAGCGACTCCTCGCCCGGCGCACCGTCCGCAAGGCCTTCGAGCCCGCGGCGTAAACCCAGCCACCCAACCCCAAAGGAGCAACACAGTGGCTACCACCCTCTCGCTCGAGAGCGAGCTGCGCGAACTGGGCGAGACGATCCGACGGATCGACGCCGAGGCCGCCGACAAGCACGAAGCCGCCGACAAGATCGTCAGCGACTACAAGGAGCAGGGCACCAACCCGCTGCTCGACAAGGACGCGTTCGAGGTCGTCGACAAGGCGTTCCTCGAAGCTGACGAACTGCGCGAGCAGGCATCCGCTCTGCGCCAGCGCCGCGAAACGGTCATGGGACACCTCGGCTCGAAGTCGCCGGCGGTCCAGCGCGCCGAGAGCGCCAACGAGCATCGTGCGGACGCGCTCGCGTCCGCCGCCGAGAAGTTCATGGGGTCCCCGGAATACGAGCGCCTGCTCGAGTCCAACGCGTTCGAGGGGTCAACAGCCCGCGTCGAACTGCCGAAGGTCGAGATCATGTCTCGCGACCAGACGGTTCGGGCGCTGTCCGCGGGCGGCATGATGGCCGCGACAGCCGACGTCGCGTCGATCGTCGTCGACGACTTCCGCCGCGACTTCATCGTCCCGGTCCCCGTTCGCATGGTGAAGCTCCTGGACCTGATCCAGGTCACCACCACCGACTCCGACCAGGTTGACTTCATCGAGGAGACCACCCGCACGGACGCGGCCGCAGAAACAGCGCCCGGCACCGCCGCGGCGGAAGCGACGTACGTCTACACCAACCGGCAGGCGCCGGTGCGGGACATCACGCACTTCACGCCCGCTCACCGCCGCAACCTCGCCGACGCCGGCCAGATCCGCGCGCTGCTCGAGGGGCGCCTCCAGAACGGCGTGGAGCGTCGCCTGGAGTCGCAGCTGGTGTCCGGTGACGGCGCCGGCGAGAACCTCCGCGGGATCCTGAACACGTCCGGGATCGCGTCGGTCGCGCGCGGCACCGACCCGCGGATCGAGGCGATCCACAAGGGCGTCACGCAGACCCGTCTGAACTTCTTCGGGGAGCCGGACGCGCTGCTGCTGCACCCGTCCGACTACGAGGAGGCGATCTTCGAGAAGGACGCCAACGGCGCCTACCTGCTCGGGCCGGCATCGCAGCAGGAGTCCCGCACCATGTGGGGATTCCCGACCTCGGTCTCGACCGTGATCGCGCAGAACACCAGCCTGGTCGGCAACTTCCAGCAGGGCGCGGTCCTCTGGGTCCGCTCCGGTGTATCGGTGTCCGCGTCCGACTCGCACGCCAGCTTCTTCACCGAGCGGCGCGTCGCGCTGCTCGCCGAGCTGCGCGCCGCGTTCGCGGCGTGGCAGCCGAAGGCGTTCGCGGCCGTCACCGGCATGTGATCGGGGGATGACAACGATGAGCAACAGCATCGACATCTCCAACAAGGGGTCCGCCGAGCAAGTCTCGGAGGAGTACCTCCAGGTCACGGAGTTCCATCGCGTCGTCGTCGCCGGGGTCGTGCACGTGCACGTCCCCGGCGACCGCGTCGACGTCAGCACCGCGAAGGCGCATGGCCTCCTCAGTGACAAGCCCGCCCGCGGCCGTAGCCGCGCCAAGCCCACCGACGAGCCGGCAGACGAGCCGGCGGACGAGCCGGCGGACGCTGAGGCCGCCGGCGAGGAGGTCACAGATGCCTAAGTTCTCCGACGGCCTCAAGCGGCAGATCCGCCGCGCAGACATCACGCTGAAGGCGTCCAGTGCCGAAACCGCGTCGACGACCGGAGCCGGCGTTGAGGCGGGCGAAGGCGCAAACGCCAACGTCACGGTCGACGTGACCGCCGTGTCCGGCACCACCCCGACGATGACGGTCGTCGTCGAGGGCTCCAACGACGGGGCCACCTGGTACGAGCTCGGCACGATCGGCGCGAACGGCGCGAAGGTCGGCCAGATCGGCACCGCCCCATCGAACCTGACGACCACCGTGACGGTACGCGCGTCCCTACCCGGCGCGCGGCACCTGCGGTCACGGTCGGTGATCGCCGGCGCCACACCGTCGTTCACCTACTCAGTGACCGTCGAGGCGTCGGGATGATGGCGTTCGCGGCGCCCCGTGAGGTCGTCGCGTCCGCGGCACGAACGACGACGGGCACGTCATCCGCGATCACGCTCGACGGTCTCGGGGAGGACGTCTCCCTGGCCGTCGACGTGACCGCCGCGTCCGGCACCACCCCAACTCTCGACATGACGATCGAGTGGTCGCACGACGGCGGGACGACCTGGATGACCGCCGACCCGCCGGACGCGTTCACGCAGATCACCGCGGCCGCGAAGAAAACGAAGGTGTTCGCCGCGAAAGCGCCGACCTACCGCGTGCGGTGGACGATCGCCGGCACGACACCGTCGTTCACGTTCCAGGTCCGCGATTACCTCACCGCCTGACCCATGGCGAACGAATACGCGACCGCCGTTGAGCTGAAGTCGACGCTGGAGCTGTCGGGCGAGTCGTTCGCTGACGCGGACGTCACGCTCGCGCTGACCGCGGCGTCCCGCGCACTGGACAACCTCTGCGAACGCCGGTTCTACAAGGATGCCGACGCCACCCAGGTGCGCTACTACTCGCCGCAGGCGGCGGTGTCGCTACGGATCGACGACCTCGTCACGTTCACCGCGCTCGCCAGCGACGACGATGGTGACGGCACGTTCGAGACAACGTGGGTCCTGAACACGGATTTCGTGCTTGAGCCGCTCAACGCGACCGCCGACAACTGGCCGTGGACGACGATCCGTGTTCGCTCGTCCGGCAGCCGGTGGCTGCCCGATGACGAGCGGTCGGTGAGGCTGACCGGCCAGTTCGGCTGGGTCGCGGTACCCGAAGCAATCAAGGAAGCGACGCTCGTGCTCGCCTCACGCTTGCTGCGCCGCGCGCGCGAAGCGCCGTTCGGAGTCATCGCGGCCGGCCTGGACGCCGCCGCCGCGATCCACATCGCACGCTTCGACCCGGACGTGAAACTGCTCACCGGCAGCTACATGCGCGACCTCGTGATCGCCTGATGGCAACGACGCTCCAAGCGATCCGCGAAGGGATCGCAGCGAACCTCGAGACGCTCAACGGTGTGCAGCAGTCCGCGTACCTGCTGGCCAACCCCACGCCACCGGCAGCGGAGGTGCAACCCGGTGAGATCGAGTACGACCTCGCGATGGGCCGCGGCCTGGATCGCTGGAACCTGACCGTCCGCGTGTTCGTCGGGTTCACCAGCGACAAAGGCGCGCAGATCCGCCTCGACAAGATGCTCGCCCCGTCCGGCGTCGACAGCGTCAAAGCAGCAATCGAAGCCGAACCGACGCTCGGCGGCGCATGCGACGACCTGCACGTCAAGCGCTGCACCGGCTACCGCCTCTACAACCGCGCCGGCCAGGCCGCCGTGCTCGGCGCCGAGTGGGAAATCGAGGTATTGGCGAGTGGCTGAATACGCATCAGGCGACGTGCTGCCACTGTCGTCGCCTGACGATGTTGCTGATCTGTCTCTGCGACATGCCGAAACTGCTCAGCAACGGCTTGCTGAGATTCGCCGGCGGCGTACGCGACGCGGATAGCTAGGACTTGGTCCGCAGTGAGGCGGGCGTTCCCGCGACCGTTGCGTCCCTTGGCCCACATGTCCGCGATGTTGTCGGCTTGGGTACCAAGAAACAGATGGTCGGGGTTGACGCACGGCGGGTTGTCGCAGCGATGGCAGACGAACAGCCCCGGCGTAATCTGGCCGTGCTCGAGCCACCACGCAACGCGATGTGCAGAGCAGCTTCTGCCGTCCAGTCTGAACCGTCCGTGACCGCTCGACTGTCGGTAGCCCTGCCACTCCCAGCAGCCACCAAGAGCGGCATCCTTTCGGACCTTCGCCCAGAAGCGATCCGAGATATCGCTGACGCTCCGCCCCACTACTCGTGTGCGGCTGTCCATGTCCTCCCACACCTTACGAAAGGGTGATGACGTATCGCCACTCTCGCTATTCAGTCCATCAGCCGAACCGGGCTCGCCCCGTCCTACGCCGCAGCAGCCGGCGGCGGTGACAAGCTGCTGCCGTCCACGGACACGTTCCTGCACGTCAAGAACGCCGGCGGCGGCGCGATCACCGTCACGATCGCGACACCGGGGAACGTCATCGGCCTGGCGGTCGCTGACGTGTCGGTGTCCGTGCCGGCAACGACCGGCGACCGGATGATCGGCCCGCTGCCTGCCGAGCATTTCGCCGATCCGTCCGACGGGCTCGCGGCGATCACCTACAGCGGCGTGACGAGCGTCACCGTCGCCGCAGTCCAGGTCACCAAGCCGTGAGCTGGGTCTGGACACCGGACGAGACCAGCGCCGCGCTCGAGCCGGCCCCACCGCCCGTGGAGGAGCGCGACTACAAGGTCGTCGGGCCGCACGCGGTGTGCGGCCACGAGCCCGGCAGCAAGTTCCGGGCGACGCTCCCACTCGACCAGGAGGCCCACCTGACCCAGGCGGGCCACATTCAGAGAATCGCGCCGGCCAAGCCTGCCAGCACGAAGCCGACCCCACGCACGAAGGAGTAGAACATGGCGAAGCTGACTCTCAAGACCTCGGTGATCACGATCAACGCGGTCGACCTCTCCGATCACATCGGGCAGGTGACGATCGAGACTTCCCGCGACGAAGTCGACGTGACGGCGTTCGGTGCCGCGAACAAGGAGACGATCGCAGGGCTCGGTGACGCCACGATCAGCTGCGAGTGCTTCCAGGATTTCGCTGCCGGCGAGCTCGACGCGACCCTGTGGCCGCTGTCGACATCGGACACGCCGTTCGTGGTCACGGTGAAGGCGACGAACGCCGCGGTCTCCGCGACTAACCCGCGGTACGACCTGACGTGCCTGCTGTTCGAGTACAACCCGATCGACGGTGCGGTCGGTGACGCGGCGACGACGACGGTCACGTTCCGCAACGCCGCGCAGGCCGGGCTGACCCGCAACACCGTCTAGATGGGCGAACTCGATGTGCGGGTGCGCGGGCTCAAACAGCTCGACCGGGCGCTCGGGAAAGCCGACAAGCAGCTACGCAAAGACCTGCGCGAGCAGCTGCGCGCGAGCGCCGGGATCGTCGCCGTGGAAGCGCGCGGCATCGCCGAGAGCAAGGGGCTCCGCGCATCCGGGGACCTGATCAGCGGGATCAAGCCGTTCGCGCTGTCGGGCCGCGCCGGCGTGCGCTCCGGTGCAGCCCACCGCGGCTACGAGTACCCGCGCCGCCTGGAGTTCGAGGGGCGCGGCGGCGGGGAGTTCGGACCCAGAGCGTCGCTGTACCCGGCGCTGGAGAACCGCAGCGATGACGTGCTGCGCGCCACCGAGCAGCTGCTCGACGACTTCGCCGACACCTTCCAAGGAGACCCGGGATGAGCACGAGCACCGACAGCAGCGATGCGCTGACACTGACGATCAACGGCGAGCCGTATGAGGTCGCGCCGCCGTTCACAAACCGTGAGCTGCACCTGATCAAGCAGGTCGCCGGCGTCCGCGGCGGCGAGATGTTCGACGCGATCGAGAGCGGCGACAATGACGTGCTCGTCGCCTTGGCGCACATCGCCGTGCGCCGCAAAGGCCGCAACCGCCCCACGCTCGACGAGTTGTGGGACATGGCGGCCGGGGCGATCACCGTCCAGGTCCCCGACGGCGAGCCGGACCCTACCGCCGCGGCCGACGACGCCGCAGAGAGTGGCAGCCCGGAGACAACCCCGCAGGACTCTGGACCCCCGTCCTCGGACACGTCCTCGGACTCTCCCCCAGTGATCTCGGCGACCTGACACCCGACCAGTGGTCGGACGTTCACGACTACCTAAACAAGCTCAACACCCGCAGGAGGTGAACCATGGCCACGTCACGCCGTCTCGTTATCGAGTTCATCGGTGACACCTCCAGCCTCGAGAAGGCAACAGGCCGCGTCAAAGGCGAGAGCGACAAGGCCGGCAAGGGACTGGGCGGGCTGTCGACCGCCGCGAAGACCGCGGGGTTCGCGCTCGGCGCCGGTCTCGCGGTCGCCGCGAAGGCCGGGTTCGGGGAGCTCGCCGAAGGCCAGAAGGTCACCGCGCAAACCCAGGCGGTGCTGAAATCCACCGGCGGTGCGGCGAAGATCACCAGCAGCGAGGTTGAGAAGCTCGCCGGTGCGATCAGCCGCAAGTCCGGGATCGACGACGAAGCGATCCAGTCCGGCGAGAACCTGCTGCTCACGTTCACGGGGATCAGGAACGAGGCCGGCAAGGGCAACGACATCTTCAACCAGACCACGCAGGCCGCCGCCGACATGGCGACCGCGATGGGCACTGATGTGAAGACCGCGGCCATGAGTCTGGGTAAGGCGCTGAACGACCCCGCGGCCGGCCTGTCGAAGCTGACGAAGCAGGGCGTGACGTTCACCGACGCGCAGAAGGACCAGATCAAGGCGATGGTCGCGTCCGGTGACACGATGGGCGCACAGAAGATCGTGCTCGCCGAACTGCAAAAGGAGTTCGGCGGCAGCGCCGAAGCCGCGGGCAAGACGTTCCCCGGCCAGCTCAGCAAGCTGCGCAACTCTTTCGAGGACGTGGCGGGCGGCCTCGTCTCCGCGCTGCTCCCGGCGCTGGAATCACTCGCGAAGATCGCCGCTGAGGTCGGCTCGTTCCTTCAGGAGCACCCGAAGCTCGCGAAGATCCTCGGCCTCGCTCTGGTTGGCCTGACTGCGACGCTGCTCGGCGTGAACCTTGCGATGAAGGCGAGCGCCGCGATCACCGCGCTGATGACCGGGGCGCAGGCCGCGCTCAACGCGGTCATGGCCGCCAATCCGTTCGTACTGATCGCGCTCGCGCTCGCCGCTCTCGCGGCGGGCTTTGTCGTCGCGTACCGCGAGAGCGAGACGTTCCGCAACATCGTGAACACCGTTTGGGACGCGCTCAAGATCGGCGCGGCCGCGGTCGTCGGGTTCTTCCGCGAGTTCGACAAGATCCCCGCGAAGATGAAGGCGGCCGGGCAGGGCATCCTGCAAGGGCTCGTCGCCGGCATCAAGGCGCTCCCCGGCCTGCTCGTCACGGCCGCCGGCTGGGTGCTGTCGCACATAGACGACGCGATCAAAGCCCACGCCAGCGCCTACCTCACGGTCGGCAAGTGGCTACTCGGCAAGGTCGCGGACGGGATCAAACTCCTGCCCGGCCTACTCGTCACGGCCGCCGGCTGGGTGCTGTCGCACATAGACGACGCGATCAAAGCCCACGCCAGCGCCTACCTCACGGTCGGGAAGTGGCTGCTCGGCCGAATGATCGACGGGGTGCGAGCGGCGCTCAGCGGCCTGGCCGCTGTCGGCGGCTGGGTACTCGAGAAGGTCCGGAGCGGGCTGACCAGCATCGGTGAGTCCGTCCTTCAGGGCGCCAGGACGATCGGCCAGAAGATCATCGACGGTGTGCTCAGCGGTCTCGGCGGCCTGTTCGCCGCCTTGAAGTCGAAGCTTGAGTCCACGCTGAAGGGTGTGCTGGAAAGTCTCAATCCGTTTTCGCCGGTGGAGCACGGCGGTGAGAAGTACATCGGCAAGCCGCTTGCGGAGGGCGCGCTCAAGGGCTGGGTCACGGGGTCTGCCGCGTTGCCGCAGGCGCTCAGCGATTCGATCACCGCCGCCGTCGAGCGGGCACGGACCACTATCGAGTCGAAGCGTGGCGCGTTCAACACGGCCTGGGGGTCGCTGGCCTCGGGCGCGCTGTCGGCGTTCGACAAGATGTTCGCCGGCCAGGAGACGCCGGCCGAGCACCAGCTCCGCATCTGGCAGGACAACATCGCGCAAATCGACCGGATGAACACGCTCGCCGAGGCCAAGAAGGGCCTGACGGCGGCGACGACCGCAGGCGACCCGCAGGCGATCCTCGCTGCCAAGAAGGCGGTACTGGACGCGGAGACGGCGATCACGATGGCCGCGCTCCAGAAGCGCGCCGCCGACGAGCGCCTCCAACTGAACGCGGAGATCGCCCTCAAGCGCACGCACTTCGAGAGCCGCCTCACCGCGCTCCAGACGTCGCTTGCGACGGAGGGCGCGTCGCAAGCGACCGCGCACAAGAGGGTGATGAAGCTGTTCGCGAGCTTCGGCGTCGACTACGAGACGGCGGGCATGGTCCTCGGCGACGCGTTCGTGTCCGGCCTGGCCGAGTCGCTGTTGAAGGTCGAGAAGATCGCCGCGGCGATCAAGTCGTTCCTGTCGGATACGAAGCTGAAGGCAAAGAAGGGCGGCAAGGGCGACCCCGGCGGCAGCGTCCCGTCGATCCTGCAAGGCACCGGCGGCAGTGGGTCGATCACTGGTGGGACGCTCGCACAGGCCGGAAAGGTCGCCTCGATGTTCGGGCTGCACGTCACGTCCGGCTACCGCACCCCGCAGCACAACGCTGCGGTCGGCGGCGTCCCGAACAGCCTCCACACGCACGGCTCACCCGGCAACCCCGGCGCGATAGACCTCGCCGGCCCGGTGAGCAAGATGTACCAGGCCCAGGCGTGGGCGCGATCGCACATGAAACTCGCCGAACTGCTCGTCCACGACGTCGGCTCGGGCTTGCACCTGCATCTCGGCTTCTTCGAGAAAGGCGGCATGGTCGGACGAAGCGGCCCATACGTCGTCGGTGAGTCCGGACCCGAGATCGTCAACCTGCGTCGCGGCTCGCGAGTCACACCGAACCACGAGCTCGCTGGCGGGGCACTCGTGCATATCGAGCACGCGCAGATCGGCAGTCACCTGGAGGCCCGCTCGTTCGCGGAGCGCCTCGCCTTCCGGATCGCGACGACGGGCTAGCCGGTGTTCTCGGCGATCACGCTCAATGACGCTTCCGGCTCACCGGTCGACTTCCACCAGCCGACCGGTAAGCGCCGCATCCACCGCGCCATCGGCCTGTCGGGTATCCAGTCGCCACGACAGGTCGTGCGCTCCCGGCCGACGGCGCACGGCCAGATCAACGACACCCGCTGGACCGACGGGCGCCTGGTCGTGCTCGAAGGTCGCGTGCACTCGACCGTCTCACCAGCCGACGCGTTCGCGGAGTTCCGGACGCTGACAACCCCCATGCTCCAGACGCTCGATGAGGGCGCAGCTCTGCTGAAATGGACCGAGGAAAGCGGCCTCGCGCTCCAAGCGTCCGTGAAGCTGTACGGCGAGGTTGAGCCCCCGGTCGAGGTCGGCGCGAACCTGCTCGCCTACCAAGCGCAGCTGCTTGCCGAGGACCCGCGCGCGTACTCGCAGACGCTGAACACGGCGACGGGCGGGACGATCAGCACCGCCCCCGGCGGCTGGACATGGCCGCGGACCATGCCGATCACGTTCTCCGCGAGCGCCGGTGGCGCCGTCGCCGTGAACAACATCGGCAACCGGCCGACACCTCCGATCTTCCGCGTCTACGGGATGTGTGTGAACCCGCAGGTCCTCTTGGTTGGCAGCACCTCGCGGATCGCACTGACCGGCACGATCGCGGCCGGTGACTACCTCGAGATCGACGTTGCGCAGCGCACGATCAAGGTCAACGGGACGAGTTCGGTCCTGAACTTCCTCGACGCCGCGAACACAACCTGGTTCGACCTACCGCGGGGCGCCAGCACGATCCAGCTTCTCGCCGGCACGTTCGACACCGTCGCCCGCTGCGACGTCCTCTACCGGAGCGCATACACATGACCACGACGATCGGCCCGGCACTCGGCCACGGCCCCTGGACCCAGCAAGGCGTCGGCACAACACCCGGCTACGACGCCATCGACCTACGCCGCCAGTTCGAGGGCGTCGCGGACGAGGGCATCATCAGCTCGGGGTCGTACGCGGTAAGTCAGCGCGCCGCTGGCGCGAACGTGAGCGTTGATATTGCCGCGAGCACCGGCAGCGGCGCCAGAGTGCAGGGCGATGCCGTGACGCTGCAGGGTCTCTACACCATCGCACCGCACGCGTCGGTGATAAACGAGACGATCACCGCGGCTCACGCCACATTGCCGCGTAACGACCTCGTTGTGCTCGAGATCAAGGATCACCAGCACGACGCGAGCGGCTCGAACCTCGCGCAGACGCGCGTCATCACCGGCACGGCAACGGCCGGCGCCGCCGCGACGGACGCGCTCGGCGTCAATGGCACACCGACCCTGCCCACCTCAGCAATCGCGCTCGCCGTCGTGAACGTGCCCGCAGCGGATACCTCGATCACGGACTCGCAGATTGACGACCGCCGTACACCGCTATGGCGCGGCGGTGCCGGAGGCAAATCCATCATCGCCACGGAGGAGACACGCAACAACGCGGCCTATGGGCTGCTGACCACACCCGACCGCGTACGGAATGTGGTCCTGCCGACAGATGGCCTGATCTTCGTCGCCTACCAGGCACGCTGGAAGGAGACGACCAATCCCGGCGTCTCGAAGGCCGCGATCTTCATAGGGGCAAACCATCTGAAAACAGCGGTGAATGAGCCTTCGCTTCCGACCATTCAGGAGGCGGACTTCAGCGGCGGCGGCGCGGGTGCTGGTCTTGGGAAGTACCGCCCGCTGGCATCAGGCTCGGTTGGTCTGTCGTCAATCATGTTATCCACTGGCCCTGACTACGGCGGGGACGTGACAACTGGGCAGCTTGTCGCGGCGTCGGACTACGATGGATCGCAGCAACAGCGGGGTGGGCCGTGCGCGATCTTCGCGGCGGCCGGCACCTATGACGTGAGCGTGCAGTTCCTCGGGCAGTCGGTTTCCGTGCGCGACCGCAAACTTTGGGTCTGGACGATGGGCTTCTAAGCACGTGCCGTGGTCGTTTCTACTCACCGACCATGCGGGTGTCAACCTCGCCGAGCTCACGACGGCCGCGGGCCGCCGGCTCACGTTCCGGCGCAACACCTACGCTGAGGCGACCTGCACGATCGCTCACGAGGACGACGCGGCAGCCAGGCTGCTCGACGCGCTCGCGAATGCGGGCATCCCGGCGCTGAAGGCTTACCGCGACGGGGTTCTGCGCTTCAATGGGCAGCTCGCGCCGTTCACGGAGGAGGCGGAGGAGGCCAGCGCGTTGCATCTGGTGTTCCGCTCCCCGTTCGCGCGTTTGCTCGGCGACGGTTCCGGCACCGGGCGCTTCACCGCCGCAGCAGTCGCGTTCACGGCGACCGATGCCGGCCTGATCGCGAAGTCCCTGATCGACACCACGAACACGGATTCGCCGACGGGGATCGCGACAACCGCCGGTGGAATCACGGCCAGCAAGACGCGCGATCGAACCTACCAGCACGCGAATGTGGGGAAGGCGATCATCGACCTGTCGGCCGTCCTCGACGGCTACGACTTCTACGAGACGTTCGTTGACGAGGGCGCGACGCGCGCGTACTTCAACGCAGTGCCTCGACAGGGCGTCGATCAGCCGTCCGCGCGCTTCGAGTACGGCGCCGACACCCTGGGCAACGTGCGCAGCGTGCAACGCGCCACGCAGCCCCCCGTCAACGTCGTGACAGTCATCGGCGGTAACGGCCTGATTGCGCAGAAGAGCGACGCTACCTCGATCCTCAAATACGGGAGGTGGCCTGCGCAGGCGTCCTACACCGACGTCATCGAGCAGGCGACGCTGGACGACAAGGCCCTCGCTCTGCTTCGCCCCGACCCGATCAAGACGGTGACGTTCGCACCGGAGCCCGCGCTCGCCCCGAGCCCGTGGGATGACTTCTGGCTCGGCGACACCATAAGGCTCTACGTCCGACGCGAGGCATTCACAGAGGACGTGCAGGTTCGGGTGAACGGCATCACGGTGGCGATCGACGACAGTGGTCTCGAGGTCTTCGAGGTTCAAGACCCGCAGGCACCGGGTGAGGAAGCAGCGCTGCGCGCGTCGCTCGCAGTCGAGGTCGTATGAGCGACTACCACATCCCCCCCGATCTCATCGCGCTGTTCGGTGATCTGCGCGCGCGGATCGCGACGCTCGAGCGCACCGCCACCATCCCCGTGGTCTCCGCTCTGCCGTCGCCGGCCATTGATGGGCAGGAGATTTTCTACGTGGCGGACGCCACGGCTGGGGTCGTGTGGCGGCTCCGTTACCGGGCCGCATCGGCGTCCGCGTACAAGTGGGAGTTCGTCGGCGGGGCCCCGCTCGTCTCGGCCGTTGCCGCCAGCCAGACCACCGCGAGCACAAGCTACGTGGACCTGGCGACCGTCGGGCCGTCGATCACGCTACCGCTCGGCGGCGACTACGACGTTCCCTACGGGGCGACGATGGAGGGCACAGCGCAGGACCGCTTCTGGACCTCGGTGAAGATCGCCGCCGCCGCGACCTCAGACGCGGAGGCGATCAGCCAAGCGGTCGGCAATCCCGCCGCGCAGTCACAAGGCGCCGCGGGATCGCGCACACTGCGCTTCACGGGCCGGACGGCGGCTGACGTCCTCAAACTTCAGTACCGCACCACGCTTGGAGCGACGGGAACGTTCCTGTCGCGATGGATCGCGGCCAGGCCAGTCAGGGTGGGATGAGCCGCCCCGAAGAACCACACGAAACCTGACGCTCAAAGGGGGCACCGCGGTGATCCCGCTGCTGCACCGCCTCACGGTGCGCGCCGTTCGCGCCGCGCTGACTATCGACTGGCGGGCAGTCGCACGCGAGCAGTGCATTCGCGCTGGCGCGTTCGCGATCCGCCCGCGCCGCAAGCCCTAACCCACTCGGGAGACACCCATGCGACGTCTACTGCGCGCCCTGCGGGACGCGGCGGCCCCGTACGCCCGTGAACTGATCGCCGGGCTGCTGATCATCAGCGCCCTCGTGACGATCGTCGTCACCGTCAGCGACGAGGACCACGACGGCCGGCCGGACCGCGTCACCGTCACCGTGAAAGCGGAGGCGCCGGCCGGTGATCTGCAGGCCGCGCCAACGGGGTCCGCGCCGGCGCCCGCAGCCTCGGTGCTGCGCGACGAAACGCCGCCGAGTGTGCCGGCACCGGTGCTCGCTTCCGCCGAGGCCCGCGAGCACGCCGCTGCGGTCGAGTTGCCGGCGGTGACTGCGCCGCTGCCGGTCGGCGGCGCGCAGAGCTACACGTGCGAGCAGGACTTCTCCGGCCACGTCTACAACGACCGCCGGCCCGGCGAGAAGGTGATGTCGGTGAAGCTGCACTACACCGTCAGCGCGAACATCCTCGGCTGGGGCGACGTGTACGGGGTGCGCGACTACTTCCACCGCACGCGCCGCGGCTCATCTCACCTGATCGTCGACTTCGAGGCGCACTGCCTGCAGATGGTGCCCTGGGAGAAGAACGCCTGGACCCAAGGCGCGTTCAACTCAACCTCGGAAAGCATCGAGATCATCGCGACCGGCCTCGAGACCCGCGAGCAATGGCTCAACGCGCCGCTCATCAAGCGCGGGACCCTCGCCGACATCGTCAGGGACCGCCTGCGCGCCCGTGGCCTCCCCGCCACCCGCGTGGACCCCGACGGCTGCGAGGACAAGCTCGGCGTCACCGACCACGACGCACTGGAGTGCGGCAACAACCACACCGACGTCGCCCCCAGCTTCCCGTGGGACGTGTTCATGCGCCAGCTCCACGACGGCCCGACCGCTGTCACCGCAGTCGACCGCCACACCTGCCGCAAGCTGAACTGGTGGCGAGCGCACGGCCGCCCGCACGGCCTCCCCGAACGCCGCGCCATCCGACGCCGCCACACGCTTACCAGCCGTGACGTGAGATGCACCCGCCGCGGCCCGGTGCGCACATGACCCCGGCGGCGCTCGCAGCCGCCGCCGGCGCCGCGGTCGCCGCGATCAGCGAGCTCGCCGGCGGCGCCGAAGCGATCATCCTGTGGGGCACCGCCGCAGCGATCCTCACCGAGCTCTGGCGGCGCTTCCTGCTCCCCGCCAGCCGGCTGCTGCACCGCGTGATCCAAGCCGTCGACCTGCTCGAGCTGCTCCCGCTCGTGCACCAGGTCGTCGAAGACCACGACGAACGCCTGCGCGAGCTCGAGGACCGCGCAGCCGGCGGCAGGACCCGGGCGCGTCCGATGGTCGATCCGATCAGGCCCGGATAATCCGGGCCGTGCATGACGAGCTGCCCCATCTGCTGCGCGACCTCGACGTGCACCTGCCGGTGGACCTGCCGGCGAAGATGGACGCGGTCCGATCGCTCGGACGCTCGACACAGCCGACGAGAGACACGCTCGAGCTGCTCGAGGAAGCGCACGGCGTGCTCGGCGTCGCACTGCTCAGGGTCCGGACCGCGCGCGAGCGCCTCGCACGCGACCTCCACCGCGGCCTCTGACACCACGACCACCTACGAACCCAACACCAAAAAAAAGCCTGAGTCCGCCGCTCTACCGCATGTAGCGCCACCCATCCTCCTCAAGGGACAGCCCCCGACCAGACCGCCCACCCACGGGCGAGCCTGGTCGGGGGCCTTTTCGTCGTTCTAGGGCGGTGCGTTATTTCGCGCTACCGAAGGTGTCGACGATCTTCGCGCGCGCCGTGCAGTCCTGGCTTCCGGCCTGGTGGGCCGTGATGAAGTCTTGCCCGACGCCCTCGGCGTAGTCGACTTCGCGTGTCTGGCCGCGCTTGACCCGGTAGGTCTTCCTCACCTTGTAATCCGCCTGTCCGACCATGTCCCAAGTGAACGTGACGCGCGCAACGACACCGATGTTGCCGGTGTTCTCGAGCTCGCCACCGGCGATGATGCGTATGTTCTCGAAGCCACTCGCGCCGACTTCTCCGAGGTCGTAGGAGCACGTCAGACGATGCTTGAGTTTCGGTTCGGGCTTCGCGCCCTCATCGCTTGAGTCGCTGGCTGCGCCTGCGTCCACACCGGTTTCGGTTGTCGTGGTATCGCAGGCGGCTGCGGTCACCGTCAGCGAGATGAGCAGCAGGGCAATCAGGATGCGGATCATGGCGCGACGCTACCCGACCAATGGAGTCCGCGGCAACCCGTCACCCCGGGCAAGGGCACCTTGGGGCACCTCGTTCTGGGCGGAGCCTCAGAACAATCGCACGCAAACTGCGAGAACTACGGCAGCGCTCGCTCGGACACCCGTCCGCTAGTGCGACGCCAGGTCGGCGCTGGCGTGCGAGCGTAGGCCCGGTGGTCCGATGAGCGGTGAAGACGCGCAGGAGTGGGAGGCCCGAACAGCGTTTGAACTCGTGGTGCTCACCCGGCGTCTTCTCGCCGAGCACCCTCCCCCAGATCCTCGTCATCCGTTCGCTCGGGAGCTTCGTCGCTGGGCGGAAGACCTGGAGGCCTCGGCGGCCGGGGCATCCCCGAAGTCGCAGCCGGGTCAGCGGCGTCACCTTCGGGCCCTTCCCTGAGTAGATCGAGCAGCTCGTCGAGCTTGTGCTCGATGCGCCGCAGCCGATCTCCGTCGCCCAGCGCGCCCATCACGTCGGGAATCTCCGAACTCGGCTCCGGCGCCATGAAGTAGGAGACGTCGACCTCCAGCGCGAACGCGATGTGCTCGAGGGTCGCGTCGCTGGGTCGATGCTCGCCGCGCTCCCACCCGGAGACCTGATTCCCGTCGGACTTGCCTGGGATGAGCTCCGCGAGCTCGCGCTGCGTGAGGTCCTGCTCCTCGCGCCGCGCCTTGATCCGCTGACCGATTCGCAGCTGAAGCTCGCTCGCCATGAGCTCGAACCTACGGCGCAGGATTTCCCGCTCAGTGGGCGACTTTGTGGGCTTGATTTGACTAGTTGCGATCTACCCACTATGGTCGCAACAAGATGCCTAGTCAAGCTGCTTGTCACCCCAGAGCCACCATCGCCATCAACGTCAGGCGCGCTCGTGCCCTTGCAGGACTCACCCAGCGCCGTCTCGCCGAGCGTCTCCAGGTCGATCAGATGCTCATCAGCAAGTGGGAACGTGGTGCCCACAGGCCCAGCGATACGAACCTCGTGGCGCTCGCGGAACTCATCGGTGTAGACGTCGCGTGGTTCTACACCGAGCACACCAAGGAGGCCGCGGCGTGATCGTGATCGCGATGAGCACGGCGTCGTCGTGGCTGCTGCTCGGGAGCCTGTTCGCGGCAATCGCCCTCGTGGTGTGTCACGAGCGGTTGCTTGTGGTGCGTCGGAAGCGTGACGCAGGGGACCGGATGCGTTCAGCCGACACCCGCCCCGAGCTGCGCGTCTTTCGACCGCGAACGATGACTCCGGACGTGATCGGCCGGGCCCGTGAGCGGGCCGCCCGCCCCCCGGGCGCCCCGATGACGGGCCCAGTCCCCCCAGGAGCCGCGCGCGCTGAGCATGGGAGGCAGCCCGTCGGACGGGGTGCTGTGCTCGGCGCGCCGGCTCCATCCCTCGTAGACGACAGGAGCCTCGGCCGCGTCTCAGCGACCGAGGCTCCCTATCACGACCCAGCTGATCTCAGGCAGGAGGAGGGACCGTGCGTGCGTGCCGGAATCGTAGACGCGACAGAGCCGCGTGTCGAACACGCGTTCGCTCGTAACCGTCGACGGCGCCGCGCGCATCAGCGCGGCCGCGGCGGACGGCTGCGCGCGGTGCTCTCGCAGCTCGACGCTGAGCTGCTCGCAGTCGAAGGCCTTGCCCAGGTCGGCGCCGTCGACGGCACGGCGCGCCGTCGTGCACACGCGTTGCGGTTCGAGGCGCGCGCCGCCGCGAAGCTGCTCCCGGGGAACGTCGCGTGAGCGCCGTTGCCGAGCATCTGTTCGAGCCCGGAGTGACCGGCGCTGATGTCGCGCCGGGGCCACCGCACCTGGCCGCGTGGGCGCGCGAGGCCGGCAAGCGCGTCGGCCTCCCGCAGCGCCCACGGCTGCTGCTGCTCGTGCTCGCCTCGTACGCGGACTACCGCACCGGTGACTGCTGGCCCTCGCAGGAGCGGCTCGCCGAAGAAGTCGGCTGCTCGACGAAGCGCGTCCGCGACGATCTCGCAACGCTCGAGGAGCACGACCTCGTCACCCGCCGTCGCCGCGGGCAGGGCCAGACGGTCCTCTACAAGCTGCTCGCGCAGACCCTCAACCCGGAGTTCAGACCGGACAGCCAGGCTGTCCGGTCTAGAACGGACAGCCATGGCTGTCCGAGAGAACTACCAGGGAACACCCATTCTTCTCCGCAAGCCCTTCCTGTCGCGCGCGGGGGGGAAGCAGATCAGGAAGACGATCCTGTCGGGGAGGTCGTCGAGATCCTGCGCACCGCGACACCTCGCCTGCTCGTCGCCGAGCTGACCGTCTCGCAGGTCGCCGAGCAGTGGCGCGACCAGGATGCGGTCGCTGCTGCGCGGACCGTCGTGCAGTGGCGTGCCCGCGGTGGCCTGCGCCGCGTCGATGCCGCCGGGCTGTTGCAGGCGGCGCTGCGCCGACAAGCGCAGGGACTCGACCAGCACCGGCCACCGGTTTCTGAGCACGCCAGGCGCTGGCACGACGCGCTCACGAGCTTGATCGAGGAGCGCGTTCCAGCATGAGCGAGTGGACGCCGACGGAGTGGGACGGGTTCTGCTCGTTGCTGCTGAACGGGTGGCCAGGGGAGTTCGGGCCCGAGAACGCCACCGCGTACCGAGTGCTGCTCGACGGCTACTCCCCCGACGAGCTTCGGATCGCGCTGACAGCACTCATCGCCCGCGGGTCCAGGTTCCGGCCGAGCGCGAGCGAGCTCGCCGCTGAGGTGCGGCGCGACGCTGGGCGCCCGACGTGGGCTGAGGCCGAGCAGCTGATCTTCGGGCCGCGCGGCGCGCTCGCCGCGCGCCTGCCCGCCGGCGGCTACGACAGCGAGGCCGCGATGGAAGCCGGCCGCGACCTCGCCGCGCTCGAGCGCGCCGAGAGCATGCACCCCTCTGTCCTCGCGTTCCTCAACCGGCAGGGCGTGCGGCGCCTACGCACGCTCGAGGTTGCGTGCCCCGAGTACGGGCCCGTCCGCCGCCGCGAGCTCGCCGACGACTGGCAGCAGATGCACGACGCGTTCGACGAGCGACAGATCGCCGCGATCGTCGCCGCGGGCGTGCGCGCTGCCGGCGAGCTCACGCGCATGGACCCGCTCACCGCGCTCGGCCTCGCCGAGCCACGCGCCCAGCTCGCCGCCGGAGGAGACCAGGGAGGCCACTCGTGACACCAGCCGATCCCAGCCAGCAGCATGGCACCCGCGGCGAGGAGTGCAGCGCCTGCGGCGCCCGAGTCGGCACGCCGTGCTGCTACCACCCGCAGCCGCAGATGCGCTTCGGCCGGCTGCCGCACGCCGACCGTCACCTCGCGGCGGCCGCGCGACGTGGCACCGGCGACAGCCGACCAGCCGTCACCGACCGCGACGAGGCGATCGACGAGGTGCACCGCACGCTGCAGCAGATACTCGCCTTCGCGCGACGTACGCGCCTGGACGACACCGGCGAGGTCGACGGAACGCACGTCGCGCACGCGATCGTCGCGATCGAGCTTGAGTGCAAGCGCGTTCTGGACCGCGTCCGCGACTTCGACCTGGCCGCGGCTGACGTGTTCGACGTCATCGAGTCGCTGCGGAGCCGAGCGTGAGGTTCTCCACCCTCGTCGCCGCGATCCTCAGGATCGGCGGCCTCGTGGTCGTGATCGTGTTCACGCTGCTGCTCGCCGACGCCGAGGGACGCCCCGTCGATTGGCAGCGCGCGACGTCGACCGCCTACTGCCCCGGATCGAGCGGCACCATCACCGCTGCTGGCACACGCACCCGCGCAGGCGCCGTCGCGATGAACGGGCTGCGGCTCGGCACGATCGTGCGCGTCACGAGCTCCCCGCTCCCCGGCCGCCGCCTCTACCAGGTCACCGACCGGGTCGGCTGGGGCAGCCAGCTCGACTTCTGGGTCCCGTCGTGCGCCACCGCGCGCGCCTGGGGACGTCGAATCACGTCGTATCGCGTCGTCGGGTGGGAACGCCCGCGATGACCACCACCACGTCCGGGAGGACGCACATGACACAGCAGTTCAACGCACGTCAGGGCGACGTGCTCATCACCCGCATCACCGAGATCCCGAAGGGACTGCGCGAGGTCGAGCGCGACCGCGGCCGCGTCGTGCTCGCGTACGGCGAGGTCACCGGCCACGCCCACGCCATCGTCGACGACCCGGTCACGATGTTCGCACCGGCGGACGTCGACGAGATGACCGACCGGTTCCTGCGCGTCGAGCAGGAGGTCGCCGTCGAGCACGAGGAGCACGACACGATCAAGCTCGAGCCGGGCGACTACCTCGTGCGCCGCCAGCGCGAGTACGCGCCCGAGGCGCCCGTCTACGTCGCGGACTGACCCGTGGCCAATCTCACGAAGCTCACCGAGGCTCAGGCCGCGCTGCTCCCCGTCGTCCGCGACGAGTGGCTCGAGCACGGCCTGAGCACCCAGCCGGCCGACCGCGAGGCAGCCGAGGCCGGCGTGCGGCGCGCGTACGAGCGCGCCGGGCTTCCGGGCCCGGAGCTCGTGATCTGGCTCGACTCCCCCATGGCCGGCGCGATTGGCGCCGCGATGATCCAGCGGATCGTCGCGGCGCCGAAGGGGGCTCAGGTCTGGGCTCAGGTCTGGGCTCAGGTCGGGGATCAGGTCGGGGCTCAGGTCTGGGCTCAGGTCGGGGATCAGGTCGGGGCTCAGGTCTGGGCTCAGGTTCGGGATCAGGTCTGGGCTCAGGTCTGGGCTCAGGTTCGGGATCAGGTTCGGGATCAGGTCGGGGATCAGGTTCGGGCTCAGGTTCGGGATCAGGTCGGGGATCAGGTCTGGGATCAGGTCGGGGATCAGGTCTGGGATCAGGTCTGGGCTCAGGT
>Ga0247727_10001570_pt1 | contig 53804 bp, 43 predicted proteins | sample WisWelCaveWW1625_FD_202498 | JGI IMG/M metagenome (GOLD analysis project Ga0247727, IMG submission 202498) | Biofilm microbial communities from Wishing Well Cave, Virginia, United States - WW16-25 | ecosystem: Environmental > Aquatic > Deep subsurface > Groundwater > Cave microbial mat | place... | reverse complement strand
GACTGCTCGCTCCGCGGCCGCCCAACTGGTTTCATCCACCTTACGGTAGCCGAAACCGTGGCTTTTGTCCAGCGAAATCTCTCAGAAGGCCGAATTTAGTGGCTTCTCAGGCTGGTAAACAAATACTGACACGTTTTATCAATTCGTAACTCAGTACTCCGACGTGTTTCAGGTCGTCATTCGCAACCGCCTCACCGATTTGATTGACGAAGTCCACATCGTAGTTAACCAAAAACGAATTTGTGGCGAACGCACGTGTTCCGAGGTTGAAGTAGTTCCGTATCAGCCACACTCCCTGGTCAACATATGCGTGCCGGGCATAGCCCTGAAGAATCAGCAATGCCTGCGCCATATCCCGCGTTTGGCCGAAAGCGCGGCTTCCGAGCCAAAGCCCCTGGGCCACACGCAATGCCTCCGTGACACCTGATGCGTCAGGCACCACGTCCTTGCTATATCGCCAGATCACGAATCCTTGCGTATATGGATCTGAGCGATCATCGCGAATAAGGTTCCGAATGGCGAAATCTCTTAGGGTCAAATAAAGACGCTCATTCTCCCTGAGGGCGGCGTAGATTAGAAGCTGCCCCACATCGACTGCATAGATATAGCCGTCGGGTCGCGTCCACTGGTCAGCGGCTAACCACTCTTGTACCCGCTGTTCCAGCCGCGTCTCTAGGTCCGTGAGTGTTTGGGGCCGCGCTGGATGTGGAGCGGAAAAGGACAACACCAGCACCGCCGTGATCGCGCCGTAGCGCATAGTCAAGTGCTCCTTTGCTGTCGCGCTCACCCCGCGCTCTGCCCTGACTGGAAAGGTGGAAAAAGCATTCCGAATGCGTCCAATGCCGTCGCCAGCCAAGGAACGAAACCAGGCGGTCACGGGCCGAGACCTAAAACATCAGACTGATCCCGAGCCGCATCGAACGCGGGCCGAGGTAGCCGTTCGGGTAACGGTAGATCGGGTTGTAGATCGGGAAGCCGGCACGGTTTTGCAGGTTCACGAAGTCGTTCACGTTCCACGGCTGGAAGAACCGGCTGACGGGCAGGCGCGCGGCAGTGATTGCGCCGGAGCGCGCGATGGCGGCCACGTATCCGGTGACTGTGGCCTGGTTGAGCAGGTTGGAGATGTTGGCGCTGAGGCGCACCCGGGCGCGTTCGCGCACGCGGATTTCGTGGGTGACGGCGAGGTCGGTCTGGGTGCGGAACGGACTGCGGCCCAGGTCGCCGCGCCCGTTGGGATAGGTCGGCGCCGACTGATAGGTGACCGTGGTCGATTCGGGCGCGCCGCTATAGGCGATCTGTTGCAGTCCGAAGTTGGAAGTGCCCAGCTTCCACGGGCGTTCCCAGGTGGCGAACAGCTTGATGGCGTGCGGGCGATCGGTGGCCAGCGGCCCAAACACATTGCGCTGGCTGCCGCTGGAGTCGAAGTAATAGTAGGGGAGATCGAAAGAGCGCGAGACGCCTGGATCCGAGCGCCCGTTCTCATCGGAGTTGGCCAGGCCGGAGTAGTTCCCATAGAGCCGGCTCCAGGTATAGGACGCCAGCAGGTTGATGCGCGAGGTAATCTCTCCCTGTAAGCGGAACTCCACTCCGTTATATTCGCGGACTGCCTTCGGCACAAGAAACTCCTGCCCGTTCGGAGTCTTCTGCCCGTAGACGGAGCGCGTGTCGCGCGTTTGCCCGAAGCCCGGGTTCCCGATCAGGTAGACCTCGCTGTCGTTGGCGTTCAGGACTCCGATGTCCTCGATGACGCGGAGCAGGTCCTTGCGCGTGTAGCGCACGCCGGCTACCAGACGGGAGGTGAGCTGGCGATCCAGGCCGAGGGAGAACTCCCGCGTCGCGTACGGCTTCATGTCGCGCTCCACTCCCGCCAGCTCGCCCTGGGCGTTGATCGGAATGCTGCGGTTGTCGAAGGAGATGATGCTTGGGCCGAGCGCGCCCGGCGTGCCTCTGCCCAGACGGAACACGTCGGGATTGTCGAGACGATAGACGTGGCTCCACCAGTAGTCGCCGCCGAAGGCGCCGCGCGCGAGCTCGTACTTCATGACGTCATAGAACAGCCCGAAGCTGCCGCTCAGCTTCCAGCGGCCGTCTCCGGCCAGGTCCCAGGCGACGCCGAGCCGCGGCGCGATCTTCTCGCCCCAGCCGAACGAAACGGGGTTGGCTATCTTGACGCTGTTGACCTCCTTCTTGTACGGCGGCAGGAACTCGTTTTCGAACCGCACGCCGATGTTCAGCGACACGCGGGCGTGCGGGCGCCAGGAGTCCTGGAGATAGAATCCGTGGTTTCGGCCGCGGACGGCGGCGTTCAGCCGCACGCCGTCCTGCCAGATGTAGTAGCCGTAGGCGCCGCGCTGGTTGGTGATGCTGCCGCGCGAGTAGGACTCGTTCCAGTAGATGACGAATCGCCCGTTGGTGTAGTCGCTGAGGACGTCGTTGCCCACCAGGTTGCTGGCGTAACCGGCCTTGATGTGGTGCTGGCCGGCGAATCCGCCTCCGACCCAGGAGCCGTCCACATAAATGTTGTGGCGGTCGGTGATGTCGCGAACCACCGAGAGGGTGCTCGACACATTGGAGTAGCCGCCCGGCCTGGAGATCTCCGGCGGCAGGCCGGGCACCGTGGTGGACGGCGTCGAAAAGGTGATGAACGGATCGGACGGCAGACCGTAGTTGGAGCCCTTGTCGTTGAGGTACTTGTAGCCGTAGCGCGCGCTCAACTGGAAGCGGCTGTCGGGCGTGAAGTGCATCGAAAAACTGTAGGCCTGCGCCGGCTGGAAGCCGCCGGTTAGCGACAGGTCGTTGCTGGGCGGGGCGATGCGGGGATCGGTGCCAGGCAGCCGGCCGCTGGACTTGAACGGCGACCAGATCCAGGAGCTGCTGATCTGCACGCGCGAGCTCACCGAGACGTCCACCCGCGCCAGCCCGTAGGATTGCGTGGACTCGGTGAGGAACGAGCGGACGCCGCTCGGATAGTTGACGGTGCGGAGGGTGCGGCCGAGCGTCGGCATGTAGCTGCCGAAGAAGAAGACGCGGTTGGGCACCAGTGGGCCGCCGAGCGAGCCGCCCGGAAACAGCGTGCGCGAGTCGTCCTCCAGCGGCTTGTAGAACTCGGCCAGGTTGGCGTTGAGCGGGGAACGCTGCCAGTTGCCTCGAGGGCCTGGACTGAGAGCATGGTGGCTCGCCTCCAGCTCGGCGCTGCCGTGAAACTGGTTGGTGCCCGAGCGCGTGGCCACATTGACGACCCCGCCGGTGGAGCCGCCGTACTCGGCCTCGAAGCCGCCGCTTTTGATCTGGACTTCCTGGACGAATTGCAACGGAATCGAGTTCTGGCCGCGCAGGCTGCCGGAGCGGAGATCGGTCACGTCGACACCGTCGATCAGGAAGGCGTTTTCCGAGCCGCTCGATCCATCCACCTGGAGCCCGATGCTGCCGCCGGCCTTGCTCTCCAGCCGCACGCCGGGCGCGATGGCGAGCAGCGACGTGAAGCTGCGCGACTTGGGCAGGTTCTCGAACTGCCGGCGCGTGATGCTGGTCGAGGTGCGGCTGGACGTGGTCTCCAGACTGACCAGCGCGTCGGAGACCTCGACCGTCTCGGCGACGGCAGCCAGGGTAAGGCGCGGGTTGAATTCGACGCGGGATCCGAGCGTCACCTCGACGACCTGGCGAAGGGTCGCGAACCCGGTCTTGGACACGGTGACCGTTTGCACGCCGATGGGAACGCGCGGCAAGGCCCAGGCGCCGGCGGCATCGGACGTGGCGCTCAGCTTACCGGGCAGCGTCGGCGACGTGAGGACGATCGAGGCCCCTGGAATCGCCGCGCCCGTCGGATCGGTGACGGTTCCGAAGATGCGGCCGGAGTTCTCCTGGGCCGGGAGCAGACCGGCGGCCAGAGTCAATACGAGAGCGGCACGTGGAAAGGACATTTCCAACCCCCTTCGGGGGAGTGTACCGCACTGTCAGGCGGGCCGAAACAGGCTCAGCCGATCTGCCAGCCCTTGCGGGGCTTGGCCCTGATGTATTGGTTGGCTTCGGCGGAGTTGGCGAACTTCATCTTCGCGCTGTCCCACTCCAGCTTTCCTTCCACACGAAGCGCCACCACGCCCAGCAGGATCCATTCGGTGAACGGCCCGGCCAGGCTGAAGTCCGAGCACGACCGCTCGCCGCCCTTGCAGGCCCGGATCCAGTCGCGGTGGTGCCCGGGCGAGCGTGTCAGGAACTGGGGTGGCAGCTTGTACTCCTTGTGGCGCCCCTCGGGCAACAGGCGGACGTTGGCGGCATAGGTGTCCGTGGTGAGGATGCCCTTGTCTCCGACAAAGACCGCCCCGTTGCTGCCTGCTCCACCGCCGAAGCCGCCGCCTGGACGCCCGCCTCCGCGGCCCTGCGGTCCCTGGCCCGGCACTCCCCCGGGGACACCGCCGGGGGCGCCGCCCGGGACGCCCTGTCGAAATCCTGGACCGCCCGGGCCACCGAGCGGTCCACCCCCACCGAACATGGTTCCACCGGAGCCAAAGGCGCCGGCGCCGCCGATCAGCGGCTCGCTTTCCGCGATTCCCACAGGCCGGTAAGCCGGGCCGGTCGCGGCGTCATACCAGAACAGTGTCAGCGCGGACATCGAGCCGCGCGCGGGAAACTCAAATCGCGTGACGGACTTCTTCGGGAACGTGTACGGGTTCTGCCCTTCCTGTTTGAGCACCTCGATGGCGGTGGGCGCCGTCAGTCGCAGCGCCACGTTGGGCGCGCCGAGGATGTGGCAGGCCATGTCGCCCAGCGCGCCGCAGCCGAAGTCGAACCAGCCGCGCCAGTTGAACGGCAGGTAGGCCGGGCTGTACGGACGCATGGACGCGGGCCCGAGCCAGACGTCCCAGTCCAGCGTGTCCGGAACCTTCTCCTCGGCCGGCAGCTTGTCAATGCCCTGGGGCCAGGACGGCCGGTTCGTCCAGGCATGCACCTCGGTCACGTTGCCGATCTCACCCGACCAGATGATCTCGGCGGCGAGGCGCGCGCCTTCGTTCGAGTATCCCTGGTTGCCCATCTGCGTGGCGACCTTGTACCTGGCCGCCGCTTCCGCCAGCAGGCGCGCCTCCCAGATGGTTCTGGTCAGCGGCTTCTCGACGTAGACGTGCTTGCCGCGCTCCATGCACGCGATCGCGGCGGTGGCATGCATGTGGTCGGGCGTGGAGATGGTGACGGCGTCGATGCCGCCGCCCTCCTTATCCAGCATCCGCCGGTAGTCGGCGTACCGGGTCGCCTTCTCGAATCGCTGGAAGGTCTGCGCGGCGCGCGTGGAGTCCGGATCGGCCAGCGCGACGATGTTCTCCGTCGAGCACCCGCCGATGTTGGAGGCCCCCCTGCCGCCCGCGCCGATGGCGGCGATGTTCAGCTTCTCGTTGGGCGACTTGTAGCCCAGCGTCTTCAGCGAGGGTGTGGTGCCGAACCCTCCCGCCGGAACCGCCCCGGCCGCCAGGGCGCCGTAGAAGAAGTGGCGTCGCGAGAACTCGTGGGACATCGGGTAGAGCACTCCTTGTCTGTTGGAGGCGTTTGTTGCCTTCCGGAGGTTACTGCAAATTTTACTCGGCCGGCATCTCGCCCCCCAAAGCCGCCAGCATGCGTGGGTCCGCGCGCATTTTCTCCGCGGCGCGTCGGCGGTCTTCATCATCCTCAACCCACTGCGGGTCCAGTTCTGCTCCTGCCCGGGCCAGCAGCGCGACCACCTGGTAATGCTGCCGGTGTTCGGCCCTCACGGGAGAATTTCCCCAGGCGTACAGCGCCCAGCCGAGGGGAGTTCCGCCATGAGCTTCCTCTTTCACGCCGACAGGCGCGCCGTGTTCGAGCAGCAGTTTGACGGTATCGGCGTGTCCACCGTACGCGGCCCAATGCAGGCCGGTCTCTCCGCCATCTCTGAGCCTGGCATCCACCTCCATACCACGTCGCAACAGGAGATCGACGACGCTGGTTCGGCCGAATTCACAGGCCCAGGTGAATCCGTCCTGCATCTGTTTCCGCGTCGCAGGCGGCTTGAGGCTGTCGTCCTCATTGAAAAAGCTTTTGATCAGGTCGAGCCGCCCGACTCCGGCCGCTCCCTCCAGGTCTAACCGCGCGCCGCGGCTTGCAAAGAACTCGGCCGCCTCGCCACGGCCGTTATGCTGGCACCCGTTGACGGCACTGCCTGAATCCTCGCCGTCGATGATGGCGCCATGCCCGATCAGCAGATCCATCAACGGGAGCTGCACGCCGGCAGCTTCCGGATGGCAACTGGTCGCCGTCAACCCGAGGGTTGTCGATCGGCCGCCATACACGTCGGATTCCGCGTTGACATCGGCGCCGGCCTCAAGCAGCAGCTTCGTTATCCCGACAATGTTCTTGGGCGTTTTCTGGCGAAAGTCCTCGACGCCATTCGCCGAGACATAATGGAGCAGCGTCGAGCGATGCTCGCGAGTCGAACGCTCCCGCACCAGCTCCGGATTCCCGCCCAGCAGCTTCTCAAGCGCCGCTCGATCGCCGCTTACGATGGCGTCCACCGCCGCTTCGAATTTCCAGATCGGCGAATTCGCGCGCGCCAGCGCCTCCAGGTGGCGGGCGAACTTCGGCCAGCTCGCGAAGCCGTGATTTCGCGCGACGAACAACCGGGCATCGGCCGGCGTGCAGCGCGCAGCGCGCCCCTTCGTCTTGTTGAACTTACTCCAGTTCCGCTCGATCCGTTCCGTGTCCCGGTCGATCTGTCTTCGGACCTCGGGCGTGATCTCCAGGCCTTGCAGCCGGGTAATTGTTTCCGCCCACTGCGCGCCCCAGTCGCGGATTGCGTCGGGGTCGCTCGACTTCGAAGCGTGCTGGAAGTCTTTTGCGAGCGTCCTGTATTGCTCGAGATCGGGACGAGGCGGCAGGGGAATTGCGTCAGACATGCGAAGGTTCGAACCATAATAGACCCGGTTCCGCCGGCGTTGGTAAGTGGCGCTGGGCGTCTCAGGCGGCCGCCACGGGACGCTCGGCACTGCGTTGGGTAAGGCTTTCCAGGGCTTCGCCGAGCAGCGCCACCTCGGTCCGGGAGTTTTTCTTCGCCAGCTTGGCGGCGTACATCCGCCGGTCGGCCACATCCAGCAGTTGTTCCGGATCACGGCCATCGGTTCCCAGGTTGGCTAAACCGACGCTGAGCGTTACCGCGGTGTAGCCGCTGACCTCCCGGCCCGCATCCTGAACGGCGCGGCGGAAGCGGTCCGCCGCCTCGGCGGCGGCTTCCCCGGACACTTCGCTGAGCACGACCACGAATTCGTCCCCGCCCATACGAGCGACGTAGTCGTTGGCCCGGCAATGCAGCTTGAGCACGCCTGACACCACCTTCAAGAGTCGATTCCCCTCCATGTGGCCCAGCCGGTCGTTCACCTGCTTGAAGCCGTCCAGGTCCCCGACCATGACCGCGAGCGGCAACCCTGCTTCGCGGCACCGCGACATCTCCCGCTCGAGGTGTACGAACAGGGCCCTCGCGTTGGGCAACTGCGTCAGGAAGTCCAGCACCGCGCCGTCTTCCGCCTGCCGGTATCGCAGCGTGTTCTCGATGGTGGCGCTCAGCTTCGAGCTGACCGCCTGGAGAATCCGGAGATGGTCTCTGGTGAAGGCGTCCTTGGCGGAATGATAGAGCGCCAGAACTCCGGCAAGCCCATTCATTCCTTCCAGCGGCACGGCGAGCGCAGATCGGAGGGTGCTGACCTTGGTCGCATCGTTGAGGTACCCGGGCTCGACGGATGGATTCCCGTTGATGATCGGCTGGCGGTTCTGGGCGACCCAGCCCGAGAGCCCCTCTCCGATCGGAACTTCCAGAGAGGAGAACAGCCGGGAGTCATCGCCGGCGGCGAATTCGGCCCTGAGCAGGCCGCCTCGTTTGAGATAGAGCGCGATGGCGTCGTGAGGAACGAGCCTCTTCAGACCCGCGGCGAACATCGAGATCGTGGCATCCAGGCTGAGCGTGTTGCCTATCTCCCCGGTCAACTCGAACAGCACCTGCGCCTCTTGCCGGGCCGCGCCGATCAAGTGGACGAATTCCAGCGATTCGTCGGATCCCTGCGGCTGCGCCAGCCCGGTGATTCGCTCAAAGCCGGAGGCGGGTTCCAGGCCGCGGCTTACCTTAATCCCGGTGGAAAGCCGCGGTCCGTCGGAGCAGCGCGCTCGGGCCTTCGCCTCCAGCTCCTTGCACCGCCGCGAGAGAATCTCGACGACTTTCGGATCGTAGCTATTCCCCGATTCGCTTTCCACCACTTCGAGCGCCTTCTCCAAGGGAAGCGCGCGACGATACTGGCGGTCGCTCGCCAGCGCGTCCAGGCAATCGATCGCCGACAGGATACGCGCTCCGATCGGGATCTGCTCCCCCCGCAACCCGTCCGGGTAACCGGAGCCGTTCCACTTTTCGTGATGGCTGCGTACGATGGGAACCACCGGATAGGGAAACCGCACGCGGTCCAGGATCTCGGCCCCGACGATGGGGTGGATCTTCATCTTGTCGAACTCTTCCGGCGTCAGCTTGCCGGGCTTGGAGATGATATGTTCCGGAACGGCCAGCTTGCCGATGTCATGCAGCAGAGCAGCCGCCTGCAACGCCTCCAGCTCCGCGCTGCCCAAGCCGAGCTCGTGGCCGATCTCCATCGCATACACCTGGACCCTCCGGAGGTGCCCGTGTGTAGTCTGGTCCTTGGCTTCAATCGCCAGCGCCAATGCCTCGATGGTTCGCAGATGTAGCAGCGACACCTGCTCGGCGTGCCTGGTCTGATCCTCGCTGCGCTTCTTCTCAGCCTCCAGCGTGGTCTGGTACAAATGATACGAACGGTAGATCAGATACAAGGCCGGCAGCCCCAGGACCGCGGTTTGCCATCCGATGGTCCTGCTGCACCAGTCGAACGCCCCAGCCATTCCCGCGCCGAGCAGGAAATAAGGGAAGGACCACAGGTAGCAGTCCCGCCATACCAATAGCGCCTTCTTGTTCTCGGTGAGGGCGATCACCGTAGCAACCGGGCACGTGTTGGCGATGAAATAGACACACGCCGCCAGGGCGAGCCGCAGAGCGAATTCCACCTGCTGGGCCCGCAGCCAGGGCCAGTGGAAGGCGTACCAGGACACAGTGATGGCCACTGCCGCGACGGAAATGTTGAACGCGGCCTGGATTCGCTTGGGAGGCGCCGCGGTTCGCCAAAGGTACTGGATCAGGAAACTGGAGCAGCCCAGCGCCATCGTTTCACCCAGGCTGAGCTGCGTGATGCCCACCAGGATGAAAAAGAAGTTCACCGACAGGGTGCCACGCACTCCGGGGAGTCCGATCTTGAGCCCGGATCCGATCGCCGCCAGGCCCAGGTAGACGCACAGACGGAGCCAGGAATCGCATTCCCACTGGAGCAGCCCGCTGAACAGGGCGGCGCCCCCGAGAACGACTACTGCCCCGACGTAACTCTTCGCCTGCCAGCGCATGGAGGAACCCTCGTCCCTAGCGGTCACCATTCACGAGAATCGTGTCGCCCCAGACGACGCTGTCGCCCCACACGACACTGTCACCCCACACCACGCTGAATCCGGTGGCAAGACTGTCGCCCCAGACAACGCTGTCACCCCACACCACGGAAGTGCCGCTCAGGAACACCTGCGTCCCCCACACCAACGACTCGCCCCAAACCACCGAATCGCCCCAGACCACCGAGGTCGAAGACACCATCGATACTTTGCCCGTCGCGGGGTTGTAGGAGACCCGGGGCGACAGCGGCGTCGTGGACGGCGTCTGCACAAGGTCGCCGTTGTTCAGCGCCGTCCAGACGTCCAGGTATCCGGCGCCGACGGTGAAAATGTCGTACTGCGTTGTGTACACGATTCCTGTAAGCAGCTCCATGTAAGAGCTGATCGAGGGGAACACTTTCGAGGCGGTCTTCATCAGGCGCGCCTTAACCTGGTTGGGCGTCAGGCCGGGATCCTTTTCCAGCAGCAACGCCGCCGCACCGCTGACCATCGGCGCCGCCATGCTGGTGCCGTTCAGCTTAAAGTAGTACGGCGACGGCTTGTTGGGGGCGTCAATCACATAGTAATTACGACTGACGATGTTGGCGGGGTTGTTCTGCACCAGCGAGCTGGAGCCCGCCAAGGCCGAGATGATGGCGTTGCCCGGCGCCACCAGGTCCGGCTTCACGACGTGGTCGAGCAGGGTTGGTCCCTTCGAGCTGTAGCTCGCAATCAGGTCATCGGCGCGGATAGGAGTTCCCACGTCGCGCATGGCTCCCACCGTGATCGCGAACGGATCGTTGCCGGGCGAAGAAATCGTGGCGTAGCCGTCGGTCTGCCGGGAATTGTCACGCCCTCCGTTGCCGGCCGCCACGACCACCACAATGCCGGCTTGCCAGGCCCGTTCGACCGCTTGGCAAAGGGGGTCGAGCGTGTAGCTCTCCCGCACGGGGCGTCCGATCGAAAGGTTGATCACGCGGATGTTGTACTGGTTCTTGAGCGCGATCGCGCGGTCGATCGCGGCGATCACCGCGCTGTCCGTGCCGCTGCCCGTGGCTCCCAGAACGCGCAGGCTGACGATCTTCGCCTCGGGGGCGATTCCGCGAAAGGTAATGACTCGACCGTCCTTCTCCGCGCATTTTCCGTTGCCGGCGACGATACCTGCCACGTGCGTCCCATGCCCGTAGGCGTCGTTCACGCCGGTGTCGCCGGGGACAAAGCTTTCCTTGTAGGCGATCCTGCTTTTGGAGCATTGGGAATCCTTGAAATCCTCGTGGTTGTTCAGCCCGCTGTCGATCACCGCCACTCCGACGCCTGTGCCGTTCCAGCCGTATAGCGCTGCGATAGGGGCATATACCGTGGGGTTCGCGAATTCCAGGGTTCCCCGTACTTCCCTGTCGGGAGATACAAAACGGATACGTGGGTTGTGCGCTAACGCCTGCACCGCATTGGCGTTCAGCTCAAAGACGGCGCCGTCGATGGCGGGCAGCCGCAACTTGATCTTGCCGCTTGCGCCGGCCACCTGGGCCAGGTCCGCTTCGCTCGGCGGTGAATTATACTGAATGACCACCTGGATCTTGCCGGCAGCCCCGGCGTTCGGAAGGTCCGTCGCCAGGCGGCCCGTTTGCCCTGCAAGACTGATTGCCGTTGCCACCAACAGTCCGGCCAGCCAAAAGGGGCGAATCCCCCAGGTTGTGCTCTCGCCGCTGTCCTGTTTACCCACATCCGGATGTTTCATGCGATTCCTTCCTCCGCAAAACCTTTATGGCTGCGTTCCATGCTTTTATTGGATCTTACGGTGGATAGTCACAGGAAACCACGGGAATTTGGTACTGATTTTCCGATGGGAGGAAAGTACCGCGGGGGGTCGGGCGGAAGCCTTTGATGCGCGGGCGAAACCCTCTACTCCTCAGGCTAACGGTGCGGTGAGGGCTAACCCGGCAGCGATGCTCAAAAACCGCTCCCTTACGGTCGCGGCTCGGTTACAGAGGCAGAGCGGAACGCCAGCCGTCGGTGAGCACCTTGCGCATCCGCGTCAGCGTCTCGGCGTGCCGCGGATCCTTGGCCAGGTTGGTCCACTCGTGTGGGTCGGTTTCGTGGTCGTAGAGCTCGGCCACGGCTTCGGACCCCCACTCGGTGTAGCGGTAGCGGTCCGTGCGCGCGCTGCGTCCCAGCACGTCGCGGCCGCGGCGGACCACGGTGAACGCCGCCTTCTTCCACGGCTGCCCCGGATTATCGAGCAGCGGCGACATGCTGAGGCCCTCCAGCCCCTCCGGAAGCGGCAGGCCGCACAACTCGACCAGGGTCGGGAAGATGTCGACGAACTCCACCAGCCGGGACGAGACTGCGTCCGCCTTGCGGCCCGGGGCCGCCACGATCAGCGGCGCCCGCGCCGACTCTTCGAAGACCGTGCTTTTGCGCCACAGCCCGTGGTGGTCGTTGAGGTGCCAGCCGTGATCGCCGAACAGCAGCACCACGGTGTTGTCCCACAGCTTCAGCCGGTCGAGCGTGTCGAGCAGCACGCCGACCTGGGCGTCCATGAAAGTCGTCGCGGCGTGGTAGGCGGCGATGGCCATCCTACGCTCGGCGGCCGTCATCGTCTCGTCGCCGCTGGTGTGCGTCAGCGCCAGGCGCGGGATGTCCTCCAGGTCGTTGGCGGGCGTGCGCGGCAGTTCTATTTTCTCCGGCGGGTACATGTCGAAGTATTTCTTCGGGGCCACCCACGGCAGGTGCGGCTTGTGGAAGCCGGCGCCGAGGAAGAAGGGCTGGTCGCGCTTCTCCTCCAGGAGCCGCGCGATGCGCCGCGCGGTGCGGCCGTCGGGCTCGTCGGCGTCCTCGTTGTTGGTCATCACCCAGCTCAGCTTGAGACCTCCGCCCTCCTGACGCTGGTTGGCGGCGGGGGGGGCGTCCTCCGGCGCGCGACCCCGCGCGAACTCGGAGACGTCCCAGCTCACCGCGTCCTCGAAGCGGCCATGCGCGATCTTGCCCACGCGCGCGGTGAAGTAGCCGTGCCGGCGGTAGTACTCGGGCAGAAACTCGACGCTTCCCAGGTGCGTCCGCGGCGGCGTCATGTTGTCCAGGATCCGTGTGGTCTCCGGCCGCCGGCCGCTGAGCAGCGACGTTCGCGACGGATTACACAGCGGGTAGTTGCAGTAGGCGCGGTCGAAGCGCACGCCGCGCGCCGCCAGCCGGTCGATGTTCGGCGACTTCACCAGCGGATCGCCGTAGCAGCCGAGCCGGTTGTTCAAATCGTCGACCGCGATGAGCAGCACGTTCCGCTTCCGCGCGGCCTGCGGGAACAGCCCCGGCGCCAGCGGCAAGGATAGGAATTCTCTTCGCTTCATGGTTCCCTCATCTTTGTGTGTTCGCCTCGAGCGGGCGGACCTGGATGTTCCGACAGGCCACCGGGCCGTGGTCGCCCTGAATCATCAGCGGGTTCCGCGCCGCCTCGGCGTGGTTCATGTGGGCACGCGTCGGACCTTCCACCTCGACGTTCTCCTGCACCGCGACGCCGTTGTGCAGCACGCGCAGGAACCGGGCGCTGGCGGTCTTGTTGCCCGAGGAGTCGAAGCGCGGGGCGCGAAACCAGATCCGGAACGACTGCCATTCGCCCGGCGCGCGGCTGGCATTGGTCGACGGCGGCGAGCCGCCCACCGGTCGTCCGTCGATCCAGCGGTGATAGACGGCGCCGCAGTCGGAGGTTTTCCCCGGCCCGACGGCGCCGAAGCTGTCCAGAATCTGGATCTCGTAGAGGCCGTGCAGGTAGACTCCCGAGTTGGAACCCTTCGGGATCAGGAACTCGATGTACAACTCGACGTCGCCGAACTTCCGCGTGGTGACCAGGTTCGCGGTTTTCCCCTCGGGGCCGTTGTGGATGACCTGGGAAGTCGTGAACCAGGCGCTAGCCTTTCCTTCCTGCGCCTGCCAGCCGTCAAGGTCCCGGCCGTTCAGCAACGCCGTCCATCCAGGCTCGCTGAGAAACGGCGGGTTTTGAGCCGCCGCCGGTGCGCAACCGAACACACCAACCAGAAGCAAGGCGCCTAATCGCCGCATGGTCTTTCTCATTTTACGCGTCGCGCGGGCGCACGTACCACTCGAGGGCTTCTTCGCGGCTCAACCGCTGCGGTTCGCGCTCCGCCTCCGGGTGCGTCCGGCGGAAGCGGTCGAGCAGCAGCCCCTCGAGTTCGGCCACCACCTGGGGCCGCCTCGACGCCACGTTGCTGAACTCGCCCGGATCTTCTTCGAGATCGAACAGGCGGACGTAGCGTCCCGGGGTGGGATTGTCCGTCTGGTAACCGTCCTGGCGCGAGCGACGACCCGAGCCGAAGATCAGCTTGTACCGCGCGGAGCGGACGAACGCTTCTTCGTTCTCCAGGTACTCGCTGACGATGTGATCGCGCGCCTCGGCGCGCCGGCCCTCGAGATACGGGCGCAGGCTGCGGCCGTGGAGAACCGGCAGCGGGTCCACGTCCAGCAGGTCGACCAGGGTCGCCGGCACGTCGATGTGCTCGGTCATCTCCCGCACCACGCCGCGGCGGATCCGTCCCGCCAGCCGCAGGATCAGCGGAACGTGCAGCGCCGGCTCGTAGCCGCAGTGCTTCTCGAACCGCCCGTGATGTCCGAGCGAGTAGCCGTGGTCGGCCATGTAGATCACCAGCGTGTCCTGGTCCAGCTTCAACCGCCCGAGCGCGTCGAGCACTACGCCGACGTTGCGGTCCAGGAACCACACCGAGGTGTAGTAGGCGGCGATGATGCCCTGCTTTTCCTGCTCGCCCAGCTCGCGGAAGATCAGCGGGATCTGCCAGGCGTCCTGGGCGCCGACGCGCGGCACGGGAAACCGGCCCGGCTCGTAGCGCTCCCGATCGTCGATCGGAAAATCGAACGGCGAGTGCGGCTCGTGGAAGCTCACCCACAGCGCGAAGCTTCGGTTGCTGTGCTCCTCCAGGTAGCGCACCGCCCGCCGCGCGATCCAGGAGCCTTTCATGTCGTCGTAGTAGCGCGGGAACGGGAGCTTCTCGGCGTTGAGCCAGATGCGCGCCGGATCGCGGAACGGCCGCCAGGGCGGCTTGGTGGGGATGTCCGCGGCCACCTCCCGGGCGGGCTTCCCAGCCGACCATGCCTGCTGCACGTCCTGCTCGGTCATCAGCCAGTCGAAGCCGTGCAGTCCGGGACGCGAGGGCCGGTTGAAGTGCATTTTGCCGATCACACCGGTCGCGTACCCGGCCGCCTGGAGCTGGCGTGCCAGCGTCGGCTTGTCTTCGGCCAACGGCGTACGCAGCACGGTCACTCCGGCCATGTGCGGCATCTGCCCGGTGAAAAACGATTGCCGCGAAGGCGTGCACACCGGAGAGTTGGTGTGATGGCGCGCGAACCGCGTCCCCTCCCCCGCCAGCCGGTCCAGGTTCGGCGTTTCCGCGCGTTGGTCGCCGGCGGCGCCCAGCACGTAGCCGGCATGATCGTCCGCCAGCAGAAACAGGAGATTCGGCCGCCGTCGGCGCTGGGCCGCGGCCGCGCCGGCGATTCCGCCGAGCAGCGCCCGCCGCGTCAACATGCCGTTACTATAACAGTATCGTGCGTCGATTCTGCCGGCCCGCCGCAATCTGTCTGCTGACCGTGCTGGGAGCCGCCAACCTCTACCGCGCCGCAACCCAGTCGATCGCCATCGACGAAGCGTTTGCCTACAACCTCTACCTCACCCGACCGCTGGCCGCCACATTCACCGAATACGACGCCGCCAACCACGTGCTCTATACCCTGCTCACCCGAGTCTCGGTCGGCCTGTTCGGCGCCTCCGAATTCTCGCTGCGCCTGCCGAGCCTGCTCGGCGGCCTCCTCTATTTCGTCGCCGTTTACCGCCTTGCCGGACTTCTTCTCGGACAGGGCGGCTATTTCCTGCTCGGTGTGACAGTGCTCAGCGTGAATCCGTTCCTGCTCGATTTTCTGACTGCGGCCCGTGGGTATGGCCTGGCCCTGGGGCTATTCGCCTGGGCGCTTTATCAGCTTGCGCATTACCTCGGCCCGCTCACCGACGCCCGCGGCTCAGCGGAACCCGAGGCGTACCGGCTTCGGCGGGCCGGAATCGGGTTCGGTTTGTCGGCGGCGGCGAACCTGACGCTGATTTTCCCCATCACCGCATTCGTCATCGTGCTGGGAGTTCTGTTGGCGTTCGACCGCGACAGTGGCGGCGCGCCGGCAGGGCGCAGAGCGTGGCGGCTGGTCGACCATCTCGCCCTGCCCGCCCTGGTCGCGGCGAGCCTGTTTCTCCTGCTGCCGCTGGCCAACGCGACCATGAAAAACTTCTACGTCGGCGTAGGCTCGCTCGGCGCCACATCGGAGAGCCTTGTGTTCGTCTCGCTGTTTTATCAATCGGCCGGCAACCCGCCCGACCACTCGGTGGCGACTCGATTCTTCGCCCACCGCGTCATCCCCGCGGCGCTGCTGGTGCTGGGGCTGGGAGGCGCGTCCATCCTGTGGACCTGGCTGCGCCGGCGGAGCCTTTCGGCACTCGCCCACCTCGACCGGTATCTGCTGCTTCACATCGGAGGAATGGCGGTGACCTTGCTGCTGCTGGAGGCCGCGCACGCCGTGGCGGGTGTGAACTACCCCGAGCGCCGCACGGGCCTCTACTGGATCTTTCTGTTCCTGCTGCCCATCGCCGCGTTGGCGAAAAAAATGGACCGGCGCCGGCGCTGGCTGGCGGCGCCACTGGTGATCGTTCTGGCAGCGTGCGCGGGACGATTCGTTTCCCAGGCCAACCTCCGCTATTACCACGAGTGGCCGTGGGACGCAGGCACGCGCCGGATCGTCGCCGAGATGCGCGCGCGCGAGCAGCGCGATCCAAGAAAGAACGTGCGCGTGGGCGGGACCTGGCTGGTCGAGCCTTCCCTTAACTTCTACCGGCACGCCTGGCGCCTGGACTGGATGAAACCCGTCGTTCGCGGCGACCCCGACCAGGAATTCGACTACTACGTTCTACTGCCCGGAGACGCCGGCGTAATCGCACGGCGCGGGCTCAAGATTCTGCTGAAGGACGAGTTGTCGCAGGCCGTGCTGGCCTCACGGTGAATTTTCCCCGCGAGCCGCGGCGACCTCGACGACGTGGTACGGAGTGGCCACAGCCGGATCCGCCTCGACCCATCCGCCGCCTTCCCGGGTCAGCACCTCGAAGTAGTACATCAGGTCCCACTCGGGGGAAAGATCCTCCCCCGGGATGGTGAACACCGCCTTGGCCGAGCTGGCCTCCAGCGTCTTGAACTTCGCCAGTTGGTTCAAGGGTCGGTAGTGCAGCCGCACCGTATGCACGGGCGGAATCGGCCAGACGCGCAGGCTCAGGACCAGTGGCTGACCGGCGAGGACGATCTTCGGCGGCGTGTGCGTCATCGCCGGACGCGCCGGCAACCGCGTCCAGGTCCGAGGCGGCGGTTCTGTGCGCGCCTGATCGGAGGTGAGCACCAGCCCGCTCACGTTCCATTCCCCTTCCGGAAACACCACGTCCACGTGACCCTGCCGCGCGGTGAGCGCTCGCGTCCCGGTGGTCCCGTCCGGAAACAGCAGGAGGGCGGTGAAGGCGCCGTCTCCGGTGCGCACGCGGAACGTCTGCGGCCCCTGGCCGCGGATGGAATCGCCGAGCAGCGCATTCTCCGGCAGCCGCCGCGGGTCGCGCGCCACCGCGCGCACTTCGGCGTAGGGCGACGGCATCAGCGCCACCGCCTCGCGCCGGCCCTGGGAGGCCCAGCCGAACCCGCGCGATTCCTGGTAGCCCGTGGCGGGCTCGACAAGCTGGAAGCGCGGCTCGACGGTGTTCCCCAGCACGTAGGACAGGTTGCGATAGGCGCCGCCGCGCGGCGCTGCCGGCGGGCCGCCGAAGTCGAAGCCGAAATCGAACCGCCCGAACCGCTCGAACACCTTCAGCCGCTCCTCCACCATCTTCAGGTCGTGGCGCACGTACGGCAGCTTGTGCTTCCAGTGGCCGATGTCGTCGGGTCCGAAGGCCATCTCCTCCGGATACAGACCGTCGGTCAGCTTCACGAGCCGTTCCCACACCACCAGCGAGCCCGTCAACTCCCGGCGCGCGCCGTACAACCCGCCGGAGTCACTCGTCCGGTAGAACCAGGTCAGGTGATCGGCGGCCATCTGCTTGCGCCCGTGATAGCGCCCCATCGCCGCCAGCACGCGGAAGTCCGGCTCCGAGCCGCGCCACTCCCGGTTGTCCCCGGTCACGAGCTTCGCCGCGCGCGCCAGCGCCTGCTCAGTGGCGAGCGCCAGCTCGTGCAGCCGCGTGGCGGTCTCGAGCGGCGTCTGCTTGGCCGAGGCCGTACGCTCCAGCCGGTTCCGCGCCGCTTCGTCGAAGGAAGCCACCAGGCGCCAGTCGCTCGGCGCCACTTCGCGGTAGGAATCGATCAGGCCGCCCGGATTGATCTCCGGCCAGATGTACATGTTCGGATCCGCCAGGTGGACGGCGACGATCTCGGAGAGCACGCGGCTCGAGTTGCGATAGGCCTCCATGGCGTCGCCCGCGGCCTTGCCGAAGCGCCGCTCCAGCTCCGCCAGCCACACCCGCTCGGAGGTTGCAGGGTCGTAGCTCAGCCTCCCCCACAGCAGGTAGAACAGCCAGTAGCGCTCGAATTCGTGCTTCCAGAAAACACGATCCCGGTTCGCCTCGGTGAACACGCCCCAGGTTCCCGGGCGATTCCCGAATCCCTTTTGCGCAAGCGGCGGATCGATCTCGAAGCCTGTCGATCCGGACAAGTGGAACGTCCCCACGATTCGCCGCACGTAGTCCGGATCGCCCCACAATAACAGCCGGTGCGAGCCCAATCCCCAGACTTCCCAATAGAAGTCGTACGCGCGCGGCTTGCGGAGGAAGTTCAGAAAGCTGTAGCCGGGCCAGGTCTCGGCGGGCTGGTAGGGCCGGCCCAGATCCTCGGCCCAGTATTTCGAGGAGAGCCGCAGCGGGACGCCGGCGTTCTCCGCCGCCTCCATCATCCCCTTTTGCATCGCCCAGCCTCGCAGGTCGAGCGTGACCCGGCGGCCGGCTTCGGCGATGGCGCGCCAGACCCAGTCGCGGTAGAACTCCACCTGCCGATCGGGGGGAATGCCGGACTCGGAGTTGGTGCGCATCTGCACGCTCCGGATCGCGGGGCACTCGGCCAGCACCTTCTTCAGCGCGGCATAGCTGTAAGGGCCGATGTTTTCCCGCGTCAGGCCCTCGACCGAAGGCTTCATCCCGGCCTGGACGTTGTGTTCCCAGATGCCGAGCGTGAAATCGATGGCGTGCTCGGCGGCGGTCTGGGAGATGAACCGCAGCATCTCGAAGTTGCGCCGTCGCTCTCCGTCTGTCAGTCCCGGCACACGGATCCGCGGGAACTCGGGCAAATCCACCCAGTATGGATATGGCGGCGCCAGGTAGGGGGTCTGGTGCGCAAAGACCAGGTTGATGCGGTTGAACCGGTTCCGCGCGAGCATGGCGAAAAACTCGCGCCAGTAGTCCGGCGAGTAGTACCAGTCTTTCTCCAGATCTTCGTTATGCAGGAAAATGCGGATGCCGCGCATCGACGTGGCCGGTTTGCCGCGTGCCGCCACCAGGTAGCCCCGCGTGCGGATCTGCTCGGCCGCCGCCAGCAGGCCGTACATCAGCCCACGCAGATCCCCGCCGGTGATGCGGTTGGACTCGATGCGCCAGGATTCGGGAGCTTCGGCGGTGACTTCCGTGCGCAGTCTTAACGGCCGCAGCCCTCGATCCGCGATCGCGCGTTGGAGTTCGGCCAGGCCGAACTCGAGCGGCCCGCAGATCGCCTCCATCACGGCCGCGAGCAACAGCAAGGGCAACAGAACGATAGGACGGGACGGCATCGGTTCGAGCAGGCGGCTCTGCCGATTCTAGCGGATTTGGCGGGCTTGCATCTCGCCGAGCATCTTCTCGAATTTCCTTCGCTGCTCGGGATCCAGCATGCCCAGGATGCGGTCTTTGCCGGAAGCGCGCACTTCGTCCATCTGGGACTGGAGCGTCTGGTAGTACATCACGAAATCGTCCAGGATGGACTCGATCTGCACCGCCTGCTCCTCGGTGAGCGCCAGCTCCCTCTTGAATTTCTGAACCGAGATCTGCTTGCCCCCTTCGGTCCAGTAGGGCATGGGCTTGTGCAGCAGCGTGTGCAGGCCATACTGCATGGCGACGGCGCCTGCTATGGAGCCGCAAAAAAAAATGGAGCCCACAACCAACAGGACTTTCGGATGGCGCCAGGATGGACAGTCGCTCGCGGCCATGTCCCGGTCATTCCTCGTAGGTGGTCAGATTCACCAGCATGCTGGCGCGATCCTGCTCCAGGTCCACGCCGATCTCCGGCCCCTGGCTTTGCTCGGCCAGAATCACCACCGGATGCGTGGCGCCGAATTCCTCACCCGGATCGCTGGAAAGCATCGAGATCCCAAGCAGCATCACCAGGACCAGCGACGCGTAAGCGATGCGCCGGCTGAATGTGGACGGCTGGAGAAACACCGACCAGAGCGAGGCGCGTTTCTGCGCCGCGATGCGCTCCATCACCCGCGCGTAGAAGCAGGGGGCCGGCCCCAGTTCCTCCGGCGGCCGCAGAACCTTCACCATTTGCGACTGCCGGGCGATCTCGTCGACCGCCTTCCGGCAATCCGCGCAGGTTTCCAGATGCCGGGAGACTTCCGGGAGGCCGCTCGGCGTGACGCAGCCTTCCAGATACTCCTCCAGGTGTTGTTTGATCACCTCGTGCATCACTTCTTCCCTCAACCTGCTTACCGCCTGACGTCGGCCGCCGGCGGATCTGACGTCCGCCTGGCGCCAAACCGAGCCGCGACCGTTAGGAAGCGGTTGTCGATTCTTTCAGATCATACCGCAAGACCCGTGCTGGGCGTGAGACGTTGCGCAACCTTGAGCAGTTTCTGGCGCGCGCGAAAAAGTTTGACCTTAATGGTGTTCTCGTTCAACCCGGTCATCCGAGCCAAATCTTCCACAGAATGGCCCTCTACTTCCTTTAGTATCAACAGATTACGGTCTTCCTTCGATACCCTGGCGAGCAACTTCAGCACTAGGTCCCGCTGCGCCAGCACTGTATCGATGGGCCGACGGGCGTCCACGGCCGGCTCGGCCCGGTCCATCCGCTCGGCTTCCTCCTGGGAGAAATCGCTCTCATAGACCAGCTTGCGGACCTTTTTCTTCCGCAGATAATCGTAGCACTCATTCACCGTGATCTTATAGACCCAGGTCAGCAGGCTGCTGCGGAAGTCAAAGTTCCCGATGGAGAAGTATATCTTTGTGAACACCTGCTGGGCGATGTCTTCGGCGTCGTTGCGGTTGCGGAGGATCCCGTAGATGATCGAAAAAACCTTACCCTGGTAGCGCTCCAGGAGTTCCCGGAAGGCCATTTCGTCTTTGGCCTGCACCCGCCGGACAAGGGCAGCTTCCTCCGCGTTTCGTTGTTCCACTCTGGTTCTGGCGCCTGTCCTGCCGGCTGCCGCCGGGAAAGGGAGAACGCCGCTCCAGCCGCTCATACACCGACTGGACGCAGCGGCCACCCATTTGGTTTCAGCCACTTGCCCTATTGCCGGCGGCTCGCTGAATCCTCGACCACGATATCAAACTCCCGACGGCAGTGAGAGCAACGACACCTGCTTGCATCGCCTGCCTCACTCCAGGTAATATGGACGGTAGAGTATAGTACAAAGACGGAAGGAACAATCCATGATTCAGCTCACCGAAAAGGCAGTCGAGAAGGTCAGCGAGATCCTCGACACCCAGGAACCCAAGCCCGTGGGGCTGCGCATTTCCGTTGTCGGCGGAGGCTGCTCGGGATTCAGCTATTCGATGTCCTTCGAGAACAAGGCCAACCTTCTGGACAAGACCTACAACTACAACGGCCTGAAGGTGTTCGTGGACCAAGCCAGCCTGCTCTACCTGGATGGCGTTGAGGTTGACTTCGTCGAGACGCTGGAAGGCTCCGGCTTCAAGTTCAACAACCCGAACGTGAAGTCGACCTGCGGCTGCGGCAGCTCGTTCAGCGTCTGACGCCGCGGCCGGTCGAAACAATCGGCCCCCCCACCACTACGCTACTCTAATCACGTGGAACGGCTGGCGCTTCTCGGCGGCGAACCGCTGCGTACGCGCCCGTTCCCTGGCTGGCCGCAGTTCGACGAAGACGACCGCCGGCGCCTGCTCGAGGTTTTCGAAAGCGGCAACTGGGGCGGGTACCCGTTTCCCAACCGGCTGGCTGAGGAGTTTGCGCAACGCTTCGCCGGCTATCACGACGCGCGCTACGGCTGCGCGGTGGCCAACGGCACCGTCGCGCTGACGCTCGCTCTTCAGGCGGCCGGCCTCGGCTGGGGCGACGAGGTGATCGTTCCCGCCTACACATGGGAAGGCACCGCGGTAGCCGTGCTGCACGCCGGCGGCGTGCCGGTGTTCGCCGACGTGGATCAGCACACCTGGTGCCTGGACGTGGAATCGGCGCGAGGCGCCCTCACCCCGCGCACGCGGGCGCTGCTTCCCGTGCACCTCGCCATGCGCTTCGCCGACATGGACGGGCTGCAAGAGCTGGCGCGCGAGCACCGTCTGGCGCTCATCGAAGACTGCGCCCATGCCCACGGCGGCCGGTATCGTGACCGCGGCGCCGGCTCACTGGGCGACCTGGGCTGCTTCAGCTTCCAGTCGAGCAAGCTGATGACCTCGGGCGAAGGCGGCATCGTCATCACTTCCGATCTGGAGGTGTTCGAGCGCCTCCAATCCCTGGTCAACTGCGGCCGGGCGAGCGCGACGGACCGCTACCGGCGCCGACTGGCGGGCGGCAACTACCGCATCACCGAGTTGCAGGCGGCGCTGTTGCTCGGGCAACTCGATCGGCTGGAGGAATTGACCGAACGCCGCGCCGCCAACGCCAGCCGGCTCAGCGCGGCTCTGTGCGACCTGAGCGGCGTATGCCCGCTCGCACCGCAGCAGGCCGCTACCCGAGAGGCGATCTACAACTACGTCTTTCGATACCGCCCGGCCGAGCCGGTGGTTCCCCGCGATCTGTTCGTGGCGGCGCTCGAGGCCGAAGGGATCCCCTGCGACGGCCGCTTTTACGAGCCGGTCTACCGCAGCGACCTGTTCCACGTCACCCCCGAGGCGTTTCCGCAACTGGCCTGGGAGCGGCCCCAGGCGGTCGACTACCGCGACGTTCACTGCCCGGTCGCCGAGCGCGCCGCCTACGAGGAATCGGTCTGGCTGCCGCAGTTCCTTCTGCTGGGAGACCCCGGCGACGTCGAGGAGATCGCCGGCGCGATCGCCAAGGTCCTGTCCAACAGCGCGGAGCTGGCAGCCGCGGATCCCACGCTCGCCGGCCGGCAGCGGATGAGCCGCGCCGAGCGGCCGCTGGTGGAGAAGGGGAAGAATTACTAGGACCTCGCCGTGTTCGAAAACCTCCTGACCGAACAGCTCAACCCCGCCTCGGAGAACATCGACGCGCTGCCTGTCGAGGAGATTCTCCGCGTCATGAACCAGGAGGACCGCAAGGTCGCTCTCGCGGTGGGCGCCGAGATCCCGCGGATCGCGCGCGCGGTGGAAGTCATCGTCGAGCGGGTTGCGGCCGGCGGCCGGCTGTTCTACATCGGCGCGGGCACCAGCGGGCGGCTCGGAGTGCTGGACGCAGCCGAATGCCCGCCGACCTTCCAGGCGCCGCCGGACATGGTGCGCGGAATTATCGCCGGCGGCGAGGCCGCTCTGGCACGCGCTACCGAAGCCACCGAAGACGATCCGGCGGCCGGCGCCCGGGACCTGGCAGCGCACGGCTTCACAGCCGCCGACGTTCTGGTGGGCATCGCCGCCAGCGGCCGTACCCCCTACGTGTTGGGCGCGGTGGAAGCCGCCCGCGGACTGGGAGCGGCGACCATCGGCATCAGTTGCACGCCGGAGTCGGCGCTGGCGCGCGCGGTCGAGATTCCCATCACCCCGCTGGCCGGGGCGGAGATCATCGCCGGCTCCACGCGGATGAAGGCCGGCACCGCCACCAAGCTCGTCCTCAACATGCTGAGCACCGCGGTGATGATTCGTCTCGGGTTCGTGTTCTCCAACCTGATGGTCAACGTCCGGCCCGTGAACGCCAAGCTGACCGATCGCGCCCGCCGCATCATCGCGCAGGCCGCCGGGGTGGACTACGCCCGCGCGGGCGAACTGCTGGAGGCCGCCGGCGGCAGCGTCAGGACCGCCATCGTCATGGCGCGCTGCCGGCTCGACCGCGCCCAGGCCGAGCAGCGCCTGGCGGCCGCGGGCGGGCGCGTCGCGGCGGCCATCGCCGAGAACGGCTGACATGGACAAGTTCCTGATTCAGGGCGGCGTCCCTCTGCACGGCGAAGTGGCCGTCAGCGGCGCCAAGAATTCCGCGCTGCCCGCCCTGGCCGCCTGCCTGCTCACATCGGAACCCGTCACCCTGCACCGGATCCCCCGGGTCCGCGACATCGCCACGATGAGCCGCCTGCTGCGCCATACGGGCGCTGATCTGGAGAAAGCCTCCGACGGCACGGTCACGGTCAGGGCGCGGAAGGTGATCTCGCCGGAAGCGCCCTACGAGCTGGTCAAGACAATGCGCGCCTCCAGCCTCGTGCTCGGCCCGCTGGTCGCCCGCACGGGCCGCGCTCGCGTCTCCCTGCCGGGCGGCTGCGCCATCGGCACGCGCCCCATCAATCTCCACCTGAGCGGGCTGGAGCGTCTCGGGGCGCGCATCGAACAGTCCCACGGCTACATCGAAGCGGTAGCGCCGCGAGGGCTCCGCGGCGCCGTAATCCATTTCGACCGCATCACGGTCACCGGCACCGAGGATCTGCTGATGGCGGCCGTGCTCGCCGACGGGGAGACCGTCCTGGAGAACGCCGCACGAGAGCCGGAGGTGGCCGACCTGGCCGCGCTGCTCACGCGCATGGGCGCCCGGATCGAGGGCGCCGGCACTTCCACCATCCGCGTCCGCGGCGTGGCGACCCTCGGCGGCGCCGACCACTCCATCATCGCCGACCGCATCGAGGCCGGGACTTTCCTCATCGCTGCCGCGATTACCGGCGGCGACCTGCTCGTCACCGGCTGCGTGCCCGATCACCTGACCGCGTTACTGGCCAGGCTGGACCAGGCCGGCGTCGAGGTAACCGCCGCCGGTCCCGGAAGCCTCCGCGCGCGATCCTCGGGCCGCCTGCGCGCGGCCGATGTCACCACCGAAGAGTATCCGGGTTTCGCCACCGACCTCCAGGCCCAGTTCATGGCGCTCATGACCCAGGCCGAGGGCGTCTCGGCCCTCACCGAGACCATCTTCGAGAACCGCTTCATGCACGCGCTCGAACTGATGCGGATGGGCGCCGCCATCCGCATCGAAGGCCGGCAAGCCATCGTCGCCGGACCCAGCCGGCTTTCCGGCGCCGCCGTGCTGGCTTCCGATTTGCGCGCCAGCGCCTCGCTGGTGCTGGCCGCGCTGGTCGCCGCCGGGGAGACCCTCATCGACCGCGTCTATCACATCGACCGCGGCTATGAGAAAATCGAGGAGAAACTCGAGCGCCTGGGCGCCCGCATCCGTCGCGTGGAGAATCCATAGTGGCTCAAGGCATGCAGCACAATCGCGGTTTTCTCGCCCTCGTCGATGACGCCAGGTCCCGCATCCGCCAGGTCGACATTCACGAATTCCTCCAGATGCGCGCCCGCGACGAGAAGTTCCTGCTGGTGGACGTCCGCGAGGAAAGCGAATGGGCCGCCGGTCACGCCGCCGGAGCGATCCACCTCGGCAAGGGGATCATCGAGCGCGACATCGAGACCAGGGTGCCCGACCCCGGCACCCCCATGGTGCTCTACTGCGGCGGCGGTTTCCGCTCGGCCCTGGTCGCGGATGCGTTGCGGAAGATGGGCTACACCAACGCCATCTCGCTCGATGGCGGTTGGCGCGCGTGGCAGGCCGCCGCGCTGCCGGTCGAAACTGAGCCGCGCGCGTAAGCAAGCGGTCCTAAATCATGGTGATGAGCAACTGCGTCAACGCGAACGTCACGTAGGCGAGCGCGATCATTTCCAGACCCCATAATACTTTCAGCAGGCGGGGGGGCATGAACTCGAAGCGCTGCAACATGGTGCAGATCGCGCCGAGATAGACGAAGTACTGGTTCAACCGACCCGGAGAACTGGCGTGATAACCGATCAGCAGCAGGTAGTAAAACAACGGCCAGTTGGTGTCCGGCCTGGCTCGCATGCGGATGAGCACCACGACCAGAGTCGCGGCAATGGCGAGAGCGGTGGTGACCGTCTGGGCTCCGGGTCCGCCCACTTCAGTACCTCTTCCTCGCACGCGCCGTTCTGCCACGGCGCCAACGCTCCTGAGATATACAACTTCTCCGGCTCAAAATGACCATACCACGCTCGCAAAGCCGGTATGCGCCCGGTAGTTCTGCGCGGCCAGCAGATCCTCCCGGTAGCGATAGAACTGGTAGCCGACGTTCCAGCGCAACCTGGCGTAAAGCCGCACCGAGAGCCGCGCCAGCGGCGACTCGAACGCCAACGGGTAGGTTTCGACCGCGGCCAGGGGCGAAAGGCGGGTGACCGCGGGACGACCCGCCGCCGGCAGCTCTGGCGACGCCCGCCCGTCCCCGGCATCCTCGACGCGGCTGTAGCCCAGGTACAAGTCTGCGCGATTTCCGATCGCGAGCCGCACCCCGAGGTTGGCGGCGTGCACATTGCTCCGGTACAGCGCGCGGTCTCCCTCCACCAGGTTGAAGGCGGCGAAGTAGGCGATGCCGGTCAGCGCGTCCAGGTGAAGCTTCGAGTAGCCGGCATCGAGCGCCAGCCAGGCGCGTCCGGTCCAGGAGCCGTCCAAAGCCCAGGTTCGCGAACGCGCGCTGTGCTGGAACAGCGCCGTCGAATTCGTGTTGTAAGCCGACCGCGCCGCCGCCGACACCAGCAGCGACCTCGACTTGTACTCGACGCGCCCGCCGAGGGCGTGGTAGTCGCGCTCGCTGGTCGGATAGAAGGGACGGTCCGCGCGGCCGATCTCGGCGTCCAGACCAATCGACAGCGGCTTGCGCGGCTGGAGCCGGACGCCCCAGATGCCGGAATGTAGACGGTTGTTCTGTTCATGAACGGGGCTCGGATCGAACTGTCCCTCGAATCCGAATCCCTCCCGCGAGCGGATGCGCCGGGTGGAGTAGTGATAGCCGCCGCGGAGGCCAAGCCAGTTCATCGCGCGCCAGTTCACATCGGTGGCGTTGGTTGCCGTGCGGATGCCGAGAAAATCGAATCGCGTCTCCTGAAACCCGCGGGTGGCGTTGTTGAACTCTACATAGGCCGAGCGGTTCTCCATGCGCGTTTGATGGAAAGCGGTGTGGTTGGTAAGGGTGAGACGGTCCGTCGGGAATACGCTGAATGTAAGATGGGCCGCGCCCACCGGCCGGCGCCCGGTGCCGGCCACGACGATCTGCCGGTTCCGCGCGCCGCCGAAGCGGTCCGTGCCGGTCGCGGTTTCATCGAGGACGAAATCCCTTCTCCCACCGGCCCAGGTGAACCGGCCGTTCACCGCGAACCAGTTCTTCTGTTCGGTGAACAGGTTCACCCGCCAGCCCGGCGTGTTGCCGTGGTAAGGTTCCGTGCGACGGAAGGAGGCGAGCGTGGTCTGGTCGGCCGCATTGTTGCCCGCCGCCGGCGCCGCCAGCAGAAACGGCGTGTCCTCCGTGAAATTCTCCCACGCGCGGACGACGGTCCATTGCAGACCGCGCAGCCTCGCCTGGGCGCCCAGCCGGTATTCGCTCTGCACCCGGCGCACCCCGGCGAAGAACGGAAACTCGTCCCCGCGCGAGTCGAACACCTGAATCGTGGAGAGCGCCGGACCATCCTGCGAGTTGCGGCCGTAGCCGGCGAACAGGCGAAAAGAGGACTGCGGAAACAGCGTGAAATCGTGGTCCTGGAGCCGGCGGCGCGTATCGGCCAGGTGCTGGCCCCCGGCGATCGCCAGTGCGGGATTGTAGTACTCGTTCAACCGCCACAGCAGGTCGTAGCGATAGAGCCTGTTCTTCTGCACCCGCAGCGTGGCTGCCTGGTAGGGATCGTTCCCCAGACCCTGCGTGGTGAGCACCAGCTCGTCGAACAGTCGCCCGTGCCCCTCTTTGGAATACACGCCCAGGCTGCTCCCGAGCAGCCTCACGCCGTCCTGGTAATTCACGTCGCTGCGATAGCGGCCCTCGCTGCCGCCGACGGACCGGAACCGGTAGCCCGTCTCAAAGGAATGAACGATGTTGAAGCCGCGGTGATCCTCGCCGAGATTGCGGCCCCCAGGCGCCGGGGTGGGCGCCACCGCCTGCTGGCCGTCGAGGCCCTGCGCCAGCAGCGCGATCATCAGCACACCGGAGTTCGCCGCTCTCCTCACAAGCGTCCCCTCATCGCAGAAACAGCGGGTTGGCATTGGAGCCGTGAATCCGCACGTGGCAGGTGGTGCAGTTGCGGTAGCGTGGGTCGGCCATGTTGTGCGAGGCGGTCTGCGTGGGGATTCCGTCCCCTTGCCGGCCGAACGCTCCCAACCCGCTGTGGCACTCCAGGCATACCGTGAACACAGCCGGGCGCCGCAGCAGCCGCGCGTTCATCGACCCGTGCGGGCTGTGGCAACTCTCGCAGCCATCCACCCGCACCGCCGCGTGCTCGAAGGCGAACGGGCCGCGCTTGTCGGCGTGGCATTTCATGCACGGCTGCTCGTTGGCCTGCGCCGCGTCCACCATGCGCGGCCGCGGTCCCATGCGCCAGGACGGCGCCGCCGCGCCGTGCGGGTTGTGACAGTCCGTACACGTCATGAACCCTTCATTCACACGGTGCTTGGAGGGCATGGAGAACTGCGTTCGCACCGAGGCGTGACATCCGTAACACAGATCCGCCTGCCGCTTGGCCAGCAGGAACTTCGCCGCCGGCGACTTGTGAATCGAGTGGCAGTTGGAGCAGACCACGTCCGCCAGCGTGTGCGAGGAGCGGCGAATGCTGGAACGCGGGAAATCGGCGGCGTGACAGCTCAGGCAAGCCGCCAGCGCCTGCTGCGGCTCCATCAGGGAGAAGGCGCGAACAACCGTCGCCTTGCCCCCGCGCGCCTCCACGTGCGCCTTCCCCGGACCGTGGCAACTCTCGCAGCCGGTGCGCTCCGCGGGATCTGTCCCCGAGGCGATGCTCTTGTAATGAGCGTTTCGGTAGAAGGTCAGCCAGACATCCGGGTGGCAGGTCTTACACACGCCGCCGCCGACGTAACCCTCGACGGCGGTGAGGGCGGGCGCCAGCAACAGGAACAGAGACAACCGCCGGCCATGACCCTGGATGCCCACTTTCTCAAATATAAAGCACCCCGGCGCACTTTTGTTATGAATTTGCTCAGAAGGTGAAGCCGACCCCGGCCTGACCCACCAGGTTGTGGATCCAGCCGCCGATGGCCGCGCCCGGCACCGGGGCGATGACCACCTGGGGGAATCTGGTCATGTAGTCGCGGAATTCCAGGCGCAGGAACAGGCTGCCGCCAAGGCCCACCTTGACGCCACCGCCGAAGGTGGCCAGCCATTGCAACTCCTTGGTCTTGGTGAGAATCGCCAATGTGGAGAGCGGCTGGAAGGCGGCCTCGGTGCCGGTGCCGCGATACTGCTTGGCCCCGACTCCCACGAGCCCGTAGGGGCGTACGCGCGACCCGGTGGGCGTGCCGTAGATGAGAACATCGTAATGAACGGCATGCGCCTGGCCGGCAAAGGTCACCTTGGTCCCGCCCGAGCTGAGCTTGAGATCGTTACGCTCATAGTTGTAGTGGATCTCTCCGCTGAGGTGACGGTACAGGTTGTGGCCGATCCAGCCGCCCACCGAGAAGCCGTTCTCAAAACCGACTTCGCCGGTGCCCCGCGCCGCGGTAACGGTCTGCGTCGTGAAGAAAGAGCCTCCGCCGGAGACGCCCGCCTCCCCCTTCTGCGCCCGAGCCGTTTCCGCGCCCGCTCCGATCAGGACCGAGGCCAGAGTCCAAGTGAAAAACCGCGATCGTGATGTCATGTTTTTACCGATTCAGCCCCCATTTTACTCGACGACCCGAACGGACAAGACTGTCGACGAGCCGCCTTGCGTGATGCGCAGGATCTGCTGCATGCCCGTCGGCACCCATCCGGGTACCAGCGCATTGATCTGGTAAACGCCGACCTGACCCGGAGCCAGCCCGGCGAAGGTCAACGGCAGTTCGACCCCGCCGATGCTCACCGTCGGCTCCACCAGCGCGATGGCCAGCGGATCCGACGGCGCCGGCACTCCGGCGTCGATCGCCGGCTGGGTGCGTCCCATGCCGGTGAGGAAGATGGTGATCGCGTCTTCGTGGTGAATCGGGTTCGACAGCGTTACCAGTTGGCTGTTGCGGTCGCGCAGGATGGTGGCCAGGTCGGTCAGCGGTCCGGCCACGCCGCTGCGGAAGACGCTCGGGGCGGTCGGCAGGATGGTGAGGTTGAAGTTGTCGCTCACCCCGCCCGGCGTGCGCAGGATCAGCGTGACGTTGCCATCGACGCTGAACGGCATCTGCGCGTTGATCTGCGCCGGGGAAACGAACAGGATCGGTACGGGCACGCCGTTCACCGTCATGCAGCTTTCCCCGAGCGCCGTCGGCAGCGGGATCTCGCGGCTGGCCAGGTTCACCGGGCTGAGGTTTCGTCCGGAAACCACCACCAGGCCGCCCGGCGCCACCGACCCGGTCAGGTCGGCGGCGTTCACCACGCGCTCGATTTGCGGCGGCGCCACCGAGGCGTCATAGTTCCACGGCAGCACGGTGAAGCCGGAGGTGGTGAGCGCCACGACGATGTTGCGGCTGTAGAGCGGCGCCAGCGTCCGCGTGAACGGCGAGACGACATCCGGGAGCAGCGGCGCTTCCGCCATCCGCGTCGGTCTCACCCCCTGGCCGGTCTGCAAATCCACCCGCTGAATCACGCCCGCGCTGGCCGCCGTCGGCGCCGTGGTCCGGAATCCGAACTGGTCGACGAAGGCGAAACCCGACGAAAGGCCGGTGCCGGTTTCCAGCGTGCGGACCGGGACCAGCGAGGAGTTCAGAACCAGGCTGCCGACCACGAACTGGTCGAAGCTGGAGGCGGCGTAGGCTCCGCTCAGGGTCAGCGCATCCTTGCGCGAGATCGTAAACGAATCGACGTTGGCATTGTAGAGCAGCACGTTGCCGTCCGCCTGAGCCGCCAGGATGGAGGATCCGTTCGGCGAGGCCACCAGCACCGTGTTCACCAGGATGCTGTTCTGGTAAACGCCGAGCGATGGCAGTTCCGTCGCTGTGCGCGTGTGCAGGTCGACCCGGTCGATGGTGTGCACCGGCCCGGCGACCCGGTTGGAGGCCAGGATGGCGCGCCCGGAGGAGGCCAGCGACCGCGGGTAATGTCCCCCCGGGAAGCGGATCGGCTGGGTTGCCTCCAGCGTCTCGAGGTCGAAGACATTGGCGATCTGCGAATTGTCGTTGCCCACCAGCAGGTAGCGGCGATCGAAGGTGATGGCCATCTGCATCGGCGTGTTGCCGGTGCGCAGCCGCGCGATCTGGTTGTAACTGGTGCCGTCGAAGACCAGAACTTCGTTGGTGTCCTGCCGCAGGATGTAGAAACGGTCCCGCACGGGATCCGCCAGCAGATCGGCGAGCTTGCCCGGCACGTTGACGAAGGTGCCACGCTGGTCGGGCTCGCGGTTGTTGATCAGCACCCGCACGGGCTTGGGGATATTCACCGCCAGCGCGGAGCGGATGTCGATGGTCACGGCCACGGTACCCTTCTGGTTCTGAAACGCGGTCGGGTCCACGCTTACCCGGACCGTGGCAGGCGCCACACCGCTGGCCGGCGACACGGACACGCCGGAATTGCTGCTGGTAAGGGTGAAGTCCGCGGTCCCGCCGCCGGGATTGGTGATGGTGATCTCCTGCGTCAGCACGCGACGATCGCAGAAGTTCCCGCGAAACACCACGTCCTCCACGGAGGCGACCAGGCGGGGGCTGCTGGTCAGCGCTCCCACCGGGAGAATCGTCACCCCGCTGTCGGAGATCGCGTACATGGTGTCACCGTCGGAGCTCAGCACGCTTTTCCCCGCCAGGTTCTCCGACAACAGCAGCCGCTCGCGGACTGCCAGGTTGTCGGCGTCGTGCACGTGTAACACCGCCTGCTGGCCGGCTCCGGTGCCGCCCGCCTGCGGCACTTGCGCGTACACCAGGGCGCGCGCCGAGTCCAGGGCATGGCTGCCGATGTTGAGAACGCCGGATGGATTCGGGAACTGCGCCAGGTTGGCGCCTTCGATGCTGCGCAGCACCCACCCCCCGAGGAAGGTCGATCCGTCACGGCCCACGCTCACCACCCGCGGGCCCTGCGGCGGGGAAGAGACATAGCCGAGGATGCGCAACACGCGGCCCGTCACTTCGTAGCTGAAGAAAAATGTGTCCGAGAGCCCGAAGATCCGCAGCCCGTCGCCGCTGGCGGCCACCGAGGCGGCCACGATGTTGGGCGGGAAGTTCCCCGGCGGCACCGGCAGCGCCCGCGCGGTAACTCCGCTGATGGTGTCCAGGTGCTGTGTGGTTCCGGAAACCGGATCGAACAGCACGAAGTCGCTGGTGGTCACCACCAAGGCACGGTCATCGATTCCGAACGCCACCCCCAGGGGCGGGAAGCCGAGGGCGAAGGTCTGCTTGCCCCCCGTGTTCAGGTCGATGACGGTCAAGGCGTTGTTCGGAGTTCCCGGAGTCTGAAAGTTGGCAAAATGAGCCACCAGCAGAAACCTGCCGTCCGGGGACAGTGCCAGCGACCCCGGCTGCGGGGCCACGTTCATCGAGGTCTGAATGGAGCCGCTCGCAAGCGACATCACCTCGACGCGGTTGGCCGTGAAGTTGGCGACGTACAAGACGCCGCGCCCTTCGTCCAGCGCCAGGTCGGCCGCGTGACCGCCGATGGCGACGACTTTGCCGAACGTGCCGCCCCAGGCGTGTTCGCCCGGACCGGCCAGCACAAAGCAGGCTCCCAGCGCCATCCTCCATGTCCACGACATTGTCTTTCTCATAAGCACACTCCCATCTCTGGTGGCTACCACTTGCTCACGCCCGGGGCCCGAACCCCCTCCGCAACTTCGGGCCCCGCGCGTCAGCCGGCGGCAGCTACACTTCCCCCTCAGCGCCGCAGGCACAGGGTCATGGCGAGGCGCGCAGCGGCGGCACGCGCCTCACCCCGGACCCGTCTCGCGCGCTATTCGACGTTCTTGCGACGCCGCAGCACGATCACGCCCAGGAAAAGCACGGCGAGCACGGCACAAACGAGTCGAACTACTGAGCTATCCATCGCATAATCTCCTTTCCTTTGAAAGTTCCAGGATGGTCGTCACAGGTTGTTCATCATCGGGAGCAGGTCCCGCATAATGCGCACCACCATCGGTCCAACCGTCACCACGAACAATGACGGCAAAATGCAGAAGAAGATCGGGAAGACCAGCTTCACGCCCAGCTTGGCCGCTTTCTCCTCGGCGGTCTGGCGCGCCTGCACCCGCATGAATTCCGAGTGCCCGCGCAGGCTTTGGGCCACGCCGGTTCCGAACCGGTCCGCCTGGATCAGCACGGCGATCAGTTTCCTCAGGTCCTCGACATTGGTTCGATCCGCCAGGTTCCGCAGCGCTTCCACGCGGCGCTTGCCCGCCTTGAGCTCGAGCGTGAGCATGGCGAACTCCTCGCTGATCTCCGGGTGCGCCTGGTCCAGCTCCTTGGCCACCTGCACCACCGCCTGATCCAGGCCGAGGCCGCTCTCCACGCAGACCACCATCAGGTCGAGGGCGTTCGGCAGTCCCCGCCGGATCTGTTTCTGGCGCTTCTTGGCGCGTTTGCGCACGTACTCGTTGGGACCGAAGAAGCCGACCGCCGCCGCCGCCAGCACGGCCATCATCTTGTTGGAAGGGTCGGCCGTCGAATTGGCCACCGCCATGGTCATGCCGATCGGAAACAGGAGGCCCAACAGGACCTTGAAACCGTAGAGCAGTGTCAGCGCATTGGGGTTTCGAATCCCGGCGCGAATCATCTTCTTCTGGATCGCGCCGGCCTCGCGCGGAGAGACCGGCAGAATGGATCCCAGCTTCTTGATCAGCTCGTGCAGAACCAGGCTCGGATGCGCCGGCGTGTCCTCGCCGGACACGGTCGACAAGCCGGTTACGCGCTCGATCGCCTCCTTGGGCCGCAGCCAAACTCGCAGACCCAGGAGCGATCCGGCGACCGCCACCAGCAGGAAGATCAGGAATGTAACCGTCAGTGTCATTCGTTAAACCTCGATGGTGACGATCTTCCTGATGATGGCGTAGCCGATCATCTGCAACAGCACGGCCGCGCCCAACATGATGTTCCCCGTGGAGTCATCGAGAAAGAAGTTCACGTAGCCCGGGTTGACATAGAACATCAGCCCCGCCACCCCCATCGGGATGCAGGTCAGCGCCATTCCCGTCATCCGGCCGTGCGCGCTGATCGCGCGGATCTTGCCGCGCAGTTTGAACCGCTCGCGGATCACGTAGGCGAGTTTGTCGAGAATCTCGGCGAGATTGCCGCCGGTGCGCTTCTGCAACAGCACCGCGGAAACGAAAAAATGCACGTCCAGCAGCGGCACGCGCGTGGAAAGCTTCAGCAACGCGTTCTCCAGCGGCATCCCCAGGTTGTGCTCGTCGAAGGTGCGCCGGAACTCGCCGGCCAGAGGCTCCTGGAACTCGCGGTGGATCAGCTCCAGCGACACCGAGAAGCCGTGGCCGGCGCGCATCGAGCGGGCCATGAACTCCAGGCTCTCCGGGAACATCTCCTCGAAGCGCGCTATCCTCTTGCGCCGCATCCGCACCAGGGAGATCACCGGCATCGCCCCGAACAGCGCCGCGGCCGCCAGCGCCAGCGGCTCCAGGTTGGACGGCAGAAACGACTTCACGAGGAAGAACCCGGCGATAAAGGCGAACAGGCAGGATTGCAGCACCCGGGCCGGTTTCCATTTCACCCCCGCCTGTTCCACCAGCTCTTGCAGGTGATGGTTCAGCTTCCACTTCTTGAGCATGCCGACCAGGATCTGACCCGTCTTCTGCTCGTCCTTGGACAGCAGCGTCGGAGCCTTGGCCGCGCCCGACGACTTCTTCTTGCCTGGACTCTCCAGGATGCGGCTCCGCATCCGATCGACGTCGGCGTTGCGGAAGAAGCCGGAGACCATCCACCAGACCAGTAAGGCCCCCAGGAAACAGGCAACGAAGATGGTGATCATCAACAGCATGGCGCGTCAGACCTCCACCACCTCGTCGAACAGGTCGGGCCGCAGCCGGATGCCGGCGGCCAGCAGCTTCTCGTAAAACTTCGGCCGGATACCGGTGGAGGCGAAGCGCCCCACAACGTGGCCATCCGGGGACAGACCGCGCTTTTCGAACACGAACAGGTCCTGCAAAGTGATCACCTCGCCTTCCATGCCGGTGACCTCGGTGAGGCTGGTGACCCGGCGCGAGCCGTCGCTCAAACGCGCCGCCTGAACGAACATGTGCACGGCGCTGGCGATCTGCTGGCGGATCGAAGTCACCTGCATGTTGGAGTTGCCCAGCGCGACCATCACCTCCAGGCGGCCCACCGCGTCGCGCGCGTTGTTGGCGTGCACGGTGGTGAGCGAGCCATCATGACCCGTGTTCATCGCCTGGAGCATGTCGAGCGCCTCCTCGCCGCGGCACTCGCCGACAACGATGCGGTCGGGCCGCATGCGGAGGCTGTTGATGAGCAGCTCGCGCTGTCGAACGGCTCCCTGTCCCTCCAGGTTCGGCGGGCGGGTTTCCAACCGGGCGACGTGCGGCTGCTTGAGCTGCAGCTCGGCGGCGTCCTCGATCGTCACGATGCGTTCTTTGGGGCTGATGAAGGAGGAGAGCGCGTTGAGCAGCGTCGTTTTGCCCGAGCCGGTGCCGCCGGAGATGATCAGGTTCATGCGCGCCTTGACGGCCGCCTCCAGCAGCTCCATCATGCCCGCGGTCATCGCCTTCTTCTCCACCAGGTCCACCGGCATCAGCTTGTCTGTCGAGAAGCGGCGGATCGACAGCAGCGGCCCGTCCACCGCCAGCGGCGGGATGATGGCGTTCACGCGCGAGCCGTCGCTCAGCCGCGCGTCCACCATCGGGGTGGATTCGTCGATGCGGCGGCCGACCTGGGACACGATCTTGTCGATGATCCGCAGCAGGTGTGCATCGTCGCGGAAACTCACGTTGGTCATCTCGAGCAGACCCCGGCGCTCCACGTACACCTGCTTGTGAGTGTTCACCAGAATGTCGCTTACGGTGGGGTCCTGGAGCAGCGGCTCCAGCGGCCCCAGCCCGAAGACCTCGTCCAGCACCTCGTCGCAGATCTGCTGCTTTTCGAGCGAGCTGAGCAGCGTCTGCTCGCCATCGATGATCGTCAGCAGCGCCTGCCGCACTTCCCCGCGCACCTTCTGGTTTTCGATGGTCGCCAGCGCTTCCAGGTTGATCTTGTCGAGCAGCTTGCGATGCAGGGTGAACTTCAGCTCCTGGTACTCCGGCTTCAGCGCGGTACGCGAGCGTCCGGCGTTGCGCAGCAGTCTCTGATCCCAGCTCAGCGGCTGTTGTGACTGGACCGGATTTTTCTGTTCGATGGTTGTCGGCAACATGGTGCGGTATCAGGTTCCTCAGGTTTGTGATAAAGCCGGCTTGGGGTCCATCCAGCCGCCGGCGCGTTTCTTGTCCATTGGTGCAACTCCCGATAGCTTCGCCGCCAGGCCGGCGATCGCCCTGCCCAGCTCGCAGTCGGTCCCCAGCGGCTGTCCCAGGGAGATGACCCGGTGCAGGGCGAAGTAGTCGTTGGGCAGACTGGCCTGCACGGTGCAGTTGAAAATCTTCTCCAGCTCGGAGCTGCCGAAGCCGTCATTCTTGTTCAGCCGGTTGACCACCAGTTGGAAGCGATCTCTGCTCAGTCCCAACTGTCCCAGCAGGTTCACGGCTTTCCGCGCCAGGTGCAGGCTGGCCAGGTCGCTGGTGGTGACCAGCGAGACCTGGTCGGATTCGGACACCGCCAGCAGCGTCGTGCGGTGGAAGATCGCCGGAGTGTCCAGCAGAACCCAGTCGTACAGCATCCGCGCATACTCGAGCACGTCGTGCAGACGCGTCGCGTCCACACAGGCGGCGAACACGGTTTCCGGCGCCAGCAGGATGTCGACGCCGCTGGAATTCACCGTCATCGTGGCCCAGGCGGCAGTGTCAATCTGTTCGGCGGACTCCAGCGCGTTGACCATCGACTGGCTGCCTTGCAGCTTCAGGTAGAACCCGATCGTTCCGCCGGCCAGGTCCAGGTCCACCAGGAGCACCCGTTTGCCGGTCGCCTTCCGGATGGCGAACGCGGTATGGGTGGCCAGCGTCGAGGCGCCCGCTCCCGGCTTGGCGCTGGTGAAGATGATCACCTTGCCCAACTCCGGCGCCTCGGTCGGCTCGGGCTGCTTCAGGCGCAGGATCCGCGTCACCGCCTCGCGCTGGTTGGCGGCGTCGAACGGAGCGTGCAGAAACTCGCTTGCTCCCAGCCGCAGCGTGCGCAGGATCGCCTGCGAGTCCTTGGAGGTGTGCAGCGCCACCACCAGGGTCAGCGGTTTCCAGCCGGTGAGAAAGCGGATGACTTCGCCGGCGACGTCCGCGTCGGTAGCCACGTCCAGCAGCACCACGTCCGGCTTGATCTGGCGCAATCGGATCTCCAGCGTCGGTAGCGCGGGGTAGTTCTTCAGGTCCGCCATTATCTGGAAAGTACCCGTCCCGGTGACGGTTTTCTGGAACAGCGACGCCAGCTCCCGGTTGGGAGAGATCATGAGCGCCGTAAGCTCCACGTTCCTGGCTCCTGCCCGGCTGTTCATCTTTGTCTTTTTCCGGCCGCTGTCAGGCAATCGCATGCGCGGCCGGAGGCTTCCTTATCGTTTCGAGGCGCTGTTGAGCGGATTCGCCGCCGCCGGCGCGCCCGCCTGTTTGCGTTCTCCGTTAGACTTCGTCTTCGCCGGGGCGGCTTTCCCCGACGGAGTCCCGAGCGGCGGCAGGAACTCCTTCGGCATCACCGGAATCGGCTTGGGATCGCTCGGGTTCAGAGGCTGCACGATTTCCGGCGAGACCATCACCACCAGCTCCGATTTACTCTTTTGATCGCTGCGCGTCTTGAACAGCACGCCCAGGATCGGGATATGGCTCAATCCGGGAATCCTCGACAGGCTCTCGGTGGTGCGGTCGTCGATCAGGCCGCCAATGACAAAACTCTGTCCTTCCCCGAGCTCGATGTTGGTTTCCATCCGCCGCGTGGCCAGCGCCGGGATGGTGAAACCGGAGAAGGTCACCGCGTTGGCCAGATCGATGGTCGATACTTCCGGCTTGACGTACATCTTGATCGTCTTGTTCGCCGTCAGCGTGGGCGTGAACGTCAGCCGGATGCCGAATTCGCGGAACTGGATGGTCACCGCGCCGGAATTGGCGCCGCCCTGCAAGATCGGGATGGGAAACTCGCCGCCGACCAGGAAGCTGGCCTCCTTGCCGTTGGTGGTTACCAGGTTGGGCTCGGCGAGAATCTGCAACATCCCCTTGCTTTGCAGGGCTCGAACAAAGCCCGCCAGGTTCAGGTCCGGGCGGAAGGCGAAGATGTTCAACGCGTCGGAAATGGTGAACGAACTGCGGGTCCCTTGGGCGCCTCCGCCAATGGCGCCGCCCAGTTCGGTGATCCCCGGCGGTCCGAACTGTCCCGTGGTCACCCGCGACGGCGTATTCAAGGCGCCCGTGGAGATGAGGTTGAAGCCCAGCGAGTCGGATGCGTTCCGGTTCACCTCGGCGAACTTCACCCGGATCAGGATCTGTTTCTCGACCGGCGCGGCCGTCACCTGGAGATTGTTGATCACCGTCTTGGCGAGCGAGGCCACCAGCGCGGCGGCGCGCTCACCGACTTCTTTGCCGCTCACGCGGCCGGTCAGGGCGACCGAGTCGCGGGCCGCCTGCACCTGGATCTCCTCCTGCGGGAAAGTCTCCTTCAGCAGGCGTCTGATCGGCTCCAGGTTATGCTCCACGGAAACGTTGTAAAAGGTTCTCTGCCCGGCACGCGACCAGACGACTACGGTCGCCACCCCGTGCGTCTTGGCGTGCAGCAGCACCTCGCGGGTGCTTACCGCGACCGGGTCCACGATCTCCGGGTTGCTGGTGGAGATCCTGCCGATATCGGTCGGATAGTCGATCACCAGACTCTTGCCCACAGTGACCTTGAGATCGTCCGCGCTGGTCTGCGCGGCGAGCAACATGGCGCCGGCCGCCGCCAGCAGCGCGGCCCGTGCGACACCCCCGATTCGCCTTCGGTTCGTCATTGGATTCTCCCTGGGTCTGCGCGATTGCCCACGACTTCAATGGTCTTGGTCGTGCCGCGAATCACCACCACCTGCTCGGGTGGAGGCGGAGGCGGAGGCGCTGGGGGAGGCGGAGGCGCCTGGGCCACCACTACCGGCCTGGGCCGCTTGGGCTCTCCGTCGTCATCCCCTTCCCCGCCGCGGGAGCGTTTCTTGCCTGCTCGCCGCCCGTACAATTCACCCACTTCCCTTCCCGCCGTGACGGTGTGGGCTTGATCGGTTGAGTTGCGCAGCACCAACTGGATCTTGCCTTCATTGCCCGCCAGGGTGAGCACTTCGGCCTGGTCCGGCGTCACCAGCACCGTCACTACGGGCGCGTTGATCGCCTGCCCGTTCGCAGCCGGCTGAATGGTCTGCCCGGCGGAAAGCACCAGGATGTTCTGCAACGCAGTTGTCGTCATCACCCCGCTCTCATCCGGAGGCCGGCCGGTGACGAGCACGTCCACGCGCATTCCCGGAAGGACGAAGCCGGCCACCCCAACCACCTCGTTCACCCGCACCGAAACCGCGCGCATGCCGACGGGAATGATCGGGGCCAGCCCCTGACCGCTGCCGCGTAACGCCAGACGTCCTTCCAACACCGGTTCCTCGAGCAGGATGTTGCTGACCACCGGACGGTCGATCACTTCCTCGACCTTGGAGAACCCGCCTTTGGGCATCTGGCTGGTTGGGATCTTCTTCACCTTCACGTCGTCCGGCTTGATGGTGCTTCCCACCGACAGAGGCCTGGTGGTCACCACCAGGTCGGTCGATTCCGCGTCCTCGGTCTTCTTGGCCGGCCCCGACGAACGGGAAGACATCTGAAAGAAGATGCTGGAAACCACCAGCGCAAACACGAGGCTCACGCCCAGAACTGTCAGAAACCTGCGATCCATTTTGATATTCTCCTGAACGTTTTCCGCCCGCCCATTCCCGTCACGGCTCCCGGATTGCTTCCCGCACGGTAGTTCATCATTTCGGAATCAGCGCCAGCCACACACCAACCGCAATCGCCGGCGCGTAGGGAATCGACTGTCTCCGCGACGGCTCTTTTCCGCCGCCCGCCAGCCACCTGCGGCAGGCGCCGCCGGCCAGCGCCAGCACCGCCATTAACCCGCCTACTCCGGCAGTCCACAAAGCCGCCTCCGGCAGCCTGCTTACTCCCAGCAGGGCGCCGAAGCCCGCCATCAGCTTCACATCGCCCCCACCCATTCCGCCCAACAGGTAAAAGATCAGGAACACTCCGAAGCCGGCCACCGCGCCCAGCACCGCCGAGCCCGCTCCGCGCCAGCCTCCCGTCCATGCCCGGCAACCCAGCCCCCCCAACAGCGCCATCAGGGGAAGCCAGTTGGGGATTGTGCGTCGACGCAAGTCTTCCACGATGGCTGCCAATCCCACACCCACGGCGATCCATATCTCCACGTTCACTTGTGTTCCTTTGCGGGCGCGGTCTCCGAGTCCTCAACTTCGGCTCTGGAGAGGCTCCACGCCGGACCCGCCTTACCGGTCTTCATGTGGCTGAGATCTCCTTCATTTAATTCGGCGGTAGGTGAAGCTTCCATTAGTCTCCTGGTGGTTTTTTCGACCCAGCCGGGAGATTCTTCGAAAGTTGACCGGCGGCTTGCTCGTTGGCCTTTAATCGCTTGAACAGCAAGGCCTTGCCATCATCGTCGAGCAGGCGCCATCGGGGATCCTGTTTAAGCAGAGAGCCCAGGGGCCATTCGGCGGGGATCAGTGCCAGCTCGAAACCGTTTCGTTCCAGGATGCGCTCCCAGTCGTGCCGGCCGTGCCATACTCTCAGGTACTCCTCGCCCAGACGGCTGCCGTAGAAGTCGCTCCGGCCGTCGATATAGACCTTCTGGTGTGGGTAGAAACGATAGAGCAGGTAATCCGCCCACTGGTCGGAGGTAAGCAGGCGCAGGGAGGTGATTTCCTCCTTGTGCCTTTCGATCATCGGGATGGGGAACATGACCTCGGGGAAATCCCTGGGCCAGCGGATCGGGTAATCCACCCAGAGGAACCCGAGCACCACCACCGCCGGCCACAGGCTGGCCCAACGGAAGCCGGCGCCGATGTCGGCGCCGATCCTGTTCAGAATCGACAGCACGCTGCGCCGGTCCAGCCTGGCGAAGGCTTGCTCGCACCAGGAGGTGACCTCGGAGGCCACCAGCGGCGCGGCCACGGCCACATAGATCGGAACATGGCGGACCGAGGCCAGCGACTGGTGTGCCCAGAACAGGATCCAGGCCGCTTCGGTCACTTGCCGCCGACGCAGGAGGCTAGCCGCTGCCAGCAGCCCGGCGAACAGCAGCACCTCGTATTGGAGGATATTCTCGTGGCGGAAGCTCGGCGACTGGAATTCCTGGATCGCCCCACGGATCCAGTCCGAGCGCAGGTATTCGGCAAGATGGCGGTGCAGGTTCCATCCATATGGATTCGCCAGCGTGGCCGCCGCGCAGCCGATGGTGAGCAGCAGGTAACGCCGGGAGCCGATCCACTGCCTGGGATCGCGCACGCCCAGCCACACCGATTCCAGCGCACTCGCCGCCGCCAGCACGCCCAGGCAGGCGATCAGCGCCAGGAACCCCCCGTGCAGATTGGTCCACAAGCCGGTAAGCGGAATCAACCACCAGACGGCTCGGGTCGGCCGGCGGCGATCGCGTTCGAGCAGCCACAGCGAGGCCACCAACAGCACCAGCGTGTACAGGTGCGGCCGGGCGAGATAGTGGAGTGTGCTCGCCCCTACAGCGAGCATGCCCACTGCCATGGCAACCAGACCGTTGGCTCCGCGCCACATGATGTAGCGGAACAGCAGCGCGGCAAAAAGCGCGATCTGCACACCGCCCAGCAACACCACGCCCTTCAACCCCCAGGCGCGGAACAGAAGCGCGTAAACGACATCGGCCAGCCACTCCCAGGCGTACCAGGGCGCACCCGGCCTGGAGAAAGAGAACAGGTCCTGGCTCGGCACCTTTCCGTGATCGAGGATGTACTCGCCGGTGCGAATGTGCCACCCGGTGTCCCCGTCCAACAGCAGCTTATGCCCGCCTTGTTCGCCAGCCAGCAACAGCCAGGCCAGCATGGACAGAAACAGGAAGTCGGCCAGGGAGGGTTTCAGAAGGAGGCGCCATCGCGCGCCCATGGAGCCGCCCATGCTCCTCTATCGGCGGAAGCTGGGGCCCCGACTAGTGTTGACAACCGCTCCCTGCGGTCGCGGCTCAGAATCAGCGTTCAGCTGGAGCGGTCCGTCGCAAGAATGGAAAAAACCGCCGGGTTCAGCTTTTGACGTCGTCGCGGGCCAGGTCCCACTCAACCAGCCGCTGGCGCTTCGCCGACAGGTTCACCATGTGGGCGCAGGCGGCGGCACGATGGCCGACCCAGGCGTCCTCCCAGTGCGGTTTTCGCGTGCGGACCGATTCCAGGAAATGGCCCAGGTGAGTGACCGTGGCGTCGTGGCCTTCGCCGCGGAACATCTGGACGCCTTCAACGAGCCGGGGCTGGCGCGAATCAGGCATTTCCGCCTGGCGTACCTTGGGATCGCGATAGTAGGCCTCTTCCAGGCGCCGCGGCCAGCTCTCGACAATCCAGCGGTTGTCCTCCACCGCCGTCTCCGGGTACAGGGTCAACTCGCCGCCGAGCGCCAGGCTGGCCTCGGTGCCCAGGATCTGGAAGCTGCCCTCGGCCGACATCTGGTTGTTGAACGTCGAGCTGAGGTTGACGGCGAAGCCCTCCGGATACTCCAGCATCGCGTTGAGCGTATCGGGCACGTCCCGGCTTTCCTTCCATCGATAGAGTTGTCCCATGGCCATCACCTTCGACGGCGCCTTGGCATCCATCAGGTAATGAATGGTTGTGCACAGGTGCACGAACAGGTCGGTCGCAATTCCCCCCGAGTAGTCCTCGTAGCAGCGCCAGCGGAAGAATCGTTCCGTGCTGAAAGGCTTCTTGGGCGCCGGGCCGAGGAACATCTCCCAGTTCACCGTCCGCGGCGAAGCGTCGGGCGGGATGGGATAGATCCAGGCGCCCGAGGCGGTGTTGCGGTTATACGCCGCGCGGATCAGCGTCACCTTGCCCAGCTTGCCTGCCCGGATCAATTCCTTGGCCTTTTGCTGCATCCGCGAGCTGACGCCCTGGCTGCCCACCTGTACAATGCGCCCCTTGGCCTGGGCCGCACGGGCGATCTCGACGCCCTCGGCGGAGGAGTACGTCAGCGGCTTCTCGCAATAGACGTCCTTGCCGGCAGCCACCGCGTCCAGCACCATCTGCCGGTGCCAGTGGTCGGGCGACGCCACCACGACGGCGTCAATCGACTTGTCCGCCAGCATGGCGCGGTAGTCTTGGACCGTGCGGGCGCGGCTGCCAATCCTTTCCAGCGCCCGTTCTACGCGTCCCTGGTAGGCGTCCACCACGGCGGTGATCTGGTTGCCGGGCACGACGAGCAGCGCCTGGATCAGCTCCTGGGACCGCGCCCCCGTTCCGATGACCCCAATCTGGACCTGGTCGTTGGCGGCGAAGGCCGCTCCGGCGTTGGCTGCGGCCGCAACGGCGGCGCCCCCTTGCAGAAAACCGCGGCGGCTGACTGGCATGGAAAACCTCCTGGTCATTCGCCCTGTCGGGCGAAACAATACAGAGCCTGGTGCGTGCGCAGATAAATCCTGCCCCCGGCGATGGCGGGCGTGGCGTGAACGTCCTCGCCCATCTCGTTCACCCTCAGGGTCTCCCACTGCGGCCCGGCTTTCAGCACGCTGACTTTGCCTTCTTCGCTGATGGTGTAGATTTTACCTTCCGCCGCCACCGGCGAGGCGAAGTACAGGTTGGGAGCGCCGGCGAGCCGCGCCTGCTTGAGTACGGCGCCTGTCTGGGGATCGAGCGAGGTGACGATGCCGCCTTCTTTCACCATGTAGAGCACGCCCTGGTACAGAATCGGCGAGGGCACATTGGGCAGCGACTTGGAATACCGCCACAGGAAGCTCTTCTCGGTCATGTCGCCCTGCCCGCCGAGGCGGAACGCCACGATCCCGTTGAGCGCGGCACGCTTCAACTGATAGAACTGCCAGTCGCGCTCCGTGAGGTGATTGTCGTTGTCCAGGTCCAGGTCGCCGAAGCCCTTCTGCAACTTCGGATCGCTCAGCTCCTGGCGGGTGAGCTTGCCGTCGCCATTGGAGTCCATCCGGCTCAGGGCGTCCGCAAACGGCGCGATCACCTCCTGCTGGCCCGGATCGGACTCGCCGGCCCAGGTCTGCACGTAGATATTGTTCTCGTCCATCACAGGCGTCGGTTTCAACTGCCAGGTCAGTCCGCGCACCCACCACACCGGCTTACCGCTCTCCACCTCGTAGGCCGTAAGCCGGTAGGAACCGGCGATGATCACCTGGAGCGCTCCGCCGGCGGGCCGGTAGAACACCGGGGTCGAGAAGCCGCGCGTGTACTCGGGCCTGGCGACGCGCCACTTCACGCGACCCGTGTCCTTGTCCAAGGCCAGGAAAAACGATCCCGCCTCCTGGTCGCAGATCATCAGCAGCGTGTTGCCGGCGAGCACGGGCGAAGCCGCCTGTCCCATCGGATTGATGAACGGGCCGAGCGGCATCCTCCATCGTTCCTCCCCGTCCGGACCATACGAGACCAGGCCGAAGTCGGTGAAGAACACCCAGACGTTGCGGCCGTCCGAGACCGGGGTCGGCGACGCCGGGCTGTTGGACGCGTGCAGCCGCTCCTGGCGGGGCCGCTCCATCTCGCGCCGCCACAAGATCTTTCCCGAGGATCTCTCCAGGCAGATGGTGTACAGCTTGTTGCCTTCCCAGCCGGTGACGTAGATCCGGTCGCCGGAGACCGCCGGCGAGGAGTGCCCCGGAGGCAGCGGTGTCCGCCACACCAGGTTTTTCTGCGGGCCGAACTCGACCGGCAGCCCGGTGTCGGCGGAGACCCCCGAGGCGTTGGGCCCGCGAAACTGCGCCCAGTCGGCCGCCGCCAGCAGCGTGGCGCCCAGCGCCCATATCGTTACCGCAGCTAACCGCGCCACTCGCCCCATCACCGCGCCAGCCATTGCTCCATCGTGCGCGTAACCAGCGGCGCCGCCTCCCAGTGGCTCCAGTGGCCGGCTTCTGGAATCGTCACCAGCGTCAGGTCCTTTTCCATCCACTCCCAGGTGTTGTTCAGCGCCCCGGGCAGGAGGGCCCAGTCCTTCAGGCCGTGGAACATCAGCACCGGGACCTTCAACTTGACCACCGGCGCGGTGGACTCCGTGTAAGGCTCCCGCGGGTAGTTCCGCTTGTAGTAGTTCAGCATCGCCTCGAAATCGGAGCGCCGGAACGCTTCCAGGTACTTTTCCCTGGCATCGGCCGGCACGATCTGGGCCAACCCCTCCGGGGTCAGCTTGAGGTGCGCGTCCTCCTGCTGGAAATTACGGGCGTACTGGCTGTTTTTCTGCTGCTGCGGGTTGTTGGCCAGCTCGCGACTCAGTCCGCGCGGATGCGGCAGGTTGACGATGATCAGCTTCTCGACGATCTGAGGAAGATTCATCGCCACCCCCCAGGCGATCGCCCCGCCCCAGTCGTGCCCCACCAGGATCGCCTTATCGCGTTTCAGGTGGCGGATCACCGCGACCACGTCGCCCGCGAGCAGCTTCATGTCGTAGTTCTCGATCCCCTTGGGCTTGTCGCTCAGGTTGTAGCCGCGCAAGTCGAGCGCCACCACCTGGTAGTTCTTCGACAGCGCATCCATCTGGTGGCGCCACGAGTACCAGAAGTCCGGGAAGCCGTGAATCATCACAATCAGCGGGCCCTTGCCGAGGCTGGCGTAGTGGATCTTCACTCCGAAGCTGTCGGCGTAGCCGTGCTCGACGCGCTTGTCCAGATCGTCCACCGCCGCTGTCAGCACGGGCAGCAGCAGCAACATCCATGCGAAGCCGTAAACTATACTCATATTCTGATGCACTATAGCACGGAGAACGGCGGCGAAGCCAAGCGCGGCGCAGCACGCCGGGAACTCGACGCCTGGGTGCGCGAGGTCGTCCAGTGGCACTTCAACCCGGAGACCGGCACACCGGTTTGGCTCGACTGGGCCGCCGGGCTGGGCTGGGATCCGCGCGAGAAGATTCAGACCTACGACGACCTGGACGCCTTCGGCTTTTTCCAGGACGAGTGGCTCCGCGGCGGTCCCGTTCGCCGCTGGGTGCCCAAGGCCTACGCCGATCGCCCGCTGTACGTCTTCGAAACCGGCGGCTCGACCGGCGTTCCCAAGTCGCGCATCAACATCGAGGATTTTCGCCTCGACTATGAAGCCTTCAGCGACACGCTGCCGAATGAGGCCTTCCCCCGCGGCGCCGACTGGCTTGCCATCGGTCCCACCGGCCCGCGCCGGCTTCGGCTGGCGGTCGAGCACCTGGCGCAGCATCGCGGCGGCATCTGCTTTCTGGTCGATCTCGACCCCCGCTACGTGATCCGGCTGCTCAAGCGCGGCGACCACGCCATGGCCGAGCGGTACAAGCAGCACGTCATCGATCAGGCGCTGACCCTGCTGCGCGCCCATCCCAACATACACTGCCTGTTCACCACGCCGAAGCTGCTGGAGGCGCTCAGCGACAAGGTCTCCCTCCGCAAAGTCGGCATCACCGGCGTGTTCTGCGGCGGCGCCGAGATGACGCCCGAGTTCCACCGCTACGCCGTAACCGAGCTGCTCGAAGGCGTCTACTTCGCTCCCACCTACGGCAACACCCTCATGGGCCTAGCCGTGCACAAGCCACCGGAGCCCGCCGACGACTGGGCCGTCATCTACTACCCGCCGGCGCCGCGCGCGATGATCGACGTCGTCGACCCGAACGAGCCGGCACGCGTGGTCGACTACGGCGCCACCGGCCGCGTCCGCCTCACCACGCTCACGCGCGAGTTTTTCATGCCGCGTTTTCTCGAGCGCGACCAGGCCGAGCGCGAGCCTCCCTGCGAGCTGTATCCCTGGGACGGCGTCCGCAACGTGCGTCCCTTCGCGGGACTGGCATGAAGATCCTCAGCATCACAGCCGGCGCCGCCAACATGTACTGCGGCACCTGCTTCACCGATAACGCCCTGGCCGCAGCGCTCAAGGCCCAGGGGCACGACGTGATTCTGCTGCCTCTCTACACCCCCACGCTCACCGACGAAGCCAACGTCAGCCACCCGCGGATCTTCTTCGGCGGCATCAGCGTCTACCTCGAGCAGCGCTTCCCATTGTTCCGCAAGACGCCGCGTTTTCTCGATCGCTTGTGGGACGCCCCGGCGATGATCAAGACCTTCTCCGGGCGCGGCATCAGCGTCAGCCCGCGCCTGCTCGGCGACCTGACGGTCTCTATGCTCCAGGGCGAGCACGGCTCGCTCGGCAAGGAACTGGCGAAGCTGCTCGAATGGCTCCGCGCCGAGCCTGCGCCGGACGTCGTCAGCCTTCCCTACACGCTGCTGATCGCGCTCGCGCGGCCCCTCCGCGAGGCACTCGGGCGCCCTGTCTGCTGCACGCTGCAAGGCGAGGACCTGTTCCTGGAGAACCTGGTCGAGCCCTATCGAAGCCGGGCGCTCGGCCTGATCCGCACACAGGTCGGCGAAGTCGACGCCTTCCTCGCGGTCAGCGAATACTACGCGCGTCACATGTCGAGCTACCTGGGCATTCCCGAAAGCAGGATGCGCGTGGTTCCGCTCGGCATCAACCTCGAAGGTCACCATCCGCGGCCGCGGCCGGCGGGCCGGCCGTTCCGCATCGGCTATTTCGCCCGCATCGCTCCGGAAAAGGGACTCCACCTGCTTGCGGAAGCCTACCGCCTGCTGCGCAGGCGCGAGAGTGTTCCCCCGTCGACGCTCGAAGTGGCCGGATACCTGGCGCCGGAATACCGCGGTTACCTCGCCGAGGTCGAGCAACGGATGCGGGAATGGGGGCTGGCCGGGGAGTTTCACTATCACGGAACGCTCGACCGCGACCGCAAGATCGCCTTCCTGCAAAGCCTCGACGTGCTCTCGGTGCCGTGCACCTGCGATGAGCCTAAGGGCATCTCGGTGCTGGAGGCCATGGCTAACGGGGTCCCCGTAGTTCAACCCCGCCGCGGTTCTTTTATTGAGATGGTTGCGAAAGCCGGCGGTGGTTTGCTGGTGGAGCCCGACGACGCGTCGAGCCTCGCCGACGGCATCCAGACTCTCTGGCAGGACACGGCGCTGGCGGAACGGCTTGGCCGCGCCGGCCACGACGGCGTGCGCCGTCACTACGGCATCTCGCGCATGGCCGCCGATACGCTGGAGGTGTATCGCGGCCTCCTCGAGCGGGTGCCCGCATGAGGGTTCCACGCGGCGTGCCGGCGCTCGCCATCGCCGCCGCGGCGTTCGCCCAGGCTCCCGGCTTCCACCACGATACCTTCCGCGGCCGGCAGGCGTACGTGCTGGAAAACGGAGTGATCCGCGTCAGCTTGCTGCGCGGCGGCGGGCACCTGGCCGAGATCCGCTTTCTCCACCCGGACGCGCGGAAGGCCGTGAACCCGATGCGCGTCCCGCACTATCCCACGATCGAGCCCTATCAGTACGAGCCTTCGCGCCACGACGCCCTCTACGGCGACGGCCCCCATCGCTGGCTCTCCAGCGGCTACATGGGCCACCTGCTGTGCTTCCCCGCCTTCGGCGCGCCGTCTTCGGAAGATGAGGTTCGCAATCAGCTCGGCAATCACGGCGAGGCGCCCATTGTGGAATGGAAGCTCGGCAAGGTTGACACCGGCCCGCGCGCGGTGACGCTGCGCTATGCCGCCGAGCTCGCGCGCACCGGGTTCCGCGTCGAGCGCGCCGTCACGCTCGGCGCCGGAGAATCCGTGATCCGCGTGGAGGAATGGGTCGAAAACCTGGCCTCCTATGACCGGCCCATCAACTGGGTGCAGCACGCCACCTTCGGCCCGCCGTTCGCCGAGCCGGGGAAAAACTTCCTCGATGTTTCGGCGACCCGGGGTGAAGTCGGCGCCGGCCGCGCGAACAATTCGCTCACCGGCGGATCGCCGATCCGCTGGCCGGAGGGCACGGCCCGCGACGGCAGCCGCGTCAGCCTGCGCCCCTTCCAGCCGCTCGCCCGCGCGGGCACCTACTACGCGCTCCAACTGGACCCCTCCCGCCCCATCAGCTACTTCACCCTGTATCATGCCGAATATCCCGTGCTGATCGGATACCTGTTCCCCACCGCCGAGCATCCCTGGATCGGCGACTGGCAGGAAAACCGCAGCAACACCACGCGGCCGTGGAACGGCGAGGCCGTCGCCCGCGGCCTCGAGTTCGGCACCACGCCGTTTCCGGAGGGTCTTCGCAAGAGCGTCGAGCGCGGCGCCCTCTACGGCGTGCCGACTTATCGCTGGATCGGCGGCCGCCAGCGCCTGAAGACCACCTTTACGATCTTCCTCGCCGAAATCCCGGCGGGCTTCGCCGGCGTGGCCGACGTGCGGGCCCAGAACGGGAGCATCGTCATCCACGAGCAGGGCTCCGGCCGCGTCATCCCGCTCGCTGCGACCGGCGCACCCTGAGCCTCGCGGCGGGCGCCGGAGCGGATCTCCTCCGCCGGCCGGTACTCAAATGCGGCCATAGCCGAGCCAGTCGGGCAGGTTCTCTTCGCACCACCGGCGATAGTCCGCCATGGTGTCGAACGCGCGAAACGGGGCGTCGTCCATGACCGGCTTATAGCTGCGGATGAAGGAGTAGTTGATGCGCGTGGCCAGGGGCCGTCGCGCGGCCGCCTCGAACTCTTCCCACAACTCCGGCGTCAGCTCGCCGGACCTGGTGTCCTTGTTCGACATGACATACCGCCGCCAACCGAGATTGTAGCACCGGTGGTAGAATCGGCGACAAGACCGGGGGGCGGAGATGAAACTCGGATTCCATTTGGCGGCACTCACGCTGGCGACCGCTGTGGCGTGGGGGCAGGCGACGGCAACCATCTACGGCACGGTGACCGACGCGGCCGGGGCCGTGGTTCCCGGAACGGCCGTGACGGCGACGCACGTGGCGACGGGAACCTCGCGCCAGGCGTCGACCAGCGAAACCGGCGACTATGTGTTCGTTCAGCTCCCCGTCGGCCGCTTCACGCTGAGGGCGCAGGCGCAGGGGTTCAAGGAGTTTCTCCAGACCGACATCCTGTTGCAGGTGAGCGAGAACCGGCGCGTCGATGTGGCGCTCCAGATCGGGCAGCTCACCGAGCGCGTCGAAGTGGAGGCGCAAGCGGCGCAAGTGGAGACGCGCACCGGAACCGTGGGCGAAGTGATCGATTCCCGGCGCATCGCCGAGCTGCCCCTGAACGGGCGGAATCCCGTGCAGTTGCAGTACCTGGTGGCCGGCGTCGGACGGCGCGCGCCGCGCGACCAGCCGCAGAACGAGACCGTCTCGGTGAACGGCTCCGCCTTTCGCGGCAACAACTACGCCCTCGACGGCGGCGACAATCAGGATCCGTTCTTCAACACCCCGGCGCCGTTTCCCAACCCGGACGCGCTGCTGGAGTTCAGCATCGAAACCAACAGCTACGGCGCCGACAAGGGCAGGAACGCGGGCGTGTTTGTGAGCGCGGTGACGCGGTCGGGAACCAACGACCTCCACGGCGCCCTGTTCGAGTATCTTCGAAACGAAAAGCTGAACGCCCGCGACTTTTTCGCCAACACCGTGCCGCCCTTCAAGCGGAACCAGTACGGCGGCACGCTGGGCGGGCCGCTGCGGCGCGACAAAACCTTCTTCTTCGGCTCATACCAGGGAACGCGCGAGCGCAGCGCGCCCAGCGTCACCACGGCGACCGTGCCCACCGATGCCATGCGGCGAGGCGATTTCTCCGCGCTGAACCGCGCCGTCCGCGATCCGCTGGGCGGCAATTTCCCGGGCGCCGTCATTCCCGCGAGCCGGCTCTACCAGCCCTCGCAGGTCTTCCTCAGCACATTCATTCCGCTGCCGAACCGTCCCGACGGGCTGCTCAGCTTCGCCAGCTCGCAGAGCATTGACGACGAGCAGGCGATCGCCAAAATCGACCACCAGCTCACGACGTCCCACCGCCTGAGCAGCCGGCTGCTGTACAACTTCAACGACACCAACCAGGCCGTGGGCACCATTCCGAACCTGCTCGCCTCGATTGTCTACCGCAACTGGAACGGCACCATCGCCGACACCTGGATCGTGGCGCCAACGACGGTGAACAGCCTGACCTTCACCGCGCAGAACATCCGCCGGCAGCAGGCCGCCATCACCCCGCCGAACAAGGGCTGGCGCGACTTCGGCGCCGGCATCGTGCGCGCCCATCGCGAGGACACCGTGGCCGCTACCGACACCAACGTCATCGGCTACTTTTACGCGTTCACGCGGCATCCGTTGTTCCAGGAGCGCCATTTCTTCCACCTGCGCGAGGAGATCAGCATGACGCGGCGCTCGCACCTGGTGCGTTTCGGCGGCGAGTGGCGTTACGACAAGGTGGATCGCGTGGAGCGCTTTCAGGGCGATCCGGCGATCGCCTTCCGCGGCCAGATCACCGGCGATTCCGCGGCCGACCTGATGATCGGCCGCCCGGACAGCGTCGTGCAGAACTCGGGCGCAGAGAGTTACCCCTTCGGCCACGAGATCAGCCTGTACAATCAGGACGACTGGAAAGCCACACGCCGGCTGACGCTGAACCTCGGCCTGCGCTGGGATCCTTTCATCCCGCCGTCGGACAAGCGCGGGACGGGCGCGATGTTCCGCCAGGGACACCAGTCGACCTTCTTTCCCCGGGCGCCCGTGGGACTCATCTATTGGGGCAAGGATGCCGCGGTTTCGGAAAAATACGGGTTCGGCAACCTCTGGACGAATTTCAGCCCGCGGTTCGGCTTCGCTTTCGATCCGACCGGCGGCGGCCGGGCGAGCATCCGCGGCGGCTACGGGATCTTCTACGCTTCGCGCGCGCTCCAGCAGATCGGAGGCGGCGGACCGGGCTACGTGCTGGCGGTGAACATCAACCCCGTGCCCGGCGGCATGGCCGATCCCTACCAGACCGTCGGTGGCAATCCTTTCCCGTTCACCGCGCCGCGGACCGACCAGGAGAGGGCGCGCTATCAATTCGTGCGGCCCGTTTCCGTGGGCGGTTGGGATGCGGACTATCGCAACGGCATCGTGCAGCAGTGGAACTTCAGCTTGCAGCGGCAGTTCTGGCAGAGCTGGGTGCTGACGGCGGCCTACGTCGCGAGCAAAGGCAACCACCTGGAGACGACGCCGCAGGTGAACCCGGGCGTGTTCGGCCGGCCCGGTAATCTCCAGCAGCGGCGGCGCTTTCCGGAGTTCTCCGGGATCGGCGTCAACAGCTCCGAGGGAAACAACACCTATCACTCGCTCCAGTTGACTGCGAACAAGCGGCTGACGCGCGGGTTGACCGTGCTCGCCAGCTTTACCTGGGCGAAGAACATCGACAACCTGGTGGATCCGCGGGACGGGTTCGATTTCAGCGGCGAGAAAGCGGTCGCCGCCAATCACCTGGGGCAGCGGTTTGTCGGCTCGTTCATCTGGGAGTTGCCGCGGTGGAGGGGCGCGGAGGCGTTGCGCTTCCTGCTCGACGGCTGGGAGCTGAACGGGATCGTCGCGCTGGAGTCCGGGCTGCACTTGAACGTCACCAGCGGGCGCGACAATTCCGGCACCGGCATCAACCAGGACCGCCCGGACCTGGTCGGGAATCCGTTCCTCCCCGAGGACCGGCCGCGGGCGCAGCGCATCGCGCGCTATTTCGACCCCGCCGCGTTCCGGCAGAACGCCGCCGGAACTTTCGGCGGCGCGGGACGCAACCTGATCGAGGGCCCCGGCGAGGCGGTGGCGGACCTGGGGCTGGTGAAGACGTTCTTCCTCACCGAGCGTCACAAGGTGCGCTTCCGCGTGGAGGCTTTCAATACGTTCAACCGCGTGAATCTCGAGAATCCCAACGGCAACCTGAACGCGCCGGCGGTGGGGCGCATCACGTCGGCCGGCTCGCCGCGAGTGTTCCAGATGGCGTTGCGCTACGAGTTTTGAACACGTCGTTGACTGGAGAGAGGCCCATGTCGGAACGGCGCAAGGATCGCCGGCTGGCGCGCGCGGCTGTGACTATACAGCTTTCCGTCGGGCTCCTGGTTCTGTTTCAGACGATGTGGAGCCAGGCGCGGCAAGCGCCCGCTCCAGACGCCAGGGACGCCGAGTTTCATTTCATTCGTCTGGAGTACGTCGATCTGTTCCAGCGCGGCGGTGGATTCGGTCGGGGATTCGGAAGAGGATTCGGCAGAGGCTGGTGGATGCAGGACTGGCCGGCGGCGGAGATTCACTTCGCGCAAGGTCTGCGGAGGCTTACCCGGATCCACGTCGGTGACGGGCGTCATCTGCCCCTCACCGACGACCGCATCTTCGACTATCCCTGGGCCTACGCGACCCAGGTGGGCTACTGGGATCTGCGCGACGCCGAAATCAGCCGGCTGCGGGACTACCTGCTCCGCGGCGGATTCCTGGTGGTGGATGATTTTCATGGTCCCGACGATTGGGCCGTCTTCCGCGATTCCATGGAGCGGGTGTTTCCGGGACGGCCCATTCTGGAGATCGACCAGGAGCACTCGATGATGCACGTGCTCTACGACATCAACGAGCGCACGCAAATTCCCGGTCTTCGACATCTCCGGCTCGGCCCCGGCGGCTCCACCTTGGTCCAGATGCAGGACACGCCGCCGTATTGGCGCGCCATCTATGACGACAGGGGCCGCATGATGGTCGCCATCAACTTCAATATGGACATCGGCGACGCCTGGGAGCATGCCGACATGCCGGAATACCCGGAGCAGATGACGGGGCTCGCCTACCGCTTCGGCGTCAACTACATCATCTACTCGATGACGCATTAAGTACTGCATTTCGCAAATACGGTGACGCATCGGCGAGCAGCGTGGCGTGGCGCAGGCTCTCAGCCTGCCGCGTCGGCACTCCTGCCGACGCTTGGTTGGGCGGCCCCGTGCGCCGAGATGAGTCTCGGCGCGGCAGACACGAGTGTCT
>Ga0247727_10001569_pt1 | contig 53826 bp, 43 predicted proteins | sample WisWelCaveWW1625_FD_202498 | JGI IMG/M metagenome (GOLD analysis project Ga0247727, IMG submission 202498) | Biofilm microbial communities from Wishing Well Cave, Virginia, United States - WW16-25 | ecosystem: Environmental > Aquatic > Deep subsurface > Groundwater > Cave microbial mat | place... | reverse complement strand
GGTGAGTTTAAAATGCCTCCTTTGGCTCAATTAATTCCTATTCCAAATAGTTCTTAAATTAACACCTCATTTTTAACTGCTTTTTGAGGGGATACAATCTTTTGTTCTTATGATTTTAATTGTTTTAGAAAATTCTCCGGCTGTGAATGTAATAAAATATAGCCCGCTCGCAAGTGGATACTTATCCGCGCTTACATTTACTGTGTAAACGCCTTCTTTCTGCAGGTTATCTTCCGAAACAATTTCAGCCACTTCCCTGCCCAGCACATCAAACGTTTTTACTGATGCCTGCATTTCTTTGGTGAGTTCATAAGTAAGTGTGAATTCGTCCGCAAACGGATTCGGATAAACACTGAAATCAAGTTCGAGTTTTTCAAAGTAAGCGGTGAAGGTTTCGTTCTGGGTTACATTGATAGTGACAGAAGAATTTTTATTGGGAGATGAAATCAGATTGGACGATTGCCAGTGTAAAAACTTATAGCCGGTGTTTGGTGTGGCTGTCATGGTAATCGGATTGCCGTCAAAATAAACTCCGGTCCAAGGAAGTGATTCAAGTTTATTGATGGTGTTAAGTTTAATATTTCCTGCCCCGGCAAGAGAAACATTCAGCGTAACATCCACCTGCTTCACCATAGAAAATTCGGTTTGAAGAGAATCGCGCACATAATACGGGCGGCAGTTCACGAACTCTTCAAGCGTATCAATTTCAGCAAGCCAGGAAGGAACATCCGTTGAGCGCCCTACAGTCCATATTCCAAAGATAGGAATAGGTGTATTCCAAATTGTGAACTGCCTTGCCATTTCCGGCATGAGTTCATCGCGGATATCATGCACCTTGTCAATTACATTCTCCGGATAAAAAATAGTATTCATCAAATCGCAATAACGGTTTAGAAAATAGTTTTTGAAAGTTGTGTTCGTCAGCATTGACCTGAACATTAGTATATGCACGCTCGGAGAAGTTATAATAGGGTCAGTAGTAATTCCAAAAAGATTATTAGGGCAATTCACATTCGTTCCGTCAAAGAGCGACATCCCCAAATCAGTATCCCATAAAATATAGCGCCACTTGCTTGCGGGTTTTATCGTTCTCCAGAATTTAATGTTGTTAGTGCCTTGTGTGTTGTTCGCCAAATCCGTCCAAAACCAGTCGTAGTTGTTGTAATAAGTTTCAGCAATAAAATAATCGCAGTAGTTTTCAAGGTCAATAAGTTTTAAGGCGGAATCGTAATTTGTCTGCATGGTCATGTCATTTAACCCGATGTATTGCACCATGTCATAAAATGCCGCATTGGATCCCTCAAGAATATCTCCTTCAAAGCGGAGAAGGTCAACATTGTCAGGACTCACATTATGATTTTCGGCTAAATAATATTCATCCTGTCGTTCGCGCATTTCATACACACCCCAGTATTGTCCGTTCAAAAATAATACACATGGTTCTCCATCCATCATGTCAATATCAGTTTTATCCTGGGTAATCTTGTGCATCAGGCGGTCTCGGAAATGGCAGGTGTTCCAGTCAATGCCCGCGTTGCGTATGTTAAATGAACGGAACTTGTCAATGTTTTTGTCAGGAAATATTTTGTAGTTGATGTACGGATCCATGTAATCATCGTTCGCGTAAACACGAAAACTTTTCTGAGGCCAGGCGCGGGAAAAGTTGCCATGAATGCCGAGAGCGCAATCCTGTTCAAAGCCGAGAGTTTTATTCTGTGTGAAAAATTCAGTATGCCCTTGCTTCTTCCAGTCCATCCAGAAGTTTGCATTCTGATATGGAATAGTTGGTTGTGCATTTGGTCCCATCATGTAAATTCCCGTAAGAGTATCCCACAAACTGAGCGAATCCAGCGCGAGGGAAATCACGGGCACGGAAAAAGTTTCATTTATAAAATAAGTATTGGTAATGGTTTGGCTCATAAGTTTTGTCCATGTAGTATCAAACGCACGCATGCGAATTACCTGTGTAGAATCAATAATGATTGGTCCCTGATAATAAATATCCGAAGGCGTGGGATTATTTCCATTTTTGGAATAGAAAACAACTATTCCCGGAGCCGTTGTAATCGTAAGTGTTTGATTAGTCTGATAAAATCCTCCACTTGGACTCACACTAAAAGATGTTGACGGCAGATAAGAATCAAAACAGGGAGAAACATCATTTGTATCGTTGGGTGTGGGAAAATAAAAAAGGCACCAGGTATTTGCTCCGTCAGGTGTTCTTCCGCGTGAATTATTCGGCTGCACGCAATTTGGCAGAAAGGTTTGCTTGTCCATAAGATTGCCCAGAGAATCTTTCAGAGAAATAGTAAACCCATCCGTGTTTGAAAGAGAAAAATTTGGGTGCAGTTGCATAGGATCCCAGGCGAAGGGAAAGAAGGTGATGGAAGTGTCCTTGGCTCCCAGTATAAAGAAAGGGTAGGATGACATATCACCCATGCCTCCAAAGGATTCGTAGTTGTGAGTTTGAATGCAGAACACATTGTTGCCCGGCAACAATGCGCTGTGAAGTAATTCTTTGTCCACCCAATTTGCCCCGGAACCATTGCCCGTGCCCACCGCCTGATGTTCATCATAAGCAAATTCATTAAAAGCAGAAGGAACTCCATACGAGCCGACATTCCCTCTTCCAATTTCCACCCCGTTGAGATAAGCCACATACCCATCATCAACATCAAGATAGACAATGCCAATATTAAACTTGCTCGTATCTGGAACAAAAAAAGTTTGCCGCATGTATAGAGAAATTGGCGCACCAAAAATGGTTGTGTCTATCAGAGTGACATCATTAACCCCATTGCTATAGCCATAGCCGATTCCGCCAGGTCCCTGCAGCCAGCCGGTATCGTTGAACGAGATATTGCGCCAGTTGGGATCCGGCTCAACAGAGGAGGGATAATTTACCGTGTAGCGCCAGGGAACATTTGGAAACACAGGAACTTCCATGTGGTCAATAAAGTCCTTGCGGTCTTTCTCCGAACACCAAATGGAATAATGTGAGTAGGGGTAGATGAGCACTTCGGGAAATGTCCAAGTAACAGTTGCTTCATCCGGTTCTTCGTAAATAAATTTGTAGTTCTTTAGATTAATAATTGTGTTGGTTGGATTATAAAGTTCCATCCAATCCTCATAATCACCAACGTCATCGGCAATGGTTGCATCATTGGCAGGACATACTTCGTTAATTACTACCTGAGAGAATGAGGAAATAGGGAAATAAGAGAATAGGGAAATAAGGAAAATAATAAAAAGACGTGTAAATTTTTGCATGAGCAAAACTTCTTTACAATATATTATTGACGAACAAATGTAGCCAAAAGTTACAGCACGTGTTTCTCCGCATGATACGATGAACGCACCAGCGGACCGCTTTCAACAAAGAGAAATCCCATCTGCAATCCTATTTCTTTATACTTAACAAATTTGTCAGGATGAATAAATTCAACAACTGGTAAATGCTGTTTTGTGGGTTGAAGATATTGCCCGAGGGTAAGCACATCCACCTTTGCGCTTCGTAAATCATTCATTGATTCTAAAATTTCTTCTTCCGTTTCGCCAAGCCCGAGCATGATTCCGGATTTTGTTCTGAGTCCGAATTCTTTTGCCGCGCGCAATACATCCAGACTTCTGTCATACTTTGCCTGAACACGGACTTGCTTTGTCAATCGTCTTACAGTTTCTATGTTATGCGACAAAACATCAGGCCGCTCCGCAAAAACCTGTTGCATATTTTCTTTTATTCCTTTGAAATCAGGAATAAGTGTTTCAAATTTTGTCTGCGGTGAAATTTTTCTTACCGCTCGGATTGTTTCCACCCAAATGGCTGAACCTCCATCCACCAAATCATCTCTGTCAACAGAAGTGATGACGCAATGTTTGACATTCATTAACTTCACTGAATTAGCAACACGCATAGGTTCTTCTTTATCAACTGCATTTGGCTTTCCAGTTGCCACTGCGCAAAACCCGCATGAGCGCGTGCAAACATTTCCAAGAATCATGAATGTGGCTGTGCCTGCTCCCCAGCACTCACCCATATTGGGGCAATTGCCGCTTTCACAAATCGTGTGGAGTTTGTGCGTGTCAACTAACTTTCGGACGTGTAAATAGTTTTCTCCTGTGGGAAGTTTAACACGAAGCCAATCGGGTTTTTTAGGGCGCGGTGGGTGTTCTAAAATTTCTGGCACGAATAGTTCTTGGGGGTTAGAACCATTTTTTTCCGAACATGATATTCAGATACACATTTACATATACCTGATTATTCTTTGTGTTTGCCATCATGGGAATAGTTTTGTAAAAACCATCTATCACAATTCCTGTTTCAAGAAGTTTAATATCATCATCTAAATTTGAATGCTCAAAACTTAATCCGAGTTTTAAAAATCCTCCGGGGAAAAAATTCATTTGCCCTAAACCATGAAAATAAGATGCACGCCCATTAATACTCCCGCCCTCATTAATAGGTTTATGACGTGGATTACTGGGGTCATATCTTTCGATGACAGTTCCTGACGGGTTTTTATCTTCATACTCAATCTCAAGGTAAACAGGTTTTGCAAAAGCAATGCACGGGCCGCCAAGAGTAATCAAACGCAGTTCGACTCCGCGCCTATCACTTTTTCCTGTAATGATTTTATGATAGCCGAATCCTCCCCGCAAAACCGTAACTGTAAACTGTTTTCCGTAAAAATATCCTTTGGTTCCTCCTACATCAGATACCTCTGTTTTAATTTGTTTGGGGTGTCTCATACCCAGCATTTCCAATTCGAGGACACGCTTTTTGTATCCTGTGATATGCTTGCATCTTCGGTAATTGATTCCCCATCCTGAGGAGTGAATCAACGCGCCAAATTCCCGTTCGTTGCGATACAGCAATTGTACATCATCATTCGGCTTGGTGGTGGGAGTAAATCCTGTAGCAATGTCCTGTGCGGATGCTTCGACAGAGTTTATACTGAGCAAAGCAAATGCACTAAGCATAATAATAGTAAAAGAAAAAAGGAAAAAAAGTGTTGTAAAAATATTTTTCATTTGAAATGCTCTAAGCAAATGTACAAAACCTGATGGATTAATAATACTTTTGCTTAGTAAAAATCAATCCATATGCACACATCAGAAGTAGTTTATAAAGGTGAACTTCGAACCTCCGCTCTTCATATAAAATCAGGACAGCAAATCATTACCGATGCGCCCATTGATAATAACGGGAAAGGCGAGGCATTTTCTCCAACAGATTTACTCGCTACTTCTCTTGGCACCTGCATGCTTACCGTGATGGGAATTGTAGCGAAAAGGAATAATATAAATATTGACGGAACAAAAGTGGAAATCCTGAAAGTAATGGCTGAAAACCCAAGAAGAGTTTCAGAGATCTATTTGGACATGTTCTTCCCAGCAAACAACTATTCCCAAAAGGAAAAGGATTTATTGGAGCATGCCGCACTTGCCTGTCCTGTAGCAAAGAGTTTACATCCTGATATAAAACAAAAAACCCGTTTCCATTACTGAAAGCGGGCAAAATATATTGTTAGAAGTGTTAAGCCTGTTTCTCGGTCTGTGGTTTTACATCTGCCTTTCCATAAGCAGGGCAAAGTTCATGACCCTTACAAGATGATAAGATGATGGCGAAGAGTGCGATGGTGGCGATGAAGGCGAGTACTTTCTTCATAGTTTACTTTGTGTTACTTAGTGTGTTTGACATTGTTTAATAGAGCAATTGCAATCTTCGTACCAAACCGTATCTTGAATACAAAAGTAATATTTTCTCCAAATACAGCAAACGAATTAAATCCTAATTTTTATTAACAGAAAGGGCATGTTGTTAATTTTGCCTCGTATTACGCAACAATGAGCGAAAAGGTTTCAATAAATCCAACAATTAATGAATCGTGGAAAGAAGTTCTTGTAAAGGAGTTCCAAAGCGATTACTTTAAATCGCTGAAAACGTTCCTTATTGAAGAGCGAAAAAAGCACCTTATCTATCCCCCTGCTTCAAGAATTTTCGCCTCTTTTAATTACACCCCTTTTGATAAAGTGAACGTGGTTTTGCTTGGACAAGACCCCTATCACGGAGAAAGGCAGGCAAACGGTTTGTGTTTTTCAGTGAGCAATAACATTCCGCAGCCCCCATCACTTCAGAATATTTTCAAAGAACTGACCTCAGATTTACGAATACCGATTCCAAAAACAGGAAATCTTGAGCCATGGGCGAAACAAGGTGTACTTCTTCTTAATGCCACGTTAACTGTTCGGGCTAATCAGGCGGGCTCACATCAAAAACAAGGCTGGGAGAATTTTACGGATGCGGTCATTAAAACTCTTTCCGAAAACAGAAAAGGACTTGTCTTTCTTTTATGGGGCAGATTTGCGCAAGCAAAAGAAATATTAATTGACAAATCAAAACACCATATTTTGAAAGCGCCTCATCCTTCTCCGTTCTCGGTTCATTCAGGATTTTTTGGCTGTAAACATTTTTCGAAAACAAATGAATTGCTGAAACAGGAAGGATTACAGGAAATCGACTGGAGAGTAGAATAGATTATTTCTTTCCGAACATTTCAAGAGCCGCATCAATATACCAATACAAATCGGTAGGATGCCCGTTAACAGCGGTGAGTTCGCGCATTCTTCCAAGGCGAACAATAACTATTTTCAAATCGGGAATCATTATAATGTATTGTCCGAGTACTCCACGCATGTAAAAAATGTTGTGCCCTTTATAATTGGGCATGAGCCACCAGGAATATCCGTAACGATTATTTTTTTCATCTCCATCGAGCATTGGTGCGGGCTGAATGGATTCGAGAACATATTGTTCAGAAACAATTTGCGCTGTATCAATTCTTCCGCTATCGAGATATAATTTTCCTACTCTGGCGAAATCACGCGCATTGGAATTGAAACAGCAATATGCTTTTTCATCACCGTCTTTATGGTCTAAACTCCAGTACGCATCGTGCTCGGCTCCGAGCGGTTTCCATAATTTTTCAGAAGCGTAATCGCTCACGCTCATTCCGGTTGCTTTGCTCAGAACAAATCCGAGCAGTTGGGTGTTGCCGCTGAGGTATTCAAAATATTTTCCGGGTTCTTTTTCCGCATCATACTTGAAAATTAATTTGCGAAGGTCATCTCCATAATACGCTTCAGCCGCAAAACCGATGGGATTGATATAACTTTCATCAAAATTAATTCCTGAACTCATCGTGATAAGATGGCGGATGGTGATTTTATTTTTATCTCCTTCTTTGTATTCGGGAAGAAAATCTCCAACGGGTTCATCGAGCGATTTTATTTTCCCTTCTTCTATCGCAATGCCGACCAGAATGCTGATGAAGGTTTTTGCCATGGAAAAAGAACTGCTGTGCGAAGTATCGCTGTAGCCACCCCAGTATTCTTCGTGGCGGATAGAATCATCTTGTATAATAAGGTAAGCGATTGTTTTCATTCGTTCCATGTCGCTAACGTATTGCGAAGGAATTTTTGAAGTGTTGTAATCTTTTCCGAGCGCCCATGATTTTGGACTTCCGGTCTTGACAATCCGGTTTTCAAAAATTACATACTCATCAATATCGGCAGTAACCCTTCCTTTTAAATATGTATTCGCGAAACCTTTATAGAGATATCTTTTTCCTGAAACGAGGATGAGAATATTCAGAATGACAATAATAATCAGAAGCCATTTGAAAAACTTTTTGAGGATTTTGACGAGTCGTTTCATCTGCTAAGTACTAATATGTACGAATATACTACTTAAAAACTACAGAACTTCACATTCGAATACTAGAGCAAAATACTTTTTCACTTTCCCTTTCACTTCATTAATATCTAATTGTCTGCCGAGTTCTTTTTGCATGGAAGTAACTGCCTTATCCTGAATTCCGCAGGGGATAATGTTGTTGAAGTAACTCAAATCAGAATTCACATTGAAAGCAAAACCGTGCATCGTCACCCAGCGGGAAGTGCGCACGCCAAGCGCGCAAATCTTTCTTGCTTTTGCCGGATTTTTCCAGTCAAGCCACACGCCTGTGAGTCCTTCAATTCTTCCCGATTCGATTCCGTAATCTTTTAACGTGAGAATAATTGTTTCTTCGAGATAACGAAGGTATTTATGAATGTCTGTAAAGAAATTATCTAAATCTAAAATCGGATACCCAATAATTTGCCCGGGACCGTGATAAGTAATGTCACCACCACGATTGATTTTGTAGTATGTCGCATTTTTTTCTTTCAAAGATTTTTCATTCAACAGAAGATTTTTTTCTTCCCCGCTTTTGCCAAGGGTATAAACGTGAGGATGTTCGCAGAACAACAAATGACTTACAGTTTCCGGCCTAATATCTATAATTAAATTACGATTCGAAACTTTCTTTGAAATAATTTCCTGAAACAATTTTTCCTGGTAATCCCAGCATTCTTTGTAATCAATCAAACCGAGGTCGCGGAATAATACCTGTTGTTTCACTTCGATATTCATTATTCCTTGTTCGGTATTCAATATTTCTGTGATCTTGCTTCTTCCTGCTAAGAGTGGGATTCGCAATGACGGATTATATTTTTGCCAATGCTCCTTTCAGCATATCAATCACTTTAACTTCAACTGCATCAACATTTCTGATTTCAGCAAGAAACACAGAAGCCAAATCAACGAGATGAATGAAGTAAATTGCTTTTTCAATCTGTGATTTTCCTTTTGACCAAACCTCGGTAATGTTCGGAGTGTATTTTTTCATTACCTCTTTATTTATCTCTATGCGGGAATTGTTTCGCTCATATTCATCTTTATCGCGAAGAATAATCACCGAAACCCTTTCGCTTCCGCTCGCCCATCCAACCAGTTCGTTGTGATTCATTTCAGGAATCACGTGATGCCCGCAGAGAATTTTTGCATTCTCGTTTAACTGTTGACGAAAACGAATGGCAACTCCTTCAAAATATGTGGTCGAATAAACAATAGGAGTTTTACCATTTATCTTTTCCGCAACTTGTTTTGCTTCATTAAGAATATTTTGTTTTTCATTTTCAATCAATTCAATCGCTGATTTCAACTGCACTTTGCATTTATTGCTGATGATTTTATAATGCGCGAGAATAAAAAACTGCTGTGTGAGCGAATACCCAAGGCAAGCACGTGGTGGATTTCCTCCAGGAATTAAAATCAAATCGAGTTTTTTCTTTTTCGCAATTTCAGCAACTTTTCCGCCAGAAGTAACGCAGACGATTTTTGCTTTTCTTTTCAAGGCAAGATTCAGGCAGTTTAGCGTTTCCTCGGTATTTCCGCTATAAGATGAAATAATCACTAGCGTATTTTCATGAACAAACTTCGGAATGAAATATCCTTTGCTCACGGTGATGGGAACTGTCGCTTCCATCGCCACAAGTTCACTCACAATTGTTCCGCCAATTCCCGAGCCGCCAAGTCCCGAAATAAAAACATTGGAAATCTTTTTTGGCTTGGAAAGTTTTGCCTGCTGTCCGATTTGAATGGCTTCGCGGAGTTGATTTGGAAAATTTTCGATTAATGCTTTCATGGCATATTAAATGGATTGCGAATATACAAATTAGCACCGTCATTGCGAGCGGAGCGAAGCCGTGACGAATACAATCAGCGCACAAAATAATCCGAATCAAAAATTTTATTTTCTCCGTTCACAAAAAGAGAATAGGTGAACCCTTTCTGAATGGCATACGCTCCTGTTTCTCCTTTCTTATTCACTGCAAGATATCCCACCTGGAATTTTTTGAAATCATATTTTTTCGTGATGCGCTGAATGGCTTCCTGACATGCTTCTTGAGGAGATTTTCCTTGTCTCATCAACTCCACTACTAAGAATGAGCCGAGCGTTTTCATCACGAATTCGCCAACACCAGTCGCACAAGCGCCTCCTACTTCGTTATCGCAAAACATTCCCGCGCCAATGATGGGAGAATCACCCACGCGTCCGTGCATTTTATAAGAAAGTCCGCTGGTGGTGCAGGCTCCGGAAACATTATTATCCTTATCGAGCGTGAGCATGCCGATGGTATCGTGGTTTTCATAATTTACAATCGGTTCATACTTGGAAGTTTTTTTCCATTCCTCCCATGCCTTCTTGGATTTTTCGGTAAGAAGATTTTCTTTTTTGAATCCGTTATGAATCGCGAACTTAAATGCGCCTTCACCACTCAGCATCACGTGCGGAGTTTTCTCCATCACTTTTCTTGCTACAGAAATCGGGTGCATGATATTTTCCAGAAAAGTTACCGAGCCCGCTCTTCCATCTTTGTCCATAATGCATGCGTCCAGTGTAACATGACCATCACGGTCAGGCAATCCGCCATAACCCACAGAATCATTTTCAGGGTCGGCTTCGGGAACACGCACGCCTGCTTCCACTCCATCCAGTGCAGTTCCGCCTTTCTGAATTGATTTCCATGCTGCTTCAGTCGCACCCAAATTATTCCATGTTGCGATTACAAGTGGACTAACCACCTGTAAAAGTAAATACAAATAAGTCTTTAGGCAAGATAGATTTTTGTTATTATAAGGTTTCTGAATTGAAGTTTAAACTTATTATTCATACTGTATATAGATAAATAATGTTATTTATTATTAAACTCCTGTTTTGAATTAAGATGTAGATTTACCTATGGTTTCTGCTTCTCATTTATTCAGATTAATTCAATCGCTCAGCGGAAGTGAAAAACGCTATTGTAAAATCTTTATTCTAAATAACCTGCCTGACAACATAGAAGGGAATTATGTGAAGTTGTTCGATGCTGTCGTAAAACAAAAAGCATATGATGAAAAGCATCTTCGCAAGACGCTTCACATAAAAGGATTTCACGTTGTCAAGCACGAATTGTATAAACTGCTTTTGCGTGCCTTGTGTTTTTATCATCGGGAATATTCTGTGCAAAGCCGATTGCACGAAATGCTCCGCACCATTGAAATTCTTTTCGAGCGCACGCTGTATGATGAATGTGTCACGCAAATCCGCAAGGCAAAAAAATTGGCTTCGCTTCATGAAAATCATTTGGTGATGCTTGATCTTCTGCATTGGGAATCGAATGTGATGGGAGCGAAAGAATATGCGGATGTTACAAGTCATCATCTGAATACGCTGATGGAGCAAAAGAAAAAGTTGCTGGAAAATTATAAACTGATTTGTTCTGCACAACACATTCACGATAAACTTTTTCAATCCCAGTCGGGAGCGGTTCATGCAAAAAGCAAAAATGCAGTAAATCGTTTGCGAAAGGTGATGGATTTTTCCCTGTTAAAAAAAGATTTGCCCTTTGATGCTAACCTTCATATATACACAAGCGCATACTATTATTTCCGCACTATCGGAGATTTTCGGAAAGCATATCAGCATATAAAACAGTTGACCGAAATCATGCAGGCGCATCCACATCAACTTGAAGACAAACAAAAAAAATACATTGTTTCAATTATGAACACGACCATTGCGCTCGCGGAATTATCCCGATACGATGAGGCGCTGAAAACTCTTGAAAGCATAAAAACCATCACTCCAAAAAATCCTCGTATTGCCGTTTTGGTTTTTTCAATCACCTCTTTACTCTCGCTGAGCATTTTGCATAGTACAGGCGAATTTGAAAAAGCCGTTCTCCTTGTCAGTGATGAAATAGAAAAGGGACTTGAAAAATTTAAAGGGAAGATTGACAGCCTTCGTCATTTGGAATTTCAATTCCTGATTGCTTATTCTTATTTTGGCGCAGGACAATATTCCCGCACGATAGAGTGGGCAAATAAAATAGTGAACAATCCATCAAAAGATTTTATGATGGATTTACAAAGTTACGCACGCCTGCTTCATATGATGGCGCATCTTGAAAAAGGCAACCGTGCCATCATAACCTATCTCGGCAAATCGGCTCAGCGCTATTTTGAAAAAGACAAACACGCCTACCGCTTAGAAAAAACCATCAGTGGATTTTTCAGCAAGAAACTTTCGCTCGATGCCTCAGCAAAAGAAAACAGGAAAGCGTGGAAAGAATTGAAAGCGCTCACCGAAAAACTTCTGCAAAATCCGTTTGAGGCGAAAATTCTGAATTATATTGACCTGCCGAGTTGGCTCGAAAGTAAAATCCAAAACCGCCCGTTTGCTGAAGTTGTGAGGGAGAAGACAAATATTTCTAAAATAAAATAAAAATGCCCCGATTTTTTCTAACGGCATTTTCTCTTATGCCGTCCGTCTTCTTCACTTTTCTAAATCGCACCCTGATATCCATCAGGGCATACCCGGCTTCACAATCTCCACCCATTGCCCGGGCTTGCGAGCACTGACCGTGTTATCGTACATTGCTTCGCAGGCAATTGTCGGCAAATAAAATCTTCCGATGTAAGCCGCATTGAGGATAACGCGGAAGGTCATCGTCTTCTGTGCACCGATGTTGAAGAAAGTGTAAACACGGTCATCGCGGATATCCTGATACGTGGGCACATCGCTCTTGATGGCTGATTCACTTTCATCCATTCGCGTGTTGTGAATTTCCCATCCCGAAGGAAAAATCTGCGAGAGCGACATATTATTATACCATCCCCTGTAACCGGGATTAGTGACGGTGACTGAAGCATAAAAATCTGTTCCCTGTTCAAGTTTGGAAACATCTAACGAACCGCCAGTCATTGTGTGATACGTGATGTCCATCTTCAAATTACTTTCCGCAGATGTCTGGTCGCCTATTTCAGGAGTTCCTTGCAGAACAATTCTCGCGTATAGCATTCCTTTTCCGTTATTCGTTACAGAAAGAGCCCCACCCCGTCCCTCCCCGAAGGGAAGGGAGATTTGTGACATAGGCAGTTTGGTATTTTTTTCTGTCGGAGCAGATTTATTAATTGCGTAAGTATAATTCATTGTTGTAGATGCTCCGCCTGATTTCGCGAAACGGGAAACAGCGATGAGTGAGTAAGCGGTTGTCTGCGTGCTCATCCAGTAATGATTATTACTCAGAGAAACCGAAAGTTGTTTAACCATAGGCGCGGCTTTCACAAATTCACCCATGATGCACAACGCTTCTATAATCATTGCTTCATCGCGTTCGCTTGAACCGTAGGAGTAAGACATTTCAGAATATTTGTTTACTGTTACGGGTGTGTTTAGTATCATCTGCTTTCCTATTTCCGGTTGTCCCGCAAGCGCGTACGCAGCAGCAAGCCGCCATTTTGCCGCGTAAGAAAGTTCGGGCGTTTCACGCAAACGGTTCATCGCTCCGAGTTCGGGCGCTTTCGCGAGCGCGAGGGTGTACAAACGATATGCCTGCTGTAAATCATTGTTGTAATAATAGTAGCGGTAATTTTTCGGATGATACATCCAAGCATTCGCCAATTTCTTCTGATATTTTTTCCAGTTGTCAATCATTCCCGCGGGAAGCGTGTAGCCCTTTGCTTCGGCTTCAAGCAAGAAATGTCCCGCATAAGTAGAAGACCAGTCATCGGCATCATAATATCCGGGCCAGTAAGAAAATCCACCGCTGGATGTTTGAAAGTTTTGCAGGCGTTTCACTGCCGCTTTCATGTTCTTATCAATGGTCGCCTGAAAGTTGCTGTTCAGTTCCATAATATCGGTGAGATACAATTGCGGAAAAGCAGAGGATGTTGTCTGCTCCACGCATCCGTAAGGATACTGGAGAAGATATTTCAAACGATACTCCAGATTCACGGGAGGAATGTTGGAGATTTCCAGAACGCCATTGTTCGTTCCCATCATGCCGACAGGTTTGTAATCAGATGCCCAGGTTTTTCCCGGCTCGATTACGGTTTCAATTACATCGGTTACTTTCGGATTCGGATTGCGCACATCAATTTCAATATCAAAAGTTGCTTTTTCTTTTCCGCAGGTTGCAGTCACTTTCACTTTTCCGATTCCAAGTTTTGGATTCACTTTCATCGGGAAATTAATCACCTCATCCCCTATCTCGCTGAACTGAATATTTTTCTTCGTTCCTTCGAGCGGAGAAAAGAAATCATTGGCTTGCACTTCCACATTCACGTTCTTCACATTTTTTTCCATCGCGAAAACGGTGACCGGGAGATTTACAATTTCATTCGGGCCAACCACGCGCGGAAGGGTTGCAAGTATCATCAACGGTGTTTTCACAGCGACAGTTTTATCGGAAGAGCCATACGCTGCTCCGTTTTCTTTTTTATCAGAAGGCTGTCCTGCTACCACCATCACGCGCACGGAACCCACATACTGAGGCATCATGAATTCATGCGTTGCTTTTTTTCCTTTATCAAGATAGAAGGGACCAAAAAATTTCACCATCGGCTTAAAGCGATTTGCTTTCGCGCCTTCTTTGCCTGCCCCTTCACCGTCACCGCCAATCGCTAAAAGTTTTTGCAAAGTTGCTCCCCAAGCGCCAACTACATTATCAAATAAATCCCATGTCTTCACTCCGAGCGCTTCGCGCGCGTAAAAATGTTTCCAAGGGTTTGGAGTTTCAAAATGCGTGAGGTCAAGCAAGCCATCATCCACTACCGCGAGCGTGTAAGTCATCTTCTTTCCGTTTTCTTCAGAAACAGTGACGCTTGTTTTTTCTTCCGGCCGCCACACTTCCGCTGTCTGAATTACAGGACGCAAATGTGTGTTCGGATCTTCAATCTGAATTGGAATTACTCCGTACATTCTAATCGGCAAATCGTTCTCCGTTTGTGAATGCGGCTGAACGAGCGTTACGTGCGCGTAAATGTTCGGAGCCATTTCGGGAGTTATAGGAATTGTAACTTCCGTTGTTCCTTTTTTTGTTTCCGCCCAAAACGCTTTCAAAACTTTTGACCCCGTTTCCAAACTGATGAGCGCGCGTCCGCCTTCGCCAGAAGGAATGCTGAGTTTTATATTGTCTCCTACATTGTATTTTTCTTTATCCGCGTTGAAAGAGAGAACGGTCGCTCCTTTATTATCCCCCTTGTTTGATTTACCAGTCCAGTAAGGCCAGTCAATGTAAACAGTTTGTCCTGTGGAGTGCCGGCTTTCTTCATTCGTAACGCGAACCAAAAATCTTCCCCAGTCAGGACGGTTCACTCGTAAAATAAATTGCCCTTTTCCATTCACGGTAGAAATTTGTTTTGTCTCGTATGGCTGATGATATTCATCTCCGACAAATTCTCCAAGGTCATCTTCGTAATCATCCCACCACCAGCGCCATTTCACTTTGTAAACTTTCACGGTGACATTATCGCAGGAAACAGGTTTTCCTTTTTCATCCACCGTTGCAACCTGCACGATGTGATTGGTATCCGTGACCAACATTCCCGAATATTTATCTCCCGCAGGAAGTTTAATGCCGACATACGATTCATAGGGAGAATACGGAAGAGAAAATCTGTCGATGCTGAAGTTTCCGCCTTCTTCAAACACGCGGGCGATAAAACTTGCGCGCAACATTCCCGGTGCGGTGGATTTCACTTCAAGGTCGGGAATTACAGTTGCTTTTCCTTCTGCGTTCAGGTTGCCGTCAAGAATTGTTTGCTGTTCGGTAGAAAAATGCTGAGTGGGGTCGTCAAAAATAAAATTATCGTGTCCTTTAAAAGTTGTTACCTGCTCCGTGAGCGTTACATCCACTTTTGCTCCGAGACCTTTCGCGATTGCACCGTGAAGCCACTTCACTTCCAGTTCTCCTTTCATGTTCTTACTGTCGGAATAAATTTTATCTGTTCCGAAATCAAGATGAAGTTTCAAACGATTTGGCATGATGGTTTCTATCTTCAAATCTTTGGAGAAAGTTGCACCGCCCACATTCACACGCGCAGTCCAGTTTCCTGTGGGAGCATCCTGTTCTGTCGCAGTGGAAAAATTATAAAATCCATTCAGCCCTTTGGTGGAAGTAATTTTTTTCACCACTTGCCAGCGAGGATTCATCAGTTCAAAAGAAACAGGATGATTTGCCGGAAGCGTGTTTTGCTTGTCCTCCACGATAAAACTTAAAAAGAGAGAGTCGCCAGGACGCCAAACTCCGCGCTCACCATAGATAAATCCTTTGAGACCTTTCTGAACCGTTTGTCCGCCAACATCAAACATGCTGAGCGAAAGCGATGAACCGTCATCCAATTTTAAATATCCGCGTTGGTTTCCGTTTTTTGCTACAAGGAGGAAGGGGACTTTTTTCATGTTGTCAACCTGAACCATTCCTTCACCGTTTGTTTTCAGAGTAGAAATTACCTGCTGCTGATAATTATAAAGTTCAATCGTAACTCCTGATTGCGGTTTTGTAGTTTTCAAATCCGTCACAAGAAAAGTCATCTGTCCGCTGGTCGCTTTCTTGGCGATGATTCCTAAATCAGAAGCGAGCACGTTGCGCGTAATTTGTTTTCCGTTGTAATATTGTTTCGAGCAAGGACTATTGCGGTCGTTGTCCGGATTTTCGCCTTCCTCGTCATAAGAATAATCATTGTAGTAATAATCATTATAGTAACCGTAATAATTCTCCGGCTGGTCAAATCCATTATTGTTGAGGTCGGCATCGTCTTCCACTTCATTTAAATTATTTTTTGTGGTCTCGCCTTCGCAGTGATAAACAGATTGCGACTTGCGGAAACTAAGCGTCACCTGATAAATCGCGCCTGGTTCTTTATTCACCATCTCAGATAAATCAAGATAATAAGTATTCCATTTGTGATATTCCAGTTCGCTTTTGGCATTAAGGGGAACCGTTTTTTTCAAAACAATTCTTCCGACACGTTTCGTTTCGCGATAGCCAGCAATATCATTCACCTGAAGAAACTGCGTGATGTTGTTTTCAAAAATCTTAATCACTGCCACATCCACCGCGCGAATGCTCACTGCCTGAAAGGGAAACACAAATCCTGCTTCTGTGCTAGGGAGAATAACTCCGTTGCCGATCAATTTCACCTGTGGTTTCAATTGTTCAAAGCGGACTTCCATCACCATTCTTTGTTTGAGCGCGTAGGCGAGAATGTTTTTTATTCCTGTTTCCACCGTAACATTTCTTATTCCATCCTGCCGCGAGGAGGGATACGCTTTCACTTCGTTGTCTTCAACAAGGTATTTCAGGGAAACGCTGTTCGTTCCGTTCATGCAGGTGATGAGTCCATCCAGATTTTGCTTGTCAAGAAGCGGGTCGGAGAACATTACGGAAATATATTGTTCTGGTTCATTCACCACTTTGATGTCCATAATTTTGAAATCGCCAAGCGCGGGAATTGCAAACACCTGTGAATTCTCCTGCGAAACCCCGATGGCTTCTCCAGACCATTTAATAACCACTTCCGTGGATTTTGTTTTTCTTTCCACGCTATCAATGACAAACCTGTGTTTGTTTTCTTCCGCATGTTCCCACAAAACTTTTAATTTCTTTCCTTCCTCAGAAGCCGTGAGGATTTTTTCCACATCATTGTTCTCTGCATTATCGGCTGTAACAATCATCCCGCCTATCCGCTGCCATATCATATTTTTTTTGTCGGTGGTTTTCATTCCGTCAATGTAAACCGTATAATCCTGTTTGAGAACGGTGAAATAGAAATTGAATTCTTCAAAGTCGGGAGGAACCTGCATTACTTTGGAGAGATTGAATTTCGCTTCGTAGGATTGTTCTGAAGGAAGTTTTTTTGTCGGGCGAAATTCCACTGTGCGCTTGTCAATCCAAACAGTTGTCCCTTCGATGTTCGGGCTGAATTCAAAAAGTTCTTCATCAACTGGAACATTTATCTCATGCGTTCCTTCCGCTTCGCTGGCAAGCACCACACGAATGGTGCTTTGCGTGGAAATATATCCCGAAGTGAACGCGGAAATGTATTCGCTGAAGGCGGGATTGATTTTCTCCGCGCGGACTTCATGTCCGCTTTTTTTCAGAAAAGGAATGGAAACAATTCCAATCACCGCGAGCGCGGTGAGGAAGAACATCATTTTACGGTTCATTGAAGGAAAGTTTAAGAGTTATGAGTTAATGAGTTGATGAGTAAAAAATCAATGAGGTTTTGGAGGAGTTACAACCATTGGTTTTTCTTTCACGTATTCATCCTTGTAAGTATATCTCACTTTCAGGTTATAAGTAAACTGCGCGACCGGCTCAATCACATTTGGATTGATTACGATGTCATAATTGTTGTAAGGAAGTTTATCGTAATAAAGCGTGGCTTGCTTTGCCTGGTAAGAAATACTGGTGGATGACACTCCGCTTTTCTTCAGCGCCTGCAAAGAAGAATTATTGTACGCTGTGTAACTTTTGTAGCGCTCAATCGGATAAATACTCTGCACATCTTCACCCATCACCTGAAACTTCGGATTAAACTTTATTCCGACTTTTTTATAATCCTCTGCCTTTTCATTCAGAAGTTTGATGGAGGCATCGCGCAATGAGTCATATACCGCCTGCATATTACTGACAACATAATCCACTTTGATGATGTCATAAATCTCACTCTTGGCGGCAGAAGTAACTATTTCATCCAACGTTTCGTTTTTCTTGTAAGCGATGTGAATGTTTTTCTTCAGTTCAAATCCGCTGGGAATTTCGTTGTACTTCTTACTGAAGATTTTTTTCTCGATGGAATATTCAAACACAGGAACCTGCGAAACGAAGTCAACAAAAATGTCTTCTTTCTTTACTGCTGATTTGGTGAGCAGAGCAATAAAACTATTGATGCGGTCATTAATCATTCGCTGGCAAGAGTCAATTGTTTCTGCCGCCTGTGAAACTCCAAGGAGCACTACATACGAACTTGCTTTCACATTCATGAGTGCACTCACGCTGAGTTCAAAAACCGAATCCTTGTTTATCCAAGCGCTGGCAGTGGCAGTTGGTGTATAATAATTCTTGGTTTGTTGGTAATCGTAATCGCCCTTGATTTTGGGAGCGTTGTACTCCGATACGGATTGCTTGTAATTATCAGCAGACTGATTGTAAGTGGCATTGCCAGCCATCTGAGAAAAAAGCATGTAAGATGTAAGATGGCAGATGGCAGAAGTGAGGAAAAGTTTTTTCATGGAAGAGTTTGGAATTAAATTGTGAAGTTTTAATGCCGTGTTTGTCGCGATACGAACAAAAGGCAAAATTATTTTGTGCGAATATAATTTTTCCCTGAACAGGCAGACAGCCATGTTAATAGTTAATCGTTAATTGTTAATAGGAAAGGCGGGCTACTTAACCGTAAACTGTAGGCTGTAAACCGTAAACTTATAGATACATCACCTCTTTCACCGCCTTAATCACTTTCACGGCATTCGGTAGCGCTCTTTCAACCAAACTTCCTGAATAAGAAAGCGGAACATCTTCGCAGTTGACTCTGCGGACGGGAGCATCAAGGTAATCAAAAGCATTTTTCTGGATGTGATAGGTGATTTCGGTAGAGATATTTCCGAGAGGCCATGCTTCTTCCACGACAACAAGGCGATTTGTTTTTTTCACCGATTCCACCACCGTTGCATAATCAATCGGGCGGATGGAACGCAGGTCAATCACTTCTGCAGAAATATTTTCTTTGGCGAGTTCATCAGCCGCTTTGTAAACTTCCTTCATGATTTTTCCGAAACTTACAATAGTGACATCGCTTCCTGCTCGCTTAATATCCGCAACGCCAATCGGAATAATGTATTCTCCTTCCGGCACTTCACCTTTATCGCCATACATCTGTTCGCTCTCCATAAAAATCACAGGGTCGTTATCGCGGATGGCGGATTTCAAAAGCCCTTTTGCATCGGCAGGATTGGAAGGCACCACAACTTTTAATCCCGCGCAGTTGGCAAACCAGTTATCAAACGAGTTGGAGTGCTGTGCCGCTAATTGTCCTGCCGAACCGGTTGGTCCTCGAAAGACAATAGGCATTGGAAATTGTCCGCCACTCATGTTATACATTTTGCTCGCGCTGTTAATCACCTGGTCAATGGCAACAAGCGAAAAATTAAAAGTCATGAACTCCACGATGGGGCGCAAGCCGTTCATTGCCGCGCCCACGCTGATGCCTGCAAAACCCAACTCGGCAATGGGAGTATCCACCACGCGCTTGGCGCCAAACTCCGCCAGCATTCCCTGGCTCACTTTATAAGCGCCATTGTATTCTGCCACTTCTTCTCCAATCAGGAACACGCGCTCGTCTTTGTGCATTTCTTCGCTCATGGCTTCTCGCAGGGCTTCGCGGAATTGTAACGTCTTCATATAAGGATGACAAATGTAAAAAAATGGCTGTCACATCGAGTAGTCCCGATTTATCGGGACTACTCGAGATGTGTATTGAACAATTCGTTCTTGATACGACACAAGGCGCGTCTACTCGAACTGACGGCTCTAATGACTAACGACTAATAACTATTTTCTTTCTCGCGATTCCTTTCTCGGTGCTGAGTTGGAGAAAGTAAACTCCGCTGGACGCTTCGCTTAAGTCAATTGGTGAATTAGTAATTGGGTGATTAAGTAAATACACATTCTCTCCAAGTACATTATAAATTTCAATTGCTGAGATTTGTTCGGAGGATTGAATGGTGAAGATTCCGCTGGTGGGGTTGGGAAAAATATCTAATCTGTTGTTAATAGAAAAGTGATTTACATCAGAATAAGTAGAATCAAAATTCAGATAATCAATCAAAAAATAATTACCCGAACTCGTGTAGCCCAAAATAACTATTGAGGCAGAATCAACAGAAGCACTAGTTTGTGTAATGGGAATAACATATTTACTATACGTATTTGTGAAATTAGTACGAGTTCCATTTCCAAAATCAACAAGAGTGGAATTGTAAAATAAATCAATTTCAAACCAAATGGAGTCAACTGGTGAAGTAGATTTAATATAACAACTTAATGCTGCAGGGTGCCAATCAAGTCTAAATTTTTCAAGAGAAATACACTGAAGCCCTGCTGAATTTTTACCTCTAAGGGCAAAATTGCCGTTATATGCGTTAGTATCTTGACGCAAGGATTAAAGACACCACTTTTTTCGGTAAAAACGAGGTGTCCAGCAAAAAAAAATAAAAAAACAGGAACAGATTCCTTCGCCCTGCTCCTGTATTACTCACCCCTCGTTCCCCTCTGTCCTTCGGACATCTCCACCAAGGGGGAGACTTAGAGGGGGTGTTGGGTTAAGTTACTTGCTGATAACGATTCTCGTTGTGGATTTATTGTTTCCTGAAATTAATTCGCAGAAATAAATTCCGGCATTCAAATCGCTTACATCATATTTTGTTTCATACGATGAAGCATACAATGATTGCAGAGGCAAAAGTGACTTCACCAGGTTGCCGTTTAAATCAAAGAGAGAAATGGAAGCCGTGCCGTCTTTCTTCAGATTATATCTCCGTGTGATTTGTCCGTTCGAAGATGGGTTTGGATAAACCTCAAGATCCCCTCCTAAATCCTCCCCTTCAGGGAGGACTTTATTTGCTCCCTCTCCTTCAGGAGAGGGCTGGGGTGAGGCGATATCCGTTGATTCTTCCACCGCAAACTCTCCGTCAACTATTTGCTGAATGCTATCTGAGGGAATTGGGTCTATCAGAGTTGGAGTATCAATGTAATCAGGAATAGCAACTACAAACCCCATCATTTGGTAATCTTCCACAACTGTTACTGTGGTATCTCCTGTGATTGGTTCGTCAACAGGCATTACCATCACTTCTCCCACCGTAGTTTCTATCGGATCTTCAATGGTTGGAACTGTTTCAATTACCATCTGCCCTACCACAGTTGGTTCAATTATCGCATTTCCTTTTACTGTTGGCGGTGTTGGTGGTTCAACAGGCATTGCGCTGACTCCGCCCAGAATATATTTGTCTTCAATCGGCTCAGCCATCACATCACCTTTCAGCATTAATCCGCATTTTGGATAAACCTTTGGTTTGGGTTGTGTTGTTTTCGCAGAATCAGTTTTTACATCAGCAACTTTTATATCTCCCTGCACCTGGGGTTCAGGGTCTTTTGAAATTGCAATTTCTCCTCTCACAGGTTGGTGATATTGAGGCATCGCCATTTTTCCCATAATCTTTTGCGCGGTGGATTTTGTAGAGTTAAACAAAAATCCTCCAAACACAAGGAACAATGCCAATGCAAACTTTTTCAGCCGCTGGAAATTGAGTGAGTATGTATCCAAAGCGGGAATCGGTTCGCAAGAGGGAGATAATTGGTCTTCGTTAAATCGTCCGCAGACTTTATTGCCTGCGCTCATCTCTTCAACAAGAACGGTTTGAATTTCTTTGACTGTCTTTTTGGTGAAGTCATGCACCGATTTGCTGCATACTTTGCAGAAAGCGCCTTTTTCATCGGGCGTGAATTTGTTCCAATCCTCGTGGCAGGGTTTTGGAATGCTGATTTTGAAGTTTGTGTTGGTGTCCATTGGTTTGAGAGGTTAGTTTGAGAGGAAGATGCAGGTGTTATTCTTTTCCATAAAATAAATTATTAATATATTTTGATTTGCATGATTTATTTCCGATACTTGTACTCGCATTTCAAAACAACCAATCTTGTTTTTATGAAAAAAACATCTTTACTCTCGCTTTTTATCCTCGCTTTGCTTTCCGCAAACTCCCAACAAACGGATTTCCGCATTCTTCTCAAAAGTGGAACTGTGGAAGTTGCGCCCAACCTGCAGGATTTTCTTTCGGCAAAAATTGCTGTAAACGAAATGGTGAACGGACATTTCTACCGCATCATCCAGTTTCAAAACATTCCTTCGACAGAAACGAAAGAACTGCTTGCACAGAACGGCATAAAACTGCTTGGCTATATTCCTAACAACGCATTCATTGCTTCCATTAACAGCAACACAAACATTTCTTCATTGCAGAATTACGATGCGCGCGCTGTTCTTGACGTGAAGAATGAATTCAAAATGGGGAGCGATTTATTATCCGGCAATTACCCCGATTGGTGCGTAAAAGGAAACGGAAAGATTGAAGTGAATATTATTTATCACGAGGATGTAACAGAAGCAGAAGCCAATAAATTGTTTTCAGAAAATAAAATCACTGCTGTTTCATCAAAGCCGCATATTAATAGAATCACAACTATTATTTCCGCATCTGAATTATTTACCATCGCTTCTTTGCCTTTTGTTCAGTTTATTGAATCGGGCGATGCACCTGCAGAACCCGAAAACTTAGTTGAAAGAACCGACCACCGGACAAACGCCATCTCCACTGAATTTCCTGGAGGAAGAAAATATGACGGAGCCGGTATAAATGTAATGCTTCAGGATGACGGCATCATCGGTCCGCATATTGATTATCAGGGAAGAATCGGTGCGCAGTATCCTACATTTGATAACGGAAATCATGGCGACCACGTGGGAGGAACAATTTTCGGTTCCGGCAACAAAGATCCGAAAGCAAAAGGCATGGCGCCCGGTGCAATGCTCTGGGTTTATGGGGCATCGCCTTCTTATCCGGGGTTTGACAGCATTTACAATCACTATGTAAACCCCGGAATTGTCATCACTTCCACTTCTTACAGCAACGGATGCAACGCAGGATACAATTCACTTACGCTAATGTGCGACCAGCAAACCCGCCAGATGCCTTCGCTCGTGCATGTTTTTTCTTCGGGCAACGTGGGTACTTCCGATTGCAGTTACGGAGCAGGTGCCGGATGGGGAAATATTTCAGGCGGACATAAGCAGGGAAAAAATGTAATTGCTGTCGGCAACCTGACTTATCAGGATGTGCTTGCTTCTTCTTCCAGCCGGGGACCTGCACATGACGGAAGAATAAAACCTGATGTATGCGCGGTCGGCACCAACGTATATTCAACAATGGACCCGGACACGTATCAAAGCCTCACCGGAACTTCAATGTCCTGCCCCGGAGTTTCAGGAACACTTGCCGATTTATATCATGCCTATAATGTAGTGAACGGAAATAATCCTGAATCAGCATTGATGAAAGGAATCCTCCTGAACACCTGCGATGAACTTGGCAATCCCGGACCGGATTTCAGGCACGGCTACGGAAGAATAAATGCTTTGCGTGCTGTGAAAGTAATTGAAACCGCGCAGCATCTTTCCGGAACAGTTTCGCAGGGGAATACAAACACGCATAACATCACTGTGCCGAACGGAACCATGCAGGTTCGCATTATGATTACCTGGACAGATTACGAAGCAACCATCAACACAACCAAGGCGCTCATTAATGATTTGAACATGGTGGTGACTGATCCTTCCTCCGCAAATTTCAATCCATGGGTGCTCGATGAAACACCAAACGCAACGAACTTAAATACCAATGCTGTTCGTACCATTGATAACCTGAACAATTCCGAGCAGGTAACAATTGATAATCCTGTTTCCGGGAATTATGTAATCTCTGTAAACGGATTTGCAGTTCCGCAGGGACCACAGAAATATTACATCAATTACGAATTTGTTCAGGATGTAATTACTGTTATTTATCCCATAGGCGGAGAGGGGCTTGCTCCAACTGAAACTGAAACCATCCGATGGGATGCCTGGGGAACCACAGGAAATTTCACCATTGAATATTCATCCAACAACGGATCCACATGGACAATCATTACTTCTTCCGTCACGGGCGCGCAGAGATATTATAACTGGACAGTTCCAACACCTGCTACTCCCACCGGACAATGCCTGATAAGAGTTTCGCGGAATGCAATCAACGATGTGAGTGATGCAAACTTTTCCATCATCCGAGTTCCGACAGGACTCCTAGTGGATACCGTGTGCCCTAATGCTTTTCGATTCAAATGGAATGCAGTTACTGGAGCAACGGGCTATGAAGTAAGTTTGCTCGGCACCACCTACATGGACTCGATTGGAGTAACTGCTGCTACGAATATGTGGATATGGAATGTAAGTTCCGCAAACACTTATTGGCTAAGCGTAAAGGCGCTCGGACCATTGAATGCCGAAGGAAGAAGAGCGGTTGCGTATAAAAGAAATCCGAGTACACCAAATTGCATTAATACTGCTGTGACAGAGGCAATGAATGAAACTGGGTTTTCAGTTTATCCCAATCCATCCAACGGGCAATTTACAATTTATAATTCACAAAGCCCGATTTACGATTTGAAAATCTATAACATGATGGGAGAAAAAGTTTATTCGGACGAAGTTGCACATGGCAAATCGTACAATGTACATTCTGACTTGCCAAAGGGAATGTATTTTCTAAGTATCTCCAGCGGGGATGAGAAATTTTATACCAAGTTGGTGATGCAGTAAAATTGCTTTTTGTTTTTGCTCTTTATCATTTCTTCATACTGCATATTTCTCTACATTTGCCATCCTTTTATAAATGTATTTATGAAGATATTAGTTTGCATTGCTCAAGTTCCCGATACTACTACCAAAATCACTTTCACTCCCGATAAAAAAGCATTCAACGCACAGGGCGTGCAGTTTATAATAAATCCTTACGATGAAATTGCGCTTACCCGCGCGCTTGAACTGAAAGAATCTTTAGGAGGAACAGTTACAGTAATAAATGTGGGGCAGGCAAACACAGAACCTAACCTAAGAAAAGCACTTGCCATTGGCGCTGATGATGCTATCCGCGTGAATGCGGAGCCAACTGATGCATACTTTGTTGCTTTTCAGATTACAGAAGTGGTAAAGAAGAATCAATATGATGTTATTCTTACCGGAAAAGAATCCATTGACTATAATGGAGGACAAGTTCCGATGATGCTCGGAGAACTTTTGGGAATTCCATCAGTATCTGTCGCAACAAAACTGGATATAATCGGCACAACCGCAACTCTTGAAAGAGAAATTGACGGAGGAAAAGAAGTAATTGAATCAAAACTTCCTTTTGTTGCCGGTGCGCAAAAGGGAATGTCTGAACCAAGAATTCCAAATATGAGAGGGATTATGACTGCTCGCACAAAACCGTTGGTGGTGGTTGAACCTTCTGCCTGCGATTTATTGAGCAGTTCTGTTCGATATGATTTACCTCCCGCAAAAGGAGAATGCAAAATGATCGATTCAAATAATGTGGGAGAACTTGTAAACTTATTACATACGGAAGCAAAGGCAATATAATTTATGTCATTCTGAGCGAAGCGAAGAATCTAGATGCTTCACTCCGTTCAGCATGACAAATACAAAAAAATATGTCAGTATTAATTTTTGCAGAGAGTTGGGACGGCAAATTCAAGAAATCAACTTACGAAGCAATTTCTTATGGTTCTGAAATCGCAAAGCAGGTTGGAGGAAATGTAACCGCTGTTGTTATCGGAAATGTGAGTGATGAGGATATGAAATCGCTGGGAAAATACGGAGCGCAAAAAGTTTTGTCGGTGAAAAACGATAAACTTAATTCACTTAATCCTTCCGCGTTTGCTTCTGCTATCGCACAGGCAGCACAAAAAGAAAATGCCAAAGTTGTAATCGTTTCTTATACTTACTCTGGTCGTTCTGTTGCCGGAAGAGTTGCTGTGAAATTAAAAGGAGGATTGGTTGCCGGTGCAACTTCTCTCCCCTCCTCTACTTCACCGTTCACTATTAGAAAAAAATGTTTTTCAGGAAAAGGATTGACGGATGTGACCGTTTCTTCTGATGTGAAAGTAATTGGGCTCACGCCAAACTCATTTCATATTAATTCAGGAAGTGGCGATGCATCCATAGAAAGTTTTTCTCCAACATTTGCTGACACTGATTTCAATTCATCATCGAAAGAAACAAAAAAAACGTCCGGAAAAATTGCGCTTACAGAAGCAGAGATTGTTGTTTCTGCAGGAAGAGGATTGAAAGGTCCTGAGAACTGGGGAATGGTTGAACAACTTGCAGAACTTTTGGGTGCCGCAACCGCCTGCTCAAAACCTGTTGCCGATGTGGGATGGAGACCGCATCATGAACATGTGGGACAAACAGGAATCACCATCGGTCCCAATCTTTACATCGCAATTGGAATTTCTGGTGCGATTCAGCATTTGGCTGGTGTTAGTTCATCAAAAGTTATGGTTGTGATTAACATTGACAAAGAAGCACCATTTTTTAAAGCCGCCAACTACGGAATTTGCGGAGATGCGTTTGAAGTTGTTCCGAAATTAATTGAAGAAGTCAAAAAGTTTAAATCAGCACATTAAAATTTCTTATCTTAGTACATCGCAATAGGATATGAAAAAAGTCAAGTTAGACATCATCGGACTCTCTTACAGCCAAACACAGGCGGGCGCGTATGCACTCGTGCTTGGTGAAATGAAAGGCAAAAGACGTCTTCCGATTATCATAGGAGGATTTGAAGCACAGGCAATCGCAATCCAGTTAGAAAAAATGACGCCCAGCCGTCCGCTCACACACGACCTTTTCAAAAATTTTGCTGATACTTTTAATATAAAACTTAACGAAGTCATCATTTATAATCTGGTGGAGGGAATTTTTTATGCCAAGTTGATTTGCAATGACGGAGAAAAAGAAGTGGAGATTGACGCACGCACTTCTGATGCCATCGCGCTTGCGGTGCGTTTCGATTGCCCGATATTTACCTATGAATTTATTCTTTCTGCTGCCGGAATTATTCTGGAAGACCAGCCGAAAGAAGGATTAGGCTCATCCGCTATCGAAGAACCTGTAGTAAAAAAAGTTTCTGAGAAAGATGATAAAGACCTCACGAAAAAATCTACCGAAGAATTAAAAGAGATGCTCAAGAACGCCATTGACGGAGAAAACTACGAGCGCGCTTCCCGCATCCGCGATGAATTGAATAAGAGAAAAAAATCCTGATGGAAAGATTTACCGGGCTGATTGGCATCGCTCTGATTTTCGGAATAGCATTTCTTTTTTCAAATAACCGCAAAGCCATCAATTACCGTCTTGTCATCAGCGGTGTTATACTTCAAATTATTATTGCTGTATTAGTTCTAAAAGTAGAACCCGTCACAAAATTTTTCCAGTTTCTCGGAAAAGGAATGCAAAAGATTGAGCAGTTCGCCAAGCAGGGAGCTGATTTCGCCTATGGAGGAATTGCCGCGGTCGACCACACTGGTACTGTACAAAATTATTCCGCACCACACATTTTTGTTTTTGCCTTCAATATTACTTCCACTATTATTTTAGTTTGCGTGTTAGTCGCAATATTTTATCACATCGGACTTATGCAGCGAATAGTTTCTGTGATTGCAAAAGCGATGAACTTTATCATGCGCGTGAGCGGTGCAGAAGCATTGAGCAATGTAGCAAGCGCGTTTGTCGGGCAAGTGGAAGCGCAGGTGATGATTCGTCCGTACCTGAGCGGTATGACAAAAAGCGAATTACTTGCTTCCATGAGCGGAAGTTTGGCTTGCATTGCCGGAGGAATTCTAATTGTGTACGCCAGCATGGGCGCGAAAGCGGAGTATTTAATTGCGGCAAGTTTGATGGCTGCTCCCGGAGCGCTGGTAATTTCAAAAATAGTTTTCCCTGAAACGGAAAAATCTCAAACAATGGGAAGCGTGAAACTAGAAGTGAAAAGCACTTACAGTAATTTGATTGACGCAATTAGTCACGGTGCGGCAGATGGTTTTAAAATTTCTATGAACGTAATCGCCATGCTCATCGGATTCATCGCACTTATCGCCTTAATTAATTGGCTGCTCGGGCATATTTACACTGGCTTATCCCTCGATTATTTATTTGGAAAAATATTTTTCCCTTTCGCTTGGGCAATGGGAGTGCCCGCGCAGGATTTGAACAGCGCTGCCACTTTACTCGGACAAAAACTTACTATCAATGAATTTGTAGCGTTCAAAAATATGACGAGCGATGCGGTTCCCGTTCTAACAGAAAAAGGAACATTAATAATAAGCATTGCGATTTGCGGCTTCGCGAATTTCAGCAGTGTGGGAATGCAAATTGGCGGCATCAGCGCATTAGTTCCGGAGCGCAGAGCGGATTTGGCAAAACTCGGATTGAAGGCATTGCTATGCGGAACGCTCGCATCTTATCTCTCGGCAACAATTGCGGGAATATTGTCGTAATTGTTTTCCTGCAATAAATTATACATTTACCCCATGAAAAAATATTTACACTTCCTTTTTCTTTTTCCAATTGCTTCTGTGTTTTCACAGACAATTGATAACCACTTCAAGTTAGACCAAATCGGCTACAAAGTAAATGACAGAAAAATCTGTGTTATCTCAAATCCTCAAACGGGCTACAATGTCCCAGACCCATATACGCTAGGAGGAACGTTGGAAGTCAGAAAACAATCAGATAACTCTATGGTTTTTTCTGGCACTCCAACTATGTGGAACGGAGGAGCAACACACATACAGAGCGGTGACAAGGCATGGTGGTTTGATTTCAGTTCGGTGACAACGCCCGATGATTACTATGTATATGATGGAACGAATAATAAACGTTCCTACACTTTCACTATCGGCAATAATGTTTTTAATGATGCTCTTGAGCATGCGGTGAGATTTTTTTATTATCAACGATGCGGCATGGCAAAAACTTCTCCGTATGCAGGGACAAATTATACAGATGTAACTTGCCACGCGGGTTCGATGCAGGATTTGAATTGCCGCGATGTTACTCAACCAACAAATGCTTCGCTTGAAAAAGATTTATCGGGCGGATGGCACGATGCGGGTGATTACAATAAGTACACCAACTTTTGTTTCGGAACTGTGAATTATCTGCTGGATGCATACGAGCAGAATCCAACTGTGTTTAAAGACAATTACAACATTCCTGAAAGCGGAAACGGGGTTCCGGATATTCTGGATGAAATAAAATATGAACTCGACTGGCTTTTGAAAATGCAAAACACAGACGGTTCTGTGCTGATGAAAGTTTCCACGCAGGGATTTACGGGCGGTTCTCCTCCGAGCACGGACACACCTCAGCGTTTTTACGGGGCGGCTGCTTCTTCATCCACAAGAACTGCTGCTAGTTTATTCGCGCACGCGAGTATTATTTACAATACAATTCCTTCTTTGCAAACTTATTCTTCAACGCTCCTTTCTAAAGCGCAATCTGCGTGGACATGGCTCCAAAACAATCCGGGATATTCCAATTATAACAACAGTGGTTTCAGCAGTGCCAATCCAGAAGTTTCAAACTATGACCAGGACGCACGGTCACTCACCGCTGCGATTTATCTTTATGCCGCAACAGGAAATGCAACTTACAGAACTTACGTTGACAATAATTATAACATACAACCTATTCAGTGGACTTACTGGTATCCGTTTGAAGCAGCACACCAGGACGCACTTTTATATTATTGCAATACGACTGGCGCGACTGCAAGTGTAGTAAACACGATAAAAAATAATTGTATCACTTCCGTTTCAACAAACAATAATGATTTGCTTCCTGCTTACAATAATAATACAGATGCTTATATGGCACAGATGCAGGATAACGATTACGTATGGGGAAACAACCAGAATAAATGCGAAGAAGGAAGCATTTTATACAACATGGTGCAATACAATTTAGATGCGCCCAACCAAACCAAATATCGAAACGCTGCGGAAGGATACATTCATTATCTCCACGGAGTGAATCCGCACGGGCTTGCTTTTCTTTCAAATGCAAATCAGTTTGGCGGAGATAATTTCATACAGGAAATTTATCACGGATGGTTTGGCGAGGGAACAATTTACGATGGGGGCGCGAGTCCTTACGTTGGTGCTCCGCCTGCATTTATTTCTGGAGGAGTGAACAAAGATTATTCGCCCGATGCCGCCTATACTGGTCCTCCGATTACTCCACCACAAAATCAACCCGTGCAAAAATCTTACAAGGACTGGAACACAGGTTGGCCTGAAAACTCATGGGAGATTTCTGAAGTCGGAATTTATGTGAATGCCGCTTATGTTAAACTGCTTTCGAAGTTTGCGGATACAAGTTCTGTTACAACATCTGCTGAAAATATTTCTGCGTTGTCAAATAATATTTTGATTTATCCAAATCCTGCTTCCAATTACATTACCGTCATTGCGAACGAAGTGAAGCAATCTCATTTTTCTATTTACAATTTAATTGGCGAAGAAGTCGGTAATTGGCAATTGGCCGTTTGTAAAAATAAAATTGATGTTTCTAAATTGAAAGATGGGATTTATTTTTGCAGAATCAGCAATGGAAAAATTAACAAAACAGAAAAGTTCATCATTGCAAGATAAATGAAAGCCAAAGTAAACAACAAGTATAATTTTAATCTTGATGATAGTACTTCCTTTAGGGATGGGGCAAAAGATTTTGACATCATCGAAGTGAAACAAGGAATTTTTCACATCATCAAAGACAACAAATCCTACAATGCTGAAGTCCTGAAGGCAAACAAAGAAGAAAACAGTTTTGTCATTCGTGTGAATGGAAATAAATACACTGTGCGTATACAAAATAAATACGATGAACTATTGAAAGAACTCGGAATAGACACGACATCTTCAAAAAAAATAAAAGAGATGAAAGCCCCCATGCCTGGGCTGGTGGTTGATGTTCGGGTAAAGGAAGGCGATGCTGTGAAAAAAGGAGATGCTTTGGTTGTGCTTCAGGCAATGAAGATGGAAAACATTTTAAAATGTCCTTCTGATGTTGTTGTAAAAAAAATCCATGTAAAGAAAGATGATGTGATTGAAAAGAATCAGATACTGATTAGTTTTTTATAAAAAACATTATGTCAACACGTAGAGAGTTTTTCAAGAAAGGAATTTTAGCCGGAGCAGGAATTGCTTTATTAAGTAAATCATTTGGCAATGAAATCATATCCGGAATTCCGGAAGATAATATGTTCGTGCTCCCTCCTCTTCCTTATGGATATGATGCGCTTGAACCGTTCATTGATAAACAAACAATGGAACTTCACCACACAAAACATCATCAGGCATACGTAGATAAATTGAACAAAGCATTGACAGATGGAAAAGTCAGCGGAGTTTCACTTGAAGATATTTGTAAAAATGTTTCCAAGTATTCCTCTGCTGTAAGGAATAACGGTGGCGGGCATTACAATCACTCTATGTTCTGGAAAGGGATGAAACCAAATGCAGGTTCTGTACTATCTCCTTCTTCCACAAATGAACCATCGGGAAAACTTGGCGATGCGATTAAATCAACCTTTGACTCCTTCGCAAACTTCAAAACAAAATTTTCTGAAACTGCCATGAAAGTTTTCGGTTCGGGATGGGTTTGGCTGGTAATAAATATGGATGGAAAACCTGAAATCGGTTCAACTCCAAATCAAGATAATCCGCTGATGGATATTTCTGAACTGAAAGGAAATCCAATAATCGGATTAGATGTTTGGGAACACGCCTACTATTTGAAATATCATAACAAACGCGCGGATTATGTTTCAAACTGGTGGAACATCGTTAACTGGGAAGAAGCGAGTAAACGTTTCGATGGGAAGTAATAATTTATTCATACATTTGCTTCACTAATAAAATTCACTATGGTAACTAGCACTATCTTACTTGGAATGCTCGGCACAACGGAGATTGTTCTCATTGTGGTTGTAGTTCTTCTTCTCTTCGGAGGAAAAAAAATTCCTGAACTCATGCGCGGACTTGGAAAAGGCATCAAGGAATTTAAAGACGGACAGAAAGGAATTGAACCAACTGAGAATAAAGAGCAGAAATAACGCCCATCCCCTGCCCTTCCCGAAGGGAAGGGAGCATTGATTGGAAATGATTCATCATTCTATTTCTGAAATTCGAAAAGATTTAGTATCAGGAAAAACCTCTTGCAGAAAAACTGTTGAAGATTTTCTGAAGCGAATTGATGAAAAAAAATCTCTTAACGCGTTTCTTGAAGTTTTTTCTGAATCTGCTTTGAAGAAGGCGGATGAGATAGATGCGAAAATTAAAAACTCCTCCCCTTTTGGGAGGTTGAGAGGGGCCGTCATCGCCATCAAAGATAACATCTGCTACAAAGGCCATAAAGTTTCCGCATCGTCAAAAATATTGGAAGGTTTTACTTCTCTTTACAGCGCAACTGTAGTTGAGCGATTGCTGAAAGAAGATGCTATCATCATCGGCAGAACCAACTGCGATGAATTCGCGATGGGAAGTTCAAATGAAAATTCCGCCTACGGAAATGTTCTGAATCCTCATGATACTTTGCGAGTACCTGGCGGTTCTTCGGGCGGAAGTGCTGTAGCAGTGGCAGCAAATCTTTGTCATGCCGCACTTGGAAGTGACACGGGAGGTTCCATTCGCCAGCCCGCTTCTTTTTGCGGAGTGGTTGGTTTGAAACCAACTTACGGAACAGTTTCCCGCTACGGATTAATTGCGTACGCTTCATCGTTTGATCAGATTGGTCCGCTTACGCACAGCGTTGAAGACGCTGAATTAATTTTAGATGTGATTGCTGGAGCGGATGAGTATGATTCTACTTGTGTTGCACCCCCTCTTAATCTCCTCCTTAATAAGGGGGAGAGCCCGAAGGGCAGGGGGTTGAAGCGAATTGCATATTTAAAAGATTGTATTGAAAACTCTGCGCTGAATCCTGAAATCAAAAATCGAATTGAAGAAATAATTGCTGAACTGAAAAAACAAGGACACACCGTTGAACCCGTTGAGTTTCCATATTTAGATTATCTCGTTCCTTCTTATTATGTGCTCACCACAGCCGAAGCAAGTTCCAACCTTGCGCGGTTTGACGGAATTCGTTACGGATACAGAAGCAAGAACGCGACTGACCTTGAATCCACCTATAGAAAATCCCGCTCAGAGGGTTTCGGAAAAGAGGTGAAGCGCAGAATCATGCTCGGCACTTTTGTGTTGAGTTCAGGTTATTACGATGCGTATTATTCTAAAGCGCAGAAAGTGCGAAGAATTCTCCGCGATAAATCGAATGAGATTCTCAGTAAATACGATTTCATTTTATCTCCCACTACTCCAAGCACTGCTTTCAAACACGGAGAAGTGAAAGACCCGATTCAAATGTATCTGGAAGATATTTTCACCGTACTTGCCAACCTAACAGGACTTCCCGCCATTTCTCTTCCACTGGGAAAAAAATCAGATGGGCTTCTCCCCTTTGGAATACAACTGATGGGAAAGAAGTTTGGAGATAAAGAACTGCTTGAGTTTTCTAAGTATTTGATGAGCATAGCGTAATGTCACGAAGGTGGCAGTATTATCGATTCCTGAGGTCGAAAACCAAATATCTTTCGCCTTCTTTTCGACCAGTTTATTATACACCAGATTCCAACATGTTCACTTTCTCCCAAAGTCTGCAGGGTTTTCTCCCCAGGCTTTTGTTTCCCACTTGAGTAATCGGTTCGGGTATTTATTTTCTCGCAACCACTTCTCTGCTCTATCTAATAAATAAAAAAGAGATTGATTTGCTTTGGTGGCAACAAGTTTTGTTTTTGCGTGCCTGTTCTTCACCCAACTCATGGCTGTTAAACTATCGGAATAAACAGGCGCTGCACTTTTTTGCCTTTTCAGATAGCCGAGCGCATGAACGATGGCAAGAAATTCTCCTATGTTATTTGTCGCGTCTTCAAAGATTCCGGATTTAAATAACTCGAGTTTTGTTTTTGTATAAACCCCCTTGTACTCCATTTCCTTTCCATTATAAGCAGCGTCAACAGAAACGCTTTCGAGAATGGGTTTGCCAAGGCGCGCTAATTCCTGAGGAGAAAGTTCTGAATGAAATGCTTCTTTACCGATAAAATCCTTTGGAGCTTTCTGGAATGCACGTTCTGCCGCTTCCTTTGTTTTGAAAGATTTGTATTGGGCTCCTGTAAATCCCTGAATTTGTTTTTTGCACTTGTCCCACGAATCAAAAATCCCTGTCTCTTTTCCTTTCCATACTACATAATATTTCGACTTTGACTTCGCCATAAATCAACGAAAAATAAATTTGTACGAAAATACAAAAACGAATCAGGCAGGATTATTTTCAGAAACTTGACCTTTGTCCTCTGTCCCTTGTCCCTCAACAATTGGTTCGGTTTTATTCTCATGCTTAAAAAATCTTCTCTGAAAAATAAGTATAATGAGAACACCAATTGTAATTGCTGAATCTGAGATATTAAAAATAGGAAATGAGAACGTAAATGGCTCCTTGCTCCAGAAAACGTGGTCAAGATGGGTATAGAAATAAAACATATCCACCACAGCACCGTGAAGAAATCCTGCATAACCGCCTTCCTCAGGAAAAAATGTGGCGGCATCCATAGGAGTACTTTCAGAAAACATCAATCCGTAAAACGCGCTGTCCAAAATATTTCCTATCGCTCCTGCCATGATGAGAGAGATACTGAAAATAAGTCCGCTATGAGTTTTCTGTTTTACCAGTGTGTATAAATACCATCCGATTCCGCCCACCGCAAGAATTCGGAACAAACTCAAAAGCAGTTTCCCGTATGTGCCTTCCAGTTCCAGCCCGAAAGCCATTCCGTAATTTTCTGTGAAGTGGATGTAAAAAAAATTTTCAATGACAGAAATCTGATCGCCCAGCGTCATGTGCGTTTTGATCCAAATCTTAACGACCTGGTCAATCAGAAGAACAAGAAAAACAATGAGCGCGGCTTTTTTCACAGAGGGAAAATTGCGGATTGCGAATCGTAAATTGAAAATTTAAAATCCGCAATCCGAAATATTAGGAATGCTGCGTCAGTTTTGCTTCGATGCTAAGAGTAGCATGAGGTACACTGCGCAATCTTTCTTTCGGAATTAACTTTCCTGTAACACGGCAGATACCATACGTTTTATTTTCGATGCGGATGAGCGCGTTCCTCAGATTTTGTATGTGGCGCTCCTGGCGAGACGCTAACTGCGCAATTTCTTCGCGGGACATTGCATCTGAACCATCTTCCAGAACTTTGAATGTTGGTGAAGTATCATCCGTTCCGTGCTCATCACGATGAGCAAGTGTGTTTTTCAAAAGATCGTAATCGCGTTCTGCCTCAACAAGTTTTTCATTGATGAGTTCTCTATACTCTTCCAACTCCTTATCGGAATAACGTGTGCGATTATCTTTTTTGCCTTTAAATTTTGGCTGCGGAGGATCGGGTTTTCTGAATACAGGTGTAGGCTCATAATTTTTCATATCAGAAAAGGTACCGCTGTCCCACGAATATGTTTCTTCTCCAATCGTTTCCATCTCTTCAGCTAATTCCGCCTTAGTTTTCTTTTTTTCCTTTTCAGGTTTTTCATCGGGAACTGGCTTCGATGGAACTATAGATTTTGCATGCTCTATCGCTTTTAAAAGTTTTTCTTCCTTTTTAGAAAGAGGTTTAACTTTTACAGCAACCTTTTTAGTCTCTTTTTTCTTTGCAACTTTCTTAAGATGTTTTTTTGCTTTTACTTTCTTAACCTTTTTCGCAGTTTTTTTCTTCGCTATCGGCTTCTTCTTCGCAACTTTTTTCTTTGCTACAGTTTTTTTCTTAGCAGATTTTTTTTTAGTAACGATCTTTTTCTTAGCCGCTTTCTTCTTAGAAGATTTTTTAACTGCCCTCTTAGTTTTTTTAGCAGCGGCTTTTTTAACCTTCTTAACTTTTTTTGCTTTGGCTTTTGCCTTCTTTTTTGCTTTTGCCATGGTAATAAGAATTAGTTTAATTGTTTGATGCGGTCAATCACGACCAATGTTTTTATCTCATCATCTACCTCAATCTCAACTCCGTTTCCATTAATCTCATTCACGATTTCAAACTTATTTGCTAAAATTTCCGCGCGAATGTAATCTAAATTATTTAATACAGCTGAGTTAATTTTAGGGTGATTTTTCATCCTTACTTCTATCTTGTCAGTAACCTCAAATTTGTTCTCCTTTCGCAGATTTTGGATGCGATTTACTATCTCGCGGGCGATACCTTCGTCTTTTAATTTTTCTGTGATTGTGATATCCAAAGCTACTGTAATCGCACCGCTGTTTGCCACTTTCCAGCCGGGAATATCTACCGGAATTATCTCCACATCTTCAGGTAGAAGTTCAATGGTTTCGCTCTCAATTTTGATTTCGAAACGGTTATTTTTCTCAATGGAAGAAATAATTACCTGGGCATTTTCATTCGCAAATGCCTGAACAGATTTCATGTGCTTGCCGCATTTTTTGCCCAGTGTTTTGAAATTCAATTTCAGGTTTTTTATGATTTGGGTTTTCGATTCATCCACAAATTCGATTTCTTTCACATTCACTTCTGAAAGAATTAAATCCTTAACTGCTTCTAATTTTTTCTTGAATGAATTATCTAATATCGGCACCCGAATTTTTGTGAGCGGTTGTCGAACTCGTATGTTTTCTTTTTTACGAATGGAAAGAATCATCGAGGAAATTTTCTGCGCTATGTCCATGCGCTCTTCGAGTTCCTTATCAATCACTTTCTGCTCGGTTTTTGTGAGCAGCGTCAGGTGAATTGATTCGGGTGCAAGTGGAGTGCTATTTTGTTTCGCTTTGTCGCGAATACCATCCGTAAGATTTTTGTAGAGCCACTCAGCAAAAAATGGCGCAATCGGTGACATGAGCTGTGCCGTCACGTTCAAACATTCGTAAAGCGTTTCGTAAGCGGCTTTTTTATCTTCGCTCATCTCGCCTTTCCAGAATCTTCTGCGCGAAAGCCGGACGTACCAGTTGCTCAGATGCTCATCAACAAATTCTTCAATGGCTCTTCCTGCAGGAGTCGGGTCGTAATTATCAAAACTACCAGAAGCTGTTTTCACCAGCGAGTGAAGTTTTGAAATTATCCATCTGTCAAGCTCGCTGCGTTTCTCAACGGGAACAATATTCTTCTCGTCAATCTGAAAATTATCAATGTTGGCGTACAGCGCGAAAAACGAATACGTATTATATAAGGTACTGAAGAATCCGGTCTGCTTTTCTTTCACGCCCTCAATGTCGAATTTCAGATTATCCCACGGAGAAGTGTTGGTGATCATGTACCAGCGGGTAGCGTCAGCACCGTATTTATTTATCGTCTCGAACGGGTCAGCGGCATTACCAAGGCGCTTGCTCATTTTATTTCCGTTCTTGTCGAGCACCAGACCGTTACTCACCACATTTTTGTAGGCAACTGAATCAAAACACAAAACAGCAATTGCGTGAAGCGTGTAAAACCATCCGCGTGTTTGGTCAACTCCTTCTGCGATAAAATCAGCAGGGAAATATTTTTTCTGATCAATCTGTTCTTGATTCTCAAACGGGTAATGCAACTGCGCATATGGCATTGCGCCCGAATCGAACCATACATCTATCAAATCAGATTCACGGAACATTTTCTTTCCTGAATCAGAAACAAGAACAACTCTGTCGATATATGGCTTGTGTAAATCATCAATGTCAGAATTTTCAATTCCCACTTTTTTTGCTTTCGCGATTTCATTTTTCAAATCTTCAACCGAGCCAATCATCTTTTCTTCTTTACCATCTTCTGTTCTCCAAATAGGAAGAGGGATTCCCCAAAAGCGCGAGCGTGATAAATTCCAGTCCTGCAAATTATTCAGCCACTCGCCAAAACGACCTGTGCCAGTATGCTCAGGTTTCCAGTTAATGGTTTTGTTGAGTTCCACCATTCTGTCCTTCATCGCAGTGGTCTTTACAAACCAACTATCAAGCGGATAATATAAAATTGGTTTATCGGTGCGCCAGCAATGCGGATAACTGTGCTCGTATTTTTCAATCTTAAATGCTTTGCCCTCAAGTTTCAGTTTCAAAGCGATTCTCTCATCCACAGATAAATATTCTTTCAGATTTGGAATGTATTTTTTAAATCTCTCCTTCTGAATTCTGAATTCTGAATTCTTTTCTTCTTCTGATAAATATTCCTGCTTCACATATTCTCCGGCAAATCCCCAATCTGCGTCATTAACTTCTTTTACAAATCTTCCGCGCTTGTCTACGAGTGGAGAATCATTTCCATTCTCATCTTTCACAAGAACAGACGCAATTCCATTCTGTTTGCATACGCGGAAGTCATCCGCACCAAATACTGAAGCTGTGTGAACGATTCCTGTTCCGTCTTCAGTAGTAACAAAATCCCCTATGATAACTTCAAATGCTTTTCCATTCGGCTGAACAAAGGGAAGAAGTTGCTCATATCGAATAGCTTCTAAATCATATCCGCTAAATTCATCAATAACTTTATATGGAATATTTTTTTCGCCCGGCTTGTAGTCCTCCAATTTTAATTCGGAATTTTTTTCGGGAAAATATTTTGAAACCAACTCCTTTGCAAGTATAATATTGACAGTAACATGTGAGTAAGGGTTAAATGTTTTAAGGATAACATACTTAATACCCCCACCAACTGCTAGTGCACAATTCGCAGGTAGAGTCCAAGGAGTAGTGGTCCAAGCTAAAAAGAAAATATCTTCTTTACTCTTATCAACATTATTCCAAATACTTCTATTATTAACTTTTATTTCAAAGTTTTTATCTACGCGAAACATTGATACAATAGAAGTATCCTTCACATTCCTATAACATCCCGGCTGATTCAGTTCATGCGTACTCAATCCTGTTCCCGCGGCAGGAGAATACGGCTGGATAGTGTACCCTTTATATAAAAATTTTTTCTCGTACAATTTTTTCAAAAGCCACCAAACACTTTCGATGTAACCATTTTCATAGGTAATGTACGGATGTTTCATATCCACCCAGTAACCCATCAGGCGCGTGAGTTCTTCCCACTTGTCCTGGTATTTCATCACTTCTGTTCGGCAGGCTTTGTTATAATCTTCAATGGAAATCTTTTTGCCGATGTCTTCTTTCGTAATACCCAGCGTTTTCTCAACGGCAAGCTCGATCGGAAGCCCATGCGTATCCCAGCCGGCTTTGCGTTTTACTTGTTTTCCTTTCAGCGTTTGATAACGACAGAAAATATCTTTGATGCTCCGCGCCATTACGTGATGGATGCCGGGCATGCCATTTGCGCTGGGCGGGCCTTCGTAAAACACAAAGGGCTCTTTTCCTTCTCTAGAAGAAACGCTCTTCTCAAAAATCTTCTCCTTTTCCCACCAGTCGAGAATTTCCTTTCCGATGGAAGGAAGATTGAGGTTTTTATATTCGGGATATTTACTCATTAAACGGTTGCAATCACCTTCAATTCAATCGCAATTGGGGTCGGTAAACAATTTATTTCAAGTGTTGTACGGCAAGGAGGATTGTTTTTGAAATATTCCGCCCAGAGTTTATTGTACTTCGGGAAATCATCTTTCATATTGGTGAGATAAACCGTTACATCCACAATTTTATCCCAGCTGCTTCCGGCTTCTTCCAGAATGTATTTCACATTCCTGAAAACAGAATGGCACTGCGCTTCAATATCGTAAGAAATGATCTCTCCTTTTTCGTTCAATTCGACTCCTGGAATTTTTTTGTTCCCTCGTTCGCGGGGACCCACTCCAGAAAGAAAAAGTAAGTTACTCACTTTCCTCGCGTGAGGATATAAACCAACCGGCTCGGGCGCTTTGGATGAATGTATTTTATCTGACATATTATTTCTTATTTGCAGCAGACATCCACACTACTGCCATCATGATGAATCCAATTCCCATTCCGCCAAATAAACCGATGGGCATGTTGTTAAAATATTTTCCTGCTGCCATGCCGATAAACATGCACCCGACAAAGAAAAGTCCTCCGACTTTCTGAGCGGTTTTTTTTGCTTCGTTATTGTTATCTTCCATTTGAAATTTGTTTGTTAGTAAAATGGGAGACAAAGATAGAAGTATAGGCGTAGGAAGAAGTTTTCTAATGTGAAAAAAATCTTGTTTCTGGCATAAAGAAATATCTAAATTTGTCTCCAATCGAACGAAAAATTTGTGGCTAAACAAATAAAATTCTCTGACGAAGCGCTGGCACTCTGCAACAAGTTAATGAAGCGCTATCCCGAAGGCAAACAGAAGTCAGCGATACTTCCGATTCTCCATCTTGCACAGGCAGAATTTGATGGCTGGCTCAGCGCTCCTGTGATGGATTACGTGGCAAGCATTTTAAAAATTCAACCGATAGAAGTTTATGAAGTGGCCTCGTTCTACTCGATGTTCAATTTAAAACCAGTCGGCAAATGCGTGATTGAAGTATGCAGAACAGGTCCTTGCTGGCTGATGGGCGCGGAAGATCTGGTGAAGTTCATAGAGAAAAAACTCAATGTCAAAGAAGGGCAAACCACCGCTGACGGAATGTTCACACTGAAAACTGTAGAATGTCTTGCTTCCTGCGGAACAGCGCCTATGGTGCAAATCGGAGAAATTTATCACGAGAACTTGACTTTTGAAAAATGCTCAACCATTTTAGACGATTATAAAAACAAAGGTGAAGAGATTTCTCACTACAGAAAAGAAAGAATTAAAAATCATTCGGAGATAAAACAATAATGGGAAGGCAGTTACTTATAAACGATTTAGACAAAGAGAGAATTCAATCCCTCGCTGGATACAAGGCGCATGGCGGGTACGCTGCTTTGGAAAAAGCGCTGAAGATGAAACCCGAGGAGATTGTAGAGGAGGTAAAAAAATCAGGATTAAGAGGAAGAGGAGGAGCAGGTTTCCCTACAGGAATGAAATGGAGTTTCATTGCGAAACCTCCCGGAGTTCCGCGCCATTTGGTTTGCAATGCTGATGAATCCGAACCCGGAACTTTCAAGGATAGATTTTTAATGGAAAAGAAACCGCACATTCTCATAGAGGGAATGATAATTTCTTCATTCGCGCTTGGCGCAAATGTTTCGTATATCTACATCCGCGGGGAAATGATGTATGTGTATCACATTTTGGAAAAAGCAATTCAGGAAGCGTACGATGCAAACCTTCTGGGAAAAAATATTTTAGGAAGCGGTTACGATTTGGATGTGTACATGCATGTTGGCGCGGGCGCTTACATCTGCGGAGAAGAAACAGGATTGATTGAATCTCTCGAAGGAAAAAGAGGAAATCCGAGAATCAAACCACCATTCCCCGCTGTGAAAGGAGTTTGGGACAGACCGACTGTTGTAAATAATGTGGAAACAATTGCCGCAGTTGTTCCGATAATAAATATGACAGGCGATGAGTATGCGAAAATCGGAATCGGAAAATCTACAGGCACAAAATTAATTTCTGCAAGCGGACATATCAATAAGCCGGGCGTTTATGAAATCGAACTCGGAGTTCCTGTGGAAGAATTTATTTACTCGGATGAATACTGCGGAGGAATTCGCAACGGAAAAAAAATGAAAGCGGTGGTGGCAGGAGGTTCTTCTGTACCAATTCTTCCTACAGAATTAATTTTAAAGACCGCAAAAGGCGAACCCCGTTTAATGACCTACGAAAGTTTGAGCGATGGAGGATTTATAACAGGCACTATGCTTGGCTCGGGTGGTTTCATTGTGATGGACGAAGACACCAGCGTAGTAAAAAACCTCTGGAATTTCACGCGCTTCTATCACCACGAAAGTTGCGGACAATGTTCACCCTGCCGTGAAGGAACAGGATGGATGGAAAAAGTACTGCATAAATTTTTAGACGGACACGCTACGATGGCAGACATTGACCTGCTCTGGGATATACAGGGGAAAATAGAAGGCAAAACAATTTGTCCATTGGGTGAAGCCGCTGCATGGCCCGTTGCCGCAGCAATACGGCATTTCAGAAGTGAGTTTGAAGAATATGTGAAGAACGGAAAGAACATGAAAGATGTGAAGCATTATTATAGGATAAATAATATGCAACCTGCATAATGGCTAAAGTAACCATAGACGGAAAAACAATCGAAGTTCCAGAGGGAACAACGATTCTGAATGCCGCGCGCATGATTGGTGGAGAAATTGTTCCGCCCGCGATGTGCTACTATACGAAACTCGAAACAAGTGGCGGCTATTGCAGAACATGTTTAGTAAAAGTTTCAAAAGGTTCGGAAAAAGATCCGCGCCCTATGCCGAAACTTGTTCCATCCTGCAGACAAACTGTAATGGACGGAATGGAAGTGGAAAATATTACTTCGCCCGAAGTGATTGAAGCGCGCGCGGGCGTGGTGGAGTTTCTTTTGATAAATCATCCACTTGATTGTCCCATTTGCGACCAGGCGGGAGAATGTCATTTGCAGGATTTGGGTTACGAGCATGGAAAAATGAAAACGCGCTATGAATTCAAGCGCAGGGAGTTTGAAAAAATTGACATCGGAGATAAAATAAAATTACACATGACGCGGTGCATTCTCTGTTACCGCTGCGTGAAAGTTGCGGAGCAATTATGTTCGGGGAGAGTGCACGGAGTAATTAATCGCGGAGATGTTTCGGAAATTTCCACTTACATTCAACACGCGGTAGACAACGAGATGAGCGGAAACATGATTGATGTTTGTCCTGTGGGCGCGCTCACGGATAAAACTTTCCGTTTCAAATCACGCGTGTGGTTTACAAAACCTGTTGACGCGCATAGAAACTGTGACAAATGCTGCGGGAAAGTCCGCTTATGGTATAAAGGAGAAGATGTTCTTCGCGTGACTGCGAGAAAAGATAAATACGGAGAAGTAATAGAATGGATTTGCAATTCCTGCCGATATGACCACAAGAAAACCAGCGACTGGACGATTGAAGTAGCCAGTCATATAGACAGACACTCGGTTATTTCAGCAAATCATTATGAAACATCAAACGCATTAAAAAATTTAAAGCAGGATGTTGCAAAACATCAGAAACAATTGGAAGGAAACGATATGAAATTGAAAGAAGGCGCGATGAACCCGAATAATCAGTAGACAAAAATGGATTTACAGACTGAAATAATTTACAAATCAATCTTGGTGCTGGTTGTCTTCGGGATAACATTGTTCATAGCGATGTATTCTACGTATGCGGAAAGAAAAATTGCCGCGTTCCTGCAGGACAGATTAGGACCTAACCGCGCTGGACCATTCGGAATTTTTCAACCACTGGCAGATGGAGTTAAAATGTTCATGAAAGAAGAAATTATTCCTGACGTTTCAAATAAATTTCTTTTCATACTCGGGCCATCGCTTGCCATGCTCACCTGCCTTATGACAGGCGCAGTAATTCCTTGGGGAACATCACTGCACATTGGAGGAACGGAATATTCTTTGCAAGTGGCTGATGTGAACATCGGAATACTTTATTTGCTGGGAGTTACTTCGGTTGGCGTTTACGGAATTATGATAGGAGGATGGGCTTCCAATAATAAGTTCGCGCTGCTGGGTGCATTGCGCGCTTCATCGCAAATGATTTCTTACGAAATAGGAATGGGACTTGCCATCATCGCTTTGGTGATGACAACAGGCACGTTAAGCATTGGCGAAATTGCCGCGCAGCAGCACGGATGGCATTGGAATATTATTTACCAGCCGCTCGGATTTTTAATTTTCATCATCTGCGCCTTTGCTGAAACCAACCGCGCCCCGTTTGATTTGCCCGAATGCGAAACCGAACTCGTGGGAGGTTATCACACGGAATATTCATCCATGAAACTTGGATTTTATCTTTTTGCGGAATACATCAACATGTTTATTTCTTCCGCTATAATTGCTACACTTTATTTTGGCGGATACAATATGCCCTTCATCGGAAGATTTGTACACGACCCGAATATTCTTGCTTTACTCGGAACATTTTTCCTTTTTGCGAAAATATTTTTCTTCATCTTTTTATTTATGTGGGTTCGCTGGACATTACCGCGTTTCCGCTATGACCAGTTGATGAACTTAGGATGGAAAGGATTGATTCCGCTGGCGATTTTGAATATCGCGATAACAGGAATTGTAATGTGGGTGACAGGAAAAATAAATTAACGAAATGAAAGTAACACTGTCCTTTATTGTTGGAATGCTTATGTATCAATTGTCCTATACACAAAATAGTTTCTTAGGCGAATGGGAATTATTAAGCCTAAAGGATAAAACAACGGACAGTTTACATATTCCTACCAAACAATTATTATTTAAGGTTAATTCCGATAGTATAATAAACTATACTCTGGATATAAATACATGTATTTTGAAATATAAAATGATAGAAGGAAAAATTGTTGTTTATTCTGGAGGCGGCTGTACCAAAATTTGCTGTGATAAACCAAATCCAATTTTTTTCTATCGCACTTTTAAGGATACTCTTACTTTTAATATCACTGGTGATAAGTTGATTATAAAATCATCTACTGATATTAGTACTTATAAGAAGAAATAATTCAGATAATGCAATCTTTAACAAATAGAAGCAAACAGGTTTCCAATAAGGAAATGACTCTTATAGAAAGAGCGTATCTCCCTGCCATTCTCAACGGCATGCTGATCACGATTAAACACTTCTTTAGAAAAAAGGCAACGATAAAATACCCTGAAGTGAAAAGGTCGTTTGCTCCTGTCTATAGAGGAATGCACGTTTTGAAGCGTGATGAGAATGGTGCTGAACGCTGCACTGCCTGCGGACTTTGCGCGGTGGCTTGTCCTGCCGAAGCCATCACGATGGTTTCTGCCGAGCGAAAACCCGGAGAAGAAAAATTATTCCGCGAAGAAAAATACGCAAGTGTTTATGAAATCAATATGCTGCGCTGCATTTTCTGCGGTGACTGCGAAGACGCCTGTCCGAAAGAAGCGATTTTCCTTACAGACAGAATTGTTCCTTCTGATTCTCTGCGCGAGCGTTTTGTATACGGAAAAGATTTGCTTGTGGAAGGAGTTGAAGAAAATAAACGCGTGGATATTTCGAAAAGACAAACGAAAGAAGTATTAGAGTTTAAGCAAAATAAAGAATTGCAACATAACCGACTAACTTAATTGTACTGCTGAATAGATTATGACCATCTATCTTTTTTATTTCCTTTCCTTTCTTGCAATACTTTGCGGATTAATGGTCATTCTTGAAAAGAATCCGATTCACAGCGTTTTATATTTAGTCATTACGTTTTTTGCCATCGCAGGACATTATATTTTACTGAACGCGCAGTTTCTTGCTGCGGTACACATCATTGTTTATGCAGGGGCAATAATGGTTTTGTTTCTATTCGTGATAATGCTTTTGAACCTGAACAAAGAAACCGAACCGCATAAACCCATTGCTGTGAAATTTGCCGCGGTGATTTCCGCAGGAATACTTCTTATTGTTTTAGTTGGCGCTCTGCGAAGCACAAATTCACTTCCTGCACCTGAAACAATTAATGCGGATATGGGTCTTGTAAAAAATCTTGGAAAAGTTTTATTTAAACAATTCCTGCTCCCATTTGAAGTTGCTTCTATATTATTTCTATCCGCAATGGTCGGAGCAGTAATGCTCGGCAAACGCGATATCAAATGAACACGATACAAACCATACATATCAATCATTACATTCTGTTAAGTACAGTCCTGTTCTGCATTGGCGTGCTTGGAGTTTTGTTCCGCAGAAACGCAATTATTATTTTTATGTCGGTGGAACTGATGCTCAACGCTGTGAATCTTCTGCTCGTTGCATTTTCATCTTATTGGAATGACCCTGCAGGACAAATATTTGTGTTTTTTGTAATGGTAGTTGCCGCTGCAGAAGTTGCTGTAGGACTTGCAATACTGGTAATGATTTATAGAAATACCGGCTCAACAGATATTGATGTGTTGAATAAATTAAAAGGATGAACTCAATCGTTGCACTGATTCCTGTTTTTCCCCTGCTGGGATTTCTTGTCATTGCTTTGTTCGGCAAGAAACTTTCCAAAGGGCTGGTCAGCGTTATTGGCTGCGGAACAGTGCTCGCTTCGTTGGTTCTTTCCATCTATGCTTTTTCGAGAATACTTGGCGACTTAGGAGTTGCGAATGCATTCAACGTTGGAACGGACGCCTCTTACACAATTCCTCTCTTCAACTGGATTCACGCAGGAAATTTCAATGCTGATTTTTCTTTTCTAATTGACCCGCTCTCTGTAATTTTCCTTCTCATTATAACAGGTGTAGGGTTTCTCATTCACGTTTACTCCATCGGCTATATGCACGATGACCCTGCGTTCGCCAGATTTTTTTCTTATCTGAACTTATTTATCTTCTTCATGCTCCTCCTTGTGCTCGGAGATAATTACCTCACGATGTTTGTCGGATGGGAAGGAGTCGGACTCTGCTCGTATTTATTAATTGGATTCTGGTTCAAGAATACCGAGTACAACAAAGCAGCGAACAAGGCCTTCATCATGAACCGCATTGGTGATTTAGGGTTTCTGCTCGGGATTATTCTCATCTTCATAACCTTCGGAAGCATTAAGTACACAGAAGTATTTGACACCGCTGGTTCATTCCAGTCCAACCAGGCAGTGATGATTACGATTACGCTTTTACTTTTTATTGGCGCGACAGGAAAAAGTGCACAGATACCTTTATATACATGGCTTCCCGATGCAATGGCGGGTCCCACTCCTGTTTCCGCGCTCATCCACGCGGCAACGATGGTGACTGCGGGCATTTATATGATTGCGCGTTCAAATATTTTGTACACGCTCGCTCCGATTTCGATGGACATTGTCGCAGGAGTCGGATTGTTCACCGCGATTTATGCCGCAACAATCGGATTATTTCAGAACGATATTAAAAAAGTTCTCGCCTACTCTACCGTCAGTCAATTGGGATATATGTTTCTCGCGCTCGGTGTTGGAGCGTACACAGGCGCGGTATTTCATGTGATGACGCACGCGTTCTTCAAAGCATTATTATTTCTTGCAGCAGGAAGTGTTATTCACGCGATGAGCGGAGAACAGGACATCCGCAAAATGGGCGGACTGAAAAAATCTTTGCGGATAACTTTCCTTACGTTTATGCTGGGAACAATCGCCATCTCAGGAATTTTTCCTTTCTCTGGATTTTTCTCGAAGGATGAAATTCTCGGACATGCTTTTACTTACAATAAATTTTTCTGGCTGATGGGAGTGCTTGGCTCCGTAATGACTGCCTTTTATATGTTCCGGTTATTCTATTTGACATTCTTCGGAAAATTCCGCGGAACAAAAGAGCAGGAACATCATTTGCACGAATCCCCTAAGACAATGACCATCCCGCTGATAATTCTTGCCGTGCTTTCAGTCATTGGAGGAATTTTCGGAATCCCTGAAGTCATGGGAGGAAAACATTTCTTGAAAGAATTTCTCGAACCTGTATTCTCTGCTTCTGATTTCAAAATGCTTCCGAAAGAAATGTCTCACGCTACAGAAATTATTTTGATGGCAGTTGCTGTACTTGCGGCTATCATTTCCATTTACTCCGCCTATTATTTATTCGTGAAAAAAGGAAATCTCCCCCCAGCAGATAATGCTCCCATCAATCCTGTTCAGAAAACCATTTACAATAAATATTACGCAGATGAATTCTATGCAAAACTTTTCATGAAACCGACTGACTGGCTCTCCGATAAACTTCATCGGTTTGTGGAAATTAAATTCATTGACCGTGCTGTAAATTTTGTTGGCGAAGGTGTTACATGGACAAGCGCACAGGTGAGATTGATTCAGACAGGACACATTGGTTTTTACATTTTCGCTATGGTAATTGGAGTTATTTTAATTCTTCTATATAAGTTAATATGAATACGGCTGTACTGATAGGATTTCCGCTTCTTGCTTCGTTGCTGGTTTTATTTATAAAATCAGAGCAGGCGAAAAGAATTGCGTTTGCCTTTTCAATTATACAGTTGGCTCTGACAGTTTACGCGCTCACAAAATTCAAAATCAATGCTGAGCCACAGATGATGGTTGACCTCGTCTGGATAAAATCTCTCGGAATACATTTTAAAGTAGCGATGGATGGAATATCTCTGCTGCTTGTTCTTCTCACAAATGTTTTGGTTCCCCTGATTATCCTTTCATCATTCAATCGCGAAATCAAAAATCGGAATTCATTTTACTTCCTTATTTTATTAATGCAATCCGCGCTCGTTGGTGTTTTCACAGCACAAGACGGATTTTTATTTTACATCTTCTGGGAAATGGCGCTGATTCCGATCTGGTTCATTTGTTTATTGTGGGGAGGAGAAAATCGCGCACGGATTACTTTCAAGTTTTTTGTCTATACTCTTGCAGGAAGTTTGCTGATGCTTGTTGGCTTGATCTACGTTTACCTGCAAACTGATGACGTCACTTTAGGACATGTAGGAGTATTAAGAACATTTGACATTCAGGCGCTTTACACAGCCGGAGCAAATCTTTCTTTAGCAGAGCAAACCTGGATTTTCTGGGCGATGTTTATCGCGTTCGCTATCAAGATGCCCGTGTTTCCTTTCCACACATGGCAACCGGATACTTATGTTGTCGCACCAACTCAAGGCACCATGCTTCTTTCCGGAATCATGCTGAAGATGGGAACTTACGGATTGATACGATGGCTGCTGCCACTTGTTCCAACCGGAGTTGAACAATGGGGAAATGCAGCAATGATTCTTTCCATCATTGGGATTTTATATGCGTCAATAATCGCAATCATGCAAAAAGATTTCAAACGATTGATTGCATATTCATCCATCGCGCACGTAGGATTAATTTCCGCAGGAATATTTTCTTTAACGACACAGGGAATTCAAGGCGGAATAATGCAAATGCTCGCACACGGAATAAACGTAGTAGGATTATTTTTTGCTGCTGATGTTTTATTCAACCGCACAAAGACAAACGAGATTGCACAACTGGGCGGAATAAGAAACATTGCTCCGGGATTTGCAACAGCATTCATGATTGTCCTGCTGGGAAGCGTTGCGCTTCCGCTGACAAACGGATTCGTAGGAGAATTTCTTTTGCTTAACGGAATTTATCAATACGATGCATGGATGGCTGCATTCGCAGGGCTTACAGTAATTCTTGGTGCGGTGTATATGTTGAGAAGTTACCAGCGCACAATGCTCGGAGAAACAAATTCACTCACATCTTCTTTTACAGATTTATCCGCGAATGAAAAAATAGTTTTCGGAACAATTGTAATTCTGATTATAGCAATGGGTGTTTACCCGAAACCTCTGCTTGATATTGCCGAACCTGCTGTGATGCGCATTACGGAATTAATTCAACCGATGGAACAACTATGAAGATTTTGTACATACTCTCTGGCTTAGGTGTAATCGCAATGCTTGCGGAAATATTCAAGTTCAAAAAGTTTTTGCTTCCGATTGTTTTGGTTGGGTTGCTAGGTGCTATCGCATGTGCAATAAAAGATTGGAACACAGATATCCATTATTACAACAACATGCTCACGTTCAACAATTACGCGCTGCTCTTTACCTGCGTAATTTGCGGAACTGCATTTTTATGGTTCATGATGTCAGGAAATTTTTTCAAAGAAGAATCCAACCGCACAGATCACTATGCGTTAATCCTTTTCGCACTTATCGGTGCGGTGATTTTAGTTTCTTATTCCAACATGGTGATGCTTTTTCTCGGAATAGAAATTCTTTCCATTCCGCTATACGTTTTAGCAGGAAGCCGGAAAGATGATTTGTCTTCCAACGAAGCCGCGCTGAAATATTTTCTGATGGGCGCGGTTGCCTCGGGATTTTTACTTTTCGGAATCGCGCTGCTCTACGGTTTCTTCGGAACTTTTGATTTACACGAAATACAAAGAGTTACTGGAGTGATGGAAGAATGGAAGAATGGAAGAATGGGCTTTCCATCATTCGAGCATTCCAGTGTTTTGTTCTATGGCGGAATTATTTTCATGCTCGTTGGTTTGTCATTCAAAGTTTCATCTGTGCCGTTTCATTTCTGGGCACCAGATGTTTATCAGGGAGCGCCTACGCAAGTCACCGCGTTTATGGCAAGCATTGTGAAGACTGCAGCGTTTGCAGCGTTCTTACGTTTGTTCATGATGTGTTTTGCAGGAGCAGAAAGTGCTTGGGGAAATATTATCTGGATTATGTCCGCACTCACAATTCTCATAGGAAACATTACTGCTGTTTATCAAAGTAATGTCAAACGCATGCTCGCCTATTCCAGTATTTCTCACGCGGGATATATGCTTCTCGCCATCCTCTCGATGAACGAACATTCAGCAGGTTCTGTTCTTTATTATGCCGCTGCTTATTCTGTTTCAACGATTGGAGCATTTGCCATTCTTTCCATTTTGGAAAAAGACGGAGAAGCAATAACTTTTGATTCATTCGCAGGTTTAGGGAAAAGAAATCCTCTTCTCGCCTTTGCAATGACAATCGCAATGCTTTCTCTTTCGGGCATTCCCCCGCTGGCTGGTTTCTTCGGGAAATATTACATCTTCACTTCTGCTTTGCAAAGCGGTTTTCTCTGGCTTGTACTGATTGCTGTACTCGGCTCGCTGATTGGAGTTTATTATTATTTCAGAGTTATCATTAAAATGTACAGCCCATCCCCAACCCTTCCCGAAGGGAAGGGAGAAGATGTGCAACTCCTCCCCTTCTGGGAGGTTGGATGGGGCTTGAAGTTTGTTCTTGTCGCTACAATTCTTCTTTCTCTCCTGCTCGGTATTTTTCCTGATGCTGTGATTAGGCTGCTTTGAGAAAAAGAATAAAGGCATCACTTCACCACGCTCACTGTGCCTGTATAATTAAATTCTTTCTTGAACGCATTCGTGAGCCGCGCTTTCCACACGTACACATCTTCATGTACCTTTTCATTGGAACCGCCTCCTCTCACTTTTCCATCCCACATGCAGGGCTGCGTTTGCGGAAGGTCATTCACCCTGCAGAAAAAGATTTGATTTCCCCAACGGTCGAATATCCACATTTCATATTCCTTAATTCCGATTCCGGTACCGAAGAAAAATTCATTCACGTCATCCCCATTTGGAGTGAAGGCATTGGGAACGTAAAAAGTAAAGTCCTTTATTGTGACAGGATGCTGAACCGTATCCACGCATCCGTATTGCGAAATAACAATAAGGGTAACCATATAAGTTCCTGTGTCGCTGTACACGTGCGAAGGGTATTGAGTTGAATCCATTGTGGTGCTATCGCCAAAATCCCAAAGCCATTGCATGGGATAAGTAGAAAGATCATTGAATGCGACATTGTCCGTGAGCGAAACAATGGGTCCCGGGTCAGAATCAAAGTCAGCAACGGGAAGCGGATGCACTATCACCGGCAAGACCACAGAACTCACGCATCCGTTGTTTGAGGTAGCGGTGAGCGTGACATTATAAGTTGGAGCAGATGGAGGAGTAAATACATGCGTTGGATTTTGCAGAGCCGAAGTATTATTCACACCTGAAGCAGGGTCGCCAAAATTCCAGTTCCATGTGCTGATGCTTCCTGAAAGAATTGATGATAAATCCGAAAACGAAGTTGTTTCTCCTTCGCACACGCTGTCGGATATAAAAATAACTACGGGAAGCGCATACACGGTAACTGTATCTGTAATTGTATCCTTGCATCCGCCCGATGAAGTTACAATCAGCGTTACGATGTAGGTTCCGTTTCCGAGATAGGTGTGAGAAGGAGTTTGTAAACCGGAATTTCCTCCATCACCAAAATCCCACTGCCATTGCGCGGTTCCTGTGGAAGCATCAGTGAAAACAGTGGGTGTGTTAAGACATTCATCCGGAGCGGTGAAAGATGCAACAGGAAGAGGCAAAACAATTACCAGAAGATTGGTTGTGTTCGGGCAAGAGTCGCTGGACATTGCCGTAAGCAATACATTGAATGTTCCGGAAGCAGTATACGTGTGACTGGGATGCTGAATGTTGGAAAGATTATTTGGACCGGAATTAGGATCACCAAAGTTCCAGTTCCAGGCAATAATGGTTCCGGAAGAAATAGTGGTCAAGTCAGTGAAGTTGGTTGTGCTGCCGAGGCAAACAATGGTGGCGCTGAAACTGGCAATAGGAACAGGATATACTACAACAGACTGCTGCAAGGTATCCACACACCCGAAAGAATTTGTGACGATAAGCGTAACGGTAAAAGTTCCCGGTGTGCTATAGAGGTTCGTTGGGCTTTGCGTAGTGGACGTATTGCCATCTCCAAAATTCCAATTCCAATTAGTGATAACTCCGCTTGCGGTGGTTGACTGGTCAGTGAAAAGTGTAAGATTATTTTGGCAAACAGCAGGCGCGGTGAAAAGAGGAACGGGAAGTGGGTTTACTGTTACAGGCATAGTAGCAACAGCGGTGCAACTGTTAGCGCTGATAACTACAACTGTATAGGTAATTGTGGCAGGCGGGCTTACAGAAATTGATGCAGTTGTAGCATTTGTATTCCATAAATAAGCCGCTCCGCCTGATGCTGTGAGCGTGGTGATGGCACTAAAACATATAGTGTTGTTGCCGCTAATTGCAGGAACCGGCAACGGATTTACTGTAACCGACATTGACGCAGCGTTGATACATCCATTGGCATCCGTAACCACTACTGTGTATGAAATAGTAGAAGCAGGATTGGCGGTTGGATTAAAAATATTCGGATTGCTCAGCGAAGTGGAAGGAATCCACGAATAAATTGTTCCGCCTGAAGCATTGAGCGTGGCAACATCTCCGTTGCAAATAGTTAAATTGTTTCCTGCGCTTGCAGCCGGCAGCGGATTCACAACCACATTCACCGTAAGTGTGGCGGTGCATCCATTGGTGACTGTTACAGTATATATACCCGATGCTCCAGGTGTTGCATTGGGTATGGAAGGATTTTGCAGAGCGCTTGAAAAAGAATTTGGTCCTGCCCATGAATAGGTGCCGCCTCCTGAAGAATTCAGATTCAAAGTAAACCCCTGACATATCGGACTATTGCTGGATATTGTTGCCACAACAGGCGTAATGCTTGCAATAATTTTAACGAAGCCATTAGTTCCGTTTGCCAGGGAACCGCCTCCTTGCGCGCAGCCCGCACATAAATCGGGGTCAGCGCTATTGCCGGGTGTTATTCCGCTGCCATTGGTAATAGTTCCTGCGGGCGCAAAACTATTGCCTCCGCCTCCGCCTCCTGCACCACAATCAGTAGCAGCATTACATGAAGGTCCCACCGGAGGAGCAAATCCTCCCTGCCCACCGTTTAAATATCCGCCACCTCCGCCTCCGCCTCCGCCTCCGTCAGCAATGTGACTTTGTCCGGCAGCGCCATTGGCTGAAGCATTTCCTGCTGCGCTGCCACCGCCTGT
>Ga0247727_10001568_pt1 | contig 53837 bp, 30 predicted proteins | sample WisWelCaveWW1625_FD_202498 | JGI IMG/M metagenome (GOLD analysis project Ga0247727, IMG submission 202498) | Biofilm microbial communities from Wishing Well Cave, Virginia, United States - WW16-25 | ecosystem: Environmental > Aquatic > Deep subsurface > Groundwater > Cave microbial mat | place... | reverse complement strand
AAGTGTTTCGCGATTAGTATTCGTCTGGCTTGATCGCGGAAACCAGGATCGCTAGCGGCTTCAACAAAGCCCGAATCAAGTCTGGCGCGCCTAGTGAACTGGCTGTGGTTAGATCGTTCACCTGAATGCGTGATCGGAACCCAAAGGCCATCAGTGCCCAGGTGGTGAAACGGCATCCGCACATCCGGCGGCTGGGTACGACGATGGGCCACGACGTGCCAGTACGAGTCAAACTTGAACGACAGTTCTGGGGTCAGCGGCAAGAGTTCTGACGGCAGCTCACCCCTCTCCGCCATTTCGAGCAGGACAAGAATCAAGAGCGGCTTGTGCGGAGCAAGCCCGTGCTTGGCCTTGTAAACGTTGAGATGAGCGAGTTTCCTGAGCCAATTATCAAAAGACGGCATCGGGCTTCTTCTTTTTGCGGCAGGGTGTTCAGCTTGGCTCTCCGTCCCGCCATGCCTATTTGACGATCCTTCTAATCTGCTCGCGGAGTTTTTTGCGGACTTCGCGACGCGCGGAGCCGGTGCTTTCGGACTCGATTTCGAGAGCCGTCCGCAGTATTTCTTTCTCCTCGGCGGAGAGCGATGCGGTCGCCTCGGCAAATGCGTGGTGCTTCTTTTCTCGAACGGGCTGGGTGTCGCTCATCGTTCCTTTCCTCGTGCGAAACGCGAGACGTTCGCCGACGGGGAGTATTTTCCTGTGTTTCCAGGTCGCATGCAACAATTTGCCACCGCAGATTCTGGGATGCAGATCGAGCGGCATAGGGCGGCGATTCGACGACGCGAGCCCTCGTTACCGGTAAAGTGCATTATCCGTGACCAGCTTCTGGAGGCTTGTTCGTCCTTCTTCGATTACGGATGCGGGCATGGTGAGGATGTGCGGCATCTTGGCAAACTCGGGCTCGACTGTGACGGGTGGGACCCGGTGTTCCGGCCCAGATCGCCGAAGGGGCCCGCAGACGCCGTGAATCTCGGCTACGTCCTCAACGTCATCGAAGACGTGCGAGAACGGTCGCAAACTCTGCACGACGCTTGGAAACTCTGCGGTAAGGTGATGTCTGTCGCGGCTCGCATTCTGGTCGGTGGGCGCGGCAAAACTGAAATTGAGTACGGCGACGGTGTACTCACCAAGCTGGGCACGTTCCAAGAATTCTTCACGCAGGCGGAGCTACGCGAGTACATCGAATCGGAGTTGGGAACGGAAGCTGTTCCCGCCGCCCTGGGCGTCTTCTATGTCTTCAGGGACGCAGAACTCCGCGAACGCTTCCTGGCCGCCCGCTATCGTCGCCGATCCGCCGCACCACGGAAACGGGTCAGCGAGGTTCGTTTTGAGCAGCATCGCGAGCTCCTTGAGCCGCTGATCGAATGGATCGCGGACCAAGGCCGACCGCCTGAGCCGGACGAGTTCCAAGAAGCTGGGCCAATCATCAACGAGTTCGGTTCGCTCAAAAGAGCCTTTGCGTTGATTCGTCGGGTAACGGGTTCGGAAGAATGGGACCGGATAAGTCAGCGGCGAACCGAAGACTTGCTTGTTTATCTCGCGTTGGCCCGTTTCCGAAGCCGGCCGCCCATTTCCAAGTTGCCGATCGAACTACAGCGCGACATTCGATGGTTCTTCGGTAACTACACGAAGGCCTGCGCTCTGGCCGACGATCTGCTGTTTCGCGCCGGCAATGCCGATGCGATCGACGAAGCCTGCCGCCGTTCGACCGTGGGTAAACTGCTACCGAACGCGCTTTACGTTCACCAGTGTGAGTTAGATTCGCTGGAACCGATCCTGCGTGTGTACGAGGGCTGCGGGCGTGCGTACCTCGGCGAGATTGAAGGGGCAAATATCGTCAAACTTCACCGCTTCTCCGGAAAGATTTCGTATCTGATCTACCCCGACTTCGAAACTGATCCGCACCCGGCGCTCGTCCGGTGCGTGAAACTATCGATGCGGACTCGCGAAATCGAGTGCTACGATTACGCCGACGCGGAAAACCCGCCGATTCTGCACCGCAAAGAGAGTTTCCTGAACTCCGATCACCCGCTTCACGGCCGGTTCTCCCGCCTGACTCGGCAGGAAGAAAAGGCCGGTCTTCTGGACAACACAGCAACGATTGGTACACGTGACGGCTGGACAACGCGACTTCGCGAAGCCGGGTTCGTCCTTTGCGGCCATCGTTTATGCAAAGCGCAGGGTGCGTCAGAGCAGAAGCATTCCGCCAATGAGACTCCTACTTAGCCCGATGGACTGCGATCGGGTTCTCGGATTTCGAGAGGCGGTCGGCGATCGGTTTCGTCATCGGGGGTGAACTCAATTCGCATTCCCCAGCCGGCATAGGTGGCCAGCAGCCTGCCGAACTGTTCGAGCGACAGTTCCTGGTCGTCAACGTAAATGACGGGTTGGTCGTCGTCATCGCTGTCTACGATGCATCGCACGACGTCGCCGCGCGGAATCCATTGGTTGGATTCGTTCGAGTAGCGGATCTGCGGATTGCCGGGCGGGATCTCGATGGCGACATACTTGTACGCGGCTGCCATGCGATTTCGTAATTCGATTGACGCATTGAGGCATGCGAGAATGTCCTCGTCGCTCATTTCGGCGATCTGCGGGCCGAGTTGGAAATGGGTCACCGCGACATCGGGATCGGCGTGAGTAATGACGGCCGTGTCGCCGTCGCGCGTGATTCGGATTTCGTCGAGTTCCGCCACGCGCGGCTTTTTCGTGCGCCGTGACGTGAGCTTTGTCCTCTCGAATCGTGTCGCATCTCCACCCAAGAGGGACTTTGTCGCGGCGATCGGCGATAGCATTTTCAACAGTTTCATCGGGGTTTGGTTGAGCCGATGATTGATCTCTCGCACGTCGCATGAGTGGAGTCCCCCGCCGTGCTGCACGTGTGCTTCGGCCATTTGCGACAGGTCATTGAGCGATCCCAAGACTCGGCGGTCGTTGGTCGAGGCGATTGCGAGTTCACGATACTCAGAATGCAAACGGTCAACGGCCTCATCCGTGAAGGCCTCGCTCTCTAACAGCCCGCTCAACCCGTCACGAAAAATGTTCGGCAAATCGCGAATGGCGTCGCGCCGGAGTCCCGGTACCAGAAATGTCAGCAGAGTTCGTTCGCTTGTGAAGATCACGCACTTCTGTCCTTCGATCCGCAGCAGATTCGCGAACCAGTCGCCCAGCAGAACATCGCCCGCCGCCTGACCGGGCGTAGACAGTGCGGCGTCCCCCATTTCGGTCAGGAGCTTTTTGGTGCAACGGATAAGCGGCATTGTGACGGCAGTTCTCTCAAGTGTACGGGGCGACCATGCTGACGCCGTGTAATTCTACCAGGATGGGGCCCGCTAGCACGAAAAGTCGAACTTGGAGCATTGGTTCAACGGCGGCATGGACGAAGTGATGAAAGTTGCTTGATTGAAAGCCGCTTGATAATTGAGGCCCGGTGGTGCGTGGGCCTCGACAAACCTATTCTATTTGGCCAATGGTTAGCGCGCGTCGCCGGAGTCCGACTCTTAGATGCAGGGGCCGAAGAGCGTGCCCTGTTTTTCGCGACGGACTGCGTCGTGAATCTGAGTCACGGCGTCGTGCATGTCGGTCATGAACTGCTCCACCGAACCCCGAAGATCGACGAGTTCGCCCTGCAGCGTCTCCCGCAGTTCGTTCAATTCTTCCGTGGGCTTTTCGCGGATCTTGCGGGCCGCCCAAGTTGCATCGATCGAGAATTGATTGAGCGAATCTTGGAACTCGCGCATCTCCTCGCGCAGACCCTCGCGGACGGCGTCGGAGACTTCGCCACCCACTTCGGAGCAGGCGTCACGAATCGTGGCGTCGATTTGCTCGTGGTCGATCTCAGCCAGTTCGATTGTCGGATTCTCCGGGCTGCGGAACTTGTCGTTTTGCAGGCCCCAACGAATCGCGGACGTTAAATCGTCCAGGGCGTTTCCCAAAACTTGTACATGATCGGCAAGATGGCGAACCGCGTCGCCAAGCTGTTCGACCTTTGACGCAAGCGGGATGTCGTCTTCTTCTGTGTCCGAATCGGTTCGACTCTTGGAACGCGACATCTTGAGCAACTCCTTTCCTGTTGAAGTGTGGTCAGGCTTGACGCACCTGGCCGCGAGCCGTGCACGGCAGCGAACGGTTCGGCTTTCAAGGCGTTTTTGAACTCGTCTAAACGACGACTCCGAGCAGACCAGCCGAAGCCAGTTCCGCCGGACGGGAACCCCTTCAAAGCGAGCCGCCAAGCGACAATTCGTAACCCGTGCTTCGTTCATCGCGCTGAACGCGCGACTGAATCTTGAAGTGAATGCGAACAGAAGTGCGTCGGTTGCCTCTTGCTCGTTGCGAACGCGAGCAGTGGATCAGTGAATCCGGCCGGTCATGACATGCACGTTTCGGTCGCCCGCAGTGCCGAAGTGGCCGAACCGGCGACCGAGTTGCTCGGCGTAAACGCGCTTGAAACAATCCACAGACTGCTGGTCGTCACGCGGCTCAAAACCAAAGACGTCGTGGCCGTTCACCGTCCAGACCTCTCGGCATCCATCGTCCAGCAGGGCGAAGACTGCAACAGCGGTCAGCACTTCGGGGACCAACATGACGCAGCCGATGTGCGGGTGGCCTTCGGTCCCTCGGTTCCAGCTCTCATGCATTCCAAGGTCGCGGGCTCCCAGAACTTTCTCCAAGAGTTGCTTTCCCCGCGCGGTGACATCGCACAGGATGCGGTACGACAGCCCGCACGCCTCGCCTGTCAGCGCGATTACGCCATGCTCCGACAGATCCTCCCAACAAGAGATTCGTTTCACGATTGCTCCTTTCTCAAGTGTGCAGCGGTCTAGTCGAGTGCCGCCTGCGATGCCCGAGCGCCTAGTCCGAGCATGCCAGCCGATGCTTCATGTTCAGCCGATTCGCCAGCGCCTAAGTCAGACGTGGATCGAGCCACGGAATTTAGCGACGACAGGAAGTTGAGCTTTTGACTGAGAAAACCTCTGCTTGGCTTGCACCACCGGTCCCTCAAGAGCGGGGAATCAGCGCACTGACTCGCTATCGAGAGACAGGTTTTCGGTTTCTACACGTGACGTGGACACCAAAGAGCCGGCGCGTTTCCGGAATCAGACTTGGAACAACGCGATGTGCTGGGTGGTGACTTCCTCGGCCGCACCGATAACTCCGACGGCGGCCAAGGCAATTCGCACCCAATCGCTCTGGATACCACGTTCGCAATGAACGAGTCAAAATACCGGGGAATCCCGCCCTTGAGCTGTTCGCTCAGAGCGGTGCCGCTTGCAACGAATGAGACAGCCTGCCCCGCGAGCCTCGCGGCGCATGCCGGCTCATCACACGAGCGACGGAGACCGGCCGCGCATGGCACTCGGAGACGGAACAGAAAGAGGGACTAGGGATGGGGGGCTTGGGGGGGAAGGGAGTTGGGCCTTGTATAGACCGGGCTGATCACTGACAGACGTTCGGGGACATAGCTGACACTTCTTGTGAATCATGGTATCAGGTCATTGGAGCTGGGGCTTCGCCCCAGACGCCAGGATTTTTTCAGGCATGGCTCGGGTGTCCGATGGTGTTGGGGTTTTGAGTGTAACTACGGCCTGTTATCTTGAGCTTGCCTGGAGAAACGGAGTCGGGCTCTGCGAACACAGCACCAACAATCCTGCCAAACCTCTCATAATTGACCGGACGCTCTCTCGCGCAAGCCTCACGTGAATGGATAACGGACCGGTGGAGTCGGTCCGCGCGCCCGGCGTGCGCGGAGATCGGGCTCAAGGAGGTGGGGCATGGACGACCCCGGACCCAACACGCCGATCCGGCTACGGCGAAGCTGTGAACACAATCGCCTGGAGAAGCAATTGCTGGTCAATGCTTACGAAACCCTGGTGGTGCTCATACCCAGCGAAGAAAAACCACCACCGAAGGGAGGTCTGGATTGCCACCGAAGTGGAACCGACCGAAGACAGGCGAGGCTCGCTGAAATCGAGGAGCCCGCGGCCTGAGTTTTAGGGCGGTCAATCGGCATGACGAACCGACGACATTCCATGGGCTGGTTTCGCCGGCATCGTGCCGGCGAGCAAAGAGGGACGAGTCTCCTCTCTCTCCAGAGGGAACGAGCGACTTGTCCAATCGACGAGATACCCAACGGAGTCAATCGACTCATGGGAGCTTGGCGTTTTCCGTTTCATCCTTCGCGAAAAGTTGGGCGGATTGCCCAGGAGGTTCATGATGAAATCCGGGAATGGTCGGTTGACGCGTGTGGCGATTTACGCGCGAGTCTCTTCGGAGCGACAAGCTCAGGAAGACACCATCGCCAGTCAGGTTCATGCCCTGCGTGCGCGTGTGAGTGAAGAAGGACTGACGCTGGACGAAGAGCTGTGCTTCATCGATGACGGCTACAGCGGCAGTACGCTCGTGCGCCCCGCACTGGAGCGCCTGCGTGACCAGGCGAGCGCCGGCACGATCGATCGACTTTACGTGCATTCTCCCGATCGCTTGGCGCGGCGCTACGCCTATCAGGCGCTGCTGGTGGACGAGCTGCAGCATTGCGGGGTCGAACTGGTGTTCCTGAATCGTCCGCTCGGCAAGGGACCGGAGGACGATTTGCTGTTGCAGGTTCAGGGCATCGTTGCGGAGTATGAGCGCGCCAAAATCCTGGAGCGCTCGCGGCGCGGCAAGCTGCACGCGGCGCGGCGTGGTCGAGTCAGTGTGCTGGCCCACGCACCGTACGGATATCGCTATATTTCCAAGGGAATCGCTGGGGGCGAGGCGCGTTATGAAGTGTGCCTGGCCGAAGCGAAAGTGGTACAGGAGATGTTCCGGTGGGTGGCCTGCGAGCGTTTGAGCATCAATCAAGTGGCGCGGCGGCTTGGTGAACGCGGTGTGCTGTCCCCGCGTGGTCGAACCGTTTGGGACCGCAGTACGGTCTGGGGTATCCTGCGCAATCCTGCCTACAGGATTTGTTGATCCTGCAAACTCACACACATCTCGTCACGAAGTACATGGACCCTTACGATCGCCTGGCATCACGGTGCAAGCTGAGGTTTCACGTGTCGATCGAAACCGATCGTGACTCGATGCCGGGATTGCCTCCCCACGCCAGTCCTGTCGAGCGGCGGCTGGAAGCCTGCGGTCAATTGCGCCAAGCGGGCCAGTTCACGGTGGTCACCGTGTCGCCGCTGCTACCGATTGACGATGCCGATCGGTTCTTCGGCCAGATTGCGGGCGTTGCAGACGCCGTGGTCGTCAATCACTTCATTGATTCATTGAAGGCGACGGCACACCGGACGGTCGGCGAACCAAGCTCACGGCCTTACCCCAATCGATGGCGGTCGTGGACCCGGCGTCGGTCAGTCTGGAATACCGCCAACGAATGATCGAATTCGCTCGCCGACACATGCCGGGCCGAGTCGGCATCAATTCCGATGGGTTCGTCGGCATCTACGCAAGGTGAACGCAGACTCAACCTATCGCGCTATGATTGCGGCCGTGGGAAAGCGAATCAGCGCCAGGTCGCCCGGCACGCCATCGGCATTGCCATCCAGCCTATTGCCGGCCAAATCAGTAAGAGCTCCGTCAACCGCGAGCGTGTATTGCGATCGCGCTGACAATCGCTGCAAGGGTCGCAATGTCACCGACCGTCCGTCGCTGGCCAATGTTGCGGACACGACGCCGACGGGAACGAATCGTGCGCGTTTCTTGCGAGACAAAACGTAGTTGCTGACGTTCGCAGCAGAAGGCCGATCCAGTACTTCGTCGAAAAACATGGTGATGCGGCTGTTTCTGCCTTTCGTCACGACGGTACGCGAGATCGTAGGACCCTTCGTGTCGATCCTAATGTCGAACACGGTAGACAAGGGCGAGATGTTTCCCGCCAAGTCTGCCGCAGTGGTCATGAACCCGAAATCACCGTCCGGTAGCGTGGTACCACTGTAGTCGAAAGTCCACCGTCCAAAGACATCGGCCTGCTGCTCTCCGATGACGCCGATTCCAACCCGCGTCATTCTCACAAGACTCATCGGTTCAGCCGTGCCAGAAAGGATCACCGTGCGGTCGTTAGTCACTCCATCGGTCGAACTTGTTCCTGTATCGCTTGAGACGGCGGAGATCGTCGGCGCGACTGGCGCCGTGCTGTCTTCCACGTACGTTGCAGAACTGATCGAGCATGGTGAGAAACTACCGGCGGCGTCCCGCGTTGTGGCGAAGAACGTCGTGGCGGTGTCGTCGGGCACGTTTACCGCGATGGCAAACGTACCGCCTGTCGCCGTGACTGTGCCGACGACAACAGAGTTGCATCCGCTGTTCAGTAGATCCGGACCGTCGTGCCAGACTCAGCTGTGCCAGTCACAGTTGGGTTGTTGTGGTTCGCTGGCGACGCGGGGAGCGTGGCCAGCCCGGTAGGAGGCACCGGAGGAGGGGTTTGTTCCACGTACGTTGCGGAGCTTGTCGAACACTGAGAAACGTTTCCGGCCGCGTCGGTGGCCGTTGCATAAAAGGCCGTGGTTGTATTGTCCGCGACGTTCACCTGGATGCTGAAGGAACCGCCAGTGCTCATTCCAGAACCGGCGACAGAAGTACAAGTGGCGTCAGTGTAGATTCGCACCGTCGCTGCGACCTCGGCAGTGCCCACGACGCTCGGCGAATTGTTATTGGCCGGCGAAGTGGGCGACGTGGCCAAGCCCATCGGGACGACGGGGGCCGTACTATCTTCAAAGTAGGTCGTCGAGATGGTTGAGCAGGGCGAAATATTACCCGCGGCATCCTCTGCAGTGGCGAAGAAGGACGTGATCGTATCGTCCGCGACGCTTAGCGAAATGTTGAAGGAACCGGCCGAAGCCGCCTGGGCAGCGACTGAAGAAGTGCAAGAATTATCGGTGTAGATTCGCACTGTCGCCCCGACCTCGGCTGTACCCGTAACGCTTGGATTGTTGTTGTTGGCAGGGGAAGCTGGCGACATGGCCATCGCCGTGGGGGCTGCGGGAGCGGCGCTATCTTCGACATAGGTCGCCGAGTTGCTTGAGCAAAGAGACGTGTTGCCCGCGGCGTCCTGCGACGTGGCACGGAAGATCGTGGTCGTGTTGTCTGCGACGTTTACGGGAATGCTGAAATTACCACCTACGGCCGTGCCCGTGCCGATGACTGTGGAGGTGCAGGTGTTATTGGTGTAGAGCCGTACTGTCGAACCTGCCTCGGCTGTTCCCGTGACGCGCGGATTGTTGTTGTTTGAGGGAGAAGCGGGCGATGTAGCCAAGTCTGTCGGAGACAGGGCGGTGCTGTCTTCTACGTAAATGGTTGAGTTGGTCGAACAGGTCGAGACATTGCCTGCTGCGTCTGACGCCGTCGCGAAGAGAGTCGTTGTTGAATCGTTCGGGACGTTGACTGGAATGCTGAAAAAGCTGCCAGTCGCCGTCCCTGTTCCGGCGACCGGCGACGTGCAAGATCCGCTGGTGTAGATGCGAACCGTCGCACCCGGCTCGGCTGTACCCGTAACGATCGGATTGTTGTTGTTGGCAGGTGAAGCGGGCGACATGGCCAAATCCGTCGGGGCCGCTGGGCTCGTACTGTCTTCGACGTAGGTCGCGGAACTGGCCGAGCACGCTGAGGTATTACCGGCGGCGTCCTCAGCCGTGCCGAAGAAAGTAGTTGTCGTGTTGTCAGCGACGTTCACCGGAATGCTGAAAGTGCCAGTCGTCACCATGCCAATACCGGCGACCGTTGAGGCGCACGTGCTGCTCGTGTAGATCCGAACCGTCGCTCCTAGCTCGGTCACGCCGGTGACGCTTGGGTTGTTGTTATTGGAAGGCGAAGTGGGCGAAGTGCCCAACATTGCCACCTGCGGTGGTGTCGTATCGATGAACGTGAAGTCCGAAATGACGACCTCGACCGGCTGGCCGTCGTCCGGGGCAGTGCCGCGGTTCAGCCACAGATTGAACCGAAAGCTCTCGCGGCCTTCGGTAGGAATGCGATGACCGACCGACGGGTCGTGTCGGTACACATACTGGTCGATCACGCTGTCCGCCGGGAAGTCTAGGGGGCTTTGATGCCCTTTCAGCGCCACGAACTCGACGCGATCCTGTTCCCATCGGAAGAACCGCGTGAGCGCTGGATCATCGCCGAGATCCGGGACCGTGTAACGCCGCAGGTTCCCTGCGACGCCAAACGGCTGCACAACGAACTGCGAAGTTGTGGGATCGCTCGCGTTACCCCACCGGCTGTCCTCGAAGTCGATCTCTCGAAATGGATCTGCTCCCGATCCCTCATCGCCATGCGAATCCCAAGTGAACGCGCCAAAAGTGAGGTTGGCTTCAAGCGAACCCACATCGCTGTCCGTCTGAAACGAGTAGATGCCGTGGCCGAGACGATCAAGCAGAATCACTTCGGTTGACCACCAGATGCTGTCGTGGAAGTTAACGGACAGGTGAAGTCCCTCATTGTCAACAAACACGTCGCGCGGGTCATTCGAGAAGTGGTTGCCGCCCGGTCCAACGTCTACCGGCGCCTCTTTCACTCCCCAGGTATGCCCTGCGAACTCGATGGTGCGGCCGAACCGTTCGACACAGTCAATCGCCACCGGCATGAGTGAAGCGGGAATTCGCCCCGCTCCTGCGGCTTGCGGTGGCGTGACACCTGCCGGAATGATTGCCGCGCAGAAAATTGTGGCGCGATTGTCAATCCCACCTGTGGCGACATCAGCCACAAAGGTTCCGTCCGCGTTGATCGGGACCGTCGGGCTCGCGAAGAACGGTTTCGTCCACCAGCCAACGCCTTCGATCTGAATATACGGCGCGACTCGGTACGTTGCCGGCTCGACACCCGTGACACTGCCTCTGATGAAGCCGTCAACCGCGTATGTGGGAATTTGCGTGATGTTGATTGTGGCCAGAAGTTCCCTGCTTTCTAGTGGCTCAATGCCCCCAAGGCGATGTCGCCTGTTTGGACGAGAGCGCGATGGTCGGGCGGTCGGAAATGCGGCGCTGCAGATCACGGCAATCAACTGAAATAAACCAGTTGCGTTCATTTCAACCTCCAAATCGGCACCTACACGGGGTGGGCTGGTGGTTCTGGCGCCTCGGCCCACTCAACGGCGCCCGTCGGCGGCAGCCTCACGGCCGGATTAGTTGCGTGCTGTGGCGTCAACGTGCCCGCGGCGCCTGTCTAGGCGCTCGGAGGAAGGCGGATCACCACATCACGTCTCGCGGCGGTATTCGCTTAACGACTAGTGCCGGCCGTCGCGCGCCACCACCGATGTGTCTTCTACTAGCTCTTGTACGAATGCAGCCGGGCGAAAATTACGCGAAGGAGTCTGATTTGTTCGTCGCGTCGTTGGACAGTTATCGGGAATTGTAGCAAGGAATTGAGCGATCTCAGGTTCACTTGCTTCGCGATTGATTTGCTTGTTCAATTTCTCCGAGAAAGGCCTGGAAGTCCTGCCGCTGGCGGAGCGAGTCGAGGTCTTGATCCTTCCTGACGAGTGCGACGTCGTCAAAGCCTTTTGCAACTGCTTGCCGGAGCAGCGCAACAGCCTGGCGGCCGTATTGCTCAACGCGGCTCTCGCGCTCGGTCGAGTCGAGGGCATTGTCTCGGTGTACCTGGACGATAGCCAGAGAATAAACGCAGGCAGCGTTGTAAATGTCATCGGGCCCTGCTTCGAGTTGGGGAAGTGTTTCTCTTACTTCCGCAATCGCCGCCGGTGCATCGCCCATTTGAACCAATCCGTAGGCTCGATCGAAGCGTACCCGGACGAGGCTACGCCCCTGGGCAGACTCCATCGCCTCGGTCCAGACGGAAACGGCGTCAGCGAACCGTTGCATTTCGACGAGCAAAGCAGCGTGTTTGCTCTGAACTAGAAGTAGTCGGACGCGGTGTTGGTTGATGGCAGGGGCGCGCTCATGTGCCACGCGAAGGTACTCCTCGGCGCGAATGTACTGGTCAATGGCTTCATCACGACGACCCGTTCTCGCAAGTAGTTCTCCGATGCAGAGGAGAGTAGTGCCCAAGTCGTCCTGGTACGCAGTGTTTTCGGGATGCATCTCGGCGAGCTTCTGCCGAAAGGCCTTCGCTCGCTCGTAAAGCTGCAAGGCCTCCTGGGGAGTCGCAGTGATTGTCGCCATGTTGTGTCGAACTGAAGCCAAATCCCGTTGGTGTTTCGGGTCATCGGGATGCTCGCGAACGAGTCGTTCGCGAAATTCCTCGCAACGGAGATACGACTCCATCGCGGTATCAAGCTTCCGCTGGCGCGACCGGAGATTGCCGATAGATTCAAAAGTCGTCGCCAGTTCGCTGATGTAGCGCGGAATAGTTGGAAGCTTTTGCAGCGTTCGGACTTGGAGATCCCTTGCTCTTTCGTAGTATTCCAGTGCCTCGTCAAGTCTGGCCGTCTCTGTAAGCACATGCGCGAAGTTGCCATAGTCAGCAGCCAGTGTGACAGCAAAACCGACATCGTCAGGAACCGTTTGCACGATTCGTTCAGAGATGACAATCGCCTCGCGGTAGGACGCTTCAGACTCATCCATTCGGCCCAGTCGCAAGAGGATTTTTCCTACTTCGGCGTACGACCTGCTAATCCTTCCCTGGATTTCCGGCACAAAATCAGGGGCTCGGACGATCGAATCAAGCAACATGCGCGCCCGTGCCGCACGCTGGAGTGCGGTGTCGGTGTTTCCGGATTCCTCTTGAAGCGATGCGAGCATCACTAGGTTGTTGGCCAAACCGCTTTTGAAGCCAGGGTCGGATGGATCTAATCGGCATAGTCGTTCCCGAATCTCGATGGCTCGTTGGTACTCTGCTGTTGCTCCCGCAGTATCACCACGTCGCTCAAGCAACAAGGCGATATTGTTGTGGATCATCGCAAGGGCATTTTGGTACTGCCGAATTGCTGGGTACCTTTCGGCCAAATCCCGGAGCGTGTCGCGCGCTTCGTTGAATGTCTTCTCAGCTTCGTCGAGGCGGTTCAGTCTCTTCAGGACGATTGCCAGACTGTTAGAGGTCTGTGCGAGGTCGTTCCGATGGTCAGGCTGGTTTGGCTCTCGCTCTATAAGCGTGCGGATATGCGCGATTGCGGCCTCGCAAGCCCGGACCCCCTCATCAATCTCACCACGGTCCAGGTAGACGTTGCCGAGGTTGCGAAATGCGCCGGCAAGCGAGGCCAGTGCCTCATAGTCGGCAGCATGCACGGCGAGATGCGCGTCAAGCTTTCTTCGCCCTTGAAGGTAGTATTGCTCCGCATCCGCCAATCGGCCCGCCTCACGATGAACTTTTCCGATGGCACCCAGGCACATGGCCAGGTTGCGCTCACCGTTGGGGCGATCTGGAAATTCCGCTACGATTCGGTTTCGATATTCCAGGCAGGACTTCAAGGAACCCATCGCCGCGTCAAGTTGTCCAAGGTCGGTGTACAAGTTGCCGAGGTTGTGATATGCGGCTGCTGCCTTTTCGAGAAGTTCGGGATCGTGTGGACGAAGTTCGAGCAATCGTCGGTAAATTCTTATTGCCCCCTCATAATCCTGGACGGCGGCCCGTTTGGTTCCCAGATCCGCAGTCATTGCGGCCTTGTCGAAGTAAGTCGCTGCGAGATCGAACATGCCGCGGACAGACTCCTCCAGATTGTCGCGTTCGCGGGCGGCGCGCTGCCAGCCGTAGGCAACGCCCCCGAATGCGGTGAGCATGGCAAGGATCGATGCGGCTGCAAGTGTCGCTGTGAGCGGATTGCGTCGAGTCCACATGCCGACTAGTACTGGCCAGCCTACCGGACGGGCGGTGGTCGGCTCTCCCTTGAGAAAGCGGTCAAGATCATCGGCAAGGTCGCGGGCAGTCTTGTACCGGAGATCGGGCTTCTTCTCCAGACACTTGAGAGTGATGGCTTGAAGGTCCGATGGGATTGAGGCAACGAGAGTCCGCGGGAATGGTGGCATGTCGCTGCGAATCTGCGCGACGAGCTTTTGCCTGTTCGTTTCTAGGAACGGCAGTCGGCCTGTGAGCATTTCAAAAAGGACCACTCCGAGGCCATAGATGTCTGAGCGGACGTTGAGTTGGTCTGGCGAATCGATCTGCTCCGGGCTCATGTACGGCAAGGTCCCAGCGAGTTGGGAAGTGGCGGAAACCCCTGCCGAGGCGATGTCCACGCCAACTGCATGTGTCGCCGGAGTCGAGATATCAGCCTGTGGGCCTTGCGCCACCCCAGATTGGGTTTCCTGGGCGGACACGTCGACAGCGCCGGAAGAGTCGGTGGCGTGATCGCCTATCGTGAGTTCGATGGCGGGTACGGCGGCCGACGGATTCCAGAGTACTCCCAATGTCTGGTTTCCTTGGAAGGCGCGAGCCAGTCCGAAGTCAGTAATTTTGGCACGCCCGTCGCGAGAGTCGAGCAGGATGTTGGACGGCTTGATATCGCGATGCACCAAATCGCGATGCGATGCGGACTCCAGTCCCCAAGCAATCTGACGAGCACACGTGGCTGCCTCGCGCGGCGAGAGAATCTTGTCCCTGTGCAGCCGCGCTGAGAGCGATTCTCCTTCAACGAATTCCATCACAAAGTAGGGGAAATTCAGGCTGGTGCGATCTCCGACGTGATACACACGGACGACGTGATCGTCGACAACGGCGCAGGCCGCTCGGACTTCCCGTTCGAATCGCGCCCAATCGACACCGAATCGGATCACCTTGATCGCAACCCACCTGTGCAAGTCTTCATCCCACGCCTTGAACACCTCTGCGAATCCACCCTTCCCGATCATTTCGGCGATGTGGTAACCATCCAACTGTCCGAGTGGCCCACGCTCGGTGGGTGGGAACGGGAACTTAACGGGATCTGCCGTCTTGCGCCTGTCGGCATTCACCAGGCTCGCAATCCAGTCAGGCGGGTTGTCCTTGAGTCGCTGAATGAAGTCAGCTTCGGCCGCAAAGTCTGGCGACTGCGACATCGTGACAGAGATGTTCGCCAATCGGCGTCTCATTTCGCCGAAGATGACCTCGGCGATCCGATCGACGGCGAATCGGCATGAGTCGCAGTGAGCCAAGTGCGCGTCGAGTGCGGCCCGAGCATTCTGCGAGGTTCCCCCGCGCGCGTACTTGCTCAATTCATCACCTGCTGGACATTTCATCGTGGAATGGCTCATTCGAATCTGTTGGTGTTCAATTTCGAAACTTCCTCCATCAGAAACTGCTTCGTTCGACAATAGGCAGCGTTAACCGCACCAAGCTCCATCGCGAGTTCCGATGCTACTTCAGTGGGTGACCGCGGAGCGGAACAAACTATCTCAAGAGGCTTACCCCCAAGAGTGTACCCGCTGCGCATCTCAAAGACTCGCCAGGTGGACGACGCGACGCGACTGCGAACGGCGGCCAAGGCGCGGTAGAAAATCTCGATGTCGGCGATGTCCGCCAAGAGTTCACCGAATCCTTGAGGGTCAGTGGGTTCTGGCAGGACAGCTTCGCCCCCGATGCCACGCTGACCCGGCCGGTTGGTCTTGTGCCACCAGTCAATAAGTGCCCGTTTGGCGACCGTAATTAACCAGCCGCGGAAAGATCTTGTCGGATCGTAGTCGAACTCCTCAATGGCTTTCCAAACTTTGAGGAGGACGTCTTGGACGACATCTTGGGCATCGGCTTCCTGTAGGTGGTGTTTCTTTAGCCGTCGCAACAAGGGCCGACCGTACAACTCTACGAACTCCGCCCATGCGCGCCCATCGCCGGCTTTGATTCGCAACACAAGGCTCACTCGCGTGGACAAGCCGTCGAAGTCGTCCATCGGTATTACCTTTTGAGTAGTGCAGAAATCACGCGAATCTTCCAGCCATCCGCACCGCAATGCAAGCTGCAGAATCGGCATTCGTAAGTCGCAATCGACCGGTCACGTGATTTTGCGCGCCATCGGCAGTATTTGCTTTCAGGACCGCTCGACGTTTTCCACCTAATGAAGGGTGGCGGACGAGTACCTTGGCTGCCGCGAGCCGGTGAGTCGCGCCCTCGCAGTTTCCCGGCACACTGGAATTTTGGCTGGTCGCGTTCGTATTGTACAGCAGGTTGCGGGGTCGGTCCGCGTCAGACGAGTCGGCGGGGCACGGCGGAGGTAGGAATCGCGTGGCGTTCAGCGGTTTCGTTGCCCGTTCGGGGTCTTGCCGATGACCTGTGACGATCACGCAAGCGGCACTTGGGAACAGCGCGTCGTGTGGGCGCGCGGATGCTGTTCGCCTTGCGCCGGCATGGTTTGCGACTACTCCGAGCGCGTCGTGGTGGCGCGTATCACGGCTGTTCACAACGTGCCTGCTCAGGTAGCTCGTGAAGCATGGGAAAATGAGGCGCGGGATCGCGTGTATTGGTACGTGTTGCACTCAGAAGGGCTGTACGATCCCCTTCAAAAATTGGAGCCGTACCTCTTTGGGCTGGCCGATTACGCGTGGCTCGACTTTTCGCGAAATCACCATGGACCCTACGGAAGTTCGCTGCCGGTACGAGGCGATTTGACGGCGGCGGGCTCAGACGACTCGGACGATGCCGGCCCGGCCATCGAGCAACTGCGAATCGAGGCTGCCCGGAAGCTTGGCCTGAATGACTCGGAGTACTTAGTGATCTTGAAAGGTTTTGTCGAAGGAAAAACGGCTTCGACGATTCAGGGTGAACTTGGCATCGGAAGCAGACGGGCGTACGACATTTGGGCCCGATTCGCGAAAAGGCTACGACTCGTCGGGGTCGTGGAGAAGCTGAAATATGCCAGTTTTGACGATGAAGAGATCAAGCTGGTGGTTCTTCTTCAGGAAGCAGTAATTGCGGAGATTCCGTGCGAGCAACGGTATTTCGATGCGGAGGTTTGTCTTCAGGAACTTGACAAGACTGGAGTTCCATCGCATTCGGAGCTCGATCGACGCGACAAAACCGAAAGAGAACTCGCTCGCGCCGAAAGCGAAATTGGCCGCCTGAGACGACAGCGAGTTCGACGAGTCGCCACAGTGCTCGGGGTTTCAGTGAAGGACGCAGCCGTTCGGTTTCATCGATTGCTCGAAAACCCACACTGGCGCAAGCTCACCAAGGAAAAGAAGCAAGTCGCGAATTGGCTGGTCGTCGCCGAAGACTGGGTGCGATTCGGGCTTGAGCGCTCGGGCGTGCAAGCCTCAAGTATCGAGGTGTTCATGCAGCTTTGGCTAAACCGCGAAACTGCAACGATACGTCAGCGGCTTCAGGCCGTGCTGGGCAGCAACCTCACCCTGAAGGAGACTTTGACTCAAATTCGATCGGCAATTGAGGAAGTTGAACAGAAAAATCCGGTTTTTTTGCGGGAACTCGCGCCTGGCATTCGCAAGGAGTACCAGTCATGAACGCGACAGAGTCACATCTCAATGCACTGAGGGAGCCTCCGTACGAGTTTATTGAGATCGTGCATGATCTTGAATTGGTGCGCGACATTCGCGGAGTCCACGGGTTTGTTGCCCTGCACGCCGCTCGACAATTGGACGAATGCCTGGGAGACGGCGAACTCGTGCGCAATTGGTGTACTTGGCTTGATGGCTTGCGAGCTGTGAAGGAAACCGCGAACCGGTCCAGTGAAACGGCACAATTGACACCCGTTGAATCGCCTCGCAAGTGCTTTGAGATGCTCCATGAGCAAGATGCCGAAGCTGCGTTGGATTCTGGTGAGCTCGCGCCACGCGACCTGCGTCTCGTCGTTCTCGATCCCAATGCGATGCGTCAGATTGCAACGTTGCGCTCGGCAGCGGTCGGGTTCCAAAGTTCGATTTGTGAAGCGCCCCGAAATTGTCGAGAGCGGCCAGATTCTGGCTGGATGCGCGGTGTCGTCAGGAAGATAACGGCGTTCCAAGCGATCACTCTGACTGGCGTGGCTGCATCCCTGTTGTTTTCCTTGCTTGCCTATTCCAGCAACCGCCAAACCGTACCGCAAAGTAATGAAGTCCCGGCGACTCGGACATGGAACACGATGAATGGGGGGGACTCCGACAAGCTCCCAGATGTCGCTCGGGTCGGAACCGGCTGGCGACACGGCCTGTTGGCGGTCGGTGTGAGCGAGTATCGCCACTCTGAGATTTCGCCCCTGGTCACTCCCGAGGCACAGGCTTTCGCTGCGGCAAATTGGGGAAGGGAACGATTCCTCGCAGATACGAGCAATATTATCACCCTAACAAACAATGCAGCCACGGAGACTGGAGTTCGCTCGGCACTCGTGTACTTCAAACAAATGAACAAGGCATTGGATACACTCGTGATCTATTTGGCATGTCATGCCATTCGCGATGACACTGGTGAGTTGAGCCTTCTGCTCTACGACTCGGAACCCGGACGAGGAATCCGTGCGAGGGAGTTGCTCGACCTGCTCGGGGACACCGAAGCGAACGTCTTGGTGGTAGCGAATGTTTGCTTTGCTGGGAGTCTGTTCGACGTGCAAAGCCAGGTGCCCCGGCTTTGGGTTGTGATGTCAGCGGAGTCGAACCGAAAGGCGTTGGATCCGGTTGGATCAGCTAGCGCAGGTGTCAATCAGTCGCCGTTTTCTGGTCCATGGTTTGAGGCTTTGAACGGCGAAGCAGATCGGGATCGCGACGACGTCGTCACGCTTAAGGAAGCGTTCGACTACACGAACGATTCGATGCTCCAAGCCAAGGCGGCCCATGTGCCTTCGTTACGGAGTGTTGCAGGTGCAGATCCGGGCGCATTCGCACTGAGCTTTCACCCCAAGTTCCATAATCAACTCGTGCCCAACCGTAGCCAACCGGTGCCCGAACCTGCGGTGCTGACACTCAAGATCTTGGACCCACCGTCTGAGCTTGATACGTACTCGGTCACGCTGGACGGCATCGCATTAGGCGAGATTCGTGCGCCAAGTATGGTCCTTCGCGTTGCTCCGGGAGATCACGAAATCGATGTTTCACGAAAGACGGTGCTTCGTGTTGCAGAGGGTTCGCATGACGTGACCGTCTCTCGGTTGGTTCCTCGCTGGGCTGGTGTTGAAGGCGCCGAAGCTACTTGCCCATACAAGTTCACGGCTCAGGCAGGCAAGCAGATTTCTCAATCGCTTCGGTTGCAGCCGCGTGGCCGCTTGAATTACGTCCGTGTTTTGGACCAGACGGGAACGCCCGATGGCGGGCGATTCATGGGCCGTGTTCCGTCGCCAGCAACGGATGCGGTGCAGGTCAGCGTGACGGATGGGGTGATCCGTTTTGAGTTCTTGCCCCAGGGCACGCTCGGGCCAATGTCCGTCTCGTTTGTTCCTGACGGTACCCCGGGTGGAACGAACGGCGTAAACGTCGCCTCCTTGTTCGGACTGCGGCCAGACCAGACGGTGACTCTGTCGTTCGAGGCGCGAGCCGATCGGGACACGGACGTGACTTTCTTCTGCGGTGGGATTGCCGACGACTCACTGACCCCGGCGCAGACCTTGTCCGAGCGGCTGTCCGCCGATGCTTGGCGAACATACCGCATGACGGTGAGCGCAGGCCGCGTGACTCGGCTGATCGGAGGGTTTGGCGTTCAAGTGGACCCCGCCCCAGAGGGGGGACGGCCCATCGTGTTGTACGTGCGAGAAGTCAAGTTGCAGCCCGAAAGCTCCAGTCCGTAGCAAACCGAGGGAGACCATCATGGGAAGGACGAGTCGAAAGCATTTGTCTCTATCATGTGCCGCTGTGGCGCTCCTAGTCGCCGGCTCGTTGCTGGGCCAGCAGCCCGAGGGCACGGATGACTCGAAGGGTGAGCAGTCTAAGAGCAAGGCGAGCCCGCGCGAGTTTTTCCAATCGCGGGTCAAAGCGATGCGGACGCAGACGGTTTTCTTCGACGGGCTTCCGCCCAACCTCGACGTCATCTGGGCCGACATTTCGAATCCTGCCGGATCGAAGGAATTCCTCAAAGTCGCGACGCCGAGCGCGTCGGTGGATCTGTCGAGTTGGAGTAGCCGTGATCGAGGCGGCGAACTGCCGCTCTGGTGGAACTCCGGCACGCGGAAGTTCGAGGTGCTGCGCGGCCAGTTCGACGACTCCTCGGACGCGATCGTGAGGTTCACGGAGCATTTCCTGCGCGCGTACGACAGCCTGCACCCGACGCTGCGTCAGTCCGGTTCGACGCTCGCGCAGGGGGCGGCAGCGCTCGTTGCGCTAGAAGTAGTCGGGCGCGAAAACTGGGCGTGTCTGCCGTCCGAGTTGGAGAACTCGGCGACGATCGCCAACTTACTGGTCTTGTATGAGCCTAAGCTTCTTCATGCCTGCTATACCGGCGACGAGCTTGCCGGGTCCCTGCGTCGGGCAGTGAACGCGATGTGCGCGGTGTCGGGTGAGAAGTCGGCGCAGCTCCCCATTCACCAGCGGATCGATTGGCTTCTGTCACGGCCAGCGGACGCGGCCATAGACGGGCGGCCCGCGACGCCAGCCGACATACTGCCGCCCCACGCGGAGTCGATGTCGCGGTTGGTGGAGAAGGTGCGTAGCGACTCAGGGATTCGCAATCTGAGGTTGCGTGCGGTTGTCATCGCCGCTTCCTGCCCTCAGCGTTTTGGCCTTCCGAGGCTCTTACCCGCCGCGCGCCCAGACTGGGAGCGAGAATTGGACCTGCTACTTAAGGAAGTTCAAGAGGAATGGCGAAAACGTGACGAGGCGACCGATTTGGCCCCGGCTTACGACTTGGCAAACCGCCGAACCATCGTGGGCGACTCTGGCATCATCCGGCCCTTGATGGAGATCGCGACCCAAGCCGCCGCCGCCAGCCTGCCCGATCCCAGGGACAAGAAAAAGCCGATCGAGGCGGCGGCATATTTGACAGCATTGCGCGCGGACGCCGCAACGTCGAAAGTGCTCAAGTTGGGCGGCTCGGACCCATTCGTCGAATTGTACGCGCAGCCCGAAGGAGACGGCCCGCTCAATTACCGCACCGGCCGAATCATCTGGCCCCGCCTCGTTCGTGTTGCACTGACGCCGGATGCGGAAAAACGCGGAGAGCGGCTGCGCGAGGAGTCGGTTGTCGCCGAGCTGATCGACTACGACCCGCAGGGTCAGGGCCAGCCGAAACGCGGCGTTTCCGAGCAAACCCGAGTGCTCGTTCAGGTCTGGAAGGGCAACGCGTGGAAGGAGGAGATCAAACGGGCCGGCGAGATCGGAGCAGGCATGCGGGTACGGGGCTACACCAATGTAGGTTATCCGCACGCGCCGGCGCCGATTGCTCTGGGCCGTCGCCAGAAGCCGGAGTGGTTCACTGTCGTCGCGGTGCAGCATCACGATGTCCGATTCAGTTTGGAGATGGACGTGACGCCCGACTCGCCTGGCGGAGCACCCGACGCCAACGGGCAAACGCTGATGACCGCGCTCGATCACTCCCTGTTCGTGCTGCGGAGCGAGAAGAAGGGGATTTGGCGGCCGGCCTGGCACATCGATCCGGCCACGCGGCTCTGGGCGGGCAGTGTCTCAGGAAGAATCGAAAGGCTCCGCCAGGTCACGAGCCCACAAAAGCTGGTCGAATTGAGTTTGAGCGCAGACAGCCGGTCCCTGGTGCCGAACAACTACGAGGTCATGCCGCCGGATGCCGCGGAGAAATCGATCCGCGTGCTCGTGGAGGCGCGACCCGCCAATGCCGGACCGATTGATCGCAGCGAACTCGTGCTGCTAGCGGATCAGTCGTCGCTGCCGATCACAGCAACCAAGCCAAACCCGGATGTGAAAAATCCCCAGCGCGACATGTCGATCATCCAGGGATTCTATCCGCGGCCGCCGGCGGATCCATGGCTGAACAGTCCTCTGCTTAGCAAGCACGCAACTACATCGGTTAAAGCCACGGAGCAGGCGGTCCCGTACGCGTTCGGTTTGGAGTTCGCGGACGGAACCACGATTCGGCTCGGGCCGGGTAACTGGCTTCTGGAGTACACAGAGGGCGCACTGCGCGAGGTGCCGGTCAACGAGCAACTCAAGCAGGACACTGAGATTGTGTGCGGCGCTGACGAGTCCGGCCAGCCGAAGACCGTGAAGCTGAAGGCCGTCAACCGGCTGCCGAAGCCGGAACATGATTTTGTGCTCCTCGAGATGGTTAACCTGCCGTGGATCAGTGTGAATGGCATCGTCGTGTCGGCGGACGTGCGCGAGTGGGACGAGGCGATGGTCGGTTTGCGCGGCGGGGCGGCAGTGGCCCAGCCGGCGGTCCGTGGTGCCGTGGCTGGCCCGGCGGCTGAGGCGGATCCGGAATCGAAGGCTGGCGCGCCCGGCGCAAAACGAGACGAACGCGCGCAGGGCGCGGCATCCGCCGTCAGGATCGCCGAGACCACGCTGGTACTGCCCGACGCGGTTGGCGCCGGCGGCCAGGGCCTCGCAGGCGAGCCACTCGTGTTGTGGGACGCGGGGCTGGAGCGTCTCGCGGCGGGGCGGATCGGCGAGGTGCGCCCGGCCTTCAGCACGCGGACCGTCGTGGTCACGGCCGCGCGAAACGAGTCGCAGCACCGCTTAGAGGTCGGCCCATCCCAGCCGCTCCTAGTTCGGCTGCGCGGCCAGACCGAAACAACCTACGTGGCAGCCGCTGACCTCGCGCCTGGAGATCAGGTGTTCGTGGGCGAGCCCGGCGCCACGAAGGCCGAGCTGTGGCCGGTCAAGGGCGTCGTGCGAAAGTTCTACCCTGGAGTGCCAGTACACGACGTCATCAGCCCCGTCCGGCAACTCCTGCACGACTCTGTAGCATTTCAGGCTGACATTGGATTTGGCAATCGGCTTTCGTTTGTCTTGAGTATCCCGGTAACGTCACGCGATGGCGGAAACCCTACGCCAGAGTCGACGGAAGGCAATGGGCCGGGAACAGGGCGGATTACTGGCGATCGAACTGGTGGCGGGGCTCAGGTCGCCGATGTAGCGGCCGTGCGGATCATACGTCCCGCGGAGCGGCTGTTGTCGGATCGCATCGAGCTGCCGGGGAACTCGCGCACGATCCTGGAGGATCGTGGTCAGGCTTTGCTGGATCAGTACGAATCCGACCGGACAAAACTGGGAAGCCGAGCGCCAAACGCGGCCGTCGTGCGGTTTTGGAAGGACGTGCTGGGCGACTCGAAAGCCGTGATGCCGGTAGGCAGCGCCAAGCCTGCGGAGGCGATGGACCAGTGGTTCAGCGACCTCATGCGCCGCCGCAGCCATTTTTTGCAACCGGAGAATACGAATGCCGCATACCTGTCTCACGTAATGGCCTTGGAAGTAATGACTGCCTCGTGGCTGTGGGAACTCGGAGCACCGGAGTCTGCGCGGCTGCTCCTCTTGGACATCGCCGAGCTTTCGGCCTACGCTGGTTGCCAGTTTCCCGACCGGGATGGCCTGCGCATGCGAATGGGCCGCGATCTGGAACTGCCGCTCATGTTGCACGTGCCCAGTTTTGTACGCGGCCAGCGTCGCGAGCGCGGGACCGACGTGACAGAGCCTTTCAGCCAGCCTGCGATGCAGGTCGTGACCATGTGGGCCAACTCGCAGCGGCTGCTCGACAAGATCGTGCGCCAGGATGGACAGGTGTCGCTTAACGGCCTGTATGCGTACTGGGCGGAGAAAGAAGGGACACGTCCCAAGTTCTGGTATGACCTCTCGATAAAGCCCCAGAAGGATGGCGAAGCTCAGCTCGAGCGGGAATTCCGCGCCTGGCTCCGTGCGATGAAGGACCGGCTCGCGACAGAGTCCCCGCCAATCGACCGCGCGGGTCTGCGACCGGACGTCATTGTCGAGGAGGACAAGCCATGACGATCCGATACATCTGCGTTGCGCTCTTGGCTGCATGGCTGGCGTGTTGCGTACGGCCGGTGCACGCACAATCGAAACAAGACGCGGAACAAGCCAGTTCGCCGGAGGTCATCTGGATCAAGGCGTTCATAGAAAATCCGACGCCGGACGGCTTCGAGTTTGCGCTCGAAGCTGCGGAGAAACTGGCCAAGCAGTCGCAGCCGGGCGGACCCGACGAGGCTGAAGTGCAGCGGTTGCTAGCCGAAGTACGTGTGCTGCTGGAACGCTCGTTCGTCACCAACTGGGTGCGCGGCGGCTCGTCCAGCCGGTTGAGCCTGGAGCAGTTTGCCGACCTGGCGAAAGCGTCGCACAGCGAGCCGTTCGGAGCGGACCGCAGCCGGCTTGTCCAATTGCTCTCCACGACCGGCGTGCCAGCCGGCTGGCAGCACCCGGCATTTCTTGACTGGTTGCGGCGGAACCTGCCGGCCCGTGTCAACGGGCGTGACGCGATCGACGCTTTGCTACGGCCGGGCTTTCCCGCGGACCCTGCCGGGCGTCTCAATCGCGCCGCGTTTTTGCTGGAGATCTCGAGCGACGCGTCTGCCGGTCGCGTGCGCCAGGCCCTGCACGCTACGGCTCAACGGGCATCGGCCCAGCAAATGCCCGAGTATCACCGACGGCTGAGCGAATTGGATGCAGTCACGGCTCTGAAACGCTGGAGCAAAGAGCGAGAGAGTGCCGCGCTGCGCCGACTGCTCGGCGACCGCTTGTTCGAGCTTCCGGTCGATACCTGGCATCTCGCCGGCCCCGCGCTCAAGCCGTTGGTCGCCGCGTCGTCGCACACGCCGGTCGATTTCTTCAAAAAGGCGGTCGGCCACGTTCGCGACACACGGCCGAGCTGGACGCAGAACAACGCGGGGGTGCTCGATTCGCTGGGAAGCCTCTGCGCCGCGTCCACCGCGTATGATCTCACCGAACCCGGCCACGGCATGGACTGGTTCGAGTGGCTCCATCAACAATCGCTGTTGCAGTCGCTGCATCAGCGGGAAGTCGGACTCTGGTCACGTTCGTACGATTGGGTCAAGCGCTACGACGCGGCGGGAGAATTCCCCCGCTTGTTCCCCTGGCTGCGAGACCTGTATTACAAGCAGTCGCAGCTTCAAACGCAGGTCTTTAACGAGTTGGTGCGCCCTCGCGCCCAGTCGGGCCATGCAGAGCTGGTGTTGGGCGCCGCGCTGCAGGGGCATTTCTCGTCAGACCATCGCGAGACGCTCGCTGTCGATTGCCTGGCGGCCAGGAACGGGAACGGCCTGTCAGCCGCTTGGCTGCGCGGTTCACGTTCGCGGCTCAATGTGGCGATCGACATTTACAGCAAGCTCATGCCCGCGAGCGGCAGGGCACGGCGGGAGCTGGACCAACACCTCAACCGTACGCTGCTCCAGGACATCGTGGATGAAGTGCTGCGGCTGATTCGCAGCGATGATACGGCGGCCGACCGAACGATCGCCGAGTTGCCACCGCTGGCGGAGCACCTGCAGGCGTGCCGCAGCCGCGGGGCGGACACTCGAGGGTCGAGGCCGATCCGCTCGCTGCACGACGAGATTGCCCAGGACGTGGACCGGGCGATGGAGAAGCTGCCGAACGAGCCGGGGGATCAAACGCCGGACCGCGAAGAAGTCGCCCGCTTAATTCGTCGCTTCGTGCGGACGCTGTCGTTGTCATTCCGTCTGCGTACCGTACTGGGTGCCGCGCTGGGCGATTCGCCCGAATGGGTCGCGCGCGCGCGTGTGGGGCTGCGCCGGCGGGTATTTGGGCTTGGGGACGGTCCGGCTAGCCCAGCGGCGGCCGGCCAGTCAGTGCTGTACTGGAGCGAGGCTGCCACCAGGTTCCGCGTGGAGATGCTGTCCCAGCTCGATGGCCCACTACGCGAGTGCCTCAAGCTGGATCAGAGCGGCGACGATCGCGCGGCGTTCTGGACCGAGATTTATCTACCGCTAATGCGCGTACACGGGTTCTTGAAAGTTGCACGTACCCATTCGAAGGGAGCGGGCTCGTGGCCCCACTTAGCGTGGGTGCTGTCCGAGTCAGGTACGGCGCAGCGTGCCGCCCGGCTTGGCGAGCTATTCTTGACGCTTCAAACAACGCGATGGTTGGATGCGGACGACGCCGTGATGGAACTCGCCGAGTTGCACCGGTCCGAGTTCTTACGTGCGACCATCTGGTGCACGGAGCCCGGACGCCTGTTCATGGGGCATTGGGGCGTCAACGCGAACTTTCGTATTTGGAAACGCCTGTTGGACAGCGCCGCTCCCCCACCGTCCGACGATTTGAAGCTGGGTGCGATTGCCCCCCACGCCGTTGCCAAGCTGGAAGAGGGAATACTGCCCGTGGGTCCGACGTTTCCATTGAAGGATTCGCTGCCCACGACGGACGTGCATGAGCAGTTTTGGACTTACGCCCCCTGGGCGGTGAATGTCGTGACCGGTGTCGAGTGGATCAATCATCCGTTCCTCGGTCGGAGCGGCCAACCGCTCGGATGGCGCGAACGCGTCAAATCGATCGCCTCAGCCATTGAGCCGTTCACATTCAAGACGATCGGCAGCGAAGTATCGCGATCAGTCGATGGGAAGTTGCGTGCCCGTCTTGCAACCTTGCTCCTCGAAAGACTCGCGGGCTCGGCGAGCTTGGAGCGACAACTACTGACCGCGACCACCGTCATGTGGCTGCCCAACGATCGGGATAATCTGATGGGCGATCACTCTCGGCTGGCGGAGTACCTTGAACTTCGTCAGCGAACGTACGCGATCCTCAACAGCTTGCTGGCGACTCAGACCGGCGACGAGTGGGCTCTTGTGCTCCGGCACATGATGTGGCTGGACGTGAGCCGGCGAGCGTCGGGCCAGTTGGACCCAATGTTTGACGAAGTCTTACAGGCGATGCAGAAGGCATGGAGCGACAGCCAAGCCGAACTTTCGTCAGCAGATGCCGCCAAACAGACAGCAGTGGCCAGTATCCGGGGTGAACGCGTTGAGCTTTTGGAGTTACTGAAGGGCGAGAGCGGCGACAAGCTGGCCGACGCCCGGGCGTTTGTGGACGACAAACTGAATGCGATGGCGCCGCCTGGAATGCTCGCCGACGCCCGGCTGCGGCGCCGGGTGGATGCGGACTTGGCCAATCGCAACTACAATGAGCGGCTGAATGCACTCACCGAAGATTACGTACTGCGCGTTCTTCGCACGCGCAAGCAGCTCAAGACACTGGCAGAGCACGCGGCCCACGCCAAACCAGACGATCCATCGCTCTTGGAAGACCTGAAGCGGATCACACGACTTCTCGAACTCACCGACTGCTCGGTGTTCTTCAGTCGCCCGGATTTCTTCCGCCCGCAAATGATCCGAGAATACTACTTCCGTCGAACTACGACCCACGATGCCCGCGGGCTCGCTTGGCGCCCGGCCCTGGTGGTGTTGGCCTGGTTCGATACGGACCTCCAGCGCGTAGCCACGGACATGTGCGACAAATTGGAAACTCAACCGAATGAAAGCACCAAGCTGCTGGCTCAAGACGTGCGGGTAGCACTCTTCCAACTCAATGAGTCGGTGTTTGGTGCGATTCGTTGCTTGACCGATCACGTGAAGCCGGACGAGGCCAGACAGATCTTCGATGACTTCCGTCCGATCACACTCCAGTGGCGCGGCCTCAACTTCAAGCTGCTGGCGGAATCGGTCGAGGACGAAGTGGCCTCCGCGGAGTCGTTGTCTCGCGACTGTTTTCAGGGGGTGTTGACCAACGTTCGGCTTGTCATGCAGGGCCGCCCGGCTAGCGACACGGACCTGTTTCAACGCATGTTCGGCTCGCTGAACGCGTGCCTGTCGGACGAGTCGCTGCAGCGAAACTGGGCTAAGATCGGGCCGCCGCTCAACATAGATGAAGCCGCGCGGACCGCCGCCCGATGGGCCGAAGCCGCTCATGTTCCAAGCCAGCTTAAGTCCGGCATCGACGACTTTCTGGATCGGGCCGCGGGCGACTTGCTGGCCAACGCGGAAACCGTCGGCGGTTTTTGGTCGATTTTCACGGAGATCCTGAGCCGAACTCGGCAGGACCGCTCGCCGCGTTACCGCAAGTTTTACGCCGTGCGGCTCACGCAAGCGTCCAGCGCCCACGTGACATTCTCCGTGTCGTTTGAGCGCGGCTTGGCCACGCCGTTTTTCAAGGGGGATGTCAGCCGACAGAAGTCGGACGTAGAGACGATCTTGAATCTGTGGCGACAGGATCTGGTGGCCACGCCCGCTGATCCGGTCTCCGATCCGATGGTCGCGCGGGCGTTTCGCGAGGACAGCGGCCGAGTGCTCACGCGACTCCTCAAAGGCGTGGGACGTCCGGCGCGCGGTCCCTACGTCTGGAAGCCAGTGGACGACCTGGCCGCGGAGAAAGAAGAAGTTCGCGAGACGCCGCCCGCAGAGTTCTTCGCGGTCGCGCGTTGGTGGATCGGCCTTGCCAAAGCGGGTGATCCTCCACCGATGCTACGTCTGTTCCAACCCGCCGAAGGCCCATAATCGCGTTCCGGCTTCTTGCCGAGTGAATTGGGAGATTATGACCCGCCGAGCGATCCAGATTGTACGCCTGACGAGCAGCAACATTGTGCTGTTCACGTGGAGCTTTCTGTCCGTGCTCGCAACGAGCCGCGGTGACGCCGTCGCACAAGTTACTGCGGAGCAGTCTCCGCAACCGTCGCAGGGCAGTGACCTGCCACCCGCCGTGGACATGCTTCAACATTACCAGTCGCGTTGCAAGAAAGAGATCCTTGCCCTCGCTCAGCAGCTTGACCAGTTGAACGCCGAGTTGGAACAATTTTTCGTTAATCGGTCCGGCCCGCGCGTGCTGACTCAGGTTGACGCCGCGTGGAAACGCGGTCCAGATGCGAGGCGCCTGTTCATCGAGTTGCTCAGCGTACCCAAGAAATACACCGGCTGGGCGAACGCGGCCGAGCTTCCTGGCTGGTTCCATACGCCGGAATCGCTGCTGGACGATGCCCTGCGAGACAAGCGATGGGAAGCCATCCGGCCGCTCTTGACGCCCGCTTTCCGACAGTTCACGTCGCTTGGGTGGGACGACCCGCAGCGTGATTCACAGCCCTGGCAAACTGCCGATGGCCGAACCTACGAGTGGTTTCTATTGCTCAAGTGGCTCGGCGACCCACCGCCGGACGCGAAGGACTTTGATCTCACCTGGGTTGCACGGCAGGTTGGCGCCGACTATGTGAAAGAGTGGCGCAACCTGCCGGGCGAGACCCGCTGGTTCTTCCACGGCGAATACTGGTACCACGTGCTGGCGAAGCCGAACCCGGCGAACCTCTCGTTCCGCGCGGCTGCGATCGCGTCGCGATCGTGCTGGCAGGTGCGGCCTCCCGCGTCGCGCGACCTCTTTGGGTTCGTGGTTCAAAAGGATGCCGTACTCGTTGATCTGCTGGAACTCATCGTCGCCGAGCGTGGCCGCGAACCGGTTGCGGTCGATTGGTTCGCCACCGCCGCGCGGTTCTACCCGTTCTTGACAGCCCTCCAGCCGGAGCGGAACGGAAACGGGGTGGTCGCCCTACGAGCGCGCGATGAATCGTCCAGCGAATTGATCCGGCTGGTAAACGAATTCCAGGCCCGGTGCGACGATCCCGCGGTACGTAGCGCCGTTACGTATTCGTTGTACTGGTACCAAGTTCGGGCCATGCCCCTGGATGGCCCGTGGCAGCATCCAGTGGCCGGCTGGAGCACGTGGACGCCGCAGCTCGCAGACGCCGCAGCTCGCGCGACTCGCAAAGCCGAAGCACAAGTGCCCGATACCCCGGCGCGACCTCGCCAATCATTCGCCGACGAAACAAACGACGCCCTACAAGTCGGCAGCGAGCGAGCCTGGCGCGAGATCTGTCTTCGAATGGGGCGGGACCTCGCGAAGCACCCGGCCATTCAGCACGCCGATTCGCTCGATGTCGCCGTTGACCATGCGTGCGGTATGTGGCGGCTTGCGTTCGGCGTGGAAGAACTCAAGGAAGTCCTCGCTGAAGTGCCCGAGCTGAAGAACAAGGTCAAAGCCGGCGACGCTGGTGCTACGCCGCGCGCGTCGCCTGTGCGGTGCGAAGTGAAAGTCGTGGCGGTCGAACCGGATCGCGGCGTCACGGTCGAGGTCCGGGTGGACGGCGTTCCCGTGACGGACGGCGAAACGTCGATGCCTTTCGCGGTGCGGGGCCCGTGGCCGGCATGGTTCGCCGCGCGGGTTTTCCCCGAGCTGAACTGGCAGCTCGTTATTCGCGTGATCGTGCTGTTTCTGGTCGTCGCGCTAACTGTTCGATCCTGCCGCCGTATTGCGTACCGTTGGCAGCGATGGGTGATGGTCTCTGCCTATGCCTTTTGGGTCGTGTTTTTCCTGCTGGTGGTTTGCCAGGCCCCGGCGCCGCGTCCGGTGGGACAGATTGGCGGCACGATTGAGTTCGTGGTTGCGGCGGACAAGTCGATTTCCTCCCCGTTGCAGCAAATCTCCGCGGAAAGCTGCCTGGCGATGTTCCGTGAGTTGGTCGCTTCCACGCGCGGGGAACAACCGTATGAGGATGGTCTGGCATGGTATCGGCGATACTGGCGGGACCTTTGCACCATCTGTACACCCGCATGGCTTCCGCGGCGCGACGCGCCCTCATCGCACCATGCGGGATCGCGCCTCGCGGAGACCGAGTATCGTTTGGTCGCGGGTGCCTGGGGGCGTACGGTGCTCGTGGGTGGCGGTCGGCTTCGAGCATCCGAAGAAGATGCTTTCCGCCGACACCTGGCGAGTATTTCGTACACGGGCGAGCCGGACCTGCCTGACGCGCTGCGTTTCGGTCCATCCGCGGGCACCACGTATGTCGTCAACATGGTCCACGGCGATCACGGCGCGTTGAGCGAACCCGCCGACCCGCTGATCCCGCCGCGTGTTCCCGTGTTCACGCTGATGCCAATGGACCCGACGCGCGACGGCAACGCGGCTCGCCGGCTTTCCGTCCCAGCGCGGGTTCAATGGCTCAAGGATCGCAGCACGGAACTGACATGCCTGACCCCCGACGGACTGCTGGGACCACTCTATGTCCACCACGAAATGTCCGACTGGAAGCGCCGAGCCGATGCATCGGGCGGGATGGCGCAGGATCTGGACGCCCTGCGCACGAACTGGTGGTCGGCCCTTGCCAATGACTCCAAGAAGCTCGCAGACACGACAGAGGACTTTGCCCGGCGTGCCTTCGAACACTTCCAAAGTCAGCGTGGCGCGACGAGCCGGACAGTGCTGCGCGTTGCGCCCGAGCCGTGGCAGGTGCTCATGCTGCTCGGGGCAACGGCGCTGTTCGCCGCGCTGCCCCTGTGCCTCGTCCGGCCCGAAAGCTCAAGCCCACTCCCTTTTGTCAGCACCCTCGGCCGCTTGTTGGTGACCGTGGTGTTGGTCGTACTTTTCCTCCCCGCCGTCCAGGCGGTGGATGATGATGTCCGGCCGTACGGCGTGTCGTTGCTGAGCGCACTTCGGCCGGTCGCGTGGTGGTGTGCATTGGGAGCGGCTGCCGGGGCGACGATGGCCTTGGGCGGCTGCGTGATTGCCCTGTGCCAGCCTGCGGGCACCTACGCTGGTTTCGTGATGCGCGCGATTACATTTCTCCGCGTTGCAAGCGAACTGCTCCGCAGGATGCGGAACGTGCGGCAAATCGTCGGCGGCATCAAAGACTTGCTCGGTCTGACGTTCTTGGCGAGCGCGATTGCGTGGGTGCTCGCCTGCCCCGTGCGCGTGCACACGGCGTCGGGATTCTGGCTCGCATGGCTGCCGACGAATTATGGCCAGAGCGTATGCCTCGCGTTTCTGCTCGCCTGGGTCGCCGGGCTACTGCTGTGGAGCGAAGTGCCGCGCTGGCGCCATCTGCTCCACGTGCGACCCGGCGTCCGGTTGCCTCGACGACGTGTTTCCATCCTGCCCGCTTCGCCCCCGAGACGACTGCAAGGAGTCCACGATGTCTCATTTCCTCGCTGATTTGCCACCGACAGAATCGCTCACGCTGGAATCGGCGTATGAACCGGTGCGCATCCTGCGCGAGCAGATTCAAATGATGTCCCCGACTCGCGATCCCGAATCCGCGCGGATCGTCGGAATGGACGACATGATCGACCGCTCGCTCATCGCGTTAATCACGGGTGAACATTGCCTGCTCGAAGGGAACCCGGGGCTCGCCAAGACGCTGCTTTCCGAAACGACGGGCCGCATGGCAGGATTGTGGTTCCAGCGAATTCAGTTCATGCCGGACACGATGCCGGCGGACCTGGTTTTGAAAGAAACGCTGGTCTACGCCAAGGGGGCGCCGCACCCCGACATTGTGCCCAAGTGGGGACCGATCTTCACAAACCTGCTGCTAGCCGACGAGATCAATCGGGCTTCGCCCAAAGCCCAAGCGGCCCTGTTGCAGGGAATGCAGGAGAAAGAAATCACGCCACTCAATCGCCCCACGCAGGTGATCCGCCCGGTGGACCCGGTCAACGAGGCTGAATTGCTGAATCAATACGGCCCGTTTTTGGGTCTGGCGCGGTTCGATGCGGCGACAACAAAAGGTCAGGTGTTCACCGTGCTGGCCACGCAAAACCCAATCGAGCAGGAGGGAGTCTACCCCCTGAGCAAGGCTTTCGAAGATCGGTTCATGTTCAAGCTGCTTGTGCATTATCCCTCGGCGGACGAACTCTACGAGATCGAGCGGCACGCGTTCCGAACTGACCGGATTCCAATCGAGACGACAGCACAGGACCACGTGAAGACCTTATATTTCGTATCCGCGCTGCGGTCGTTGCTATTCGGGCCAGAGGCCGAGCGCTGGTGGGGTTCCGATGAGAACCGTCCACTGCGCGAACGAGTCCACACGCTGATCAACTTCACGCACGTCAGGCCATTCGGGGGCCGCTCGAGCAGGGACGCAGCCCTGCTAGACGGGGCCGACCGCAAACAAGACGAGCTGCGCGGCCTCAAGAAAGAGTGGGAGCGCAGCGAGGATTCCAAGCTGCACCGCCGCGCCGCGCTGCTCACGGAGCTACTTTCGCGCGACGACTTCGCGTACCCGGAAGTCGCTAGCGGCTCAAGCCCGCGCGGCCTGCTCAAATGGATTCGGGCCGCTCACGTCATGGCGTTCCTGAACCGCCATTTCGAGGCCGGCCACGTGCGCCCGACCTGGAACGATTTCCAGCCGCTCGCCCACGACGTGCTGCGGCACCGTATCCGGCTCACGCCCGGATACGAGGCGATGGGGGCCAAGTCGGAGACCGTAATTGACCTTCTGCTGGAGTGGATCAACCAATGGTAACTAGCGGACGCCTCTCGAAACCGACCGAACGTCTGGCCGAGATGCTGGGCACGCTGGGCAAGCAAGCGGCTCTCGGCTCGGCACTGAGTACTAGGAACCAGGTGCCGGGCGAGTTTCGATCGCCGTACCGTTTCCCCACCGGCCTGGAACGTGACGTGCCGCGTGTGTTCACGTTTGAGGATGACCCGATCCACATCGACACGAGACACATCCCGCCATCGCTCGTCATGTATTCGCTGGCCGAGGCGATTCTGCGTGACGACATTCGCATGGTTCAATCGATCCATCGCGGCGAGTCGAAGATCATCGTACTGGTCGACCTGTCGCGATCGATCCTGTCAGGCTGCTTCCTGGGTGACGACATTTCGAGCTTGTCGTCGCCGGGTGGAAGCAAGTTACAGTCGCTGTACTTCGCCGCAAGCGCCTATCTGCGGATCGCTGAGGCCACGGGGTTTGTGGTACGAGTAGTATTTCTGCACGGCAGCACGCCGTACCAGCAACCGCGACTGGCCTTGCGCAACTACGCGCAACAGGTCCTGTTCAGCATGGGGCAACGACTCGTCGATTCGCATGACCGTGCGGAGAAGAGCCCCGAGAGCCGCGAGCCGTTTCTACTTCGTGCGGGCCTTAACCTGGCGCTCGCGGTTCGCCACCGCAGCGTTGTGGTCGTCCTCTCAGATTTCCTTGATCCGCTGGACGACTATCTCGCGACGCTCGCGCAGGCTCTGGCCCGCCATTACGTCGTGTTGGTGGACCTGGCGACCGACCACGACCGAGAATTTCCCCTGCCCGGCATCTTCGACTTTGGCGCCACGCGTACACGCTGCCGCGACGGTGCCCGACACCTGGAGGACGGTACCGAAGAACGGATTCTCGATCCGGACACCATCGCCGTGTGGAACCGGGCGCGGCAAGCGGACCGAACCCGTCTCGGCTCGCTCGTGCAGCGGTTCAACGGTCGATTCACCCGCTGCCGAAACCAGAGTTACGAGACCTGTTTTGCCCAAGCACTTGAGATCTTCCAACGTATTCGCTGAGGTGCGTAACATGACCATTCCCCTTCAAGCTGTCTCAATTCACCGTCACACGAAAAAGCCGCCGGCGCGGTTGTCCGCGCTGCCGCCACGGCTCCGGGAAGCCCTGCTTACGGATTTAAGTGACATCGAGCGGCTCGCCATCGCACTTAGACGCATACGCTTCACGCGCGGCCTGACCGACGAGCACCGCACGGACCGCGACAAGCTGACCCGGTTGCTGAACGATGACGTGCCCTACGCCGTTCGCCGGTTCGCGGGTGACTGGTTCAACGAACTGATCGGGCGCGTGCGGCGCGATCGCGAGCTGCTGCTGGGTCAGAAGGCCACTGATGCACCCAGTGGAGTGCATGTGAACTCGGTCGATTGTTCGAAGCAGCCACCGAAGCTCAAGATGACATTGGGCGGCGCCGGAGAGAACGAATTGTTGCCTGTGAGCGCCGTGCGGTGGCAGAAGTTGGCGTCGAGCAGTCCCGCGGAACTGTGCCGTCAGACCGAGTTGCTGATCGAGGGCCACTTCCAGCGATTCCAATCCGACGGCTGGCTGCTTGCAGATGTTCGGGTAGTGGAGCAACAGTGTCCGCCCGGTTCTGTGGCCGAGGCTCGCGGCTGGGTGGCCACCTGCAACGCGAGTAGAGACAAGGGACTGATCATCGAGCTGCGCGTGCCAGAGCGAGACGGGGGGAACCTCGGCCTGACCGCCACGATTAGCCTCGCGCCGGACTCCCGCTACGTGGATCATGGCGTGGCAACTACACCGAAGCTAGCCGGGCCGGTACAAGTCTGGAAGGACCTCACGGAAGAGCAGGTTAGTCGCGCCAGCTTCGTTCACTCCGCAGCTAGCATTCTGCGACGCATCATTCGACTGCCGCGCAAACGTCTCTGGAAGTCGCTCTTCGCGGATCTCACCCGCGTTGCGTCGCGGGCCAGTGCGGAAGACTCGCGACTGCTCTCGGAACTCGCGCACCAAGCGGGATGTATCGGAGCCCTCGCAGCAAACGAACGTCAGATCGTCTCCAAGGCCGTGCAGAATCTGTTGCCTCATTGCACGTGGCGCGATGTGCAGGAGTATGGACTGCCTGTCGTAGTTCATTTCACCAGCCAGGCAAACCACGCCACGACGCTGTATCGGGCGATCGTCCGTCGCGCACCGGCAGAGCCCCGCGCTGAAGACGTAGATTTCCTTTTCCACACCGCACGTCAGCTTCAGGTGGATTGCGGTAGGTGGCATGATCTCATCGAGGAGCTTGGTGCACTCGGTCGGCGGCATCCGCTGTCACTTCCCGTCCTTCGGCTCTTGCGCGATCTGCTCGCGGAGCTGCCGGCGAAGCCGATCGATGCAACTCGGCTGCAACCCGCCACCGATTTCTTGTGCGGGTTGATTGTGCGGGCCGATGAATCACATCGCCGGGGCACGATTGCAAGTCTCTGTCCGTCGCTCACCGCATTCCGTATCGCAGGCTTGCCCGAAACTGACCTTGCGACTCTCCTGGAACAAATCTGCGTTCCGGTGCTAGTTCGCGATTGCCCGCGTCCGCAGCGCGGCGTCTGGCAAACGTGTGACCAGCAGCACCATTACATCGCCGCGTTGCGCAGCTTCATCCAACTCGTGCAGGACCTCCAGCTACCTGCGTGGGACATCGACCGGCTAGCCGAAATTGAGAGAGTTTTGCCACACGTCCCCGATCCGGCAGTACCCGGCCGATATCCAAGCGAGTACTGGCCGATCCTGCGAGCGTGGTTGTCCCGGAAACCGCTGCAGGTCGGCGGCTATCAGCGCGAGGTGGCCACGTGGCTCGTACAACATGATTTGGCCTGCACCGCCGTGACGGGAGTTCTCGGGCCGCTAGGTGACTGGCTCCGCAAGACAGCCGCGACCGAATTCGTGTACGCCGCCACCGTGACAGCCGCTTTAGATCACGACCGGCCCGATCCGCAAACCCGACAACGCATCATCGAAGCGCTCGTCAGCATCAATGGACTCTCACCGAGCCAAGCCAACGGATTCCGCCCCAGCATGGAACGGCTGCTGAACCTGCGCCCCTGGCCGGATAATGTCGCCACAAGCTTTCATCGATGGTTGACGTTGTTGCTCATGCGTAACGCCAAGCTCGATGATTTGGCGTTGCCCGGCGCGCGCGGCCTCTTACGCGGTCCCGAGGAGAAAGTTCCAGAGTGGGCGAGCTTGCTCACGCCTCTCCCATCACCCAACAACACTGACTGGGACGTGGTTGTTGGAGAATTCGAGCAGTGTGTGGACTCCGTGCCGGCGGGCGATGATCGAATCCGACTGCTCCACACACAACTCGATGTTTTGGCCGTTTGGCGTCGTAGGACGAGTGCCGATACCCCGTATTCCCAATGGAAGGCATGGTTGGACAGTTACGTCACATGGTCTCAGAAACAACCGCGGCCGAGTCCGAGCGCCATCAGTTCGGGGCTACGGCTGCTGATCCTGTCCGGTTGCCTGCGTTCGGATCACAAACGGGCATGGCTTGCCATTCGCGAACTCTGGCCGGCGATCCCGGCGGAACTCCTGATAGGAAACGAGCCCGGTCTGTTCAAGAGCTTTATCAAGTTGTGCCTGGCCAGCGGCGCATTAGCGCCTTTGGCATTGACCCAAGCCTTGGCCGTGGAGCTCTCCAGCCGGTTGCATGGAAGGCCCGAACGGGACCAACTCGCAGTGTTGGAGCACTGGAACAGTGCCGTCACCGGAACATGCGGCGCCGCCGCGCTGGTGGCCGCGCTTTGGCCCAAACTACCGGCAAGGCTGATTTGCGCCGACAATACGGCGGAACTGAAGCGGTTGCACTCGCTCTGTTCGGCAAGCGGCGCCGCGATTACTGACCGGATGGCCGTCGCCGTCGCGTGTGAGGTCTTGGCGGGAGTTGAGCCGTCGGCCTCGCCGCAGGTAGTCCTCGATCGATTCCAGCGAGTCTCTAGCTTCTACGACAAAACGACCGTGCGACTTTGGAACGGACTCGCTGCGTTGGCACAACCGAACAGCTCGCTGTCGCGCGACCGACTGCTTGCATTTGCCAAGTCTCTGTTCGGCACCGAATCGAGCGCACGCACGGAGAAGTTCCACGAGGAAGTTTGGCGGCAAGCACATGCGTTGCACCAGGCTGCTCCCAAACTCGCACAGAGTCTGGTGAGTCTCCTGGTCTTGAGTTGATCCGCTGAACCGTAGCGCGAGGTGCGCCCGTATTCCAGCTTCGAACCGGCCTGGAAACTCGCGATACGCGTTCTGTAAGCTTGTGAGGTCCGATGGAAGGCGGAGAATCAGAACTATGCGCGATACCGGCAGAAAGAATTCCGCCTGCGGTCTTCACCGGTTTTGGCGTTATGTTGGGCGCCGACCGCGGTACCAGAAACAACTCGGCCAGGCCGCTGACCTGCTTCGTGTGACGCACGCCCACGCGGTCGCGCAACTCTTCGTCCGAGTCCGCCAAGCCGGCGGCCACGTCGCGCTGCGCGGAACGGCACGACTCGCGCTCAACTCCCGCCTGGAAGTGCTCGACGACATCTCAGCCGTCATCCGTGCCGGGTGCCGCCACGAACGCGACGACAGAATGCTCGGTGGCCTGTTGCGGGAGATGCTCGACGGCGCCACGTTCCTCGACTACCTGGATGGTTGCGCCGCTGCATTCCTACGTGGAACCGGGCCACCAGCGTCGGCCACTGAATGGAAACAACAACTTGGCCGCCTCTGCGATCGGATTCGCCGCGATACACTTCTCTGCGCAATGCCTATCGCGCCCGAGTGTGTCGGGGCGGCGATTCGTTCCGTACGCCGATCGGCTCACATCCGCACGCTTGTGATCGTCGGCAGCGCCGTGACGTGCATGATCCTTCTCGGTCATTTTGTGCTGGGTGGAGCCGGTCGCCACGTCGTCGGCTGGGCCCGGTCCGCGTTGAGTAGTGCAACTGATTCCGGTTACGAGGCTGCCGAGAACAAGCCTAGGCCAAGCTCCATCTACAGCCCGGCTGCCGCACAGAGTGCGAATGTGATAACCGCGCTGGACGACTCACCGGTCGCCGCACAGCCTGTCATCCCACCCCAAGGGTTGTTGCCACCGATTCCGACTGCTCCGCTCCAAGAGTTGGAGGATGGTCGCAAGAACAACGCCGAATCAGTTTCAGAACCGCCGAAAGATGTAAGCTCACAAATTCCCGCCTCTCAGCGTATGAACGCAGCACTACCCCCCGAAGCGCCCGCTCAAGTCGCCGAGACAGTCGAGTCGGTGCAGACTGGCCAACGTATGACTTCTGCAACTCGTTCACCGGAGCCGGCAGAGACAGCATCAAGGGCGACGACTTCGCAGAAGGCTACTCCAGAGCGAAGGGCACCGCCCCATCCCGAGGATTCCAAGCCGCCAGCACCCGCTTCGGCCTCCCGTCCCGACCGACCGCCTCCCCGGACACCGGTCACACCGGAATTCCGCGCGGCTTGGGTCCCGGCCGAAGGAGCAGAGCCCGCGCGAATTCGTCTCGAACGCGACGGCCGCCGAGTTGAGATCGTTGTCGTCGCCATCCCCGCGGGGAGTTTTGAAATGGGCTCGGAAGCCGCGCTGGATGAGTCACCCGTTCGCGCGATCTCCGTGGCTCCATTCTTCCTTGGGAGGTACGAGACGACAGTCACACAGATGGCTTTCGTGCTTGGTGATGACCGTACGCAGCGTCCAGCCGTCTCCGAGGGCGAAGACGGAGAGATCTTCCCGGCGACGGAAGTCGATTGGCACACTGCGCACGAATTTTGCGATCGAATCAACCTATCCCTGGGCGAGCAGGTGCGCGAGGTTCGTCTGCCTTGGGAGTTCGAGTGGGAGTACGCTGCCAAGAAAGCCCTTGCCGTTCATGACAAAGTCGATTCGAAACTGGCTCACGAAAAGCCTGCTCACCAAGTGCTGCTTCGTGAAGCGTGGATCGATGAAGACCCCGTTGATGCCATGCCTCGCCCAGTCGGACGGAAAGAACCAAACACTCTTGGCATTTACGATCTTTTTGGCAACGTCGAAGAATGGATGCAGGACGCCTATGAAAGATCGGCGTACCAGCGCAGCGATCCACGCGGGCGGGTCGATGGCGCGTATGGCAGTCTGCGCGGTGGGAGTTGTATCACGCCTGCCGCGGAAATCCGTGTATCGAGGCGACACGAGGCAAAACGAACACTCAAGGACAAATTCGTCGGATTCCGAATCGTCGTCGTCCCCTGAGGTGCGAACGGCACGGCGAAGCCTTGGGACGGCCGGGTGTGGACACCCCCGCCCAGCACTTAGCGTAGAAGTGTCTGCGCGATTTGTTGCCCTTACTCGTCCGGTTGCGAACACGTGTTCAATGTCTTCGTCATTTCGAAAGGACTCATTAGTTAGTAGTCGGTCATCGGTGAAGCGAGCATTCGGATCGCACGGCGGACGTGCATCGGCAGCCCTGCCCACGCAGCAATCACGCAGTGCAAATCCGAGTCAAGCGACGACAATAGTTGACAGGAGATGGTTTCAGAATACAGCGCATTTGCAGCGCCGCATTGATCGATGATGGTGCAACAACAATCGCCACAAGTAGCTGCGACAGATTCTCGCGCGGGTTCGATTCCCGCCGCCTCCATTGGGCCACTTTGTGACGAGTGGCGACGAAAAATGTCAAGACCCTTGCTCTGGAACGGGCAAGGGTTTTGGCGTTTCTGTGGTTGATTGGCAATTGACAGTCCGGGGCGTCCAATAGCGGGCATGGTTAGCCCAAGTGTAGTGCTCGTGTAGCATGGATGCGGTTCGCGGCTGTGGTGACTTGCTTGGCGCGATTGTCGGCAGTAGGGTATCGGGGCCGAGTGCGAGCGGCGCGGCTGCTGTAAGGCAAGGAGCTACATCCATGAAAGTCGGCGTCGATAGTTACAGCTACCATCGACTCTACGGCGAGATCTATCCGAACCAGGTGGACCCAGGCCGGCGTTGGAAATTCGAGCAGTGCATCGACGAGGCCGTGCGGATCGGGGCCGATGGGATTTCGCTCGAGACCTGTTTCATGCCGCGATTCGATGCAGAGTACTTGGGCCGGCTCAGGGAGCAACTCGACAAAAACGGTCTTGAGCGGATGGTTGCCTGGGGCCACCCGGATGGGCTGGAAGGTGGTCGCAAACCGGAGGCGGCAAGAGAAATCGTGCAGCATTTGGCGACGAGCAAGGCCGTTGGCGGTTCGGTGATGCGAATCGTCGGCAGCAGCCTGATGTTCCGTGACGAGCCGCATGGGCCGCAGATTGAACGCATCAGTGCGATTTTGAAGGAGACGGTCAAGCGAGCCGAGGACGCGGGTATTCGCCTGGCGATCGAAAACCACATCGACTTCACCGCGGACGAAATTCTGGAAATCCTCGACCGAGTTGGTTCGGGGTTTCTCGGGGTCAACTTCGATTCGGGCAATTGCCTGCGCATGTTTGAGGACCCGGTGGAAGCGGCGCGCAAGTTGGCGAAGCGCACGTATTCGACGCACATTAAAGACATCCAGCCGGCGACCGGCTCGCCGCGCGACTGGACCTTTTGGGCCAGTGCCCCGGCCGGCAGCGGCATCATCGACATGCCTGGCGTTGTGCGGGCGCTTCGCGACGGCGGTTACAGCGGCATGCTGTGCGTCGAGATCGATTTCCTCAAGCACAAGGATGGTGACGAAACGAAGGCGGTCGAATGCGCGGTGAAATATCTGAAGAACCTGGACGCAGCCTAGCCGGCATCGCAAACACCAACCCGATGCGTTGGCGAGTATAGACGCATCTGAATTAGTGAAACCGTACGCGCCGTGCTGACGCATCGGATTTAGAGCATCCCCGGAGCCATCATCATGGCCACGCCACTGAACATCGGCATCGTCGGCTACAAATTCATGGGTAAGGCGCACAGCAACGCCTACCTGAAGGCGGCCCGGTTTTTTGAGCTGCCGGTAACGCCCGTGCTCAAGGTCGCCTGCGGCCGGCACGGCAAGGGACTGGACGACTTCGCGCGGACCTGGGGATGGCAGGAGACCGAATCGACTTGGCAGCGGCTGATCGAGCGAAGCGACGTCGATGTCGTCGATATTTCGTCGCCCACATGGACGCACAAGGGCATCGCGATCGCAGCCGCACGAGCGGGTAAGCACATCCTGTGCGAGAAGCCGATGGCGCTCAGTGCCGCCGAGTGTCGCGAGATGTATGACGCGGTAAAAGCGGCCGGCGTCCGACACGCCATAGGGTTCAACTACCGCCGCGTGCCCGCGATCCGTTTCGCCAGGCAACTTATTGACGAAGGCAAGATTGGCACGATCTATCACTGGCGCGGGGCGTACTTGCAGGATTGGATCGTTGATCCCGGCTTCCCGCTCACGTGGCACTTGCGCCGTGAAACCGCCGGTTACGGCCCGCACGGCGACTTGAACTCGCACAGCGTCGATCTGGCCAGGTACCTGGTCGGCGAGATCAAAACGGTGCAGTGTATGATGGGACATTTCATCCGCGAGCGACCAATGCCTGACGAGGAGCGTGAGGCGGCGTTCGAAGCGGCGGCCTCGACAGGGCGCGGGCCGGTCACCGTGGACGACGCCTCGTTCATGATCGTCGAGTTCGACAGCGGCGCGATCGGCTCGTTCGAGGCCACTCGATTCGCCTCCGGGCGAAAAAACTACAACCACTTTGAAATCTACGGTAGCAAAGGGAGCCTCAGCTTCAACCTGGAGCGGATGAACGAACTTGAGTTCTATTCGCGCGACGACACTCGCGGCACGCAGGGCTTTCGAACGATCCTCGTCACCGAGGCGACGCACCCGTACATCGCCGCCTGGTGGCCGCCGGGTCACACCATCGGTTACGAGCACACGTTCATCCACCAGGCCGCCGACTTTTTCCGGTCGATCCACGACCGCACGGAGATGGAACCAAATTTTTACGACGGCCTACGATGTACCGAGGTGCTCGATGCCGCCGCCCGCTCCGCGCAAAAAGGTAGACGAGTGGAGGTGCCACGAAGTGAAAGATAACGCGAAGCGTCTCAGATGGCATTGCTGGCTTGCGTTTCCCGCATGTTGCACGCTGTTACTCGGCCTCGCGCCAGACGATGGCGATTCGCGCCAGACACGCGCACGGCCCGCGGTGCAGGACCCGTTTGCGCGGGAGAATCTGGTTGCCTGGTGCATCGTGCCGTTCGATGCAAAGAAGCGCGGGCCGGAAGAGCGGGCAGCGATGCTGCGGCGGCTCGGCGTGCGGCGGCTCGCCTACGATTACCGCGCGGAGCACATTCCAACTTTCGACGCGGAAATGGAGGCGCTCAAGCGGCACGGCATTGAATTGGTCGCCTGGTGGTTCCCGACAACTTTAAACGACGAGGCGCGGCGGATTTTGGATGTGCTCAAGCGACATGGAATCCGCGCGCAACTCTGGGTGACGGGCGGCGGCGGACCTGTGTCCTCCGAGGACGAGCAGCGACGCCGGGTCGCTGCCGAGGCCGAACGCATCCGGCCGATCGCGGCGGAAGCGGCCAAGATCGGCTGCACCGTCGCGCTCTACAATCACGGCGGTTGGTTCGGCGAACCTGAGAATCAGCTTGCGATTATCGAGCACCTCAAGCTGACGAACGTGGGAATTGTCTACAACCTGCACCACGGCCACGATCATCTGGCCCGTTTCCCGGAACTGCTTCGCAAGATGAAACCGCACCTCATGGCCTTGAACTTGAACGGCATGGTCGAGCAAGGTGACCGGCGCGACATGAAAATCTTGCCCCTGGGAGCCGGCGACCGCGAACTCGAATTGCTTCGCGTGATTCGCGACAGCGGCTATCGCGGACCGATCGGCATTTTGAACCACACGGACCACGACGCCGAGGCAAGGTTGTCCGACAATCTGGACGGCCTCGACTGGCTTCTCCCGCAACTCGACGGCAAGTCACCGGGCCCGCGGCCAAAATACCGAACGTACTCGCCCCCCCAACGCGCCGGCACTGGCTCGCCAGCATCGCGGCAAGAGCAACCGCAAAGCGGCGAGAGCAGGTACGTCCCCGAACTCGTCGCACGAATTCTGGCCGAAGCAAAAGCGACCGGCGACGCACGGCGCGGGGCGGAAGTTTTTCGGGCCCCGCAGTTCGCCTGCTTGTCGTGCCACAGAGTCGGAGGTCAAGGTGGCACTGTCGGCCCCGAGCTGACCGCAGTTGCCGACTGCCTGTCGCCGGACCAGATCGCCGAATCGGTGCTTTGGCCTAAACGACAGATCAAAGATGAGTACGTGGCGCATGCGGTGGTGACGACCGACGGCAAGCTATATCAGGGCTACAAGAACAGCGAGGACGACCGTGAACTGGCGCTGCGCGATTCCGCCACGGGAGACACCATCCGCATCCCGAAGTCCGAGATCGAGGAGCGGCGGGTTGCTGGCACTCTCATGCCGGACGGCTTGGCGGAAGCGATGTCGGGCGATCAGCTTCGCGACCTCGTTCGATTTCTCATGGGACTGAATCGCAAGGACGGAACTGCAGCGGAGATGCTGGCTCACGCGCACCGGCCTGCCACGTTTTCGTTCGATCGCGCCCCGCTGCGGTCCGAGCACTGGCCGAACTGGCAGCATCCGGTCAACCGCGACCGGCTCTATGACTTCTACGCCAAAGAGGCGGAGTACTTCATGAAGCAGCCGAGCGTGCCGTTGCTATTACCGGAGTATCCGGGCGTCGACGGCGGCCAACTGGGCCACTGGGGCAACCAGAACGAGGCGACCTGGGCGGACAATCGCTGGAATGAAACGGTATTGGGCACCGTGCAGTGCGGTGTGTTCCGTGGTGCCGGCGTGACGGTGCCGCGCGGCGTTTGTGTGCGGCTCGGCGAACGCGGCGAACTGTCGGCGTGCTTCAATCCGGAGACGCTCTGCTACGAGGCCTTGTGGCAAGGGGGCTTCGTGAAGTTTTCCTCCGTCCGGCACGGGTTCCTCGATGGCTTGATCAAGGATGGCACGGCGCTCGCGCGACCCGAAGGTCGCAAGCCGGATCGGCCGTTCGTGTACCGCGGCTTCTACCGGAACGGCAAGCGTGTCATCTTTTCGTATCGCATCGGCGATCAGGATTATCTCGACGCACCGTGGGTCGAGAACGGCCGGTTCACACGGACGGTCGCACCGGCTGGCGAGCATCCGCTGTCGAATCTCACGCGGGGCGGACCCGCCCAGTGGCCGCAGGTAATGGAGACACGAGGCACGCTTGGCAACGGCGATTCCTACGTTGTGGACACGGTCGCGCCGCCGTTCGACAACCCGTGGAAATCGCTGATGTTCTTCGGCGACCACGACTTTTTCGCGGACGGCACGGCGCTGCTCTGCACCATGCAGGGGGACGTGTGGCGCGTCGAAGGGCTTGACGTGAAGCTCGACCACGTGCGTTGGCGTCGCGTCGCCGCGGGGCTGCATCACGCACAGGGACTAGTGATCGCCGACGGTGAAAAAGGGGTCGGGAGTCTTTTGCCGGAACGGCCCGAAGGGTGCTGCGCACAAAAGACTCCCGACCCCTTTATCACCGTCCAAGGGCAAGTGTACGTGCTTGGTCGCGATCAAGGTGAAAAAGGGGTCGGGAGTCTTTTGCCGGAACGGCCCGAAGGGTGCTGCGCACAAAAGACTCCCGACCCCTTTATCACCGTCCAAGGGCAAGTGTACGTGCTTGGTCGCGATCAGATCACGCGGATGCACGACTTCAACGGCGACGGTGAGATGGACTTCTACGAGTGCTTTACCAACGCGTTCGCCACATCGCCCGCCGGCCACGATTTCATCTGCGGTCTCGAGCGCGACGCAGCGGGGAACTTTTACACGGTCTCCGGCAACCAGGGGCTGGTGCGAATCTCGCCTGATGGGAGACGAGCCGACGTACTCGCAACGGGCTTCCGCAATCCCGACGGCCTCGGACTCCTGCAGGACGGTTCGCTGACAGTGCCATGTTCCGAGGGTGAGTGGACGCCCGCATCGATGATTTGCCTGGTTCGTGGTTGGGCCTTCGGTCGGAGCGGAAATGAAAACGCCGTGGAACGAAAACCGTCTGAAGGCGAAACCACAAACTTCTTTGGCTACGGCGGTCCGCGTAGCGGCCGGCCACCCGATTTGCCGCTCGTCTATCTGCCCCGGGGACTGGACAACTCCAGCGGCGCCCAAGTGTACGGATCCAGTGACCGGTGGGGACCGCTGCAGGGGCAACTCATTCACTTTTCGTTCGGTGCCGGCTCGCACTTTCTCGTGCTACGCGATGAGGTTGCTGGCCAGCCGCAAGGGGCGATCGTGCCGCTCGCGGGCGAATTCTTGTCGGGCGCACATCGTGGTGCATTCAATCCGAACGACGGCCAACTTTACGTAACGGGCATGGCCGGTTGGGGAACGTACACACCGCACGACGGCTCGTTCCAGCGCGTGCGATTCACGGGCAAGCCGGCACAGCTTCCGATCGCGTTCCGAGCGCACCAGAACGGGGTGCGGGTTTCGTTTTCTGAGCACGTGGACCGTGCCATCGCCGAGCAACCGAAGAATCAATTCGCGCAGGCGTGGAACTACCGCTACAGCGCGGCCTACGGTTCGCCGGAATTCTCGCCGCGCCATCCGGGCATGCCTGGTCACGACCCGCTTGGGGTCGCATCGGCCCACGTCCTTTCGGACGGCCGCAGCGTTTTCTTGGAACTCCCGGATCTCCAGCCGGTCAACCAGCTTCATTTGCACTTGCGCGTTGACTCGGGGCCGGCTCACGACCTGTTCGCCACGATCCACAAACTCGCTGAGCCGTTCACTGAATTCCCCGGCTACCGGCCTGTGACCAAACAGATTGCAGCTCATCCGATCCTGACCGACATGGCCACGTCCGCGCGGTCGGCGCCGAATCCGTGGCGGAAAACCATTCGCCCGGCTCGTTCGATCCATATTGAGGCCGGCAAGAACCTGACCTTTACCACGAAATCAGTCACCGTGCGCGCCGGCGAGCCAATCCAGCTTGTGTTCAAGAACCCCGACGTTGTGCCACACAACTGGGTGCTCGCCAAACCCGGCACACTCGAACGCGTCGGCGATCTGGCAAACAAACTCGTCGCCGACCCGGAAGCTGCCGTTCGCCATTACGTGCCCCGTTCGGAAGATGTGCTTGTCTACAGCGATGTCGTCACGCCGCAATCGAGCTTCACCATCTATTTCCAAGCCCCGCGCGAAAAAGGCCGCTACCCATTCCTCTGCACCTTTCCCGGCCACTGGATGGTGATGAACGGGCAGATGATCGTGGAGGAATAACCAGCCGGCGGGTCGCGAGGACTTTTTTGCATGTGGTCAGGTGGCTTTCAGCGGCGCAACTTTCCGCGAAGTGCGGATTTCATGCGGGGATCCGACCGCAGTTTCTTGAGGGCATTTCGCCTGTCGCCGTCAGCTTCATACCAGGGGAGATCGAAAGTGGCGCCCTCTCGGATCAACGCTGCAACCACTTCGTAGTAGCCTCGACTCTCGGCCTCTCGGCCGGTGGCATTGCCCCAACCGTACAACGCCCAGTTCAGTGCGGTGCCATCATAACTCTCGTCTTTGGCGTCGATCGGCGAGTTGTGCTTGAGTAGCAGCTTGACGGTGTCCGCGTGCCCGCCGAGTGACGCCCAGTGCAGGCCGGCCTGTCCATTGTGCTTGAGCCTCGTGTCTACCTTGACACCCCGTTGGAGCAGGAATTTGACGACGCTGGTGCGGCCGAATTCACAGGCCCAGGCGAATCCGTCATTCATTTGTGTTTGAGTGGCGGGCGGCTTCAGTGTGCCGTCGGGCTTAAAGTTGCTTCGAACGAGGTCAAGGCGTCCGACTCCCGCGGCACCTTCCAAGTCCAGCCGCGCGCCCCGACTCGCGAAGAACTCGGCGGCCTGCCCGCGCCCGTTGTGCAGGCAGCCATTGACCGCACTGCCCCCGTCCGGACCTTCGATGAGTGCACCGTGGTCGAGGAGCAGTTCCATCAGCGGAAGCTGTAGGCCGGCGTTTTCCGGATGCCAACTCGTCGCCGTCAGGCCGAGCGTTGTGGATCGACCTCCATACGCATCGGACTCGGCATTAACATCGGCGCCGGACTCGAGTAGCAGCCTCGTGACTTCGACGATGTTCATCGGCGTCTTCTGGCGGAAGTCTTCGACGCCGTTCGCAGAAACGTAATGGAGCAGCGTCGAGCGATGTTCACGAGTCGAGCGAGCACGCACCAGTTTGGGATTTGCTCGCAACAGCTTCCGCAGTCTGGTTAGATTGCCCGCGACGATCGCATCCACCGCCGATTCGAAATTCGCGACCGGAGAATGTGGGCGAGAAATTGCTTGAAGATGTTTTGCAAATTTCGGCCAATTCGCGAAACCGTGACCTCGCGCGATGAAGCGTTGGGCGTGGACAAGCTTGCACGGGCGCGGGCGTTCTTGCAACTTGGCGAACTTGTACCAGTGCCCCTCGATGCGAATCGCCAGGCCGGCGATTTGTTGCCGAACTTCGTTGGTTATTTTCAAGCTTTGCAGCCGGGCAAGCTGTTCGAGCCACTCGGCGGCCCAGTCGCGGGTTGCGGTGCGATTGCTGGAATTGCAGGCATTTTGAAAGGCTTTTGCAATCTGCTTGTATCGCCCGAGGGTGGGACGAGGCAGGATCGGAAATGCGTCGGACATACGATCTGCTTTCGTGTCAGCTTGAATGAGTTGATGACGCTTTCAACTTGTCCTTGAATACCTTCTGAAACTTCTCGACCTTGGGGCGGATCACCGCCGCGCAGTATGGCTGACGCGGATTGTCCACGAAGTAGTTCTGATGATAGTTTTCGGCCGGATAGAATTCATTGAACGCGGTGATTTCGGTCATGATCGGAGCGCGGAACATACCCGAAGCATTGAGTTCTTGTTTGTAGTGTTCGGCCAGCTCGCGCTGTTCGTCGTTGTGGTAGAAGACCGCCGAGCGATACTGCGGCCCGAAATCGTTTCCTTGCCGGTTCAGTGTGGTCGGGTCGTGCGTCTGCCAAAACACTTCGAGCAGTTCGGCGAACGAAATCAACTTCGGGTCGAACGTGACCTGCATCACCTCCGCGTGTCCGGTGTGGCCGGAACAGACTTGTTCGTACGTAGGGTTTGTCACATGGCCCCCACTGTAGCCGGAGACCGCGGAGTGTACGCCTTTCAGTTGTTGAAACACGGCCTCCGTACACCAGAAACAGCCGGAGCCAAAAGTTGCTTTTTGAAGCAATGCGGATGCAATGGGCAGGGATGTTGGAGTCGGTGAGTATCGGTTTTGACCGGTTTGTGTTTCAGACATTCTAAGCACTCCTCCGAACAAAACTGCGGCGAACGCGAGCAAAGAGAGTCCAAGAGCAATTGTCAACGAAAACTTACTTCGCATGATGCACCACCTTTGTCTCTGTGTCCACGCATGACATTGACTTGGATGCCGCGGCCAACTAATCCGTTACGTAGTTTGGCCGACGGATCTTGAGTCGCGGGGGCCGCGGCCACTATGATTTGCCCAGAGTACTACCAGCCAACGGCGAGGAGGACTAAATGCGACGCATTCGTTACTCGGTTGCCATGAGTCTGGACGGGTACATCGCCGGTCCGAACGGCGAGATCGATTGGATCATCATGGACTCCGACATCGACTTCGGGCAATTGATGAGCCGGTTCGATACGGTCTTGATGGGGCGCCGCACGTTTGAAGTGGTGCGGTCGAGCGGCGGAGGCGGCTCGATGCTGGGGACGAAGGCGATCGTTGTGTCGCGCACGCTGCGCCAGCGAGACTTTGCTGGTGTTGAAATCATCGGCGAAAACTTGGAAGCATCGGTGCGCCAACTTCGTGAGCAACCAGGCAAGGACATCTGGCTCTTTGGCGGCGGATCACTCTTTCGCAGCCTGTTGGACATGGGGCTGGTGGATGTCGTCGAGGTTGCGACGATCCCAGTTCTGCTTGGCGGCGGTTTGCCGCTGCTGCCGCCGCCGGCCAATCGCGCCAAGCTGAAGCTCGTCAACTCAAGAACGTTTAAGACGGGGATCGTGTGGCTGGAGTACGCTGTCGAATCGTAGCGAGTGTGTTACTGCCAAGCGGCACGATTACCGGCAGTTAGTGGAATATCGCATGAGGCCACTCGATGTAGTCCAAGCGTTCATTCGCGCCATAAACGCGCACGATACTGTTGGCCTAGCGGGGCTGATGACCGAGGACCATCGCTTCACCGACTCGCTGGGCCAAGTCATCACCGGTCGCGAGGCAATGAGGGCCTCGTGGACGAGCTATTTTTCGATGGTCCCCGATTACCATCTAACCGCCGAACGATGGCTTTGCGACGGGCCGGTCGTGGTCATGCTCGGCACGGCGGGTGGCACCTACAGCCCAGATGGTTCACGGAACCCGGCTCTGAAATGGGCAACTCCGGCGGCCGTTCGAGCCTTGGTCCGGGACGACCGGGTGGCGGAGTGGCAGGTGTACGCGGATAATGAGCCAATTCGTGAGGTGATGCGGCGAAACGCCAAGCAATCTGCGGTCGTGGAGAGGGACAATTGATTGCTCGGCTATTCGTGGGGCGTCAACGTGTGCGAGCCAAAAGGCATCATCGGGCGAGCCGACATCCTCGCGCCTTGAATGACGGCCGGGTCATCCAAGGTAAGATATCCGCCGAGGTTTAGAGATTCTTCCAATGCTACGATTGAATTTGAGTGGCCTTGTCGCCGGGGTCGTTCTATTCTCGGCAAGACATTTGACAGCCGCCGAACAACCTATCGATTACCTGCGCGAGGTGAAGCCGATCCTCACGCAGCGGTGCCTCCCGTGCCACGGGGCGATCAAGCAGAACGCGAAGCTACGGCTCGACACGGTTACCTCGATGCTGCGCGGCGGGAAAAGCGGGGCAGTGGTCGTGCCGGGTAAGCCGGACGATAGTCTGCTCGTCGGCGCGATCACGGGTGATGCCGGGTTCCGCATGCCTCCGGAGAATGAAGGAACGCGGCTGACGGCCGACGAAGTCGCGAAGATTAAACGGTGGATCGCCGAGGGAGCCAAGCACCCGGACGACGAGCAACCGGCGGTCGATCCGAAGGAGTATTGGTCGTACCTGCCGGTGAAACGGCCGGCGGTGCCAGACGCCACTCGCCCCCTCACCCCGGCCCTCTCCCCCGCAGCGGGGGCGAGGGAGCGGATTCGGACGCCGATCGACGCGTTCATCGCTGCCGAGCATCATAAACGCGGGCTGACTCCGTTCCCGTCCGCCGAGCCGGCCACGTTGCTGCGACGAGTGTACCTCGACCTCGTAGGCCTGCCGCCAACGCGAGACGAACTGCGAGCGTTTCTTGCGGACCCGTCCGATGCGGCGTACGAGAAAGTCGTGGACAAATTGCTTGCCAGCCCACAGTACGGCGAGCGGTGGGGGCGGCACTGGATGGACGTTTGGCGGTACAGTGACTGGTACGGCAGCCGTGGCATCAACGAGATTCGCTACAGCCAGCGGCACATCTGGCGATGGCGCGATTGGATCATCGAATCGCTGAACGCCGACAAGGGCTACGACCAGATGGTGGCGGAGATGCTGGCCGGCGATGAACTGGCTCCGGGCGACCCGAACGTCGTCCGTGCCACGGGGTTTATCGGACGCAATTGGTACAAGTTCGATCGAAACGTGTGGATGTTCGAGACCGTCGAACAGACCGCGCAGGCGTTCCTCGGACTCACGCTGAAATGTGCCCGCTGCCACGATCACAAATTCGACCCAATCGCCCAGCGCGACTACTACCGCTTCCGCGCGTTCTTCGAACCGCACGACGTGCGGACAGACCCGCTGTCCGGCAACCTCGCTACCGACAAAGATGCCACGCTCGGCATGGTGCTGAAGGAAGGCGTGTCGCAAGTCTTCGACAAACAACTCGACGCGCCGACGTACCTGTTCGTTCGCGGCGACAACCGGAACCCGAAGCAAGACGAACCGCTGACTCCAGGCGTCCCCGCCGCGTTCGGTTACGAAGCGCCCGTTATCGAGCCGGTGACCCTGCCCGCCGAGTCGGTTCACCCATACGCCAAGCCCGCCGTCATCGCTGGCCTCTTGAGTGCGTCGCAATCGGGCGTGCAGTCGGCGGAAGATGCGGCCACGATTTCTAACTCCGCGCTGGTCGATGTGGAGAAGAAACTCGCGGACTTCATCGCAGCGGCGAGTGCCGGCGCCCCGGCGCAGGAGAGACCGACGGGAACCGTCTTCGCGGATCGGTTCGAAAAGCCTCGACCGGACGTCTGGAAAGTCGTCGGAGGTCAGTGGGACTACGACAACGGCCGCGTGATCCAGAAACAGCCGGGAACGTTTCCAACACTGCTCGCGTCGGTTCGACATCCGACCGACTTCGTCGCGAGTATCAAGTACAAGACGCTCGCCGATGGCAGCATCGGGTCGGTTGGATTCTTCTTCGATGTCGTCGATCTTCGCGACTGTCAGGCCGTGTACACCGCCACCAGCGCCGGCAGCGTGCAGGCATTCCATCGGCAAGCGGGCGCTGAGAGTTACCCCGCGGCGGGAGTATTCAAAGCGCCGGTGAAGGTAAACGATGAGATCACGCTGGACATCGCCGCGCGCGGACAGAAGCTGAACGTGTGGGTCAACGGCGACCTCGCGATCGCCTACACCATGCCGATCGCTCGCCGGGACGGCACGTTTGCGATCTGGACCCACGCGGGCACTGCCGAATTCTCGGAACTGCTAATCGACCCGCTGCCCGCCAACGTCCGGCTGGCGGAGGCGGCCGCCGAGAAGACTCGACCTCCGTTTTCGCTGCCGAACCGGGAAGACCTCGAACGAACCGTTGAAGCGCGTCGGCGCGCCGTGACCCTGGCCGCGAAGAAGTTATCAACTGCACGGGCAGACCTCGCCGCGCTCGAAGCTCGTGTAGCCGCCGAACTCGCCAAAATTGCCGCCGCCGCCGAAGCCGCTTCACTCGCGGTCGCGGCAGCAGCGGCTGAGCGGCAGGCGGCGGTGCTACGCGCGGAACAAGAACTTTTCGATGCCGAGCACAACGTGTTGGCCGTGCAACAAGCCGCTCACAACAACGACGAAGCGAAACAGAAAGCAGTCGCGGGCGCCGAAGCCAAACGGATCGCGGCGGCCAAGTCGCTCGAAACGGCCCGCGCTGCCGCCATGAAAGAGGACGGCAACTACACACCGCTCGGCCCAAGCTATCCACCCACCAGTACCGGACGCCGGCTGGCGCTGGCTCGCTGGTTGACCGATCCACGCAACCCGCGAACCGCTCGCGTCGCGGTCAATCACATCTGGCTGCGTCATTTCGGCCAAGCCCTCGTCCCGAGCGTCGCCAACTTCGGCCTCAACGGCGATCGCCCCTCGCACCCAGAACTGCTCGATTGGCTCGCCGCCGAGTTGATGGAATCCGGCTGGAAGATGAAGCACCTACACCGACTGATCGTACTATCGAACACGTACCGGCAGACTGCGAAAGGCAAATTGGCGAGCGGATTGGAATCGATCGACCCTGACAACCGCCACATCTGGCGCATGAATTCGCGACGCATGGAGTCCGAAGTCGTGCGTGACAGCGTGCTGTACGCAGCCAACCAACTAGACCTCACACCTGGCGGCCCTGAGATTCCCGAAGCGGAGGGGCAGACGTCGCGCCGCCGCAGCTTGTACTTCCGCAGCACGCCGAACGAGAAGATGCAATTCCTGGAACTGTTCGACCAGGCGAACCCGAACGAGTGCTACCGCCGACAGGAAAGTGTGATGCCGCAGCAAGCGTTGGCTCTCGGAAACAGTGCCTTATCGCTCAACCAGTCGCGACTGCTGGCGAAACAGCTTTCGGACGAAGTCGGCTCGGCAGACGACTCGGCGCGCGTGACGGCGTTCATTCACGCAGCATTCGAGACCATCCTGTCGCGACCGCCGCGGCCCGAAGAGGTCGCCGCCTGCGAGAAGTTTCTGCGGTCGAACACGGACCTGCACCGATCTGGATCGAAATCCGCGTTCCCCGCGGCCGGCGGCCCGACCGTGACGGCCCCCGCGGCCGATCCGCATCAGCATGCTCGTGAGAACCTGATCCACGTTTTGTTCAGCCACAACGACTTTGTTACAATTCGTTGAGTCCGTTTGCGCCTTGGCGCCCTTGTGTGAGCTTTTGTCAGGCCACGAGGTCATTGATGCACTCCAACTGCCAATCCGGCCGAGTCAACCGCCGGACGTTTCTGTCCGATGTCGGCATGGGCTTCACCGGACTGGTGCTCGGGGCGATGCTCGAACGTGACGGCGTCGTGCGAGCCGAATCCGACGCGGCACGCCTGCCGCCGGATGGAATGGCACACTTCGCTCCGCGCGCGAAAAGCGTGATCTGGTTCTGCATGCTCGGCGGCACGAGCCACGTCGAGAGCTTCGACCCCAAGCCGGCGCTCAACGAGTACGCGGGAAAGACGATCGACGAGTCGCCGTACAACGACAAGGTGCTGAATTCGCCATTCTACCGCAAGAACGTGCGCGACTTCGCCGGCACGCTGCGCGACCTCATGCCGAAGATCTACCCGCTGCAAATCGGCTACGCGAAGCGCGGCGAGAGCGGGATCGAAATCAGCGACTGGTGGCCGCACGTGGCGACCTGTATCGACGACATCGCCGTGGTGCGTTCGATGTGGACCACGGACAACGACCACGCGGCGCAGCTTCAGATTCACACCGGACGGCACATCTTCGACGGGTTCCATCCGTCGATCGGTTCATGGGTGCATTACGGGCTCGGTTCGCTGAACGACAATCTGCCACAGTTCGTGGTGCTTGGTGGTGGCCCCGGCGACTGCTGCGGCGGAGTCGGTGCCCACGGCGCGGCCTACCTCGG
>Ga0247727_10001567_pt1 | contig 53900 bp, 42 predicted proteins | sample WisWelCaveWW1625_FD_202498 | JGI IMG/M metagenome (GOLD analysis project Ga0247727, IMG submission 202498) | Biofilm microbial communities from Wishing Well Cave, Virginia, United States - WW16-25 | ecosystem: Environmental > Aquatic > Deep subsurface > Groundwater > Cave microbial mat | place... | reverse complement strand
GATTCCTGCCTTCAGCACTGAAGCGTAATTTTTAGGAGTTCTTTGACATAACGTCCGAAACAGGCAGATTTATGTACATTTCGTTTTGAAATTTATGTACATTTCGTTTTGCAGATTTCAGAATGAAAAGAGTTGCAGCAGTAAGCAACACGCACATCAATCTTACTCCGAGTTCGTTCGGAAAAATTGAATAACCGATTCCTGTAAGGATGCCGATCAATGGCGGCTGATGGAAATGACCCCAATCGGGGAAGCGTGAATACATCCAGTAATAGGCTTCATCATGAGCCAATTCAGTAAAACCGGCCTGCAGCAAATTGAGGATTAACCACAACCCGAGAAAAATGTAATGAAGCTTACGCGATGAAGTCGTTGTATTGAACATGAAAAAACAGATGGACAAATATAACGGACTCAATAAATTTTTACGATCGAATTTAATTTCATGCATTGTTTCAAGTCTTTACTTTCACTGACTGTTACAAAAAAAAACGCAATGCATGCCAAACTGATTTTTATCGTTGATGACAGTCAAATGAATAGCATGATCAGCGGATAGAGAAAAATGCAATTACAAATTTTCCAGATTGATGCATTTACAGATCATGTTTTCGGTGGTAATCCTGCTGCGGTGATTCCATTAACTGAATGGATATCCGATGATTTGATGCAGCAAATCGCGATGGAAAACAATCTGGCAGAAACTGTTTTCTTCGTTCATTTGGAAACAACTGGCAACACTTCTGATTTTCATATCCGCTGGTTTACTCCGTTGAGTGAAGTCACGCTCTGCGGGCACGCAACGCTCGCCACTGCACATTATTTATTTCATCATGCGGATTTTCAAAAAAACGAAATCCGTTTTGATTCATTGAGCGGAATATTGACAGTGACTAAAGAAGGTGATCTCTACACGTTTAATTTTCCTGCAGATAAACTTTCGAAAATCGAACCACCTGAAATTCTCATTTGCTCATTAAATATTCAACCGCAGGAAACTTATCAAGGGAATATTGATTTGCTCTGTATTTTTAATTCTCAGGAAGAAATTGAACTGCTCATTCCTGATTTCAGAAAGATGAAACAACTCGGTGTGCGGGGAGTGATCTGCACGGCAGAAGGAAAAGAATCTGATTTTGTTTCCCGTTATTTTGCTCCGGCTTACGGTATTGACGAAGACCCGGTCACTGGTTCTGCGCATACTTCACTCACTCCTTATTGGTCAAATCGTTTGAATAAAATTGTTTTGAGCGCTGTTCAACTTTCCAAGCGCAGAGGACATCTTCTTTGCAAACATTTGAATGACCGGGTTGAAATCAGCGGAAAGTGTGTGACTTATTCTGAAGGAGAAGTAATTATTTAGCAGCAGCCAAATGTTAAAAACAAAAAGAGACTGTCTTTTTTGAGACAGCCTCTTTGAGTAATTGATTGCGTAAACTTATAGTGGCTTTGTAACCGTGTTCATTTGAAGAGTTACTGCTGTTTGTGCCAATAACCTTCCTGTTATCGATGCGCCTGTTTGCATATTAATTGCAGTGTGTCCCAAAATGATCCCTTTAAATTGACTGGTGGTTCCTAAAGTAACAGCTCCGGCAACCTGCCAGAAAATATTCTTTGCTTTTGCTCCACCGGTCAGAATAACTTGTTTCGCAGAACTGATGTTAAGGGTTCCGGAAATCTGGAATATCCAGATATCGTTCGAACCGCCAGAAATGGTAACATTTGTTGGAATAGTCACGCCACTTGTCCATTTGTACAGACCGGGTGTAAGTGTTAATCCTCCAATATTTCCGCCACCCAGATTCAGAAAATTCGGGTTCGGGCGTCCTGCCGCATCATTGTATGCAGTTTGCATGTTATTGACTGCAGTAGTTAACATGCTGGGGTTAATCACTCTGCACGGTGGACCGGCAGCATTGACGGTGTATATGGTTCCTGTTACTTCAGGGCAACTTACAAGTATCGCAGCACCTGTAATTGGACTTGTTCCGATGTTTCCCGTAATAGCCGAGTTAGGCACATCGGTAATTCCTGATTTTGAAAGAATCGCGAAATTGCCCGCAACTCCAAGATTCACCGGTGCCAACTTCTGCACTTTTGCATTTGATAAATCTTCTGAAGACATACCGGATGAAAAATCAGGATCCATCAAATCCTTTTGGCAACCGGCAATTAGTCCAACCATTAGGATTGCTATGATCGGGAAAACTGTTTTAATTTTTTTCATTGTTTTTATTTTTTGATTTATGATTAATTATTACGGAGCAAAGGTGGATACCTTAGTTACCTGGAGCATTACACAATTAGACAAGTGAGTTGCAACATTCACACATGTGAAGAATTTGAAAGCAGCCAAATAAATCATGCCTGCCGATGACGCAATTGCAATATATAAATCCGAAATGTTCAGCCAAAGCGAGTGGGTTGAGGTAAAAAAAAATCGCAAAGAAAAGCTGGGATTAGTGGGGACGTAATAGAATGGCAGTCTTAATTCTTTACGTGTCGTTTGTTCTAAGCGCAAAGCACCGGTATATAAAGAAGAAGGGATTTCGTCTTAGGCAACTTCATCGCGCCATACCGCTGGGGAATCTGCGATGTATGAATTGTCCAATCATTTTGTTGAATAAAATTTTCCCGAACAACGTTAGAATTCATCATTTCCACAGAATGATGTTTTATTTTTATCCTTTTCGTTAGATAACTTTCCCTTAACCTTGTAATTCACAAAACCTCTAGAATGAATCAGAAACTTTTCCTGGTACTCACACTGACTTTGACAACCCTCTTCACCAACGCGCAGGTTCTAATCAACGAATTTTCACATACCAACGCTTCATTCCTGATGGATGAAGATGGCAACTTTCCGGATTGGATTGAACTCTACAATGCCGGACCCAATAATGTTGATTTAACCGGCTATCGGATTTCAGATAATTTGTCCGATCCTGACAAATGGGTTTTCCCTGCCGTATATCTTGATAATGATGACCATCTTTTCATTTTTGCATCCGGCAAGGATAGAAAAATCGTGATCAACCATTGGGAAACCGCTGTGTTTAACAGCGATCCATGGCGTTATTTGGTTCCTGTATCTGAACCTGATACTAATTGGATTTATCCTCCCTTCAATGATAATACATGGCTTCAGGGTGCAGGAGGAATAGGTTATGGGGATGGAGATGATAACACCGTGATTGCTTCTACCGGTTCCTTGTATATGCGCAAGACTTTCAATATCACCGATGTAAACGCCATCGCTGCAATCGCACTTCACATGGATTATGATGATGGCTTTGTTGCTTATCTCAACGGAGTTGAAATTGCGCGTATTGGAATAGGAACAGTTGGCATTCGCCCAACATGGAATGAATTGGCATACGCAGGTCATGAAGCAACCATGTATCAAGGCGGAATGCCCGATGAATTTGTGTTGGACGTTGATCAGTTAAACGGTACGCTTCAAAACGGCACCAATGTGCTTGCCATTCAGATTTACAACACTGATATTAGTTCATCAGATTTGACAAGCAATGCATGGCTTTCTTTCGGATTGAATAACAGCAACACACAATTTTCAACTCCCCCGGCATGGTTTCCTTTAACAGCTTCGGATAATCTTCATTCAAATTTTACGATTGCAGAAAATGAAATGATCGTGTTATCTGACAACATGGGTAACATCATTGATCAAATCACGATCCCGTATCTGGACATAGATAATTCTTACGGCAGTGAAACAGATGGCGGTACAACAATGTGCAGCTTCCTTAATCCAACACCGGAATCGGAAAACGGCAACAGCGCATGTGCCAGCGGATATGAACCTACTCCCACATTTTCACTGGATGCGGGGGCTTATTCAAATGCTCAAACACTGACTTTGATTAATAACTCACCAACAGCCATTATCCATTATACAACCAACGGAAATATTCCGACACTTGTTGATGCGGTTTATTCCGGTCCAATTGCGGTAGATGCCAGCATGGTGGTTTCAGCACGTGCGTTCAGCACTGCAGGTAAACTGCCTTCACCATGGGAGAAAAATACATACATGATCAACGAAGCAGATTTGTATCTGCCGGTAATTTCAATCAGTACCGATTCATTAAATCTCTGGGATTGGAACACCGGCATTTATGTGATGGGACCTAATGCCGATCCGAACTATCCGCATTTCGGATCGAATTTCTGGCAGCCATGGGAAAAACTATGTCATGTAGAATATTTCGATGAACAAAAAACGCAGCAGTTTGAAGTGGATGCTTATCTCTCTATTCACGGTGGATGGTCGCGCGGTCAGCCACAAAAAAGTTTTCGCATTGAGTCCAGTGGAGATTTAGGAGAAGGTGATATTGATTTTCCACTTTGGACGGACGATAAACCATTTATTGAACATCCTAAAAATTTCAATCTCCGTAATGGCGGAAACCATTATGGCGATGCGCGTTTTGCTGATGCATTAATGGAACGCGTTATGAAAGGAACACATGTTGACTATATGTCCTACCAACCTGCTTTGGCATTTCTTAATGGAACCTATTTTGGTATGTATGAAATTCGGGAAAAATTAGATGAAGATTGGGCTGAAGATAATTTCGGTGTACCCAGTGAACAGGTGGATTGCATCAGTGATATGTATTACGGCTTCGTAGTTCATTCCGGAAGTGACAGTTCATTTTGGCCCATGTATGATCTGGTAACTCAGACAGATCCAACAACCCCGACATATTATGAAGGGGTTAATCAGTGTTTGGATATTAAAAATTTTGTTGACTATCTAATTGCCGAAACCTATTACGCCAACACAGATTGGATGAACGGTTGGGTAAACAACATTAAATTCTGGAAACCAACATTTGTTGGAGGCAAATTTCGTTTCATGTTGATGGATATGGATTTCGGCATGGGTTATTCTGATGCCAACACCAATATGCTGGCCCTCACCCGGGATGAAGGTTGGAAACTTGAAAACATGTTCAATGCACTTCTTCAGAACACGCAGTTCTTCAATTATTTCGTTGATCGTTATGCCGATCTGATCAATACCAAATTTCAACGTTCTTATATAGAGCCTGTTGGCATCGCTATGCGCGATCAGATTTCTTCCGTAATGGACCGCCACTGCACGACATGGGGAACAAGTTATTGGAATTACTACTACACACTTGACAATATGCTGAACTGGAATGATGTAAGAATTCCCGGTGCACGAAATATGATTCAAACAGAATTTGCTCTACCACAACAGGTAATTGTAACGCTTGATGTTTCACCACCCGGTGCAGGTAAAGTTCATATCAGTACCATCATGCCTGAAACCTATCCTTGGAATGGAGTTTATTTCAAAGGGGTACCCGTCACCTTAACTGCCGTTCCCAATCCGGGTTTTGTATTTGATCATTGGCAGCCGAATAGTTTTTGGAGTGCAAATAATTCAAATCAGGAATTCACATTGGATATTAATCAACCGGATAACTTCACTGCCGTATTCACAGGTTCTGCCCAAGGGGTTACTCCTATCGTTACAGAAATAAATTACAATTCCGATTCTACAACCACTTCAGGAGATTGGTTTGAAATGTATAATCCATTGAGTGTGCCTTTCGATTTAACCGGATGGTATTTCAAAGATCAGAACGCGTTGAACACATTTACATTTCCTGTGGGAACAACTATCTCTGGAAATGGATACCTGGTGGTTGTAAAAGATTCATTAAAATTTGACGCGCAATTTCCTTCCGTCAATAACCGTGTTGGGAACTTTCTTTTTGGGCTCAGCAATTTGGGCGATGCAATCAGGATTTATGATGCGCTAAATACAGAATACACCAACATTGTTTTTGATGATTCTTTGCCATGGCCACGCGGATGCGATGGTTGCGGAAGAACTTACGAGGTTAAAGATTATTTCGGAACTCAAAACGATCCTACCAATTGGTTTGCAGGCTGTATGGGTGGTTCACCTGGTGGGGCATATTCGATTTGTAATGATGACATTGTGTACAGCGAAATCAATTACAATTCTGCGCTTTCACTTCAATCCGGAAACTGGGTTGAGCTTTGGAACACCACAGCAAATCCAATTGACCTGAGCAATTGGATTTTAAGAGATCAGCGAGATACCAATACATTCGTAGTACCAGCGGGTACAACCATTGGCGCTAATAATTATCTCGTGATCGGAAATAATTCAGCTCAGTTCTATACGCTTCATCAATGGGTTCCCAATTTTATTGGTGACTTTGATTTTGATTTCGGTAATGGTGGCGACTGCATTCGACTTTTTGGCAGTGATAGTAAGTTACGGTTCTCTGTTAACTACGATGACCAATATCCATGGCCTTCACAGGCAAATGGACTTGGCTATACACTTGAATTATTGCAAAAGGATAGTGTGATGAATGATGGATTGAATTGGTTTGCCGGCTGTCTTGGTGGTTCACCGGGTTATGCTTACGATCCTGATTGTATTGTTGGAATCGAGGATTTGAATTCTTTCATTGCGCAATTATTGATCAGCCCTGTTCCTTCTGATGGCGATGTTCAGATTCAAATAATCACAATTAATCAAGATGCAGATTTTACCCTTTCCGTTTTTGATGTTACAGGAAGAAAGATGAAAGAATTTGATTTGAAAGGAAATCAATCTGTAACAGTTCCTGCAGGTGACCTCAGTAAAGGAGTTTATTTCGTTCAACTTAATGGAGAAAATATTCATGTTATGGGAAAAATGATGATCGAATAATCAATAGAATTTATGCTTATAAAATCAAAACCGGACTTATTTCTCAGTCCGGTTTTTTTATTAAATCAAGTCTATAGCTTAGGTGCAGAATTAACCAAACGCAATCGCCCCGCAGTTTCCTGCGGGGCGACTTGCTAACCAAAGAGCATTAAGTATGAAACAGACAACTATTCTTATGAAAAATTCTTACCGTCTTATTTATTGATTACGAGATTCGTTCTCAGTTGAGATTTCACCCGCGACATGCGCATCAGTGTGTGTATGTAATGATCCACATTTCCTTTTTCCATCTGGATCATCGAGATTTTCATTAACGCTGAATACTCACGCGCTAATCTCTTCAGTTGTTCAACCAACATTAACTCTTTCATGACTTTTATTTTTACAGGTTATAAACGATAACGGCTACACTTTTTCAACTACTATGCCAATTATTTTTTAACGCTTGTTAAGTATTGTTAAAGGCCAAAGATCTTACGACTGTTCATTGACAATTCGGGTTATTCAAAATAAAATATCGCAGGTGCTACCTTTACCAAATGCAATTGAAAAAGAAGACGATTACAATTATTCTGCTTTCGCTGAGTTGTCTTCTTGTCACTTTTTGCAGAGAGAAAAAAAGACCGAAATCAAATCAGACTTATCTTAACCTGAGCGACACTGCGCAATATGCAGGCATGGAATCCTGCAGAGGATGTCATGCAAATGTGTTCAATACATTCATTCATACGGGTATGGGTCAGAGTTTTGATCTGGCGACAAAAGAAAAAAGCAAAGCCAATTTCGATCATGCTTTAGTTTATGATTCAATCGGCAATTATTATTACCATCCCTATTGGAGTGGTGATAGTTTGATGCTGATGGAATTCAGGCTGGATGGAAAGGACACCACGCATAAACGAACTGAATATATCAAATACATCGTTGGCTCAGGTCAACACACTAATTCTCATATCGTGGATTTCAACGGCTATTTATATCAGGCTCCGATAACTTTTTACACGCAGAAACAAAAATGGGATTTGGCACCCGGATTTGTAAATGGATTCAACTCGCGTTTTACAAGAATAATCGGTTTGGAATGTATGACATGTCATAATGGATTGCCTGAATTTGATGAGGGTTCTGAAAATCATTATTCTCAAGTGATGCAAGGAATTGATTGTGAACGTTGTCACGGTCCGGGAAGTATTCATGTGGAGCAAAAACAAAAAGGAATAGTCGTTGATACTTCAGCAGAGATCGATTACACGATTGTCAATCCGGCAAATCTTTCCCGCAAGCTGCAAATGAGTTTGTGCCAACGATGTCATCTGCAAGGCATTGCAGTTTTAAATGAATCAAAAAACTGGGATGATTTCAAACCGGGAATGCATTTGAATGAAGTTTGGAACGTTTTTATGCCGCGATATAAATCGTTAAATAAATTTATCATGGCATCGCAGGCCGATCGTTTAACGCAAAGCAAGTGCTATATAAATTCTGAACTTTCTTGTTTGACATGCCACAACCCACATGTGAGTGTGAAAGAAACTCCGCAACTGAAATTTGATTCCGCCTGTAAGAATTGTCATTCACCCAAACATACAGAATGTTCAGCATCCGCAGAATTGAGAGCAACGAAAGAAGATAATTGTTCAGGATGCCACATGCAGAAAGCCGGAAGCATTGATATTCCTCATGTATCAATTACTGATCATTTGATTCGGGTTCCGATGGATGAAGAAGAAATTATTGCTGCGGAGGAATTTGTCCGATTAGAATGTCTGACAACCGAAAATCCGTCTGCTGAATTGATGGCAGAAGGTTATCTTGCTTTGTATGAAAAATTTTCTTCGCGCTCCTATTTTCTTGATTCAGCTGAGTTTTTTATTTCTGAGCTGGATGAAGATGAAGGGATAAATACCCGAATCCATTATTATTTTCTGCGAGAAAATTATTCCTCCATCATCCAAATCGTTTCTTCAAATTCAGAAAATGTTGAAGATGCATGGACTAATTATCGTATCGGCCAGGCTTATTTCAATCTTTCAAATTTTGATTCAGCTCAAATTTATTTCGAAACAGCTACCCGAATTTCTCCCTACACATTGGAGTTCCAAAACAAACTGGGTAACACTTATCAGCAATTGTTCATGATCAACCAAAAAAATACCGCGATGTTAGAAAATGCAAAAAATGTTTTTGAAAAATTAGTTGAACTCAATCCCAGGTTTATTCCGGGAATTTCAAATTCAGGATATATGAATATGCTGAGTGGGAATTTTTCCAAGGCAGAAGAAATGATTAATCGCGCCATTGGTCTTGATCCCGATTATTTACCTGCACGTTTTAATTTAATTGCCGTTTTTGTGGCGTTGGAAAAATGGGATGATGCTGAAAAACAAGTGGATTATATTCTTACCATTGATCCGAAAAATGAAAAGGCATTACAACTCAAAGAAATTGTCCACCAACAATATCCCATTCAGTGAAAAAAATTCTCCTCGTTGTCTTCAGTGTATTTCTCGTTGGGGCGATAGTGATTGCCCGGTTTGGATACAAATATTTCCTGAAATCAAATGTTTATTTATCAGATCATGATTACGCATTCTATATTCAATCTGACAGTGCGAATTACGAAGAAGTAAGAAGTGATTTGGTCGAGGATACCGTGATCATCAATAAAAAGACCTTTGATTTTGTTGCAAATAAATTGCATTATAACAAGCACATTCATCCCGGAAAATATTTGATCAAACCCGGAATGAATAATCTTGAACTTGTTCGGCTTCTTCGGTCCGGCAAACAGACCCCGGTAAATTTTGTCCTCAATAAAGTGAGACTAAAGGAAGACTTCGCTCAAGTTGTTGGAAAATATATGGAAGCTGATTCCGTTTCAATGATGAACCAAATAAGCAATGAAATTTTTCTTGATTCTCTTGGATACAATGAAGAGAGTATCATGTGCATGATCATTCCGAACACATATGAATTCTGGTGGAATACTTCAGCCAAAAGTTTTTTACTGAGAATGAAAAAAGAACATGATGCATTTTGGACAGAATCGAGAATTGCCCTGGCGGAAAAAATTGGACTGACCGAAAATGAAGTTTATATCCTTGCTTCCATTGTTGAAGAAGAATATAAAATGCCCGAAGAGCGGACCAGAATTGCCGGTGTGTTTCTCAATCGAATTAATAACAGATGGTCATTGCAGGCAGATGCCACGTTGAAGTTTGCATTGAAGAATTTTGAATTAAAACGTGTGCTGAATATTCATAAAGAAATTGATTCCCCATACAACACTTATAAATATCCGGGATTGCCACCGGGACCAATATGTACTCCATCGATCACTACCATTGACGCGGTGTTGAATTCCGAGAAACATAAATACTTCTATTATTGCGCGAAAGAAGATTTGAGCGGCTATCACAATTTTGCTGCAACATTGGCAGAACACCAGAAGAATGCTTTGAATTATCAGAAAGCACTTAATCAATTAAATATCCGCTAATGTATATCACTGAAAAAGAAATTCGCGTGCGATACGGGGAGGTTGATCAGATGGGCTATGTCTATTACGGAAACTATGCGCTATATCTTGAAGAAGGACGCACTGATAATCTCCGTCAAATGGGATTGACTTACAAGCAGCTTGAAGAAGACCATATCATCATGCCGGTTCTTGAAATGAAAATCAAATACATTTTACCCGCGCGCTATGATGATTTGCTCACCATAAAAACCACTCTTGATAAACTTCCGGCAACCAGAATAACTTTCAAAGCAGAAATGTTTAATCAAAACGGTGATCTCATGAACATCAGTGAAACGACATTGGTTTTCGTCAATAAACAGAACATGAAACCATGTTCACCGCCTGATTATCTGGTGGAGAAATTCAAACCCCTGTTTAATACCTGACCGTATTTTTGAAAGCATGAAATGGCTTCGCAAATTGATTCGCAAGAGCCCGCTTTTATCGCGTCTGGCTGATAAAGCAAAGACATTCACGCTTCCAGGGTTTGGGAAAGTTCCTGCGTATGACGTAACTGTTTTTTTCCTTAATGAAATCAAGCGGGATATCATCCCAATTCGCGCAGCAGCCATTGCGTTCAGTTTTTTCATCGCCATTTTTCCCGCTATTATTTTTCTGATCACGCTCATTCCGCACATTCCCGTGAAGGGTTTGCAGGATAGTTTGATAGGGTTAATCGAAACTTTTATTCCAAAAAATTCTCAGGACCTTTTGATCACCACAATTACCACTCAGCGTGGTGATTTGTTATCGTTCGGTTTTATTCTGGCGCTTTGGTTCTCTACCAATGGAATGGTTGCGGTCATGAACACATTTGACAAAGCACATCCAACCTTCAGAAAACGCTCCTGGATTCAAAAAAGAATTGTGGCGGGTAAACTGACATTGCTTCTTTTTCTTCTTGTCATCTTTACCGTGATCATGATTATCTGGGGTAATTCGGTAACCTATTATCTCGCCAAACAGATTCATTTACGTGATACCATCATGCTACCTGTATTACAAATCATTCGTTGGTCAATTATTCTCCTTTTGTTTTTCAATTCCATTTCGTTCATCTATTACTATGGACCTGCAGTAAAGGAAAAATGGAAATTTATTTCAACAGGTTCAACAGTTGCCACCTTTCTGATCATCCTTGTTTCGTTGGTGTTCAGTTGGTATCTGAATAATTTCGGACGATACAATGACGTTTACGGTTCTATTGGAACCATCATTATTTTATTACTCTGGATTTATGCTAATTCGTATGTATTGCTCATCGGTTTTGAAATCAATGCAAGCATCCATTACAACCGGAGCCTAAGAGAAGAGAGAGCTTCCTGACAAACTAATCACCAAATACATCATCCGTTTTTTCGTCAAATCACCCCGTGCGTTTATTTTCGCACGCGGAGAGATGGCAGAGCGGTCGATTGCGGCAGTCTTGAAAACTGTTGAACCTTCACTGGTTCCGTGGGTTCGAATCCCTCTCTCTCCGCTAAAACAATTAAAAATGGTGCGAGAGGGTTCATGAGCGCAATTAAAAATCAATTATTGATTTGCGAATAATCCCTCTTTCTCCGCAGTGAATTAAATAAAGAAGCAGTTAATTACTGCTTTTTTTATACCCTGAAAATTTATGTCGGACACCAAAACACGAAGCCTCATAAAAGGAATTACCTGGAGATTAGTGGGGACAGCAGACACGATCATGTTGTCTTACCTGATTACCGGTGATGTGAGAACTGCTTTGAAAATCGGGGTTCTTGAAATTTTTACCAAAACAATTCTCTATTTTTTACATGAGCGCGCTTGGTTGATTATCAGCAGAAGGAAAAAAAGAGAATCACATTTAAAAAGCTTTTCAAAAGCAGTAAGCTGGAGAATTATTGGCACCATCGATACCATCGTTCTTTCTTTTCTAGTTCTCACTTTTTCAGGTAGTGGCGAAGTAGAAGTACCGCCTATTTACAAAGCTTCTGCAATCGGATTGGCAGAATTATTTACAAAAATTATTCTCTATTATTTACACGAAAGAGTTTGGTTGAAAGTACAATGGGGAAGAAAATTTGCAGATGATAAGCAGATGGAAAATATGCATGACCACAATACGGATTGATCAAATCACTTCTGCAACAACGAAAATACTTCCTCCAATAAATACCAGGTCATCCGCTCCGGCATTTTTTTTTGCAACTTCAAATGCTTCCTTCACTGAAGAATATTTTTCTCCGTTGAGATCAAACCTCTCCGCTTCTGATTTTAGTTCATCTGGATTTTTCGCTCTTGGAATATCTGCTTTGCAGAAATAATAAATTGCATTTCGCGGCAACAAATTCAAAATCGGTGAGATGTCTTTATCACTTACTGTTCCGAAAACAAAATGAAGTTGCCTGTGAGGAATTGATTTGATTTTTGGCAAAACATTTTCAAAGCCTCCTACATTATGTACTCCATCTGCAATAATCAAAGGATTTTTGCAGAGTATCATCCACCGTCCGAGCATGCCGGTGAGATCAACCACATTTGCAATGCCATTTGATCGATGTTCATCAGAAATTTTTATTCCTTGATTTTTTAATTGTTCAATCGTTTGCAAAACAGTTTGAATGTTTTTGACTTGATAAGGACCTGTAAGTTGCGATTCTAATTCGTAAGATTGATCCTTGGTTTTATCCTTCACATTTAAAACGAGTTTGTCAGAATCTTCATCAATCAGATTGCACCGAAAAATCTGATCAGCAAAACTGATTGCAGCATTTTTTTCTTTTGCCTGCTGAATAAAAACATCTTTAACTTCTTCCTGTGTTTCGCCAATGACTACCAGAATATTTGTTTTAATAATTCCCGCTTTTTCTTTCGCAATCAATTGCAAAGTATCACCCAAAAAATTCTGATGATCATAACTGATGTTGGTGATCACAGAAAGAATTGGAGTAATCACATTGGTTGAGTCTAACCGTCCGCCAAGTCCTGTTTCAATCACCGCAAAATCGACTTCCTGTTTAGCGAAATAATCAAATGCCATCGCCACTGTGATTTCAAAAAATGAGGGTTGAATTTCTTCTACCATACTTCTTATTCTTTCTACAAAGTCCATCACGAATTCTTCACTCACCATTTCTCCGTTCAACTTGATGCGTTCGCGAAAATCTTTATAGTGCGGAGAAGTGTAGAGTCCGGTTTTATAACCGGCTGATTGAAGAACCGCTGCAATCAAATGTGAAACAGAACCTTTTCCATTTGTTCCCGCAATATGAATGGATTTGAATTTGTGTTGAGGATTGCCAAGTTCATCCAACAAGCGGATAGTATTCGTCAAATCATTTCTGAATGCAGCCGGACCAATGCGGTGAAACATCGGAAGTTTTGCATAGATATATTCAAGAGTTTCCTTGTACGTCATTACCGGAAACAAAACTGCGCGAAAGTTTTTGAACTTTCGCGCAGTGATTATTTAAATTGAAAGATTATTTCAGTTTAAAATTGATGGTGATAGTTCCGTATTGATATTCCTGTCCGGTTGAATGTTCTGAGAATTTCGCTTGCTTAGCTGCCTTCTTGGCCTGATCAACTAAGTAAGAATCAGATGTATTTGAACCCAATGATTGATACGATGCTTCTACCACCTTTCCATCTCGGTCAACTTTTATTTTGATCACCACTTTCCCGTATTTCTGTGAATTATTTTCTACCGGTGGAACGTAGACAATTCCTCTTCCGGATAAATCCCATCCGAATCCCTTGTCGCCCTTTCCCGGCCCATCAGGACCATAGTGATCCGAATTCGGATCACCATTTGGTGCGCCTTGATCTCCGCTTCCTTGGGTGATTCCTTGAGAACCATTTTTCATTTTATCAAGCATCGCCTGCAACTCAGGACTAACAGTTTGTTGATTCTTGCTATCTGAATTATCATCGCTGTTAGAATTATTATCCACCGCTGAGTTGCTGTTGTTTTCAGCTTGATTCATGTTCACCGTTTCTTCATAGTTCTGAGTGATGGCGTTGTCTTCACTGTTGGATGAACTTGCGTCTTCACTATTTACCTGTGTTACTTCGCTCAACACATCAGTAGTTGGAATAATATCTCCTGATGCATAGTCCACAAATCCGAGATTGACTTCAATCCCACCATTGTTTTCTTCGGGTTCAATTTCATTAAATGCAAAATTGATGAACAACAAAAGCAATGCTCCTGCATGAACAAACAACGAGATGATTAATGCTCTGTTGCTTCTCTTTTTTTCGTTAACCTGAATCTGCGTTTCCATGATTTATTATTTTTTTGGTAATGCTTTGATAACCAACCTTGTGGGAATGTTGTTGCAGATTTCCATAAGCTCCACCGCATAGTTGAACTGCACAGTTTTATCAATTGAAAGTACTACTGTTGGAGGATACTCCGTGTTATTTTGCCTGGTAATTTCTTCTTTGATTCTTGATTCCAGATCAGCGAAGCTGACAATATTCGGACCCACGTAATATTGCATATCCGCAGATAGACCAACTTCGATAGCATTTGAATTGGTTTGTTGTTCCACCGTTGCACTCGGCAGATTCACTTTCATTACGTTCGGTGCAATGATCGTTGAGGTGAGCAGAAAATAAATCATCAGCAAAAAAACGAGATCCGTCATCGAGGCAATGCTGAACTCAGGCTTGGCTTTGTTTCGCGCTTTAATTTTCATGCTGCCGGCTCTTGTAAAAGATCAACAAATTCTACGCTGTTCAATTGCATGATGTAAACTACTTTTTCTACCCGTGTTGAGAGGTAATTGTATGCGAGATAAGCTGGAATTCCAACGATTAATCCTACCGCAGTGGTCATCAGTGCCTGATAAATTCCACCTGAGAGTTGTCCCGGATCAATAGCACCACCAGCCGTAGACAATCTGTAAAACGCCTGAATCATACCGGTAACCGTTCCCAAAAATCCGAGCATGGGCGCAGCACCCGCAATAGTAGCCATCCATGCCAGATTTTTTTCCAATCGTGATACTTCCAGATTGCCTTCATTTTCAATCGCCACTTCAATGGTTTTCATCGGGCGTCCTATTTTTGATATCCCTTTCAACAACATGCGCGCAATAGAAGTATCCGTGCGCTGGCATAAGTCCAAGGCAGCTTTTACATTTCCATTCACCACATTATCGCGAATGGTTGCCATAAAATATTGATCTACTTTCTCCGCTCTGTTGATCGCCATGTACCGTTCGATAAAAATATAAAGTGCGTAGATGGAGAGAAGAAAATTAATTCCCATATTCACCATACCGAGAGTCCCTGAGCTCAGGATAATATCCCACAAATTCATTTTTTCGGGTGTCACCGTTTCCAAAGTGGGCGTTACTGCTTGCAGAAAAAGAAAATCCATTTTGTTGTTGATTTATCTGTTAAACGAAATTTATATCAGCTTCATATATTTTTTCAGAAAATATTTTTTTTGACGGATTCAAATTTAACGCCACCACAAAGGGTGAATTTTTATTTCACGCTTTGTAATATCAACAGAAAGAATTCGGGTGGACAGAATAGTAGAATAGAAAAATCAGTCTTTTGAAAGTTTGAACTCAATGGGAACAACGTAAAGAACGTTCACTGCTTTACCACCGTTTTTACCGGGTGTCCACTTCGGCATCTTTTGAATATGCTTGACCGCAGATTCATTCAACCATTTATGCGCTCCTAAAACAACTTTTACGTCTTTCACTTTTCCCTCTTTGGTTATAATGAATGAAACATAAACAGTTCCTTCAATTTTTCCATTGCGCGCTTGTTCAGGATAAGGGCAAGCCATCAGGTAACCGCGCAATCCTGCTTCGCCACCTTGAAAACCGGGCATCACTTCAACAGATGTGAAAACCGCATCTCCGTCACCATCAAGCGCACCCGGATTTCCCACATCAAATGTATCAGGCAATGCACTCTGCGAAGTATCTGAATTTTCGTTACCGATTTTAGGAACCGTATTTTCATTCACCACTTTCATTCCTCCATCACCCTGCATTTCTCCCTGATTCGGGTCATTTTCCTGTCCACCTCCATTCATTTCTTTAATGATCTCCGGAGGATTTTCCATCTGCATCACATCCACTACTTCATAAGCAGGAATAGCGAGAGGAACTCGTTTTGAGTTTTTAAAAGAAATTAATGTGGACAGCGCAGCAAGAAGCAGAATGCCAAGCATCGTGAAAGAAACATACTCACCGGTTTTGGTCATTCTGGGCAAAGCAAAGCTTGTTTTAAGACTCACGTAAGTCGCAAAACCGAGAACGCCCAGCACAGAAACAAAAAAAATGGTGATCAGTAACATATGTTTTCGGACATTACAATTACAATGCCCGATAGAGGGTTTGAAATAAGGAAAGATTCACAAGATTAAATGATCCTGCTAATGTTGAGATGTACAATTTTAAACGAACATCGGTTGCTGAAGACATTAATTGAAGGCTTGGGGCTAAAAAATATCCATCGGCAATTATTGAGGAATTAGATTTACATCATGACTCCATCAAACAAACCGACAGAAAGATTTTCGAACCGTGTTACCGATTATATTGCTGCGCGCCCATCCTATCCATCAGCTATGATAGACTTCATGCTTAAAGAATTTAAACTCCATCAACACTCCGTGATCGCAGATATTGGAAGTGGAACAGGAATATTGACTTCACTTTTGCTCGAAAAGAACATCAACGTTCTCGGAATTGAACCCAATGATGAAATGCGAAAAGCGGCAGAAAATCTTCTTTCAGGTTTTTCAAATTTTTTGAGCATTAAAGGCGCGGCAGAGAAAACAGGTTTGATTGATGAGTCTGTTGATTTGATTTCTGCCGCGCAGGCTTTTCATTGGTTCGATATTCCGGAAACAAAAAAAGAATTTCGAAGAATTCTCAAGCCAAATGGTTTCGTTTGTTTGATCTGGAATGAAAGGGTCACCGCAGCCACTGAGTTTGATCAGGCTTATGAAAATATCATTTTAGAATTCGCTACTGATTATGAGAAAGTCAACCACACCAACATCAATGAAATAATTCTCTGCGATTTTTTTATTCAACAAATGAAAATGAAATCATTTCCTTACAGTCAACAACTTGACGAAGTTGGCTTACAAATGCGGTTAAGTTCAGCTTCTTATCTTCCTGACACGGGTCATAAAAAATTCGAGCCGATGTGTGCGGAAATAAAAAATATGTTCGGGACTTTTGCTCAGGAGGGAAAGGTTACCATCAACTATCTGTCAAAGATTTATTTTGGAAAAATGAATTAATAATCACGAATGATCAATTCAGTGGCGAACTGTAATAGATTTTTTTTTCGATCGCTTTTCACCCGGACCAATTCCAGATGCTTCAGCGCGGTTGAATGATATTTTGCGATTTCCATCTCACAATATATCTTAACTGTGTATTCGTTCAGCAAAAAAATAACCCGGGAAATTTTTTCAGGATGATCAGCGGTTAATAAATCAATCAGCCGCTGATCGTTATTTTTCTTACTGAGTTCAATTCCTTTGAGCAACGGAAATGTTTTTTTATTAAGTAAAATATCACCGCCTTTTTTTTTACCAAACTTTTCTGAACCGAAAATATCCAGCCAATCGTCTTGTAGCTGAAACGCGATTCCCATATTCCGTCCGAACTGATATAAATGTTCCTGATCAGATTTTGATGCTCCTCCCAGTATAGCACCGCATTTCAAACAAGCTGCAATCAAGACAGCCGTCTTCAATTCAATCATCTTCAGATATGTCCGGATATTCACCGGTTGTTTTTCAAAATTCAAGTCCATTTGTTGACCTTCGCAAACTTCAATCGCTGCCCGGTTAAAACCCGCAATAACATCTGTTTTCTTTTTTGCATTCACGGAATTCAACAATTCATAAGCATAAATCATCATCACATCACCAGCAAGGATGGCAGCATGCTCTCCGAATTTTTCATGAACCGTTTCTTTCCCGCGTCTCAAAGGAGCTGCATCCATAATGTCATCATGGATCAAAGTGAAGTTGTGAAATAATTCAAAAGCCAACGCAGGTCTAATGATATGCTCTACATTGTTTCTGAAAAGCTGGTAACTCATCATCGTTAACAACGGCCGTATGCGCTTACCGCCAAGGGATAACATATAACCAAACGGTTGATATAACTCCGGTGGGTTTTTCCTGAACCGAAACGATTTCAGCGATCGCTTGATGAGTTGATGAATTTGCACGATAGAATAATTCATGAATGCGCCAAAGATAATCTTCACTGCAGGCTGTTCCATATTGAAATGTTTTTACCTAACTTGAAAAAAATTTCAGTGATGCAAACAGGAACAGTGAAATTCAATAAGTTATTAGATCGACAGATCAGAAAATATTTGGGAGAAGATTTTAAAATCCCGGATCAGTTTCATGCCATATTCTCCGCAGTAAGTCAATCCTATGAACACTATGAGCGAGACCGGAATTTAATGGAACATTCGTTGGAAGTAAGTTCTGAAGAAATGCTTGAAATACGTGATCGGCTGGAGAAAACGAACCAGGGGCTGGAGCAAAATATTGAGATACGAACTTCAGAGTTGAGAGATGAAATCAATACCAGGGAAAAAACAGCATCAGCGTTGCGTTTCAGTGAATCAACAAAAACGGCCATTCTCAATGCAATACCTGACAGCATGTATATTTTGGACAGAGCCGGAGTGATACTTGATTTCTATTCTGCAGAAAGAGGGATTGATAAAGCAAAATTTCCTGATACCATCGGTACCAATTTGGCAAAATACATTGACCCTTTGACCGCCCGTAAGGGATTGGTTTTGATCCGGCAAACGATCAGAAAGAATCAACTTGGAATTATCGAACACCAACGAAACGATGGAGGAACAACCATTTATTACGAAGCCAGGTTGACTAAGATTGATGAAAACTCGGTTTTGGTGATCAACAGAAATATCACCAGGCATAAAAACATTGCGGCAAGTCTTCGTGAAACAGAAGAAGGATTTCGATATTTATTTGACTTCGCAAATGATGGTATTATACTCGTGGATTTGGAGACCAAACAAATTATTGATGCAAACAGAAAAGCCTACGAAAAACTCGGCTACACTAAAAATGAATTGCTGAAATTGCGAACGACAGACCTCAACGTAAGAAAATCCGAACAGGAAGAAAGAAAAATTTCACAGTCGATCAAAAAAAAAGGAAGTCATGTTTTTGAAAGAGATGAAAAGAAGAAAAACGGAAGTGTGCTGCCTGTTGAAGTGAGTACCCGGATTTTGAATTTTAAAGATCGAAAAATACTGCTCAGTTTTATTCGTGATATTACAGATCGAAAAAAATCTGAACAGGAACTTCGACTATACAGGGAGAAATTGCAAACCGTAATTTCCAATATCCCTCTCGTATTGTTTGCCATTGACAAAGATGGAAACTACACGATTTCTGAAGGCAAGGGATTGAAAACACTTGGATACAAACCAAATCAACTTGTAGGCAAGAACATTTTTAAAGTTTACAAAGACAACGATCAGGTGATTGCCAATAACCGGAAAGCCCTGAATGGAAAAAGTTTCAACGATATTGTCAAAGTTCATGATCATTTCTTTGAAGCACATTATGCGCCTCTTTATTCAGATTCTAAAAAAGTTGTGGGTGTAATTGGAGTTTCCTATGATGTTACATCACGGGTACATGCTCAGGAAGAAATTCTAAAATCAAATCAGCTTTTGGAACTTCGCGTTCAACAGCGAACCAGGGATCTTGTAAAAGCAAACAAACAACTGATTAAAGAAATCAGTGAGCGCGAAAAAGTAGAGAATGAATTAAAACATCAACAGGAGTTTCTCACGAGCGTGATCGATAGCAATCCTAACTTGATTTATGTGAAAGACAAACAAGGACGCTATTTGATTGTAAATCATAGTCTTGCTGAAATTTTGGGTACCAGTGTCCAAAGCCTGATTGGAAAAAATATCGATAAATTGGTTAAACAAAAAGACGAGACGAAGAACTTCAAAACACAGGACAAACTGGTGATTAAATCAAATCAACCGCTATTTATTCCTGAAGAAAAAGTAACCTATGCAAGCGGGGAAGTAAGGTGGTATCAGACAAAAAAAATACCGCTGAAGTTGAGCAATAATAAAATGCCATATATCCTTGGCGTGAGCACTGATATCACAAGTCATAAGAAATTTGAATCTGAATTATCTCTGCAATCAGAGATGCTCAAAAGGTCGAACATGGAATTGGAAAACTTCGCTTATGTAGCATCTCATGATTTACAGGAACCTATCCGTTCCATTTCCAGCTATTTGCAATTACTTGAAAAGCGGTATGCCCATAAACTGGGAAAAGATGCAGATACATTTATTCGTTTTTCAGTGGAAGGTGCTAAACGAATGCATTTTCTGATCAATGATTTGCTGGAATATTCAAGAGTAAACATGAATGCGCAACCGTTTGCGACAACCAGCATCATGAAAGTATTGGAGATTGTAAAGCATAATCTCCACGCGGTCATACAAAATTCAGGCGCTGATATCATCTATAAACATCTTCCGACTATTCACGCTGATCAATCACAACTGGTACAGTTGTTTCAAAATCTGATTGATAATGCAATCAAATTCAGATCAAAGAAAAAACTGAAAATCCACATTCATTGTAAGCAAAACAAAAGCGAATGGATATTTTCTATCCGTGATAACGGCATTGGCATTCGCAAGCAATTTGCAGAAAAAATATTCATCATTTTTCAGCGCTTACATACGCAGGATAAATATGCGGGCACAGGAATCGGGTTGGCGATTTGCAAAAAAATTATTCAGCGACATCAGGGAAAAATCTGGCTGGAATCTAAAACCGGCAAGGGAACAACCTTTTATTTTACCATTCATAAGAATATAAAATGAACAGAGATTCCTTAATCCGCATGATCGAGATGATTCCGGTTCCGGTTGCCATATTTGACCGTAACATGAATTATCTCGCAGCGAGTACAGGCTGGTATGAAAATCATCAATTAACAGAAAAGAATCTGGTAGGTAAAAATCATTATGAAATTGTTCAAGACATTCCTGAAAAATGGAAACTGGCACATCAGTCCGCTCTCAAAGGAATTACGCTAAGGGATGAAGAAGATGAATGGATCAAAGTGGACGGAACAAAAGAATACGTTCGTTGGCTTGCGACTCCATGGTTTATGGATCAGGAAATCGGTGGAATTATTTTGTACAGCGAACTCGTTACCAAACGAGTGGTTCGCGAAGAAGAACTTAGAAATAAAGAAATGCAGGCGAGCCAGTTCTTATCCACGATTGTAGAAAATTTACCGGATATGATTTTTGTAAAAGATGCCAAAGACCTGCGCTTTGTTCTGTTTAATAAAGCAGGTGAAGAATTACTCGGGCACAAGCGGGAAGATTTAATCGGAAAAAATGATTACGATTTTTTCCCTGAAACAGAAGCCGATTTTTTTACACAAAAAGATCGCGAAGTTTTAAGCGGTAATGAAGTGGTTGACATTCCTGAAGAGCCGATTCATACCCGCTTTGGTTTGCGCATTCTGCACACTAAAAAATATCCGTTGAAAAATGAAAAAGGAGAATCGGTTTATTTACTTGGAATTTCTGAAGATATCACAGATAAAAAAAGATCGGATGAACTTTTCAGGAAACAGACATTTGATTTGAAAAAATCAAATGAAGATCTTGAACAATTCGCTTATGTGGCTTCACATGATTTGCAGCAACCCCTCAGAACTATCGGTAGTTTTATTCAACTGATTGAAAAAAAATACAGTCAGTATTTCGATGAAGAAGGAAAATCTTATTTCAATTATGTAACCGGGAGCGTGAAAGATATGCACTCCCTCATTCTGGATTTACTCAATTATTCACGTACCGGAAGAGACATAGAATATCAGGATGTAGATTTAAATTTGGTGATGGTACATGTTTTACAAAACCTCAAGAAACTGATTGAAGAAAACAACACGATCGTTCATTACGATCAACTCCCGGTCATTCGATCGGATCAAACCATGATGATGCAGTTATTTCAGAATTTGATTCAGAACGCGATAAAATTCCGAAGTGACGAAAATCCGGTAATTGATATTCAGTTTGAAAATTTGCCGGGGGAATGGAGATTTTCGTTCCGCGATAACAGTTTGGGAATACCGGAAGAATACAAAGACAAAATTTTTGTAATCTTTCAGCGCATCCATTCACAACCCAGCCATACAGGAACAGGAATTGGTTTAGCGATTTGTAAAAAAATTGTAGAACGCATGGGTGGCAGAATTTGGTATGAACCCAACCATGATGAGGGAACCACATTTTTTTTCATCTTAAAAAAAGCGCCTCTATAACATGACTAAAAAACGACATATTTTATTGATAGAGGATAACCAAAGTGATATTGTATTGACTTTGGAAGCCATCAAAGAAGCTGGAATTAAATCCGAAATTCATATTGTGAGGGATGGTGACGAAGCACTTAAATTTCTTTATCACAAAGGTGAATTTACCGATTCGGTTACACCCCAACTTATTATTCTTGATATCCATCTTCCGAAAAAGGATGGTTTTGAGGTGTTGGAACATATCAAACAAGATGATCGATTAAAAAGTATTCCGGTGGTTGTGCTCAGCACTTCCGAAGCGATGAAGGACATTGACAAAGCCTATCAGATGCACGCGAATTGCTTTGTCGCCAAGCCAGTTGACTACCACCGCTTTGCCGAAATCATCCATTCTATTGAGCAATTTTGGTTTGAAATTGTAAAACTTCCTACACAGGTTTAATAAAGGATGAATCACCCTCTCCACATATTATGGATCGGAAATGACAGCGAACAATTTGCGCGGCTGATAGGAATTATTGAACACGAAATGACTGACCTTTTCACCTATCGACATACCAGAACGGTAGAAGAGTCCTTACAACTCACACCACCTGAAAATTTTCATCTGCTGTTATTTACTATTGCGCGCCATCAGCATGAAGACGTTTCATTGTATACTTCCATTCAATCTCTTTACAAGGATTTACCCATTCTCATTATCACCGATAGCCCGGACAGGATAACAATTGAAAAATACATCAGCCTGGGAGCTGTTGATGTATTGGATGTTAAAAACTTGTCAAGCTATTTGTTAATGAAATGTTTTCATCACGCGCTCTTTCTTTATCATTCACAAAAAGAATCTGCTTCGTATGCGCTGAAATTAAAAATCAATGAAGAAAGATTGATTGAAGCACAACGCATTGCTCATATCGGAAATTTTGAATTGGATTTAAATGACCACAGTTTCTATTGGTCTGAAGAAATCTATTTCATGTTTCTTCAGGACAAATCCATCAGGCCCGGCATAGAAATTTATTTCAAGTATGTGCATCCGCATGATCTTCAGCGTGTACGATCTGTGCTTCGGGAATCATTGAAACTTGAACATGATTTTGATCTTGACCATCGAATCGTGATTTCGAAAAACAACGTGAGGTGGATTAATATCCGGGGTCAGTTTCATTATGAAATTTTTTCGAAACAAAAAAAAGTGATCGGTACCATTCAGGACATTACAAACCGAAAACTGATCGAAGAAGAGCGTGATAAGTTTTTCAACCAATCAAATGATCTGTTGTGCATAGCCACTGTTGAAGGATATTTTAAAAGAATTAATCCGGCATTCACCATCACACTCGGACATTCTGAAGCTGAACTGCTGTCAAAACCATTTATCGAATTTGTTCACCCCGATGATGTGGAACCGACATTAAAGATTTTGAGTCATGTATCCAAAGGATCACCAACAATACATTTTGAAAACCGCTATCGGTGCAGCGATGGAAATTATAAGTGGATTGCCTGGCGCTCGACAACAGACGCAGAATCCGGGTTAATCTATGCTTCTGCGAGAGACATAACGGACTCTAAAAAAAATGAACAACTCATCAAAGCAAAAGAAGTGGCAGAGCGATCAGCCAAAATGAAGGAGCAGTTTCTGGCGCAGATGAGTCACGAAATCAGGTCGCCCATGAATGTGATTTCAGGGATGACGCATTTGATGATGAAGACAACTCTTGATGAAGAACAACAGCGATATATGAACGCGGTTAAAACATCAAGCGATCATATGCTCAGTCTGATCAGTGATATTCTGGATTTTTCTAAAATTGAAGCCGGGAAAATTCAATTCGACAAAACAGAATTTTCGATCGCTGATCTGATAGGCAACCTGATTGATACGCTCATTTTCAAAGCGGAAGAAAAAAATATTCTATTGATTACACAGATTGATCCGTTGATTCCGGGTAAAATTCTGGGCGATCCGATCCGGTTAAGTCAGATTCTTTTAAATCTGATCGGCAATTCACTCAAATTCACCAATCAAGGAAAAATTACAATTGATGTTCGCGTTATTGATCAGGAGGATAATACGGCAACCATTTCATTTACTGTTCATGATACCGGAATCGGTATTTCTGAAGAGGAGTTGCCCACCATATTCGGATCATTCACACAAGGAAGAACACCGCAGATTATCCGCGAAGGCGGAACAGGTCTTGGATTGGCGATAAGCAAACAATTAGTGGAATTGCAGGGAGGTTCCATTGTAGCAGAAAGTCAGTTAGGAGTTGGCTCATCTTTCCGATTTATGCTCAAATATTTCAAACCCAGATATGAAAAAAAATATCGCGAGGTTATTACTGAATCAGAATTTGTTCCTGCGGATATTGGCGCCATTAATATTTTATTGGTTGACGACAAACCGCTGAATCTTGTGTTAGCTGAAGAAATTGTAAAAAAATGGTGGCCCTTGGCAACCATCGCTAAAGCAAAAGACGGAAAAGAAGCGGTTGCTCTGGCCATGAAAAATAATTATGACATCATATTGATGGATGTGTTGATGCCGGAGATGGATGGTTATGAAGCCACGCGACAAATTCGTGCAAATGCTGATCCTCCAAAAAATAAAGTGCCTATCGTTGCAGTCACTGCTTATGCCACAAGTGGAGAAGCTGAAAAATGTCTGCAATGCGGAATGAATGATTATATATCCAAGCCATTTGCTCCTGACACCCTTCATAACAAAATTGTCGCGCAGCTGTTACTATCCGGTGACGAAACAATGATAGATTCAGCAGTTGCGGAAATGGATTGGCTTGATCTCAAGCAACTTGATATCATGACTGATGGAGACATCATGCTGAAACAAAGAGTGATCAGCATGATCATCGAAGAAACACCCGTAGAAATGGAAGCACTTCAGAATTCCATCTCAAAAAAAGACTGGAACAAAGTCAGAGCAACTGCGCACAAAATGAAATCATCCATCAATCTTTTCGCTAAACAGGATTTGGTTAAACTGGTGAAGACTATTGAAAAAAATGCGAAAGAAAATGTTAACACCGAAAATATTCCGGGATTGCTGGCTGAAGTTCTGGAGAAAACCAATCTTGCCCTGGAGCAATTAAGACAACAGCATTAATTTTTCCGAACTCATTATACATATGGTAGCTTTGGAATATATTCGTCTTCATCATATATTGTCTGATCTATGAACTCTGAACGACCTTTTATCATTCATCTTATTGACGATGATACCAAACATCTGGTCTTGCTCAAAAATCATCTTGAAAAAAAATGCCGTTTCAATCTTGACCTGCACATTTTTACTTCAGGTGAAAACAGCATCGACAAGTTTACCGAGTTAAAACCGGATATTATTATTCTTGATTATTATCTCGATGGCATCAACCCGAATGCCATGAACGGCATTGAGGTTTTGAAAAAAGTTAAAACCATAGCCCCTGAAATTGACGTGGTGATGATGAGCGCACAGGAATCCATTCAGATAGCGGTGGATACACTTGAATACGGAGCTTACGATTACATTATTAAGAACGACACTGCCTTCATGCGCGCGCAATTGATCATTGACAATATTGTGCGCAGCATTTTACAGAAACTTTTGATCAAAGAACAAAAAATGATTCAGGGAATTCTGATCTCTATTCTGCTGATATTGGTAGGCTCGGTACTCTTTCTGGCTGTCTACGGACCACAGCTTTTCAACAGCTGAGTTTTTTAATTTCCGGTTGAAATCAATTTAGAAAATATTTCCTTTGGTCATCGGTCAACTTCGTTCGTTTGAACAGAGATTCATAGGTCATCCAAAAGCCAAATTCTTATATTTGCCCGCTCAAAACTTTTAACCCAAGAACAGAAGATTATGCAACTGAAAGGATTAGTCAGATTTTTCACTATTGCCTTGCTAATTGTTTGCCTTTACCAGCTGGCATTTACCCTTGTCGCGAATAGATATGAAAATAAAGCTTCCAAATATGCCATTGACAGAAGTGCAGACAATGATTGTGCTGCATTATTTCCAAATGATCTGGCCGCGCAACAGTTGTGCATGGAGGAATTAAAGAATGAATGGAAACAGAATTATCTCGATTCCATGGATAACGAAGTGGTGCTGAATTATCTGTTTAAAAAATACACGCTGGCTGAATGCAGATCATACCAACTTAATCTCGGATTGGATTTGCAAGGCGGAATGAGTGTGGTTTTACAAGTCAGTGTGGAAGATGTCGTGCGATTGATGAGCGATGAAAGTAAAGACCCAGCTTTTCTCAATACGATGTTGCGTGCCAAAGAATTAGAAAAAAATTCGCAGGACAATTTTGTTGATCTTTTCGGAAAAGCATGGGAAGAATTAAATCCAGGGGCGCAGCTCTCCTCTATTTTTTCCAATACAAAAAATCAAAACACCATCACCCTTGGAATGTCTAATGACGAAGTAATCAATATCATTAAACAGCAAGCGGATGATCAAATCAACTCTACCTATATTGTATTAAATGCACGTATTGATAAATTCGGAGTTGCACAACCGAACGTTAATCTTCAAAAATCTACCGGAAGAATCATCATCGAATTGCCGGGGGTAAATAATCCTAAGCGGGTGATAAAAATTCTGGAAACCACGGCTAATCTTGAATTCTGGGATTGTTATGAAAACGGTGAAGTCGGTAACTATCTTGATCAGGCGAATACGATTCTTAAACTTAAAATTTCAGGTCTTGAAAGTGATTCACTGGATACAGATTCCATGTCGGTAAATAACGAAGGTGATTCCATGCCTAAAATTGATAACCCGGATTTAATTGAAGAACCGGAAATTGCTGAAGCAGAAATTGATTCACCCGATTCAAATTTGACGGATGAGGACACCAACACTATCGGCAGCGGCATTGAAGATTCAATTGCAGAACCTAACGTTGAAGATTTCTTAAAAGATTATCCACTCTATGCAGTATTGATGCCCCACCTGACTACGCAAGGTGAAAGTCAGATTTATGTTCCCGGTCCTATTATAGGTTATTCATTGGCAAAAGATACTGCCGCTGTAAATCGGTACATGAAAATGCCGGAGATAGAAAAAGTGTTGCCTCGCGATCTTAAATTACTCTGGGGTTCAAAACCAATTCCTACTAATACACCTGAACGCAAAGCCGCTTACGAGTCGAGAATTGATGGATTCGAAGCTCGATTGGGCATCACCATAAATAACCGAATGCCGATTTTCGAATTGTATGCAATCAAAACTTTGCTCAATAGTCCGGATCCTCAATTGGATGGCGATGCAGTAACCAATTCTTCCGTTCAAACGGATCAACTCGGCAATGTAGAGATCAGTATGGAGATGGATAAAATCGGTTCCAAAGTTTGGGAGCGAATAACGGAAAAAGCATCTTCACAAAATCCGAAACGCAGTATTGCCATTGTACTTGATAACGTGGTTTACAGTGCGCCCCGTGTGGATGATAAAATTTCCGGAGGTCGCTCATCCATCAGCGGTGATTTCTCTTATGAAGAAGCAAAAGATCTTGCAAATATTCTCAACACTGGAAAACTGCCGGCAAAAGCAAAAATTCTGGAGATACAAACTGTTGGACCGACACTCGGTAAAAGTTCTATTCAAACGGGATTGATAGCGTTGATCATTTCGTTGATTGCAGTTATCATTTTGATGATCAGCTATTACGGGCAAGGCGGGGTAAATTCCATTCTCGTTCTGTTTATCAATATCTTTTTCATCTTCGGTGCGCTGGCATCGCTCGGTGCATCGCTCACACTTCCGGGTTTAGCAGGTATCATCCTCACAATAGGAATGGCGGTGGATGCCAACGTGATCATCTTCGAACGCATACGCGAAGAAATTGCGAAAGGCAAGGGAATGAAACTCGCAGTGGTCGAAGGATACAAACATTCTTATTCATCCATTATTGACGGAAATCTTACCACATTACTCGTAGGATTTATTCTTTTGTTCTTCGGACTTGGACCTATCAAAGGTTTTGCGACCGTTTTGTGCATCGGTATCTTAACCACCATGTTCACTGCAGTTTTAGTATCGCGCTGGTTTATCGAAGGTCCTTTGAAGAAAGACAAAAACATCACCTTCGGAAATAAATTTTCCATGGGTTTATTCAAAAAAACGCATTTCGATTTCATGAAATTCCGTTTCAAGGCTTATGGTATTTCTGCCGTTATCATCATCATCGGTTTGGTATCGTTTTTCACCCGCGGATTTGAATTAGGGGTGGATTTTAAAGGCGGAAGAATGTATGAAATATCGTTTGACCAAAGTATAGAAACTGAAAAAATTGCAGAGAGTTTACTGAAAATTACCGGATCAAATGCTACGGTAAAAACCATCGGGCTTGGAAGTTCCAACAAAGTAAAAATTATCACGCCTTATCTCATTAATGAAGAAGGCGAAAAAGTGGACAGCTTGGTTGAACGAAAAGTGTACGATGCAATTGCGGGATTTTACAGTGAGAAACCGGATTTTGATCAGTTCATCGGCACTGATAGATATGTATCGAGCTATACCAAAGTGCTTCCTACCATATCAGATGATATTCAAAAAAGCGCTGTGTGGTCAATTATTCTTGGATTGCTTGGCATCGGATTGTATATCCTCTTCCGCTTTCGCAGATGGCAGTTTTCGCTAGGTGCTATTCTGTCTCTGGCGCATGACGTATTGATCACATTAACATTTTTCACTCTGCTTCGAGGCATCGTTCCGTGGTCGCTGGAGTTTGATCAAACCATCATCGCTGCTGTGCTGACGCTGATCGGATATTCTATCAACGATACCGTAATTGTGTTTGACCGTATTCGCGAAAACATCGGTTTGTATCCGAACAAACGCGAAGAAGAAACGATCAATATGTCACTCAACCAGACTTTGAGCCGCACTATCATGACCTCCGTAACTGTGTTCCTCGTAGTGTTTATCCTTTTCATATTCGGAGCCGATTCCATTCGCGGGTTTGCATTCTTCATGACCATTGGTGTGATAACAGGTACTTATTCTTCGATCTTCATTGCCACACCGGCAACGATTGATTTCAAGAGCAAAAAGCAAAAGACTGCGGAATTGGCAAAAGCAGCAACGATGGTAGCGACCGCATAAACGTTGTAAAAAAAATCTTTTGAAAGAAACCCTGCTTCTTGAGAGGCGGGGTTTTTTTTTGCACAATTCAAGGGGCATGTCAAAGATTCAGTGAACACCTATCCTATTCACACACCCTGTGCAAAAAAATAAATATCCCTTCTTTCACCACGCACACAATAAATCTCTCCAAATTTGGTTTATACAGCTACTAAATACGCTCTACCCAAATCCTTTATGGAATCAAACAGTTCTTCCTGCGATGACGGATTTTCGAATCCTGAATCCACATCATTATTCAGATCACAGCATCTGATGCGCTCTTCCTACAACTTTTTCAAGTTGACTTTTTTTCTCCTCGCTGCATTCGCAGTAGTTTTTTCTTCCTGCAAATCTTCTGACAAAAACACGGTGAATGTGATTCAACGAAGTTTTGAAGAGGAGATTCAGGTAACCGAAAACCTCACTTTTATTTTCGACAAAGACATCGCAAAAGATTCCATGCTCAATCAATGGGACACGATTCCATACATTTTGTTTGATCCTCCTGTGGAAGGAAGATTTATGTGGAGCTCCACCAACTCACTGATGTTTTCTCCCTCCGCTCCTTTTCCGCCTGCAACAGATTATGAAGTTGAATTGACGGACAAGATTGTGAAAACAACCATCTGGAAACTCGGCAAGGAAAACAAGTTTGATTTTCATACGCCCTATCTCTCGATGATGGCGGCTAATTTTTTCTGGGCTTTGCCTGATCAAAATCTTGCGCAGCCCGCATTGGAATGTAATCTGATTTTCAATTTCCCGATAGATGTAAAACTCATTGCAGATAATCTGGAAGTGGAATTTAACGGGGAGAAAAAGAAATTCAACCTGATGGCGGAAGAAAATAATTCGTTGATTTATTTCTCCGTGCCGGATATGAAGATCGAAGACAAAAACATTGATTACGTAGTTACGCTTGCGGAAGGAATGCTGCCGATAAACGGAAATAAAGCAACTGATAAACCGCTTCAATTAGAAGGAACCATCACCTCGCCTTTCAAGGTAGACATTACGAATATGACTACTGACCATGATGGCATGGATGGTTATGTGACTTTTAATACATCGCAGGAAGTGAGTGAAAAATCGGTGAGAGAACATGTTCAATTTGAACCTGCTTTGAAAAATTATGACGTGCAGATTGATCGCGAATCGTTCACTATTTCCAGCGAAGAATTTTCGATGGATGAAAAATATACAGTCGCTATTTCAGCAGGATTGAAAGGAAATATCGGTGGTGAGTTGAAAGAAGATTACACCAATGAATTCATGTTTGGCGAACTGGAGCCGGGAATTGAATTTGCCGATGATCAAAGCACTTACATGTCCGGCAAAGGATTCAGAAATCTCGCGGTGAATATTACCAACGTGAAAAAAGTAACCGTGCGCATCACGAAAATTTATGAGAACAATATTCTACAGGCGCTCGATGAAGGATACTATGACAGCTATGGAGATTATTATGATGAATATGATTATTACTACGATGATTATTACTACGACAGTTATGAACTCGGGGATATAGTTTATGAAGAAACCATTGAAACAAAAACACTTGACCGCCAGGGATTGATCCGATTACTCCATCTTGATTTTGACGATAAGGTGAAAGAATACAAAGGGCTTTACAACGTGTCTGTTTTTTCCGAAGAAGATTATTGGGTGAAGGATCGCTGTTTTATTTCCATCACTGATGTCGGGTTGATTGCGAAAGAAGGAAAAGATAAAATTTATGTTTTCGCCAATTCTATCAAAACTGCGGAACCGCTTGGTGGAGTTAAACTCACTTTCATCGCGAAGAACAATCAGGAATTAGGAACTGCCACAACCAACAGCGAAGGTGTTGCAGAGTTTACGGTGAAGCATAAGGATATTTCAGGATTTAAAACAGCGATGATTACTGCGCGTCTTGGTGATGATTTCACTTACATTCCTTATTCGCGAACACGGGTTGAAAATTCTCAATTCGATATCGGAGGCAGACACGAGAATCCGACCGGAATGGAAGCCTTTATTTATGGAGAGCGTGATATCTATCGTCCCGGTGAAACGGCAAACATCACCGCGATTATTCGTGCAGAAAACTGGCAATCACCGGGTGAAATTCCGGTGAAACTGAAAATCATTTCGCCCAGCGGAAAAGAAATTAAATCCATCAAAAAAACTTTGAATGATCAGGGATCATTTGAAACAGCATTTGAAATTCCATCCAATGCATTGACCGGAAGTTATGCGATAGAAGTTTTTACTTCCAATGATGTGCTGCTCAATTCAAGTTATATCCGCGTGGAAGAATTTGTTCCTGACCGAATCAAAGTTTCCATCAAGTTTGATAAAACAGAATTGAAAGTGGATGATCCGGTTAATCTGGATATTAACGCGATGAATTTATTCGGAACTCCGGCAGCAAACCGGAACTATGAAGTGGAGATGAATCTGAAACAGAAATATTTCAACGCAAAAGATTATCCTGAATATACTTTCTATCTCACCAACACGGATAATTCGTTTTCATCTGTAGTGCGCGAAGGCGCAACGGATGATGAAGGAAATGCAACAGAAGAATTTTCAGTTGATCCCGCGTATGAAAATATGGGAATGTTGCAGAGCGATTTTTATGTGACTGTGTTTGATGAAACCGGCAGACCGGTGAATCAATTCAAATCTCTCGATGTGATAACCCAGGATGTTTTTTACGGAATCGGCAGAGCGAATTATTACATCCCCCTCGATCAGAAAGTTACATTCCCGTTAATTGCAACAGATTATAAAGGCAAAGCACAGAGTAGTGTAAAAGCAGATGTACAGATTATTCGCTACGAGTATAATAATGTGTTATCCAAATCAGGAAGTTATTTCTATTACTATTCTCAGAGAGAGGAAAGAGTGGTTGAACAAAAGGAAATTATCATCAGCGGAACAAGCACCAAGTATTCATACACTCCGAAGCTGTCCGGTGAGTATGAAATCAGAATTAAAAAAGCCGGAGTGAATACTTATGTTACTAAGCGATTTTATTCGTACGGCTATCGCGGAACGCAGAATAATTCTTTTGAAGTGGATCGCGAAGGCGAAATACAAATGAAGTTTGATAAAGAAGTTTATCATCCTGGCGACAAAGCGAAAATTTTATTGACTGCGCCCTTCGATGGAAAAATGTTGGTGACGATTGAACAGAATGAGGTGCTGAAAGATTTTTACATCAACACTTCGGATAAGGCTGCGGAAATAACGGTTGATGTTTTGGATGCTTATGTTCCGAACGTTTATATCGCAGCAACATTGATTCGTGCGCATGGCGAATCTGATATGCCGCTGACGGTTGCAAATGGTTTTTATCCGCTCAATGTCGAGAATGAGGACAATAAACTCGATGTAACAATTACCGCAACTGATAAATCACGGTCGAATAAAAAACAGGAAATCACAGTGACAACTTCACCAAACGCGTTTGTGACAATTGCCGTGGTTGACGAAGGAATTTTACAACTCACCAATTTTGAAACACCCGATCCTTACGGATTTTTCTATCAGAAAAAAGCACTGGAAGTTTCTTCGTTCAATGTATATCCTTATCTCTTTCCTGAAATCAGCAATGGTTCTTCAAGTTCTGGTGGTGATGATATGTACGATCTGGACAAGAGAACCAATCCGCTTACGAATAAGCGATTCAAATTAGTTTCTTTCTGGAGTGGAATTCAAAAAGCGAATAGTTCAGGTTCAGTAACATTCAATATTAATATTCCGCAATTCTCCGGTGATCTGCGCATTATGGCGGTTGCTTATAAAGGAAAACAATTCGGCAATGCAGAAGCACACATGAAAGTGGCTGATCCGATTGTGATCAGTCCGACCATTCCGCGATTTGTTGCACCGGGCGATACGATTGTCATGCCTGTGACCATGAGTAACACCACTGCAAAAGCATCTGATGTAAATGTCACGGTGAAAACAGAAGGACTTTTGAAAGTGGTGGGTTCCTCCACTCAGAAAACAAATATCAAAGCGAACAGTGAAGGGGTAGTGAATTTCGCGATGATCGCACAACAGGATATTGGCGATGCAAAAATTTCCATCACCGTAAATGCGATGAATGAAAATTTCCTGAACGAAACAGATATCACCGTTCGTCCTTCAAGTGGCTTGCAGAAAGTTTCAGGTTCAGGATCAATTGCAGGTGGTAAATCAACTTCCATCAACATGGATGTGTCGCGTTTCCTGCCGTCTTCAATGGATAATAAATTAATTGTCTCCACCAACCCGATGATCGAATGGACAAAGGATTTGGATTACTTGATTCAGTATCCTTACGGCTGTGCGGAGCAAACCATCTCCACGGCTTTTCCGCAGATTTATTATGACGATCTGGCGAAACTCGTTCTGGCTAATCGCGATGATAAGAATCCTAATCCGGCTTATCATGTTCAGGAAGCGATTCGAAAAATTCAATCGCAGCAGATTTACAACGGAGGAATTACTTACTGGCCTGATTACGGTGAAGTTAATTGGTGGATCACTGCTTTCGCAGGACATTTCTTGCTCGAAGCGAAGAAAGCAGGATTTGATGTGGACGATAAATTACTTTCCGGAATTTTTGATTATCTCGTCATGAGATTGAAAAACAAAGAACTGATTGATTACACGTATATCCGATTGGGAAATAAAAAATTAGCTCCTCGTGAAGTTGCTTATTCGTTGTACGTGTTAGCTGCTGCTGACAAAGCTCAAACCTCTTCGATGAATTATTACAAATCAAATCCTGATTTGCTCACTGAGGATGCGAAGTATTTATTGGCGGCTGCATTTTATCTTAGTGGAGATCGAACTAAGTACAAAGACATTTTGCCGAAACAATTTGTGGCGGATGAAATGAAACCTGCGTTTGGAGGAAGTTTCTATTCCTATATCCGTGATGAAGCGGTTGCGTTGAATGCGATGTTGGATATTGATCCGAACAATCAACAAGTGGGAATTATGGCGAAACATCTTTCGCAGAAATTGAAAGAATCCGCTTATCTCAATACACAGGAACGCGTGTTCACTTTCCTTGCACTTGGAAAAATTGCGAAGTTGAATAAAAACGCAACGGTGACTGCGACAGTTAAATCAGGTGGAAAAGCAGTCGCCACTTTCAAGAGCGAAACATTAACGCTCAACACAAAAGATTTGCAGGGAACAAATATTGAGATCACAACGACTGGTTCGGGCAATCTTTATTATTTCTGGGAAGCTGAAGGAATCAGTAAGGATGGTTCGTATGTGGAGGAAGATAATTACCTGAGGGTTCGCAAATATTTCTTTAACCGTTTCGGACAACCGGTGAATGGAAACACTTTCCATCAGAATGATTTGATTGTGGTTCGCATTGCCATCGAAGCAGCAGTGAATGAGTGGGTGGAAAATGTGGTGATCACAGATATTCTTCCTGCGGGATTTGAAATTGAAAATCCACGGTTGAGTAATATTCCCGGAACGGAGTGGGTGAAAGATGAATCATACGCGGACTATCAGGACATCCGCGATGACCGCATCAATTTATTTGTGAATGTTGGACAGTCAACTCGCTATTACTATTATGTTGTTCGCGCAGTTTCATTGGGAACTTATCAAATGGGACCCGTTGGTGCTGACGCGATGTACAATGGCGAGTATCATTCTTATTCAGGTGCTAAAAAAATCAGAGTGATCAAGTAGAAATTATTTTCCTGTTTCAGAAATCATTCCGGTAGATTGAAAAGTTTGCCGGAATTTTTTTTGTCAATAATTCAAACTGACCGATCGCGACATGAAAACATCAAGCCGTAAACTACCTTTGTCCAACCATGTCATTCATCACGAATTTATTCGGAAAGAAAACAGAACCGGTTCAGAAGTTGAATTTTTCAGCCGTAAAAACTGACATGCATTCTCATCTGATTCCGGGCATTGATGACGGTTCAAAATCGCCTGAGGAATCATTGTTGTTCATTCGCGGATTGATGGAACTCGGTTATTCGAAACTCATCACGACTCCGCATGTGATGGCGGAAGGTTATCAAAATTCTCCTGAAACTATTTTACCCGGATTGGCGAAACTCAAACAATATTTAGCTGATCAGAAAATAAATATTGATCTCGAAGCCGCTGCTGAATATTATCTCGATGAAAATTTTATCGCGCGATTAGGAAACGAACAAATGCTCACTTTCGGTGATAATTATTTATTGTTTGAAATCTCCCTCGTGTTTCGCCCGGGAAATATTCCCGAAGCCATTTTCGCCATTAATTCACATGGATTCAAACCTATTCTTGCGCATGTGGAGCGCTATCCTTATCTGCATTCGCGCGATCTGCGATGGATTCGTGAAGTAAAAGAGATGGGTACTTTTCTGCAGATGAATATCACTTCGCTCATAGGAGTTTACGGTGGTACCGCACGAAATATTGCGCAGCGGTTGGTGGACGAAGAGATGATTGAATTTATCGGAACAGATTTACATAACGAGGGACATCTTGCTCATCTGTCCAAAGCGCTCAGCGATCCTTACGTACAGAAAATTTTGAGCAGCGACAGGCTGATGAATTCAACATTATGAGCATTTCTGTTTTTTATTTTTTCCATTCCGATCATGATTTTTGTCAAACACCCAATCGAAATGCCATTTCATAACGCGTCCATTCCCGGATTAATTGTTTACGAACCCAAAGTCATTGCGGATGACAGGGGATATTTTTTTGAGAGCTATTCAAAAAAACTTTTTGAGGAGAATGGAATTAAAACTGAATTTCTGCAGGACAATGAATCCAAATCAGTTTACGGAGTTATTCGCGGATTGCATTATCAGGTGAATCCTGAAGCACAGGCAAAACTGGTGCGCGTTACTTTCGGTGAAGTGTATGATGTGGCAGTTGATCTCCGGAAAGACTCACCCACTTTCGGTCAATGGCATGGTGAAATTTTATCAGCAGAAAACAGAAAACAGTTTTTTATTCCCCGCGGTTTTGCGCATGGATTTTCGGTGCTGAGTCAGGATGCGGTCTTCGTTTACAAATGCGACAATTATTATTCGCGCGAAAACGAAGGTGGAATTATTTACAACGATCCGTCCTTAAACATTGATTGGAAATTGCCGGCTGATAAAATGATTGTGTCACCGAAAGATGTTCAGCTGCCAAGGATTGAAAACTGTTTGAACAATTTTATCTTCTGATGATTAAAGTTTTGGTAACCGGATCAAACGGACAACTCGGGCGCGAACTGCAATTGCTGGCACGCGTTCATCCTGAAATTCTTTTTTCCTTCCGTGATATTGATATGCTTAATCTGACTGATCCCGAAGCGGTGAAAGATTTTTTCAGTGGTAATGAATTTGATTTCTGTATCAACTGTGCGGCATATACTGCGGTGGACAAAGCTGAAACCGAAAAAGACAATGCATTTAAAGTAAATGCAGAAGCAGCGGGTTACCTTGCCGAAGCATGCCGCTCGAACAACACCATCCTCATTCATATTTCCACCGATTTTGTTTTTGACGGAAATTCTTCCAAGCCTTACCGTGAAGATGATCATGTCAATCCGTTGAGTGTTTATGGTGCGAGCAAATTGCTGGGCGAAAAAAATGTGCTGTCGAAATATTCTCATGTGGTATTGATCCGCACTTCGTGGTTGTATTCTTCTTTCGGAAATAATTTTCTGAAAACCATGATGCGGTTGGGAATAGAGCGCGATGAAATCGGAGTGGTGTATGATCAGACCGGCACACCGACCTATGCACATGATCTTGCTGAGGTGATCTTAAAAATCATGGCTGTCGACAAGAAAAATATTCCTTTCGGCATTTATCATTACAGCAATGAGGGAGTTTGCAGTTGGTTTGATTTTGCTACCGAGATTATGAAAACTGCAGGATTGGATTGCAAAGTAAAAGCCATCGAAACAAAAGATTATCCCACGCCCGCAAAGCGCCCCGCTTATTCCGTGTTGAACAAGCGAAAGATCAAAGAGACTTTTGCGTTGGAAATTCCGCATTGGAAGGAGAGTTTGAAGAAATGCGTTGAATTACTGCAGATATAAAGGCATCGAATTCGATGCCTTTAAAATGTTGGAATTCGAATTAAATAGCAACTGAAAAAATTGAAATAGCATTTCATGAAAGATATTTTACAGCAGATAAATATGGATGACATCCTCCGCATGGCACGCGAGGCAGGCGAAGCCGTGATGGAAATATATGCGCAGGATTTTGAAGTCATTCAAAAAGAAGATCAATCACCATTGACCGTGGCGGATAAAAAATCCAATGAAATTATTTTGGACGGTTTGAAAAAACTTTCTGTTCTACTGCCGGTGATTTCTGAAGAAACGAAACTTACGCCCTATGAAGAACGCAAAGCATGGGATTGGTTTTGGCTGGTTGATCCGCTTGACGGTACCAAAGAATTCATCAAAAAAAACGGAGAGTTCACCATCAATATTGCATTGATACATGATGGTGAACCGGTGCTTGGAGTGGTTTATGTTCCTGCGCAAAATGTGATGTATTACGGCTCGCAGGATAAAGGAAGTTTCAAAACAGATGCAAACGGAAATACCGTTTCAATAAAAAATGATCAGCATTATTCCGCAAAACAAAATGTGAAAGTGGTTGCCAGCCGCTCACACCTCACGGATGAAACGCTGCAATTTGTAGAGGATTTAAAACAGCAAGGAAAACAAGTTGATTTTGTTTCTTCCGGCAGTTCGCTCAAGTTTTGTTTGGTGGCTGAAGGCGCTGCCGATGTTTACCCCCGCTTTGGACCAACTATGGAATGGGATACTGCCGCTGCACATGCAGTAGTTAAATATGCGGGCAAAGAGGTTTTTGTTGCTCAGACAAAAACCCCGCTCACTTACAACAAAGAGAATCTGCTGAACCCGAGGTTTGTGGTGGAGTGAGAATTCCTGTTTTACGCGTCAAAATATTTTTTTATTCTCATCAGGGTGTTTGTGCTTCCACACAAAATTGTCGAGCTTTTCATCCATACCCATCAGTTCGCGCTGGAACAAATGTGTGAATTCTTTAGCGGCTTCCTCACCCCAATCCAGAATCTCGGGATAAATACGCAACGCAATTTCATGCGCTGCTTTATCAACTGATTCAATAAACTCGTATTTGTTTTTGGGACCATCCATCTTAGCCTGTTCCGCAAGCTTCTCTATTTTTTCAACAAATTGCACTGCCTGTTTGTGGTCTTCTTTCGGCATACTGCGCAACTTTTTCCATCGCTCCATTTCTGATTCAAACCATCCTTTGCGCTCAAACAGATCGTAAACGAGTTTTTCAAAATCAATTTCATCGCCCAATAATTCATTCAACACCAGACTTTCCTTCGGACCCCAACCGATGATATTGCTACGCACTTTGGCGATGTACTCTACCAGTTCAGGATTTGTTTCATTTAAAAACTGACGCAGCGTACTGAATTGTATGAAGCCGGGAAATTCATACGGCATTTCTTCATCGGTTTTTACATCAAAATCAAAAACTACTGCGTCATCACCAAAAGGGTCTGACTTGCTCCACCGGAAATTTTCTATTGTGAATTTCATATCGGGTATGTTTTATCAAGACGAATGTACGAATGAGAAAAATCAAAACAAAAAAAATCCCTCCCCGACAAAATATTTTCCTGCCTGTTGCGTTTTGTATTCATTGTTTGATTGCGCATACTGTATATGCATCTATAAAGGCGCTCTAAACGAGACTATATTTTTTAACAGCAAAATCTGATTGTATGAATTTATCAGTTGGAAACGTGTTCACCGATCCTCAAATGTTGGGGATGGGTACCGGTATTGACACCGTCAATACCAATTTTCCGTTTGCGCAAAATCTGGATGCCGGAGACAAAATAACGTTTCCTACCACCGATGAAGAACGCAAACCGTACGTGGCAAAAGCCATCGTCAATCTTGCACCTATTTACACAGGAATTGTTGTGCCCGGTATGCCATTGGCTACCGCCACCAATGAATGGAAGGTGTACAACCAGTTTGAGGTGATTATTCCACGGGTGGAGCTTTTACTTTCTGCGATGAAGGATACCCAACATCGCGCAGGTAATTACTCCTTCACATTCATGCGCCAGCTTTATGAACTTGCCAAAGTTGCCGAACAGAATAATGTTCCGGGAGCGGATGTAATTGTCAATGAGCTAAAGGGCGCGTTCGAGGGGATGGGTAATTCCGGTGGAGCCACCGGACCTACTCCTCCGTAATTTTTTTTCTGAAAACCTGCTCACTATTGTGCCGTGAGCCAACACCGCTTCTGAAACATGGAGCGGTGTTTTTTTTGCCCGTACCAACCCCTCATTCAATGCTGATTGATTGACGAATATCAGTCTATCATGAACATATTTCAGTCAATCATCAACGTAAATCAATCATTCACCGATGATTGAACTCCTACCTTCAACTTTTTTCGGTCTATCATCCATCTTAAATGGTCTATCATCAACTCAAACTGAACATCTATGGATGATAACTTAACTACCATGGATGAATTTCAGACTACCACCGATGGATTGTAATGATGCTGTTGCAGGAAACAGGGTTTATGCACCGTTCGATGCACATTCATTGACCGGTTCATGCACGGTTCATGTACAATAAAATGATGGTGGGGAGCGTTAATACCTCATCCCCTAACCCATTCTCCTTAAGTAGAAGGGGAAGGGAAAAAAACATTTTAACAATGGAAAAAATAAATCAGGAACAGTTTAACACGATGCCGTTGGCGGGCAAGCGCTCCGCCACAGGATGGTTTGCCACATTGATGACCTTGAGGGTAGGAGAAGGTTTCGTACTTCACCGCGATGAATGGAAAAAGAAACAATCGCCTCTGCGCACCCTCCGGCATATTGAAAAAAAATACGGATGGAAATTTAAAGACGGCAAACTCGCAGACGGAACGGGATGGGCGGTGATGAGGGTGGGGTGAATGGTTTGATTAAATTCTTTGAATCAAATTCTGTTTGCTCATTTTTGATTTCAATAAATGGCAGACGTACACACGAAAGAACAGCGCAGCTACAACATGAGCAGGATTAAAGGCAAGAACACGAAGCCTGAAATTCTGGTGAGAAAATTTTTACATGCTCATGGTTTTCGTTTTAAGCTGCATGATAAAATGCTACCCGGAAAACCTGATATTGTTTTACCGAAATACAAAACAGCGATTTTTGTTCATGGATGTTTCTGGCATGGACATAAGAACTGCAAGGAGTTCGTAGTACCCAAATCAAATACGAAGAAGTGGGTTGACAAAATCAATGGCAATATCTCCAACGACATAAAACACAGCCGTGCAGTCCGCAAATTACATTGGAGAATACTCACCGTCTGGGGATGTCAACTGAAGCCCCGAAAGGCACAATACACCTTAAACAGGCTTATACACAAGCTATCGTAAAACAATAGGACAACTGCAAAACGTGACTCATACACAAATGTAATATGAGTCACGTGCTTCTACCTTTCGCCTCATGGAAATCAAGAGGCAAATTGCTGTGCGTATAAAGACTTTGCGCGAAGCAAAAAAACTAACTCAGGAAAAATTAGCGTGGAATTCGGATGTTGACAGAACATTCATGAACCACGTTGAGAATGCGAAAAGAAATATTTCGATAGGCAGTCTTGAGAAAATTCTCAACGGTCTTGAAATCTCTTTCAAAGATTTTTTCTCTGATGACTCATTTGGTCCACCCAAAAAGAAACGCAAATGAATTTCATAGACCTCTTTGCCGGGGCTGGTGGGCTTTCGGAAGGTTTCATTCGTGAGAGGTTCCATCCTGTTGCACATGTTGAAATGAGCAAGGATGCATGTGATACTTTGAAGACCCGCTTAGCCTTTCATCATCTCAGTCAAAGCAAGAATCTCAAATCGTATTTCGGGTATCTGAAACAAGATATTTCAAGAAATGATCTCTGGAAAATTATTCCGGCTGAAATTATTGATTCCGTTATCAATGATGAAATTTCAGGCAAGACACTTGAAAATATTTTCACTCAGATTGATGCGAAACTTGATTCAAAAAAGGTTGACGTAATAATTGGCGGACCACCTTGCCAAGCGTATTCGCTTGTAGGCAGGAGCCGTGACCCCAAGGGGATGCAAGGCGATAAACGAAATTTCTTGTTTCGCTACTATGCTCAATTTCTCATTCGCTACAAGCCAAAATATTTTGTGTTTGAAAATGTGCTGGGGTTACTCACGGCCGGGAACAAAAAATATCTGAACGAGATGATTCAACTTTTTGAATCAATCGGTTACTCGGCTGCTTTCCAGGTTTTGAACGCAGAAGAATACGGTGTGCTACAACGGAGAAGAAGAGTGATCATTATCGGACAAAGAGGGAAAAAGAAATTTCATTTTCCAAAACTTGAAACAATAGAGAACAACTGGCAGACAAAAAGAGATTTATTCTTTGACTTGCCTAAGCTGAAACCCGGAGAAGAATTGCCAGTTACAAAATACACAAAGCCAATTAACGACTATCTGAAACAAACTGAAACAAGAAACGGTGTTGACTTTGTAACGCAACACATCACGCGGCAACACAATGAAAGAGATTTGGAAATTTATTCCATTGCCATTGATAATTGGCTGCATGGAAAGAAGCGTTTGAAATATGATGAACTTCCGAAACGCTTGCAGACTCACAAGAACACAATTGCATTCCTTGACCGTTACAAAGTAGTTGACCCAACCGGACATTCACACACAGTTGTTGCACACATAAGCAAAGACGGACACTATTACATTTATCCAGACCCGAAACAAGTTCGTTCAATTTCAGTTCGTGAAGCTGCAAGAATCCAATCATTCCCTGATGATTATTTTTTTGAAGGTGGAAGAACAGCAGCGTTCAAACAAATTGGAAACGCAGTTCCACCTTTGATGGCGGAAAAAATTGCTACATCAATAAAGCAACTTTTACTGAATGGATAAACCCACTTTTGAAGTGAACACAAATGAACAGAGATTTAATTCAGAAACTGCAATACACTCAAGCAGGGCAGGAAGAAGCCCATTCACTTCCTTTGCCTCTGATAGAATCACTTCAACTAATCTCTGATTTCTTTTCCAACAATTCCAATCACAAACTTTGTTTGGTTTTTCCAACAAAGGAATTTGCAGCACAGTGGCTTTCTATTCCAACAGTTTTATTTCTGATTGAATCTGACTTTGCTCAATTCAAAAACGAAATAGTTGAGTCATTAGAAAAGTATCAAAAAGGTGATTGGATTATTCTTAACAATGAAGCAGTAGTTGAATGGCACGGAAGAAGTCCAAGCGGATTTACTTTTAAGCACAAAGAATATAATGGAGTTGATAAAATCACAATCAGCATAAAGAAAATTTCAAAGATTCAACCTGCACCATCAAGCCGTAAAGCACTATCAGGACTTAATAGAGTTATGCAAGCAATTGCAAGAACCAATGTAAATCCAACTGATGTAATTCTTGGAATACAAACGGAGGGAAATAAACTCTATCAGAAAAATTCTATTTGCTTAATCAGCAAACACATTTCGTTTGAGAATTCAATTTCAGAAATCTCAATAAATAATTTTCTGGTTGACGAGTATTTCAAGCAAGGAAAAATTGATGATACCGGAGAAGCGGACATGAAAAGTCCGCTTTTGATTTCTAACAACCTTACCAATCTTGCTTTGTATGTAACGCTATCGGACACCGTTTCAAAGATTATCATTGACGGCTATTCTGCAATTCAGGAAAGAGGCGTTGACTTCAATGACATTGATGTAAAGAAAATTCCAACGATTCTGATTACAGACCTTACGGAGATTGAGAATTTTGAGAACATTGGTGAATATGGTTTTGATTTTTACAATTTCACAAAAGAGAATTTACAACTTGACGCGATAAAAAAATTATCTCCATTCAGTTCCTTTGACAAGAAACTTCACAAGTATGTTTCGTTCAATCTTCAAAAGGAAATATGCGAAAACGCAGACCTTGAAAGCATAACGAAACTGATTCACTCAATTGACAAAGATGAATCGGTTAAGGAGTTGATGAATCTGAAAATTTTATTGATTCAACTCTTAAATCTTGTTTCAAGAATTGCACATCCACTTAACCAAAATGAAGTTGCCGTTTACAAAGGAATGTTGAGCAAGGTTGAAACACTTTTCTTTGAAAACAGATTTTACTTAGGCGGTTCACTCCAAGCGATTGAAGATTCTATTTCTCTTTTGAAATCGGTAGTTGAAAAGTTTGCAAACGCACCTTCTGAAAAATGTGCAAGGTTGGGTGAACTGATGAAAGCAAATAATTATGACTACATCATTTGCACAACCGAAGATGAAGCATTGTCATTGTCATTGCATTTGAACTCCCTTCGTCTTGCACACAAACCAAATGTTATTTCAGTTGCTGATGTAAACAACAGTTTGCTTGACAACGAACCAGTGAAAGCAATTCTCACAGGTTGGGCAAAGACAAATAATGTGAACCGCCTCTTATCAAGTTTCTTGTTTTCGGATTTGACAGTTTTGTTTTATCAGTTTGAAAGCAAGTATTTCAATTCACTTCAAAACAGGAACAAGAAATTTAGCGGTAATGTAAAATCCACCATCAACAAAAAAGGAATCCGTTCAGAAAAAGAAACGGAAACCGAAAACGGTTTTGCTGACTTATACAAAAGCGAATCAACAACAGACACCGATTCAAATTTTGACATAGCAGAATTTGAATTGAAACTTGACAACGCACAATTTTCAAAATACATAGTGAGAGGAAATTTAGCGGACAGTGTAAAAGCAAAGCGAGTTGAATTCAAGAATGACAAGTTTATTTATCTAACAGACACACACGGCTTGCTTGTGTTGGAGAATTTTCATGAATCATCAAGCAAGTCCTTATACATACACAAGAGCCGGATTGAGAATTTGCATCACGGTGATGTAATCGCATTTCTGAAAACAGAAAGAGAGTTGCTTAATAAGATTGTTGGAAAGCAAACTACTCCGACAGCATTAACAGAAACAAACAAGTGGATTGAACTTTGGAAACACTTGCTTCGGAATCATTACAAGTTACTGAATAATGATTTCAATAAATTGGTGAGTCAGTTAAAAGAAAGAGGTTGCAACCGTGACCCTGTTACAATTCGTTCCTGGTTGTTTGATGATTTGAGAATAGGTCCGAGGAAGGATGAAGATTTGCTTGCTATTGCAATCATGACAAACGGCACAGAACTTTATGACGACATCAAGACCGTAAGAAATGCAATCAAGCAAATGACAAGTTGGAGAATGAAAGCATCTGACTTTTTGATTGAACAATTGAAAGCAAAAATCAAAAGCACACACTCAACAATTCAAGTGAACAGTGTTATTGACTTTGAAGATTTAGGTGAGGTAGAAATTTTGGAGATAACAGAAATAAATAATTCACACGACAACATTGATATTAGAAATGTAAACCGGCTTTTGGAAAAAGCAAAACTGTAATGGCAAAACTATCTCCACCATATATTGACAAGGATTGCAAAAGCACCGGAGAGAGGATGATTTTTGACATGCTCAAAAAAGATTCTTTCACCGAAGATTGGATTGTGCTGCACTCTCTCAATCTTTCGCAACACACCAAACGGCTTTATGGTGAAATAGATTTTTTGCTTCTCATACCAAACGCAGGTGTGTTTGTGATGGAAGTGAAAGGCGGTGATGTGCGATGCAAAAACGGAGAGTGGGAATTTATTGACAGGCATGGAAATGTAAACAGAAACAAAAGTCCATTCAGTCAGGCACGAGATGCAATGTTTTCATTGCAAGCGGAAATCAAAAAAGAATTTGGAGCAAAGCACAGGTTCAACAAAATCCAGTTTGGTTTCTTCGTTGCATTTCCACAAGTAAACTTTGATAAACACAGTGTAGAATATCAGCAGTGGCAAATTTTTGACAAGACGAATTACAATTCAAATCACGAAACATTTTTCAAAAACTTAGTTCAGCAGTTTACAGAGAAACATAAAACACAGTTTTGGTTTTCTCCAACTGAATCGTTGCCAAGCCGACAAGACCTTGAAGAACTTTGTCATTTTTTAAGAGGAGATTTTATGAGAGTGCGTTCAGCGAAAGAACGCTTAACAGAATTTGATTCACAGGTAAAAACATACACCGAAGAACAGTTCGGAGTTCTTGAATCAATTCAACTCAACGAAAGAAGTGTGATTCAGGGAAGTGCCGGAACAGGCAAGACAATGATTGCAATTGAATCAGCAATAAGAGCAGCAGAGGAAGGCAAAAATGTTTTTCTCACTTGCTTCAATAGAATTATCGGTGAGTGGATGCAAAAGCAATTGGAAGGTTGGAACAACATCACAGTTTCAAGTTTGCACAGCTACCTATTTGAATTATCAAAAGGTTTTGACTACGACAAAACACAGGAGAGCAAACAAGATTTCTATTCAAAATATTTACCCAATCTGATGAAAGAGTTTTTCAAGATTGGTGTTCAGGGAAAGTTTGACAAACTAATTATTGATGAAGGTCAGGACTTAATCAGAGAAGAATATTTGGGATTGTTTGATTCAATGCTGACAGGTGGTTTAGCAAATGGCAATTGGGAAATTTATGGTGACTTTGAAAGGCAAGCGATTTATGCACAGCTTTCAAAATCTGAAATGCTTGACTTGCTTAAAACTTTCGGACATCATTCAAAACATTTGTTGCGGATAAATTGCCGGAACACAAAAGAGATTGGAGAAGAAACTTCTTTGATTTCAGGATTTGAAAAGCCACCATTCCTTTTGGAATATCTTGAAGGACTTCCGGTAGCTTATCATTTTTACAGAGACGAAGCACACCAAAAACAAATTCTTAGTGAGCAATTGAAAAAAGTTTCTTCTGAAAGTTTGCCGTTTAACGAAATGGCAATTCTATCTCCCAAGAAATTTGAAAACTCTTAAATGAAATCTTTTGCTGACTATTCAATTAAAGAAATCAAAACAGCAAACGAAGTTTCAGCAACTCAAAAGTATTTTGGCTTTGCAACAGTGCAGTCATACAAGGGAATGGAAAGCAATTATGTTTTGATTACTGACATTGAAGATTTATCAAGTGAGGTTGCAAAATCTCTCATGTATGTAGGGATGAGCAGAGCACGATATGGATTGATACTTTTGATTTCAGAAACAATGCACAATCAGTATTACGATATTCTAAAAAATAAACTCACCTAAAATGAGAGACGAGATTTTAAAATTTATCAGAAGGGAATTAATTGGTCCTGACCCCGTGAAGCCGCACATGCAGGAGAACGGAGAAGAAATTTTATTGAACGAACCACCAAGGTTAAGATATGGTGCAGGAATTTTATTTCCATCTCCGAACAAAGATGGAGAAGGGGCAACTTATTCAACAGCCGATTCAACAACCGCAACAGAAGATGAAGTAATAACAAACACTGATGAAATCAGTGCAGAGAGTTCAGAAACGATTGAGGACAACAACACATCATCAAATGTTGGTGATGACTTTGAAGAAGAAATTGGATTAGCAAATAATTTTCTTCCTTCTGCAATGGGATTCAGTTGCTTTTCAAAAATTCCGAAAGACGGATTCAAAGTGCAAGTGAATGTTGGCATTTATGAAATCAATGATTACAGTTACAAAAAGGATGATGGAACAGAAGTTCATCGTAAAGCATATTACAGAAGCTCATTAGACCAACCACTATTAATTCCGGCAACTGACATTCCACTCACTTCAGGAACATCAAAAGAATTTTCTTTAGTTGGCAAAGACGGAAAGAAAATTGAATTGGTTTTGAATATCAGAAACCGAACTCACGGAAATGATTCTGACAAGAGCATTCATCTTTTGACTTTCACTTTGATAAACAAGAACAAAGGAGCAAGAGAAAATATCAGAAATGAAGATTGCTTTTTTCAAGTTTCGTTTTCAGTAAGTGCAAGTGAAGAATGTTTTTGTCCTTACAAATTAGCAGCGTCAAAGACAGACCAAGACGATGAGAAATCAAACCAACTTCTTTTCAGAAAGAAAAAAACTTTTGCAGTTGGACATGGTTGTTCCCCTGCATGGGTAGATGATGATTCGCAAACAGTAAATACAATTACAACAGAAGCAATTCCTTCCTATGAAATAAAACCAACCGTTCCGAATGAATTGGAAAGTGTTGCACTGAAAATGTATGACATGAGTGATTTGGCCAAAGGTGATATTACTTCAAACCTTGTTCAGCTAAATTCAGAATATGAGAAATGGATTAACGGACAGGAAGCAATTGCAAAGAAGGAATTGAAAGGCGAATTTCTTAAAACTGCAATGAGGCACATTGAAAGTTGCAGAGCTTGCTTGAAGCGAATGAAAGAAGGTGTTGAACTTTTGAAAAGCAATCCAAAAGTTAATCGTGCATTCAAGTTGATGAACAGAGCAATGTTATTGCAACAACTTCATTACGGAATTGAAATCAGAAATTGGATTGTAGAAAAAGGAAACATCACAGGTTTGGAGAAAGCAATAATTCCAGACATCAACGACCAATCAACATGGCTAAGAAATTCTGATGGAAGTTTGAAGGTTGGTTCATGGAGACCTTTTCAAATTGCGTTCATACTGATAAACCTTCATTCAATGTTGGATGCAAAACACCCCGACAGACAAATGGTGGATTTGATTTGGTTTCCAACTGGTGGAGGTAAGACAGAAGCATATTTGGGTTTATCTGCTTTCGCAATCTTTTTAAGAAAACTAAAAGACAAAACAGATTCAGGAACTTCCGTTCTGATGCGATACACTTTGCGTTTGCTTACAGCACAACAGTTTCAAAGGGCAGCAGCATTGATTTGTGCATGTGAAAAAATCAGAGATGAAAACAAAAATGAATTAGGAGAAGACAGAATTACAATTGGACTTTGGGTTGGTGAGTTGACACCAAACAAAAGAGCAGATGCGACAAAAACTTTAAAGAAAATGTCGCAGGGAAAAGAAGATGAAAGTCCGTTTGTTGTTTTAAAATGTCCTTGGTGTGGCAGTCAGATGGGTTTGATTAAGGGAACGAGGAAGGATGAAGTTAAAGGATATAAACCACGAAAAGTAAACAACCATGATTCAGTTGTTTTCAAGTGCGATAATGAAAGCGAATGTGATTTTTCAAAAGAAGATTTTCGTTTGCCTTTGATAGTGATTGATGAAGATATTTATGATTGTCCCCCCACTCTCTTAATTGGAACAGTTGATAAATTTGCAATGCTCACATGGAGGCCAGAAGCAAGAACTCTTTTTGGTTTTATTGGAAATGAAAGAAAGACACCACCGGAACTAATTATTCAGGACGAGTTGCATTTAATTTCAGGTCCGTTGGGTTCAATGGTTGGTTTGTATGAAACAATGATTGAAGAACTTTGCACAGCAAATAATATCAAACCAAAAATCATTGCATCGTCAGCAACAATCAGCAGAGCAAAAGAACAAATCAATTCTCTTTACGGCAGAGGTGTAGAAAATGTAAATATTTTTCCTGCACAATGTTTAAGTGCAGGTGATTCTTTTTTCGCTTATGAAGAAAAAAACTCTGACAACCCACCTGGACGATTGTATGTAGGTGTGTTTGCATCTGCATTGCCTTCACATGCGACAGCACAAGTAAGAGTTGTTTCAGCTTTGCTTCAATCTGTAAAATCAATTCCGGTTGCAGATGAAAAACAGCGAGACCCCTACTGGACTGCAATGACATACTTCAATAGTATTCGTGAGTTAGGACATGCAGCAACTTTAATTCGTGCCGACATTTCAGAATACTTGAACTCAATTTATATCCGTAAAAAAATTACCGGAACAGAAAGAAGATTTATCAATGTAGATAGAGAATTGACAAGTCGGATAAACAGCAGTCAAATCACAGACATACTTGAAGAATTGCAGAAAGAATATCCGAAAGAAAAATATCCGATTGATGTTTGTCTTGCAACGAATATGATTTCAGTTGGCGTTGATATTCCACGATTAGGTTTAATGACCGTTATCGGACAACCGAAAACAACTTCTGAATACATACAGGCAACAAGTCGTGTCGGTCGTTCAAAGAAAGGTCCAGGACTTGTATTCACAATTTACAATTGTTCAAAGCCAAGAGACCGTTCGCACTTTGAACACTTTCAGGAATATCATTCAAAAATTTACAGCAAAGTTGAACCGACAAGCGTTACCCCTTTTTCACCACCTGCAAGAGAACGAGCATTACATGCAATCTTAGTAGGACTGATTAGATTTTATTCTGAACAGAACAGAGAACTTCCAAATCCATTTCCAACGAAAGAAATTATTCAGAAAGTAAAAGACATCATTCTTCGGAGAGTATCAGAAATTGATAAAGATGAAATGCAAAAAACAATGGAGATGGTTGAAAGAAGGTTGGAACAATGGCGACATAATCTTCCCATCATTTATGGTTCGTTTGCACAGACAGATAATTTACCGTTGATGTATCCGGCAGGAACAAATCCATCGGAACAAACAAAATTCAGGGCGTGGTCAACACCAACTTCAATGAGAAATGTTGATTCAACTTGTGATGCAATCGTAATCAACGAATACATAAACATTGACAATTAAGAAATCAAAGTATGCCAGCTAATAAACCAATCAGAAGGTCGCAACTCATTTCTCCCTGGGGAGTTGGGCAAATGATAAACTTTCCAAAGGATGAATCCTTAATGGTTGCAGGACTTGATTTGTGGGAATTGAAATTCAGAGAACTTGACAGGTCAAAAACTTTGGATGAATTCATTGTAGAAGAAGAACGGCTTGCAAAACGACTTCGTGTAAAAAATTTCAGATTGCCGCCTGACTTTCGTGACAACATTTTAGAAAAGACAAATCAGTTTTTAAAAATTCCTTTTGTTCGTTTTCCGAGATGGCACTATTGCACTAATTGCGGTTACATGCACAAAGTCCCAATCTTTCATCATGAGAAACCCAGATGTTTAGGTTTACCGTTTCCAGGAAAAACTTGTTCAACTATTCCTGAAAAGAGAAGAAGAAAATTAATTCCAGTTAGGTTCATTGCCATTTGTCCGCAAGGACACATTGAAGATTTTCCTTTTGAAGAATGGGTTCATAGTGGAAATAAATGTGCGGACACAAATCCGATAATGCGATTGCGAGCAGGAAGAAGTTCAGGTGCCTTGTCAGGTATTGATATTACTTGCAGTTGTGGAGAAAAGAAATCAATGGCAGGAGCCTTCAATGAAAACTCATTGCAGAGAATTGGATTTAGTTGCCATGCTGAAAGACCTTGGTTAGGAGAAGAACTTGAAAGACAAAATACACAACATTGCAGTCAGCAATTAAGAGTTGTTCAGAAAGGTGCTTCAAATGTTTACTTCTCAAATGTTAGAAGTTCAATTTATCTTCCTCAATGGCAACCGTCAGTTGATTCGGAATTAATAGACATTCTTGAAAAGAATTGGAGCTTTCTAAACAGTGGCAGAGTGAATAATGATTTTGACAGAAACAGATTCATGTTTGTGGTAACGCAAAAATTGAAAGTTGAGTTTGAGCAAACTGATTTTTGGATTGACAAATTAATTGATGCAGCTAAAAAGAAAATTACCGGATATGATTCAATGCCTGCAACAGATTCGGAAGAATTTTATCGCAAGATGGAATACGATGCAATTCTGAAAGAGCCAGGTTCAGAGAAGCAAGATTTTTATGTTTCTAAAGTAAAGGTTGACGAATACACAGAAAACAAAATCATTTCAAAAAGTTTTGACAGCATTTGCTTATTACACAAACTAAGAGAGACAAGAGCATTTGTAGGTTTTTCAAGATGGCTACCGGAAGATGGGAAAACTCCAGAGGCGAAAAAAGATTTCATAAAACTTGGAGCGGGCATCAACTGGTTACCGGCAATTGTTGTAAGAGGTGAAGGAGTATTTTTTAAGTTCAATGAAAAATCTTTGAAAGAGTGGGCTGCAAAAAAAGAAGTGATTGAAAGAGTGAAATCACTTGCGAAGAATTACAACAAGACAAAACTTGACAAAGGACAGGAAGCAAGAAACTTAACGCCCGAATTTATTTTGATTCACACCTTTGCTCATTTAGTGATAAACCAATTCAGCTATGAATGTGGTTACGGAAGTTCTGCATTGCGTGAAAGGATTTATTGCAATCTTGAATTTCCAAACGAAGTGATGAACGGAGTTTTGATTTACACAGCATCAGGAGATTCAGAAGGTTCTTTAGGCGGACTGGTAAGACAAGGCAAACCAGGAAATCTTGAAACGATAGTTTACAATGCCATTGAAAATGCAAGGTGGTGTTCAAGCGATCCTATCTGCATTGATAGTCACGGACAGGGTCCGAACTCTTGTAACCTTGCAGCATGTCACAATTGTGCATTGTTACCTGAAACTTGTTGCGAAGAATCAAACATGCTGCTTGACAGAGCAATGTTGATAGGAGAATTAGACAACCCTTCAATTGGATATTTTAATTTATAGACTTCAGGAATGATGGAACATCGTCCTAACACTGTTCTCGTTGTTCTAATAAACTCTAAAACAGATTTCGAAATTGTAAAATTTCAAAACTGGTATCGCATTCCTGTACGCAACGCACCACCAATTGTCAGAAATGGCACAGTCCAAATCATTGCATTTTATCACACCAAAATATTTGAGTTCGAAAAGTATTCAATCAAGTGGTATGGGAATGTTAAAAGGATTTCTGTTGTAAAGCGCAAAGAATTATTTCCTGAGCATGAACAATTTGATCCGAAATCAGAAAACGAATATTACAAGATTGAATTTGCTCCGCTCATTGAATTGCCTGCACCGATCATTAGTATGCGCCAAAGAAGATTGCTTTTCATTCCAACAACGGAACAAAAGTTTTTCAACGCAACAGAAATCAATCACCTTTTTAACGATAGTCCACTAGAGGATTTACTTTGGAAATATTTCGAGGAGAAGAAAATTCCTACAGAAAGACAATTCTATATTTCAGTTGGCAGCAAAAATTATTTTCTTGATTTTGCAATTTTCTGTAAAGCCAAAAACATCAATGTAGAATGTGATGGAGATACTCATCACACAAATAAAGAGAACGTGCAATCGGATAAATGGAGAAGCAACGATCTCACGAAAGCAGGCTGGTCGGTACTTCGTTTTACAACAGATGATTTGAATTACAGGATGAATGATACAATTAGTGTAGTTAACGACACGATCAATAAATATGGTGGAGTTCAAGATGTAAATGATCTTGATAATTATAAATACATTCAGGGAGATGATGATCCTCAGTTGACATTATTTGATTGAATCTATTTTCAGTTATCGCTCTCTGTATTGAATTTTCCGAAAAGTATCCCCTTGCAGAGGAAAATGAAAATCCTTCCTGTTTTATTCTTCCTCATTATTTTGTTTGGCTGTAAGAGTAAGCCGGCAAAAAGCCTTTCAGCATTTCAAATGCCGGTGGTAGAAAAAATCAATCCGCTGAATAATCTGACTTCAGACAGCGCGATGATTTATGCCATTGACAGTATAACATGGGCAATAGCATGGGATACTACGCTGCAAAAAACAGTGATCAGTGATTTCGATGATGCGGAAAGCAGGGATCAGTTACAGGCTTTCTATAAAGGCGATGAATTGGTTCGCTTAACCTATGCCACCAACATTTTTGATTTTACGGACTATTTTTTTGTAAGCGGAGAATTGGTTTGTGTGAAGGAAGGATGTCAGCATAAGGCGATAGGCAGTTGCGGCACGTATTCAGATAGGATACAATATTTCAATGATGGTGCGCGGTTCGCAAAATTTAACGGTAAGAAATATGGTCAAACGATTGATGAAACGCCAGGGTGGTCAAATGATGAAACTGACCGTTGCTGGTGTTTAAGCAGAAGCGATGAAGAGAAACTTGTTCTTGATCTTTTAGCGGAGTGTATGGAGAGAATAGATTGATGCTTCGCTGTGCCTTCGTTGGTGTTGCGAGGCTGACCGAGAACTATTTTTTCATACCAAGCGAAATAAGCATTTCATTTTTCGATCCTCAGTTTTTTTCAAAGCAATTTATGTTGCCTTGATTTGATACATCTTTTTGATGTTATG
>Ga0247727_10001566_pt1 | contig 53918 bp, 64 predicted proteins | sample WisWelCaveWW1625_FD_202498 | JGI IMG/M metagenome (GOLD analysis project Ga0247727, IMG submission 202498) | Biofilm microbial communities from Wishing Well Cave, Virginia, United States - WW16-25 | ecosystem: Environmental > Aquatic > Deep subsurface > Groundwater > Cave microbial mat | place... | reverse complement strand
ACCCTTCGCTAGCGTTTCATCTTTCTTCCCCACCTCTTTTGCTGTGTACGTGCTCCTTTCAGGTCAAAAAACCCCAGCCACAGCATCTTTGCGCGTTCGAAGTGCCTTATCCGTTAATTTGGGTTTACGCAAACCAAGTAGAAATTCTGCCCAATCACTTTCTTTTGTATTTAATTGTGAAGGGGCGAAAAAATCTAAAATTACTTCCTGCCTCGGATGATCGACCTTGCGAAAGACAATAAGATCCCCTAAACGCCAGTTGTTACCAATTTCAATGCTACTAGAATGTAGAGATGCTAATTCGAAAGAAGGAGTTTTATATCGAAGTTTGCCTGCTTGAATACTCTGGAAGTGCAATCCCAATTTACGGGCGATTTCTAAAATTTCCCATCTTTCGGTTACAGCGTTGGGTCGAGTATTCATCGGAAACAAACTAACTGCGATTATAGCACCTGGATTTGCAACATAGGCGGCTTGCAGAAGGAAAGCAGCGTAGTATTCAAGATACCAAGGGGGGTCACACAAAATCACGCCTATTGGTTTATTCGATTGCCACAATATACTGGGAGATAAGTTGTGATTTACTGCAACAAACGAGTGAGACAAGGGTTGTTGATTCAGATAATTAATTAACTCAGCACTTTTGTCTATTAGTATCGTGTGAGGAGCATTTTGAAATTTGGTCAATTCTACAAATACCGAGGGCGCTCCAAGCAAAAGGGCGCTATCTTGCCGAGAAACTTCTGCAACCAACATTTTGGCCAATAAACTGGCAGTTTGATTGTCAAAACGCCAGTCATAATCATGGGGATGTGGTTCGGGCAACTCAATCGAAAAATTGAGATCTTGCTGTGAATTAGATTTTATCGAATTGGTATTCGTAGTTGTAGATAGAGCAAGATTGTAACCTTCCGTTGAGCAAGTAATTTTCCCTTCTTTGACAAGTTCATCAAGTAATGTGCGAAGCTCGAGGGGGTAGAATCCACCACCTTCGTGTGCGATCTCTCCAATACTGCGATAACCGCGCGCGATTGCGGACAAAACAAGCTGCACCTGAAAGCTTTGTTCAGCCGTTGTGTTTTGTTTTAATTGGAAATCGTTTTTCATTTTTTTGAAGTTTAGCCAATACCGCAGCCTCGGGATCAATGTCAAGCTCAACGCACAGTGCAAACATAAAAATAAACACATCGGCAACTTCGTTTTCGACCTCTGCACGTTTGGAAACAGATAATTTTCTTCCGGAGCGAGTACGCCAACGGAAATGGTGAGCAAGCTCCCCAAGCTCGCCACATAAGGCAAGAATGATTGAACGGGGATCAAGGAATTTATTCCAAGATCGTGCTGCATTAAATTCGCGCACAAGATTCATGAGATCATTCATAAGCTCATCAAAATTTCACAAATTGGAAGGTTTCGTTCGGCTTTGGAAAACCGTCTGTTTAACTGTTCAACCCAGGCATGATGAACCTCATATTGAAATGCCAAAGCCATTTCATGGCATCGCTTGATGCGACCTTGCGTGCGAGTGAAGACTTCTATTTCCAGAGGCACAGTTCTCAAAGGTAAGTTTGGATGGATCGTTTGAAGCTTATCTACAAATCGCTCCATTTTATTTTCTAAGCCCTTTTGCGGTTCGGCAGTGAAAGTTACATAAGCATACATGTCCAAACCTTCTTTTAATAAATCTCGATAAATTTCAAATTGCTGATGAAAAAGCTCTGGGACAGCTAATGTATTGAACGAGAAAGAAGCCTCGTCAAATCCTTTAAAGCAAGCCACGCGAGAGTATTTGGGAAATCTTGCGATTTTTTCTCTTTGAGCGTTGGTGAGAAATTTCCAAAAATATCTATTGCTTAAATTATCATCTGACCAAAGGAAAACCCTTCCCTCCAAGTTGTTATCTTTGAGAGATTCCATCGTCCATAATAGCCACTCCGGAACCAAATCCGGTTGGCCTCCGGAAAGATCAATGACCTTCGGTCTGTTTTCTTCTTCTAGGTACATTTTGATCAACTCCGCAGCAGTGAAATATTCTGAGAATCGACGATCTGCGGAAAGACGATTAAAGTCAACAAAGCAATACCAACATCTCCAGTTGCAAGCGGCGTTTTGAAATACCTGTGCATCTAATATCACGTCATGATGATGTCCAAGCGCTTTACAGGCTGGTAGAATAGGAAGGGGGTTGGGAGACCAGTTATCATGTTTATACAACCGAAAATGCCTTATTCGTCCATACCCGCAGCAGTTTACCGGAGCCACGAGATCCTTCTCTTGTTCTGAGCCACTCAATCGCGCAATTAGAACTTTTTGCTCGGAAGGGATTATGGACCTCTCGCGCAAACGCTCTGAGTAGAATTTTGTATCAATGCTCATATGGTTTTATTTTGCAAATGAATAATTGGTTCAAAATATAGTATATTTTTTGAATACTGCAATTGCAGTTTTTTTACAGACAAACCTCACAAATTATTTCTTTCCCTCTACCTCGTTAAGTTGCAATACCTTCCTACTGCATAAAAATTTTTTCACTTACGGTTTCAACGGCAACACTTCACTTGAGTTCGCGGCTGCACAGGGCCGCGAGCTTTTCGGGCAATTCTTTGCGCTCCGCGAGAATCGCTTCGGCCTCGGCATCGGGCGCGCGACGATACGCATCGAGCAAAGCGGGAATGAGCGTGATCGCATCGAGACGGCCATGAACGATGATGGCAGTGGTGTCGTGGCCGGAAAGACGTTCGAGCAATTTTCCGGCGAGACAACTTTTGCCGAGGCCCGCAGCGCCGTGCAAGAGCACACCGACGCGCGGCTGCGTGGGATCATCTTGGCCGTGACGCAACACGCGCAAGCCGGTTTGCAATTGCCGGCGGCGTCCGACAAAACCTTCGGTGAGAATTTTAACTTTGCCGTTGGCGAGATACGCATGGCTGAGCTTGCGCGGGGTGGGCTTGTGGCGTTGGCCAGGCGTGACGAGCGGCGCAAAGGCCGCGGCATCGCGGAACAAACGTAGGAGCGGCCACACGCTGTTGATGGCGTAGTGCCGGGCCTCGGCCAAACGCTCGCGCGTGGCAGCCACGGCCTCGGCGAGATTTTGGCCTCGGCTCAATTCGAAGTAAAGATGTTTGGCCGCTTCGGTGGCGCCGAGGTCATACACGGGCCGGCCCCAACTGAGCACGGTGGGAATGCCTTCGGCCACGAGCTGCTGCGCGAATGAGCCGGCCGCGGCATTGGGATCAGCTTGTCCGGTTTGGCAACCCGCGAGAAAGAGCACGTGTGGCGGATGAAGTCGCAGCGCTTGCCAGAGGCCGGCGGGCGAAATTTTTTGCGGCTCGCCTTCATCGTCTTCCATCCAAAAAAACGGCAGGCCGTTTTTATCCAGGCCCGCGTGGCCGGAGAGATGGATAATGTCGAAGCTCTCGTTCACGAGGCGTTCGGCGAGGCCTTCGAGCGAGCCGGAATCTTCGACGAGAATTTCGAGGGGCAATTTATCCGTAGCGCGATAGATCGCCTCTTCTTCTTTTTCGAAATCCAACTCCGGCGCGAGTCCACGAGGGGAGCATGCAATGAACAGCAGCTTGAGCTGGCGATTGGCGGGCGCATGCGCATGCTCACGGCCGCGATCACTCGCTTGGCGAATGAGATGAATTTCACGCGGCGCGAGAAAATGGCCGTCGTGCAAAAGCTCGAAGGGCAAATCTTGCAAGGCCGCATCGAGCTGCAATTGCAAGTGCAAAGGCGCGTTCGCACGTCGCGCACGCTCGCGCGCCTGTGTCAGTTGGCGCGTGTCGCCGTCGAGGAGTTGATACAGCGCCGCGCCGAGTTCGAGCGTGTATTCGAACGGCTCGATGAGTGCGCGCGCGACGAGCGGCGGAAGCGCAGTGGTACAAGTAATCGGCGCGGCATTGCTCGTGTAAATGAGCGTCGCGGATTTCTTGTCCTCGCGCAGCTTGGCGGAGAGGTGGAGAGAGGCGGACATGGGGTTCATTGTGTAAAGCCTTCCATCTTCATGTCATTCAGTAGGAATCTTTTTAAGCACTGGAGTTGGTCCCCGCGCTAAAAAGGATTCCTTCTGAATGACATATCTTGGGGGCGATTACCGAATTTGAAAGTCAAAATTCATTCGAACTTCTACGGCTGCAAGCGCAACACTTCTTTCGAACTCGCGCTCACGCGCGGCGCGGACATCGACAATTGCCGATATTGCCCTTTCCACCACAGCGTGACTTGGTCTTTGTAATGCGGGCTGAAAGGCTGGCCCGATTGCCCGCCGGGGATGACGCTCAAGCTGATTTCGGGATTCGCGAGATCGACGATCATGCGCATCGAAGCGCCGGCCTCGATAGCATAAGGCTTCGCGAGATTGTATTCAGCTTTGTTGACCGTGCTCGGCGAGCCGCCGAGCGGCAGCGGCCCGACGTTGAAAATCACGTCGAAAGGTTTTTGTTTGCCGATCGGATGTTCGAGCGTGAGCTGATGAAGCTGTCCCCATTGCCAATCGCCCATCAATTCGCCTAACTTTTCTTGCAAGCGTTGCAGCGTCGCGCGCAACGCCCGGCGCGCAATGTGATGACCATTCTCGACTGTTTCGGTGTTACGATCATCAAACCATTGCGACTGTGGATGCTCGACCAAATATTCCAACGCGCGAATGGCGAGCGAGCTCCATTGCACGTAATTCTGAAAGAGCGTATCGCCCATTTCATCTTTGATCGTGGCTTGCAAAAATTCCACGGCCCAAACGTTGTAGAGCGTCGCAGCCACGCTTTCCGCGCTTTCAACGTAATCCCATTGCCGCAACAACCCGAGCGCTTGCTTCTCCGTTAAGGTCAGCGCGGTGTCGCTAGCCGCCACGCTGCTGTCGGTTTGCACGAGCTTGAAGAAAAGCGGCAGCGTGTATTGCGCGTGCTTGGAGAATTGATCGAACTGCATCGCCTTCATAAAAGATGTGTCCACGGAGGCGTTGCCCTGCAACATTTCCGTGATGCGCTCGATGCGGCTCGTCGGCTCCCACGAGTTGGAAAGATAGTATGGATAAGACGACGCCAGCATGAGATTGTTAGCTGAGGCGATAAAGCCTTGCGGCGGATTGTAAACGTGAGGCATATCATTGAATGGAACGTTGCCGATCCAATCGCCGGCGCTTTCCCAGCCGCGATAGGGGAGGAAGCCTTTGCCGTCGCGACGAATGGGAACTTTGCCGCAGGCGCGATAGCCGATGTTGCCCGCGACGTCGGCATACACTACGTTTTGACACGGGATGGTATAATGCTGCATCGCCGCTTCAAATTCCGTCCACGAACGCGCGCGGTTCAAAGCTTGAAATGCGGCGACCTCATCCGATACTTCGAAGCCGGTCCAGCGAATCGAGAGCGCGAGCGTGTCGTGGCGCGCTAGATCGAGAATATTATTCGCGAGCGGGCCGCGCTCGGTGAGATTGATTTCAAAAGTTTGCGGTTCCAAGCCTTTCACGGCAATTTGTTCGGTGATAGTCTGCAACGGTTTCCAGCCGCTGCTGCTCAAATACTCCTTGCCGTTCAGGCGCTCTTGATAAAAATCCAAATCATCGACCATGCCGTTGGTGAAGCCCCACGCGATGTTGCGATTATGCCCGAGCACGACGCCGGGCACGCCGGGCAAGGTTTGGCCGATGACTTCGAAATCGCCGGCTTGGAGATGCATCTCATACCACACCGAAGGAAGCGCAAGCTCAAGATGGGGATCGTTCGCGAGCAAAGGTTTGCCGCTGCGCGTGCGGCTGCCGTGCACGACCCAGTTGTTGCTGCCCAAAACTCCCGGGGGCATGCCCAACTGCGCGCGGGTGGTTTGCGTGAGATGGAGAAAAGTTTCGAATTGCGCCGCGAGAGCGGAGGAACGTAGCGCAGGCATCCCTGCCTGCAACGAAGTTGTTTGAGAAATTCCCCCCTTGAGGGGGGCAAGGGGGGTGTTGGCTGCTTGCACGAGCGCATGTAATTCAGAATTAACTTCCGCAAGAATCGTCGGCGTGTTCGGCAAAACCGCGGGGAAAAGCTCGAGCGCCATGGGCATGCCGTATTGTTCCGCGACTTTACCGAGCGCGGCTTCGAAGAACCACGCATGACACAGCCGAAACGCCATGAGACGCCCCAGCCCGATGCTGTCTTCGATCTCCCACGGTTCCGGCTTGAAACCGAGCATGCTAAATTCGAGCGGGAGGCGATCACTATGTGTGTTGAGAAATTCATTCACACCTTCGGTATAGGCCGTGAGCAACGCGCGCGAGGACGGCGAGAGAGATGAGGAGATGCGTTTCGCGAGACGATGAAAGCCCCACACGCGGAGAAATTTATCATGCTCTAAGCCGGAGGTTCCGAAAATTTCAGACAACGTTCCGCGCACGGCGCGTCGCGAAAATTCCATTTGCCATAAGCGATCCTGCGCGGCGACGTATCCGGCCGCGCGCCACAAGTCTTCCTCATTTTGCGCAACGATGCGCGGCACGCCGTAGGCATCGCGCGTGACCGTGACTTCTTGTTTGAGAATGGGAAGCACGACCTCGCCGCTGGTTTGCGGCAAAGATTTTTTCATCAACCGCATGCTGAAGAAGCTCAAAGCGATAAACACGGCGCCGAGAAACGTGACGACGCCGATCGAGATTTTCAAAAACCTCGGCATGTGTTCCTATCCCTTCCGGAGAGGTGAGAAGATTGGAGTTTGGTTTGAATCCGGCACTTGAGTAAAATGCTCACGAACTTAAAACTCACGGCAAAATAACTTGAAGATACCGCAAATCATGGGAGCGATTTCACTCTCCTCGATGGTGTCATTCAGGAGGAATCCTTTTCAGCTTAAGTACAGTGGTTTGGCTTAAAAAGATTCCTCCTGAATGACAGGAAAGTTGAAGGCTCCTGTGAAATGTGATACGCTCAAATAATTTAATGTGGAACTAGATTCGCAAACTTCATTCACACAAACAAAAAGAGCAGGCAGAAAATAAATTCTGTCTGCTCGATTTTGCAAAACCCTTTTCCGCGTTACGGCTTGCGCTCGCGGCGCGAAGACTCTTTCTTTTCAGTTTCACCGGAGCGGCGCTCCGAGCGTTTGTTGCCGTCGTCCTCGGTTTTTGCGCCGGTGGAAGAAGAAGGGGTGTTATCGCCCGCGGGTTTGGCCACGGCGCCGGCAGAAGGAAGAGGCGCAGGCGCGGCTGCAGAGCCGGCGCTGCTGCTCGAAGTTTCCTCTGGAGCGCTATTGCGCCGGCGGTCGAACGGACGTTTCTTTTGTTCTTCCGCGTCCGAGCCGCTGCCATGGCCGGAAGAAGCGTAATAAGGAAACCACCACGGCGTTCCGTAATAATACTCCCAACGCGGCGAGGGCGTCGCAACGGGCGCAGGCACGGCGATCGCATGATACGCGCCGACTTCGGCGTTGTGGCACGATTGGCAATCATCGCCAAACGTGACGCGGTTCGGGCGCGCTTCGAAACCAAATTCTTCTTCTTCATGCGCTTCGGCTTCGCGCGCAAGCTCGACCTGCGGGTGCTTGAGCACGGTATAACAACCCACGCTGGTGATGACAAGAGACATAGAAGCGGCGGCGATCAGATACGATTTTTTTTTCATGCTACACCTAAGTTTTCATGCTACACCTAAGGTTGAAGAAACCCATGAGAATTGCGCGCCGCCGGACTTTGATTCGTCGAAGAGCAAAGTCCGGCTCCGCTGAAATTCGCTACATGATGAACTGAAAATAGGTGATCTTGAACTCGCGCGTGTAATCTTCGGCGGTCGTGCGATTCTTGAACAAATTCTTGAGGAAAAATTCCAGATAGACCACGTCTTGAAGGTTGAGGCGAATGCCGCTGTTGAGATAGCCTTTGCCGTCGCCGAAGCGGCGTTCGTTTTGCGAGCCCTTGCTGCCGTCATCGTTGAAAGCCAGATCATACTCGGCCAGCAACTCGATATCACGATTGATGGCGAGCGTCACGCCCATGAAGAGATTGGGGTCTTTATCTTTGTCGTCGCGCTCCAACGAGTAATTGATCCCGGCATGAAAGTCCAAGCGCTCGAGGAAATCGTAGCTTTTGCTGCCCACCACGTATAGGCCCAACGATTTGTTCACGTAACGGCCTTTGCTCTCATCAGTGCTGTCGCGGACAAAAGGACCGTAGCCCTGCGATTCAAAGCCGATCGTAACGCCCGGCAGCCCCAAGCTTTCACTCAAAAGCTGATACCGAACAAGCACGCCCGGTGCGGGATTCCAGTCTGCTTGTTTTTCTCCGAGCACCTCTACGCCGCCGAAGGAAGTGCCGAACATAAAACGCCGCGAAACGCCGACGTTCATGGCGAGATTCACGCCGCTTTGGCCGTAATACCGCACGTTCAAATCAAACCCGCCGCGCCGCAATAAACCGGCGGTCGGCATATCGATGATGTGTCGAGGAGGAACATCGAGACCTTGCGCCATTACAAACACCGGTAGAGATAAAACGAACAGCACAGCCAATTTGTTCTTCATAATCTCATCTCACTAAGGTAACATGGAGGTGAAGGAATTAACGAGGTGATCACAACAAAAACACCAGCGCTGCCGCACAAAACTTACGGGCATTTACTTTTTATCGGCCTCTTGCACCGTGGTAATCAATGTTTCGTAAAAGAACACGCCCATGCCGACGACGTAGATCGTCCACACGATATACAAAACGAGCGTCAACGCTTGGAACGACAACGGCACCGTGTGTACTTTTACGGCGCTGCCGTCCGTGGAATTGGTTTCGGTTTTGGGCGGTTGCTCCGCGGCTTTCTCAGTATCGGCATTTTTGGAAGGGGCGCTTACGGATTTGTTTTCATAATAGGTTTCAACGCCGAATTGCTCTTTGATCACTTTATAAAGCGCCATGGGCGCAGGCAAGGACAACACCGAAATCAACGTCGCCATGATAATGGCCCCGATGAGCCGCATGAAGTTTTTGCTGCCCCCGGCAATGTAACCGATAATGAAGAGCAGCAACCCCACGGTCAGCGCGATCCACATGACCGTGGAGTTCAAGCCAAAGAGAAAAGGAATTAGGTCTCTATCGAACATTCTCTCTCCGAAGTCCTTTTTTAATGGATTAAATTTAATCATAATATCAACCGGTATCAAGGAGAAAGTCGCGCACGGCCATAACTCAACCTCAACGCGCTCGAGAATGATCGCGGGCCGGAGGGTGTACAAAAACGCCGAATTTCATCTTGCATCGGCTGGCAAAATGATTTAATTTGATGACCGATAGTTGCGCTTGTCATTCGGCTTCACATGCTTAACCGAGACCCTCATGAGCGAAAGCATTGCAGTTCCGGTTCTATTCACTGCGCGCCTGCAGCAGCAGGATCTCTTGAGCGTTGCCGCACCGGCCACATTCAACTGGCCGCAGGCGATTACGCGGGCGTTCAATCAACACGCGGGCGCGCGTTATTTCCGTTGCGCGCTGCAAATCAACACGCCGCTGCAAGCGCGCTTCAAAGGTTTTGACTCCAAACATCCGCGCCATTCCGCGGCTTTTAAACGCGACTACGGCCTCGCGCTCGCACAAAAGTGCAAGAAAGTCGGCGTCGATGTCGTCGGCATTTGCGATCACAACAGCATCGAGTATATCGAAGCCGCGCGAAAAGAATTGACGCAAGAAGGCCTGCACGTTTTCCCGGGTTTCGAAGTCGCGAGCACCGAGGGTTTGCACCTGCTCTGTTTGTTCGACCCGGCCACGTCCGTGGAAGAGCTTGATCATGTGCTCACGGAATTGGGCCTGCCGCCCAAAGAACGTTGGGTGACGAGCCCGGGCATCGTGCCGAGACAATCGCCACGATCCTTTCCGCAGATTATCGAGCACGTGCAGCGCAAGCGCCGCGGCATTTGCATCGCCGCACACATGGATCGCGAGAACGGCTTGCTGCTCGAATGCGCGAAAACCACGCGCGTGCAATATTTTACCGATAGCAACTTGCTCGCCGGACAAATTTCCGGCAGCCGCGCGGATTTGATGCCGTTCCATCGCAAAGTGCTCGACGGCGAATTGAATCATTATCGCCGCGAGTATCCGCTGGCGCTACTCAATTGCCTGGACGTTTACAATCTCAAAGACCTTGGCCTGCTCGCGAGCAGCTCGTGGATCAAAATGTCTTCTCCTTCGATCGACGGCCTATGGCAAGCCTTTCTCGATCCTGAGTCCAGGTTGCGTTTGCTCACGGAAGAGGAGCGTAACAACAATCATCGCCCTCCGGCTGCGGAGAAGTTCGAGTTGGTGGCGATCTCGTGGGAAGGCGGTTTTCTCAATGATTGCGGTATTCACTTCAATGAGAATCTCAATTGCCTCATCGGCGGGCGCGGCACCGGGAAGTCCAGCGTCATTGAAAGCTTGCGTTACGTGCTCGGGCAGGCTCCACTCGGCAAAATCGCGCAGCAAGCGCACGATGACATTATCCGCGAAGTCATCAAATCCGGGACGAAAATCACGCTGCTCGTGCGCACGCACCAGCCTTCGCCCAGCTATTATCGCATCGAGCGCGCCGATTCCGAAGACCCGGTCGTGTTCGATGAAAACGGCAAGCGCAGTGAGCTTAAAGTGTTCGACATTCTTCCGCAGATCGATATCTTCGGCCAGCACGAAATTTCCGAGATCGCGCGGCAGCCCGCGAAGCAGCTCGGGCTGCTCAAACGCTTTCGGCCGCCGGGCGCAGCCAAGTATGAGGCCGAGAAAAATGAATGTTTGCACGTGTTGGCGAAGAACCGCGAGGATATTCTGCGTGTGAAACACGAGCTGCAAAACTTCGAGGAAAAGTTCAACCAATTGCCGATGCTGGAAGAAAAACTGCGGCGTTATGAAAATCACGGCATTGAAGAAAAATTGCACGAGCAAGCGCTGCTCACGCGCGAAGATTTGATCTTGCGCGCGGGCCGCGAAAGAGTCGCGAAGCTCCGCAAGACGGTCGAGCAGGTATCGCAAACGCTCGAAATGGAGGGCTGGAGCTATGAGAGCAAGCCGAACGAACGTTTGCCGAATGCCGACTTGATCGAAAAGCTGGCCGCGGAGAACGAGCGGGTTGCCGAAGCCGTGCGCAAAGGCCTTGCGCATCTCGAAGAAATTTTGCAGCAAGGTCATCACAATCTTCTCGGCCTTTCACAGGAATGGGAAACGCGCCGCCGCGCCCGGCAGGAGGGTTATCAAAAAATTCTGCGGCAATTGCACAAAGAGGCGATCGACGGCGAAGCCTATATGCGCTTGCGTCGAGAGTTGGAAACGCTTGCGCCGATTCGTCTCCAACACGCGCAACACGCTCAGAAGCTCCGCGAGTTGGAAAATAAAAGAAAACGCTTTTTGCAGAAATTGCACGAGGCCTGCAAGCAGCTCGCGAAGATCGACACCGTTGCCGCGAAGCGCGTTTCGGCTTTGTTGGAAGGCAAAGTGCGCGTGGCCGTGACGCAAGAAAACGATCGCGCCGCATTGCTGGGCAAATTGCGCGATCTCAAAAAAGGGAAGAGCCTGGAGTTTTTCATCAATTTGTGTACGCAAGAAAATTTCAACCTCGCCGATTTCATCACCCGCCTGCGCGCGGGGCAGGAAGCGTTGCGCGAGCAATATGATATCAACGCCAAACAAGCGGGCATACTGGCAAGCTTGGAAGAGCGCACTGCGCTCGAATTGGAGGAAATCCCGCCCGCTTCGGTCATCCGCATCGAGCACAACGTCTCGTTTTCCGAAGCAGCGCCGGTTTGGAAAAAACTTTCCGAAGTCTCCACCGGCCAAAAAGCCACGGCGCTTTTGCTCATGCTCTTTCCGCAGAGCGCGGCGCCGTTGGTGATCGATCAGCCCGAGGACGATCTCGATAATCGTTTCATTGCCGAACAAATCATTCCCAAGCTGCGCGAAGAGAAGCAGCGCCGGCAATTTATTTTTGCCACGCACAATGCCAACCTGCCCGTGCTCGGCGACGCGGAGTTGATCGTCGCGCTCGAAGCCAAAGGCGACAGCCAAGAAGGCCAGGCGCAAATTCTCGAGAGCAACCTCGGCGCGATCGACCGCGAAAGCGTGAAGCTGCGCGTGGAGCAAGTGCTGGAGGGCGGCAAGCAAGCGTTCGAGAAGCGCAGGGCGAAATATGGGTTTTGAGTTTTCGCAGTCTTTTTGACAATTGGTTGCGGCTTGACCGCGTTGGGGTTTTAAAGAGAAAACATGTTGACTCCCCTCACAACCGAACCCCTCCTCCCCTTCTCTCCTGCGCGTTGGGCGCCCGGCGGGGATTTGCAAACGCTGGCAGGTTATCTTCTGCCAAGCCCGACGCAACTCTCGAACACCAAATTGCACTACGTTCCGGTTTCAGATGAAGATCGTCTCGCATTGTGCGAGAATCTTCCCTCCACGCAATCAGCGCAAGGCATTTTGCTTTTGCTGCACGGCTTGGGTGGGCATGCGGATTCGCCTTACATGTTGCGCATTGCTGCGCGCTTTTTAGCGCAAGGTTGGATTACCTTTCGGTTGAATCATCGCGGCGCAGGGCAGGGGCGAGGTTTGGCGCGGCGGTTGTATCATGCGGGCATGAGTGAAGATCTCGGGCCGGTTTTACAGCGCATTTTCGAGTTGCGCCCCGACTTGCCGATAGTCGTCTCGGGATTTTCGCTTAACGGCAACATGCTGCTCAAATACCTCGGCGAAGGTTGGCAAACCCCGCCCACGAATCTGTGCGGCGCGATTGCGCTTTGTCCCCCGATCGATCTTGCGCTGTCCTCGCATGCGATGCGCCGAAAGAAGAATCGTTTGTATGATTTGCGTTTCGTGGGCCTGCTCAAACGCGCGATGCAAGAACGCTACGCCGATTTCTCGGATTTTCCACCGTATCCGTTGTCCGAAGTTGCAACGGTTTATGATTTCGATCAGCGCGTGACCGCGCCGCATCACGGCTTTCTTTCCGCGGAAGATTATTATGAGCAGTGCGGTGCGCAGCAATTTCTTCCAAAGGTCTCTCTGCCCACAATTATCATCGCTAGCGCCGATGATCCGTTCATTCCCAAACAGTCTTTTCTTAATCTACCCCGAAACGAATTGATAAAAGTTTTTCTAACGCACAGCGGCGGGCACATGGGATTTGTCGCGCGCAACAAAACGGCGTGGGGAGATTTTCGTTGGATGGATTATGCGATCGCATGGTGGGCGGAGAGATTGGTGCAGGAAGAAGGGTCGAGCTTCATCAAACCGGAAAGTCAAGTTCTTGAGGCGGCAGCCTCACAAGACGGATGAACGGCGATCCAAAGAAAATCGCCAACGGATAGAAACAACCCAACTGATAAAGAAATTTTTCATCCGTTGGATTGTTTCTATCCGTTGGCAAAAGTTTTTGCTTTCAACGCATCCATTTGATTCGTTCAATCCGCTTACTTTTAGGCAAGCACGCTTCACCGCGAGGCCACGGTATTCACATCGTGCGCCTTCAAAAATGCCAACTCTTCTTGCGTGATCAACGCGCTGTGCGTTTCTAAAATTTGGGGATCGAAGCGCACGGCGGCCCAAAGCGCAAATGGCGCGAGGTGTTTTTTCGTTTGGCGGTAATGATCGAAGACGAGAAAATAGCCTTCGGCCAGGTTGTGGCGATCGCGCGGGGTCAATTGATCGTGCGGGCCATACAGGATGGGAAGCGTAAGCTCTTCTTGCGGCTCTAGCACGTCGGGATCGCCGATCACCGTAGTGTTCATACGATAAATGTTCGGCCAGAGGTAGGGATCGAAATAATATTGATCGGAGAGTTGCCATAAATTATCACCCGGCGCAACTTGATGCTTGCCGCCCGCAAACGCCGGCGGTTTCTCATGATCCTCTGCAACTCCGTTTTCAGGCTTCGAACTCCCATTCGTCGGGTTGAGATTCACCTCCGTTTTGGGGGCGACCTCAGAAGCCGGTCGCATGACCTCGCTTTCGCGAATCGGCGTGACGAGAAGCAGAAGCAGTAACGGGAACAACATCAAAAAACTCCCATACCAGCGCACGCGCGAAGCGCTCTTTCGCGGCAGAGACGATTCCTCTTCTTGCGCAACGGCCTTCACTGAAGCGGGCGTGAGCACGTCTTCCAATTCGCCGACTTCGATTTCTTGATACCCGTTTTCCTCCTCTTCTTCGGCAAAATCAAACCGGATGCGATTGAGGCGCGGCGGATAGGGAGGACGAATGAAAATCGGAATGGGAACTCTTTCCGGCGGCGTGTCGCTCAATGGGGCAATTTTCGGAAGTGAAGAATACGGCGGGGCGATGACGGGCCGCGCTTGCGGCTGCGGCATTTCAACGATCTCCGCTTTCAGATGGGCATAACGGCGATTGATGCGATTTTCAACTTTCGAAGCCGGCTTGAAAACCACGCGGTATTGTCCGGGTATGGTGAGCGGCGCGCCGGTCTGCGGATTGCGCCCCTTTCTTTCATTCACCCATTTGAGTTGAAACGTGCCGAACTCATGAATGCGCACGACGCCATCGCGGCGCAATCCTTCCTCGATCAATCCCAAAGTCTCCTGCATGAAACTGCGCAGAAATTCTGCGGAGTGCTTGGGATGCTTCTGCCCTTTGCGGGGCGAATCAATTAATGCGAGATATTTGACATTCGCGCTCATGGGGAACTCCCGGCGGCCAAGTTGTCTTTCAAACGTTGTGAAGGGCGAAAGAACATGACCAATTTGGGCGGCAGTTTCATGCGCTTGCGCAAGGCGGGATTGAAAGAGAGACGCGCAGCTTGCTTGCGCGTGCCGCAGGAACCGAACCCGCGCATGACGACCGTTTTGCCGCTCTCCAAATCTTTGACGATGGTTTCGTGCCACACGCGCAACAGCCGCCGCGCTTCGACTTGGGTAATCTCCAAACGCTCGGCCAAATTTTTGACGAACTCCGCCGTGGTCATGGGCACACTCCGATGGGTTTTCGGTCGCCAGCAATATAAGAAAAAGGCTCTGAATGTCAATTCCAAATTTTTCTTTGCACTTCTGACCCGATTTCCTTATTATGCGCTCTGTTCTTTAGCGTTACCTCAATCAATTCATTATCGTGTAGTGGTTCGTTTAGGAGTTCTTATGGATCGTCGTTCTCAGGCCTCGCTCGCATATCGCATTATTACTGAGGTTCTGGTATTAGCCATGGTCGCCGCGGCATTGGTCACAGGGATCGCAACCGACTGGTCTTTCGCGCGACTCGTTCCGGGGTTGATTCTATACGGAGTGATTTTCAGCTTCATCGTATTGTCGTGGTGGCAGCTCAGCAGCATGTATGGCGTGGGCGTTTTTCGCGATAAAGTTTCCAACGTTCTCGGCATGCTGCTCGCTTTCAACTTTACGCTCATGCCGCTTTGGCTCGGCTTTTCTTTGGCAGGCGAGCAAATGAGCCGTAGCATGATCGAGGAAGCGCTTCTGCCTGTAAGCTTCGCCGTCACGGGCGTGCTGTTGGCCCTCCTCATTCGTTTTGGGCAGGTCTATCAATCGAAACATCAATGGCGCTTGGTGCATCACTCTTTGTGGATCACCAGCGCGCTGCTGCTCGCCTCGGTTTTTATCCCCGCAAACTTTGCCTTCGCTACAGTTCCAGTACGTTCGATCGTATGGCTCGTCATCTTCTGCGTCCCGTTGGCTGTGCGGCGTTTAGGCGTTAGTCTCGTAGCGAATCCCGCGCGCCCACCGGCCCCTCGCCCGACTTCAGAAAGCGCGCATGCCCATTCCTCCTCCCATGCCGGCTTTCACGCGCATTCCAACGAAAGCAGCCGCAATTCTCAAGGCGCCGGCGAAGAAACAGGTTCGCAAGAAAATCGCGAGCGCCGGTATAATCGTCGGGGCGGACAGTATCGTCGCCGGCAGGGTGGCGGCAGACGGCGCATGTAGCAAAAGCCAAAGGCATTTGAAGTTTGAAATTGAAAATTTGCAATTTAAAAAAATTTGTATAGCAGTTTGCCTCAGCCGTAAACAATTGTGAGATCGTAAAAAATTCCTCCAGCGCTCGCCGGTGTGCGATCAGCACACCGGCGAAGTTTTATTCTCACCCTATTCAGGCAAAAGTCTCAAGGAGTTTTTCGCATGGCTGCAGTTTCAGAGTTCCGCAACGGTATGGCGATCTTGCACAACGGCGACCTTTGGATCGTCGCCGAATTTCAGCACTTCAACCCGGGAAATTGGCGCGCGATGATTCGCACCAAACTCAAGCACGCCAAATCGGGCCGCGTCGTGGACCATACCTTTCGCATGACGGATAAAATCGAGGAAGTCCGCCTCGAAATGAAAGACATGCAATATCTCTACGAAGCCGATGATAATCTCTACTTCATGGACACGGAGACGTATGAGCAGACTTTTATTTCGGCGGAATTGTTGGGCGAGCAAACGCGCTTTTTGAAAGAAGGCAATCTCTGCAAAATTATGTTCTACGAAGGCAAAGCCATTTCCGCGGAATTGCCGACTTTCGTCGAATTTAAAATCATCGAAGCCGAGCCGGCCGTGAAAGGCGATACCGCCACGAGCATTACCAAAAGCGCCAAAATCGAAACCGGGTCTACTGTGCAAGTGCCGCTCTTCATCAAAGAAGGCGACCGCATCCGCATCGACACGCGCTCGGGCAAATATCTTGAGCGCGTGAATTAGCGAGCAGGCAAAGAGCAAAATGCAGAAAGAAAACAGCAAGGCGGCGCATTGTATTAAGACGCAGGTTTGCTCTTTGCCTTTTGCATTTTTCTTTTTGCACTTCATCTCCCGCGAACGCACTGCATGAATTCTATTGCCACCTCCTCACAAACTAATACCCAAGCCAAGCCGCGTTCGCCTTGGCTTTATGTTCCCACCGCATATTTCTCTGAAGGCCTGCCTTACGTCATCGTCAACACGGTCTCAACCGTCATGTACAAAAATCTCGGCGTGCCGAACACATTGATCGGCTTGACGAGTTTGTTGTATCTGCCCTGGGTGCTGAAACCTTTGTGGGGCCCGACGGTGGATCTGCTCGGCACCAAACGCCGTTGGATTTTGTGGACGCAGGTGACGATGGCGATCATGTTTGCGCTTGTCGGTACCGTGCTGCACTTACCGGCATTCTTCACTTTGTCTCTCGCGCTTTTTACCATTGTGGCTTTTACCTCCGCCACGCACGACATCGCTGTTGACGGTTTTTACCTGCTCGCATTACCGCCGGAGAAACAAGCCTTCTTCGTCGGCATTCGCGCCACCGCGTATCGCGTGGCCATAATTTTTGGAACCGGCGTGCTCGTGGTTATAGCCGGCAAGCTTGAGCAACGAACGGCCGAGCTCCATTTAAGTTGGACACTGGTCCTGGCAGGCTCGGGCATTCTCATGGCGTGCTTGTTCCTCTATCATAGCTTTGTTCTGCCGCGCCCCGCAACTGATCACAAAGCCACGCGGGACACGCGCTTGCCGTTTTTGACGATCTTCAAAACCTACTTTCAACAAGAACACATCATCCCGATTCTGACTTACATCGTTCTTTATCGTTTAGGCGAAGCCATGCTCTTGAGAATGGTTTCACCATTTCTTTTGGACGGCCGCGAAGCCGGCGGCTTGGCGCTCACGACAGCAACCTTAGGTTATGTGTATGGAACGGCCGGCGTGCTCTCATTAGTCGTTGGCGGAATTTTAGGAGGGTGGCTGATTTCAAAATTCGGCTTGCGCAAATGCATGTGGCCCATGGCCCTCGCGATCAATGTGCCGGATTTGAATTACGTCTATATGGCTGCGAGTGAGCCTTCTTTACCGATGATTTATCTTTTGGTGGCGTTGGAGCAATTCGGCTACGGCCTCGGCTTCAGCGCGTTTATGGTTTTTATGATGTACACCGCCAAAGGCGAATACAAAACCTCGCACTTTGCGATCTCCACCGGCTTCATGGCGCTCGGGATGATGCTGCCCGGTATGGTGAGCGGTTACTTGCAAGATGCGCTCGGCTACTACAACTTTTTCATCGCCGTTTGCCTGTTCACGATCCCCGGCATGCTCACGATTTTCTTTTTGCCCAAAGAAGTTTTTGCAGCCCCCCAAGAGTAATCCGGCCTTGTTTTCAAACACGAAGTTTCGCACCGTCACTGTTCAGCCACGGCTTGGCCGTGGCTTTGCTCTTTGTATTGTGTGAATGCTTGACTATGGCTTGGCCATAGTCTTTAAGAGTCAAACCCTGAACTTCCCACATGGATTTCAAACGCCTCGCAGCCATAGATATCGGCACGAACTCCGTGCGCTCCATCATGGTTGCGGCTGTGACGGTCGTCGATCAAGTCATGAAAGTTTTTGAGATCAACAAGCTAAAAATCAGCGAGCACGGCATCCGGGAGGGTTTGATCTTGGAGATGATCGCGGGCAGCAGCGGCTCACGTAGCAAGCTCATGCTGCGAAAATCCGCGTTGGTGAATCGCAAAGAAAGTGTGCTTGCGTTTGCCGAGTCTTGCCGTAGGCGGGAATGTTCGAAGAGGTTTTTCAGACGAAACTGATTTACAAGCACGTCGATCCGAAGGATTGAACTAGGCTCGTTAGGGCGGGGAGAACATCATCCACGATTGTCATCCTATAAGGACCTTCCCCGGCGCTTGGCACAGCGCTAAAAATAAAACTTCGTCCCAGAGCTGGGAAAGATTCTTACAGAATGACATCGTAGAGGGCGGTTAGAATACTCAACCACGAAACGATACGAATCAAACCTCCAACACCACCTTCCCAAACTGCTCGCGCTGCGCCAAGATGCGATGCCCTTCCCGCGCTTCTGCGAGCGGCAGCACGCGATCGATCACCGGCTGAAATTTCCCGGCGCGGAAAAAATCTGCAATGCGCAGCAACTCGCCTTTCGAACCCATGATACTGCCGTAGATTTGCAGATTGCGCGAGAACAGATAACGCAAATCAGTCACGGCGTTATAGCCGGTCGTCGCGCCGCACGTCACGAGACGCCCGCCGCGCGCCAATGTTTTGATCGAGTCCGGCCAGGTTTTTTCGCCCACGTGTTCGAAGATAATATCTGCGCCGCGCTTGTTGGTGATCTTCCCCACTTCCTCCCGAAAGCTTTGCTTCTCATAATTGATGAGATAATCTGCGCCGAGCGCTTTGACTTTTTCCAACTTCTCTTCACGACTTGCGGCGGCAATCACAATTGCGCCGTGCAGTTTTGCGATTTGAACCGCTGCGACGCCGACCCCGCTGCCCGCTGCGAGCACGAGCACGAAATCGCCGGGGCGCACTTGGCATTTAGCAACGAGCATGTGCCAACTCGTGAGAAACGTCAAGGGAAACGCCGCAGCTTCGATGAAATTCAAATTTGAGGGTTTGGAAAAAACATTCACTGCGGGCACGGTAATGAATTGCGCGTAGCCGCCGGTGGAATTCTCTCCGATCACGCCGTAGTGGCGACAATTATTATCGAAACCCGTCAAGCACCATTCGCACAAGCCGCACGAAGCGCCGGGCGAAATGATAATCTCATCTCCAACCTTCACGTGCGCAACGCCCTCTCCAATCTCGGCAACCACGCCTGAAATATCCGAACCCAAAATGTGCGGCATGGGCAGCCGCAAGCCCGGAATCCCGCGCCGCACCCAGAGATCGAGATGATTCAGCGCGCACGCTTTAATGGCAATCAAAACTTGTCCGACTGCAACGCGAGGATCGGGCAATTCGCCATGTTGCAAAACGGACTCGTCGCCGTGTTGGTTGAAGAAGACTGCTTGCATAGATTTTTTCTTCTCGATTTAAAGTCTTTGGGGCGACGGGGTTTGCGAGGAGGGATAGATGAATTTAAATTTAAACAGAATCCTTCTTTCTCATCTACGAATAATTTTTTGAGAGGCCTGGAGCTTAAGAACTCCGGTATCAACGTTGAAGCTGAAAGCGCGCCTGCTCGTCCGCATGATACGAGCTGCGCACGAGCGGGCCGGATTCAACGTGGCGAAAGCCGAGCGCGGAGCCGAAAGTTTTGAGCTCTGCAAATTCAGAAGGCGGAACAAAACGCTCGACCGGCAAATGCAGCGGCGTGGGTTGAAGGTACTGCCCAATCGTTGCGATGTCCAGGCCCACGTTGCTCAAGTCCCGTAGCAATTCTTCTACTTCGCCTCTGACCTCGCCCAGGCCGAGCATGAAGCCGGATTTCGTGGTTGCGCCGCGCAGCTTTGCGCGTTGCAAGAGTTCGAGCGACTGTTCATAATTCGCCTGCGGACGCACGCGGCGATACAAGCGCGGCACGGTTTCGACGTTATGATTTAAAATTTCCGGCTCGGCTTCGAGCACCGTCATAAGCGCGGCTTCATTGCCTTTGAAATCCGGAATGAGCACTTCGATGCTGCAATCAAACACGCGTTTGCGAATTTCACGAATGCTCGCCGCGAAAATTGCCGCGCCGCCGTCGGGCAATTCATCGCGATTGACGGAGGTGAGAACGAGGTGGCGCAAATCCAACTTCGCAATCGCATCTGCGAGACGGCGCGGCTCGTCTAAATCTAAACTGGTCGGACGACCGGTCTTCACGGCACAGAAGCCGCAACTGCGCGTGCAAATATCGCCGAGAATCATGAACGTCGCGCTGCGGCGGCTCCAGCAATCGGCGATGTTCGGGCAACGCGCCTCTTCGCAGACCGTGTGCAGGCGATGCTGATCCACGAGCCGTTTGATCTCGTTATAACCCGGCCCGCCCGGAAGCTTGACTTTGAGCCAATCGGGTCTGCGGGCGGCTCGAAGCGGCGAAGATTCTTGTTCGAGAATTGGAAGGGTGATATTCATCTTGGTTACTACCTTCTTTTCACGGCAACCCGTTTACGTTTCGTCTGCATTCGTTCAATGACTGCCTTTGGCAAAACCATCAGTACGAAGCGGTCAGCGGAATATTAATAATCCTCTCCACTTTCATCAACCACGCGAAGATCACCATCAACGGCCGCAGTATCATCGGGCAAAACCTGATAAATCTTAAACAGCTCCAGCGAGGCGGGATAACCGGAATTATCCACGCAGACGGCAAACAGTGGCGAAGCATTTTTCTGTCGTTTCATCGGATCACAGCAATTTCATTTGCGTGAACACACCTCTCTATGTCATCCTGCAAGGAACTTCCCCGGCATGGGTACGTTGCCAAGCGCGAGGGAAGGTTCTTCCCAGAATGACATCAAAGTGGGAGGTTATCAAAAAGCTGCGCTTGCATGTGAAAACCGAGCTGCAAATCATCGCGGCAGCTCGAACGCTTCCAAATACTCCACCACTCTTTGCAAGAACTGCCCGCCGTATGCGCCGTCGATAATGCGATGATCATACGAGAGCGAGAGATGCACAATGTCGCGAATCGCAATGCCGTCGCCCACCACCACCGGCGTCTTCTTGATCGCGCCGATACCGAGGATGGCGACTTGCGGCTGATTGATCACCGGAATACCGAACAGGTTGCCGAAGCTGCCCATGTTCGTGATGCTGAACGTGCCGCCTTGCACCTCATCCGGCTTGAGCTGCTTGTTGCGCGCGCGATGCGCAATATCGTTCGTCGCGCGCGCGAGGCCGACGAGATTCAAAGCATCCGCGCTTTTGATCACCGGCACGATCAAGCCGTTCTCCAACGCAACCGCGATGCCGATGTTGATGAATTTTTTGAACACGATATTGCCGCTGTCAAGGCTCGAGTTGATCATCGGAAAATCTTTGAGCGCGCGCGCCGTCGCGTCGATGAAGAACGGCGTGAAGGTCAGCTTCGTGCCTTCGCGTTTTTCGAATTCATTCTTGACGCGCTCGCGATACTGCGCGATCTTCGTCATATCGCACGTCGACACCGAGTACACGTGCGGCGAAGTTTGCTTGCTCATCACCATGTGCTCAGCAATGCGGCGGCGCATGTTGTCCATCGGCACGATCTCGACGCGGCCTTGATCGTAGACCACTGCGGGTGGAGCAGCAGGCTTTGCGGCGACGGAGGGAACCGCGGGCATTGCAGGCGCAGCCGGAGCCACTGCTGGCTTGAGTGCAGTGCGTTGCTTGAGATACGCCATCATATCATTCTTTGTGACACGGCCGCCAGCGCCGGTGCCGGAGATCGTTGCCAATTCCGCACTTGAAATTTTTTCTTCCTTCGCAATCGCGCGCACAAGCGGCGAGTAAAAACGATCATCTTCTTGCGCGACAACTTGCAGCGCAACGGCCGGTGCGGGTACGCTCACAGGGGGCTGCGTTGCAGGTTTGGATTCTTCTTTCGGTGCAGGTGGAAGCGGGGCAGCAACAGAAGCGGCTTTGCCATTTCCTGTTGATGATGCCGCACTAGCGTCCGTTTCAATTTTAGCGATCACGGCGCCGACATTCACGGTCTTGCCTTCTTCAACAAGAATATCCGTGATCACGCCCGAAACCGGCGCGGGAATTTCGGAATCGACCTTATCGGTGCTGATTTCGAGAATGGTCTCGTCGCGTTCGATTTTGTCGCCCGCTTTTTTAAGCCACTTTAAAATTGTTCCTTCGGCAATGCTCTCGCCCATTTGAGGCATTGCCATATCGATTTTTGCCATGTTCGAATTCCTTTTCTGCTTTTATCTTCGAAAGGTTATGTTGATTCAAAAAAATTATTTGACGAAGTAGATGTAGGCGTCTTCAAAGTGAGCGTCGCCAAACCATGAGCCTTTGAGCCTTTCACCGGCGAAGTCTTTGCGATATTTTTTGGCCTCCGCGCGAAGCGCTTTTATCAATGGTCGTTTCGTTTCGGCAAGGTCAACTTGAAGCAGCTTCAACCCCGCAATCGGGCCGGAATTTCCGTAATAGATCCCATGAAGCTGGCGAAAAGACTCACTTGCGCCGAATTTGTTTACCCACGACGAGGAAATGACAAGTTCCCATCGACCGGTCTCACTACTCCAAAGCCAAAATGCAACAGCCACTTTGATTCCACTTTTTTCGAGCCGGTTGAGCAGTTCGCTGCCGCCTTCGATCATATCCCGCTCTAAAGGCTCTTTTACCAAAATTTCTGTAACCATAAGGAGACTCCGTTTTCGCGATCTGTAATCGCATTATATAAATTCTGCGCATGCTCCGGAGTTGTGATTTTGTAGCGCGCTGCTTCCGACCATACTTGCACACGCCGCCAATAGACGGCAAAATTGCTATCCGCAGCAATCTTTTCCTCCAATTCGCTTTCCAGTTTTGCTGCTCGAACTAGTTTGGCGAGGTCGTGCGTATAGCTCTCGAGCGCCTGTGCTTTATCCGGAAAATCGTATTGTCTCGTTTGCTTGGCAATGCAAGCCTTCAATGCGCATTCGACTGCGTAGCCTGCCAAGTAATAGGCGCCGTCGTAGTGGCCTTTCTCCAACAGAGCTTCGGCTTCTTTGATTCGAATTTTTGCCAATCGCTGAAAATCAAACCGGTTCATGATACCCCTCACAATATTTTATCAACACACCTTCCAGCTCACCACCAACCCGTCGCGCACCGGCAGAATGGTCGTCCACAAATTATCAGAACCGAACGCCGCGCGATTGTATTCCACCACGCCGCGCGAAGTCGCGTCGGGATTCTCATTGAGCACACGTCCATGAAAGAGCGCATTGTCTGTGATCAACAATCCGCCCACGCGCAGTTTCGCCTCGGCCAACTCCAATGCGGCGGGATAAAACTCTTTATCGACGTCACAAAAGATGAGATCGAACAAGCCCTCGGTCTTCGACAGAATTTTAAGCGCATCGCCGATTTTGAGTTCAACTTTCGAAAGCAAGCCTGCGACTTTGAGATAATCTTCCGCGAGATCGACATTATTTTGCGAGGCTTCCGTGCAGGTCACTTTGCCGTCTTCGGGCAACGCCATCGCGATCCAAAACGCGGAGTAGCCAAAGCCGGAGCCCATTTCAAACACGCGCCGCGCGCCCGTGATTTTCACGTATTGATACAGCACGCGCCCCACTTGCGGGCCAATAATCGGAAAGTCGCGCTCTTTTGCGAAGCGCTCCATCTCGAGCAACTTGGGATGGCGCTCGGGCAAAAGAGAATCAAGGTAGTGATTGATGTCAGGATGAATGAGATCCATGGGATAAACTACTCCGGAATAAAGGAACCAGTTACACTGAAATCGCGAAATGTTTTTTAAAGAGTTCTTCGGAAAGCTTCGCGCCTTCCGCGGACCAACTTATCGATTTGGCTTTGCTTTTGGGATCATCGATCTAGCCTTTTTCATACAAACGATCCATCGTATCCCAATCAAATCCTTTCCATGCTCGCAGGCCATATTTGTCGCTGAAGGTCGTGAGGCACAGAAGCGCGAGCGTCATTTCATCTACTTTGTCTTTGTCGTATTCCATAAGCTCAGCTCCTACTTCTTGCCAGGAACGTTCGGCCACGATAATATGTGCAGCGCTCTCTCACCAAGCTGATAATACTGAATGTTCGCCAGGCTCAACCGCGCCACTTTGCCCGTGCGAGCGGCTTTAGTTTTAAATTCAGGCATGTGCAGGAGTTGGCGCAACAAGGCGGGAATCTGCTCTTGTTGAAACGAAGTCAATGCGAAATACAAAATGCAGTACGCCTTGTGACACAACTGCCTATGCCAGAAACCGGCTTCATCTATCGTAATGAACGTGGGCGAAGAAAGCTCGCGCAAAAGCACGGGCACACGATCATCCTTCACAACCTCGTGACGGCGAACGTCGCGAATGGAAATCGTTCGCATGATTTTCCGCGCCGGCAGAAGAACTTCCTCATTCGATAGCGCCGCATCAGTGACCAGCATATTCAAGCCGCAACTTGGTATTTTTCTACCATCGCTTCCCTCGCAAGCAGGATTGCTTCTTGTGCGGCTTCGGGAGAAACATCCGGCCAGTGCCGCGGCACTTGGCGAATTGAAATGCCCTTCGCAATATACGCCAACACCACGCTTACCGGCACGCGCGTGCCTTTGAACGTCAATTCGCCGTGATAGATTTCAGAGTCGCGCACGAGATATTGGCCGATCTCCAAGCGTTTGGGTGTGCGCTTTTTACCGTTTGTTGCGGCGGCGCCGTTCACGCGGCGCACGGATTTTTTCTTTGTTTCGGTTATTCCGAGAGCTTTGCTCATAACTCGATCTCCTGTTTGGCAGAAATTTTTTCCATGAAGGGAAGGCACTTTAAAGATTCTTGTAATTCGGCCCGCTCCCGCCCTCCGGCGGAACCCACGTGATGATCTGATACGGATCCATGATATCGCAGGTTTTGCAATGCACGCAGTTCGAAGGGTTCAAGTGCAATTGCGGCTTGCCGTGCTCTTCCATCATCTCATAAACATTCGCCGGGCAAAAGTGGCGGCAAGGATTGCCATACTCCACCGTGCAACGCTCGCTGCACAAATCATAATCCGCAACGAGCAAGTGCGCAGGTTGATTTTCATCGTGCAGATTGTACGCATTAAAAACATCGGTGACCTTATCAAACGTCAAAGTACGGTCGAACGCTAAGCCCGCGTATTTCTCATCGCGCTGCGGCTGGCCGTAATAATCTGCGATCTTTCGCATGTGCGTATGGCCTGCGGCGAAATGCTTGCGTTCTTTGAAGCCCCAGCCGTTGGTTAAAAATTGCAGTCCCGCATTGAACATTGCCGGAATCAAGCCGTGCTCCCAGCCTTGATGGAAATTGCGGCCTTTGCGCATTTCTTCATACGCCCAACTTTTTTTGAAACGCTGCTCGTAATCACTGAGCGTAGCTTCGGAGAAATCATTCTTCTCGAGCGCAGCGACGATGGTCTCCGCTGCGAGCATGCCGCTTTTCATAGCGAGATGGATGCCCTTCAGCTTCATCACGTTTTGAAAGCCGGCCGTGTCGCCGATGAGCAAACAACCATCGGTATACATTTGCGGCATCGCATACAACCCCGCTTCGGGAATCGTTTTCGCGCCATAGCTGATCATCTTGCCGCCCGATAAAATCTCGCGAATGAGCGGATGCGCTTTGAGGCGTTGCAACTCGTGGTGCGGATCGAGAAACGGGTCTTGATAATCGAGCCCGATGATCAAGCCGAGCGAAACTAAATTATCGGGCATGAAATAGAGAAAGCCGCCGCCCATCGTCCGCGTATCGAGCGGATAGCCCATCGTGTGAATCACTTCGCCGTCGCGATTGTGATTGGCTTCCCAAACTTCCTTCACGCCAATGGCATACACTTGCGGGCTTCTGCCGTTCTGCAAGCCCTTTTTGTCGATCAACGTTTTCGCCAGCGTGCCGCGCGGGCCTTCGCCGAGCACCGTGACTTTTGCGCGAATGTCAACGCCGGGCGTGTAATTCGCTTTCTCTTTGCCTTCTTTGTCGAGGCCTTGATCGCGTGTGCGCACGCCGACGACCGCATCGTTTTCATAGAGCAATTCCGCGCCGGGAAAAGAGGGAAAGAGATTGATGCCTGCTTCTTCCACTTTCTGCCCGAGCCACGCCACGAGATTTTGCAGCGAGAGCACATAGCTGCCATGATTTTGCAACGGCGGTGGCGTGATCGGAAATTTCAGTTTGCTCTTTTCCGTGAGAAAATAGACCGAGTCCTTCGTCACCTCGGCTTTTGGAATCGTGCAGATCGCATCGAAGTCGGGATACAATTCACGAATCGCGCGCGGAATAAACACCGCGCCGGAGAGCGCGTGCGAATGCGCCTCGCGACCCTTCTCAATAATCGCAATGCTCGTTTCGCTTTGGCCTTTGGCAGCGAGCAGCTTTTGCAAGTGCAATGCGCCCACCAAACTCGCCGGGCCGGCGCCGACAAAGAGGACATCGACTTCTAAAATTTCGCGCGTTACTGGCATGAGCGTATTCTTCGAACTTTCGTGTTAGGCTAACATCTATCTGCTCTTGGGTTGCGAAATCGCCCGGCCCTATTCCTTCGCTGTTTCGATCCACGCGCTGATTATTACCTCGATATTCGCGAGTGCATCTGTATAAGTTTTGCCGTTAGCCATGCAGTCTGGCCTTTAGGGCACCTCTGCAATAAAGGTCTTATCCCCGTCACTACTGTAAATGATCGCTTCATATTTCATTTTTCATAAAGAGACGAACTGGTTGCAGCAATCACTCGACTCGCCTACCTTTCCTTATCGCAGCTTTGGGGAGCGATGGGAATGCATTAAATATCAACATCACCCGAAAAAAAATCAAGCAGCCCCTTTACAAGCAAAACAAACCCTGCAATAAGAACTCCGGCAAAAATTGCCCCTGCGTCCATTTTGAATAAAACGAACGCTAGTATCAATGCCAACACTCCCAATGCGATCATTATCGCAGCCAGCTTTCTACCTTTGCGGACGGCTTCTTTATTCGCTATTGTGAGTAGTGCATTTTTTTCTTCAGCGTTACTGAACGGAATCATTTTCCTTTGTTCAAAATCATATCCACATTCACACCGGCTCATAAGCCTATGTTGGCGATTTCTACAACTGGGGCAAATTCTTACACTCATGTCAGCTTCTCAGTTTGTGTGTTCGAAACCTTCTTATCGATCCACCTCCCTCAACACAATATCAATACTCCCAATAATCAAAATCATATCCGCGATCATCGCGCCGCGGCTGATTTCGTCAAGCAGACTCACGTGTACGAAGCACGAGGAGCGGCAGCGCACGCGGTCGGGAATGTCCGTGCCGTTGGAGCGGAGATAAAAACCGATCTCGCCGCGCGGGGCTTCGCTGCGCGAGTAGCATCAACGAACGATTTCTTTATGCAGAAGAAACCTTTCTCCTGTAAGGCTGAACAGTGATCAATTTCGATATCGGCGCATAATGCTTCTGATTGAACGTATGAAGGGGCGCGTCAAAGGCAACTGCAGTTTGGCCGATCAAAGCATCAAGAAGGCCAAGCGAGTGGCTGAGATGATAACGGGCAAATACGGTCAAGGCTTCATCACAAGTTCCTGCCATAGGCCAAAGCCCGCTATATTGCTTCAGTATTTTTTCAATCTTTTTCTGCTCTGCTTTGTTACGACAGCCCTGAATCAATTCCATCACCACAAAGCCTGGCAGCGCGATCTCCTCATCACCCAAAGAACTCAATCACGTTACCGCAGGCGGGTACTTGCGCAAAAGATCGATCATAATGTCGGTGTCGAGGAGGAGCATTTTCTATCTCTGACGATGTTGAGCTTGTTCACGAAGCTGACGAGCATATGCCACACTGTCTTCGATGTCGTTACGATCTTCCCAAAGCCCGACAAGCTCGGAATGAAGTAATTGCCGCGCCGTTAAACGAAGACGATTTTGTGCTGTCAGCGGCTCGATCATCAAGATCATCTCGACAAACTGGCCTTTCTTATATGGGAGGCCGGTCAAAAAAATCTCTCCGTCCTTCTTGAGCGCTCTTTGCAAGCGAATGGCTTCCATAGCTGTGTTTCCATTATTGGGGTTTATGGTTGGATCAATCATCACGAAAACGATTCCGCGATAACTTATCAAATAAAGCGTTGTGCCGGGTGCTGAAAAAGATTCCTGCTGAATGACAGCGCGGAGCTGTTCAATCACTCGGCTTGGCGCTATCGATCCACCTCGCCCAACACAATATCAATACTCCCGATGATCAGAATCATATCCGCGATCATCGCGCCGCGACTGATTTCATCAAGCAGGCTCACGTGGACGAAGCACGAAGACCGGCAGCGCACGCGATCGGGAATGTCCGTGCCGTTGGAGCGGAGATAAAAACCGATCTCGCCGCGTGGGGCTTCGCTGCGCACGTAGCATTCGGCTCCGGCGGGCGGACGCATGCGGCGTGGGATGGCTTCTTTCACATCGCCTTGCTCCGGGCATTGCGCAAGCGCTTGCCGTAAAATTTTGACGGACTGCTCGATTTCTCTGACGCGCACAGAATAGCGATCGAACACAGACCCGATCGGGCCAAACAAACCTTCGCCCATGGGCACGTCAAACTCGAATTGCGGATAGAGCGAATACGGCTCTTCTTTGCGCACGTCCCATTTGATGCCGCTGCCGCGCAGCACCGGGCCGGTTGCGCCGCAATTGATCGCCACTTCCGGCGGCAAGATGCCGACGTCTACGGTGCGCTTCACGAAGATGTGATTGCCGGTGAGTAGGCGATTGAACTCTTTCATGTTGCGCACGAACTCATCGAGAAACTTCCTCGCTTTCTTCAACCAGCCTGAGGGCATGTCGCGGCTGAGGCCGCCGATCCAAATATAATTATAGAGCAACCGCGCGCCGGAAATTTCTTCGAACAAATCGAGAATGCGCTCGCGGTCGCGGAATGCCCAGAGAAATGGCGTGACTGCGCCGACGTCCAAGCCAAACGTGCCAATGGCCATGAGGTGGCTCGCGATGCGCATGAACTCGCCGCAAATCACACGAATGTATTCCACTTTTTTCGGTAGCTCTTTCACGCCGAGAATTTTTTCCGCAGCAAGGCAGTAGCCCCAATTCATGCTCATAGCCGCGAGATAATCGAGGCGATCGGTGAAGGGAATGACTTCATTCCAGCCGAGATTCTCGCCGTGCTTTTCGAAATTGCGGTGCAGATAGCCGATGTGCGGCGTGACTTTCTTTACGATCTCACCGTCGAGCACAAGTTCGAGCCGCAACACGCCGTGCGTGGAAGGGTGCTGCGGTCCCATTTGCACGATCATGTCCTCGCCGGGGAAATCTTTGCTTTGCCGCGCTTGCGCCATGACTTCGTAGTTGTGCTTTTCAACTGCCGCAGTGGGATCGAGATCGACGACCATTTGGCCTTCGTCTTCGAAGTAGTAGCGTTGCCGTTTGAAGATGTTTCCGAGTGTGCCGAACATGTTTGGATTCCCTGGTTAGTGAATCAACTAAAGAATGTCTCCAACGGATAGATTAAGGCCAACGGATGAAAACAGCCGCCTTGAGAGCGTGTCATTCAGGAGGAATCTTTTTCAGCACTGGAACCCGTACCCAGTTCTTAAAAAGATTCCTGCTGAATGACAGATGGTGGAGAGATTCGACCGCATCCATTATATATCGTGCTTTCACGCCTTAATCTTCTTCAAATAACCATTGGGATTGAAGCTCATAAAAAATTTCTCGCGCGCTTTATCAACAACAAAAGAGTTGTTCACATGCAAAAAAGCTTGCACGGCCTCCATTGGCCCTGGCCCATATTGCGGCGCAACCGGGTGGCCATTGATGCTTGTGTCTTCTACTACTAAATAACTGCCGGGTGTGACGAGCTCGCTGTAGATTTTCATTTCTTGCAGAACATACGGCATCGAGTGATCCGAATCGAGCACGGCCATTACGGTTTCATTTGGGCGAAGCAACGCGCGCACTTGCTCGACGATTTCCGGCGCGATGGTGGAGCCGAGCAAATAGGTGATGCGTTCGTGCTGTGGGCGTTGCGCGTCGGTTTGAATATCAATCGTAATCACACGCCCGTGTTTGATGAACTCGCACAACGCGGCGAAGAACAACGCGCTCCCGCCTTTGTACGTGCCGCACTCGATGATGACGTCGGGTTTGATTTCGTGAATGATCTCTTGGTAAATCCAGAAATCGAGCGGGCACTTGAGCACGGGAATTCCGAGCCAATGGGTGTTGAGCCACGGCCGGGAAGGAGAGTGATAGTAGAGCTTGTGAAACTGATTGGAGATGGTGCGCGTCACGGTTGGGTGATTGAGAAATTTTTGATGCGCGTTTCGGAATGCAGCAAAGACGCGCTTTTTGAACGAGCTTTGAGCCTCGCTAGACATATGCTCTCTCAAACCGCGGCATAATCACTTTCATGCAAACACAACAGCCTCTTCTCCACTCGCAACGGACTTGACTTCTTCACCAATCTCATACAAAAACTCCGGCGCGAAATCGGCACCGTTCGGCCATTCGATGGTTTTCGTGTCGGGGTTGATTGATACTTGCCGAAAGAAGTGAAGGTCGTTGAGGGGCTCAAAAATTTCGCCGTATAGTTCGCTTTTTAAATCCACATCCTTGATTGAGCCATCATCGAATTCCAATCGCAAACTGAAATCTTTCAACCACTGCACGTTAGTCACATGCAAAAACATGTTAGTCTCCAAACTAATTCAAGGGTGGTATTTTCCTCAAAGTTTGCCGTTTCTTCGCACGTTCCCAATTCTCAATCAGTTTGCTTTGATGTTTTTCAAACCACTCGAGCACCATACGTAACGCCCGCTTTGGCATCTTTCCTTCAATCATGCCCGTTTCAATTTCAATCGTCACTTCTTGTGCTTGGTACCTCGCATGAAAGTGCGGCGGCTCATGATCGTTGTAGTTCATGAAGATCACAATGCCATAAAAGCGGGAAAGCTCGGGCATTACATTCCCCTTATCAAAAATATTTCAATGCGCAGCTGCTGGTTCTGCTGTCGCAGTAGGTTTTGGCTTCGGTGGTGCTGCGGCAGCTTTCGCTGCTCTGGCTGCGGCGGCCGCGGCTTCTTCGGCGGCTTGCTCGGCCAGCATCTGCGCGGCGAGCGCGGGTTCATACTTTGAGAAATGAAAAATGCCGTTGCTGCGCTCGTAAACTGTGGACTCGTACTTGTCGGTCATATACAAGCACTCGGTCGGGCACACGGTCGTGCACAAATCGCAATAGCAGCACTTGAACATGTCTATATCGAAGCGCACGACGTGCTGGCGAATGGGATTGCCCGTCGAAGCTTTGCCGAGGTCTTCGGTGGGCTTCGCTTTCACACAGTCGATGTAAATGCAATCCACCGGGCAAATACGCGCGCACTTGAGGCAGCCGATGCAATCATCGACATTGTTGAAGAGCTGCATGCGCGAGCCGGCCGGCAATTCCACACGCGCGTGCGGATAGCGAATCGTCGTGGCCGGACGGAAGAGATGCTTCCACGTTTCGCGCATGCCGATCAACACCGTATAAACGCCGCTGAAAACATTCTGAAAGTATTGGCTCATGATCGTTCCTTAAAAGCGTGCCGTTCGGAGGTTTCGCGTGTTCAATTCGATTTAGCAGACGTTGCTTGTTGCGGACGTCCGGCTTTCAAACTTTGCAAGACTTCTTCTTTCGTTTGCGTCGAGACTACCAATTTGAGTGCGGTGGCCAATTTCTCAAGTTCATTGACTCCACGGACGGCTTGGATTTCGTTTTCGTTCAAATGAAAACGAGTGGACAAGAGCATGATCAAGACCTCCTGCCGATCCAAGAGATAGCCTCTCTCTATCCCTCTCTCTATCCCTCTCTCTATCCCTTTCTCTATCCCTTGCTCCATCCCTTCTGCTCTCAATCTTTGCGCTAAAGTAGGCATGACTTCATCTCCTTGCAGCTTGGTTTCTTCCGCGATTTTTTGCAGGTTGGTTATGGAAATGTCCTGCGTTTCGGCGATGTAAATCAGCAAGAAATTGATGCGCTCATTCTCGTGCATGAATCCGATTTGATGCCACAATTGAAACACCTGCCGGATGAGTTCCAACTCCTTGCGAAAGGCGGCTTTCATCAACATCATGGCAGAGAGCAGGAAAACGTTCTCACGCAATGGCTGGCTGTTCTCTGCCTGCCAATCCCAAGCATTCGCATCAAAGAGCACATAAGAGAAATTGAGCAAGAACGGTTTCAATTCCTCGGCAATTTCAAACTGTTCGAGAAACTGTGTCGGAATTTGCCACGGATTTTCGCCGTGATAAAATACCAACGGCACGATGACGCGCAGCGGCTTTTTCTCGTCGCTGTCTCTTTGCCACATTACACTCATGTAGCGCAAGAGTTGGACGAGAACGCTTTTGTCGGGATGGGACTTGTGCTCAAAGAGCAAATAAACATCAACCGTCAACTGTTCCGCTTTCGTCCGGCACTTCACCACCAAATCGGAAAACGAGGCTTTGTATTCTTCTGAAATGTAAGAGGTCGAATCAAGAGTGATGTCCGTAAAATCAAGCCGGTTCTGCAATGCTACGGGCAGAGCCATTTTCAGAAAGGCCTCCGCGTTGGCGATTTCGGAGAAAACCTTCTGAAAAAAATTGTTGTGGATGTTGTCAATGCCCGACGTCATTTGAGCCTGATTCTCCCTGGGGCTTCAGCGATCTCTTCGCCAACTGATCACCGATTACTTTTCTCAACCGGCTTGCCATTCTCACTCACCACCGGCAATCTCTTTTCAAACGCAAACACGTAATGCCCGCGCTCGGGATTCACGGCCAGCGTGTCGAACTGATGCCAATCTTCGTCATAAGGCACGCGAATGCCGTGATAGTATTCTTGCACCACGTAATCCTTGCGCAGCGGCCAGCCTTCCCAATCGTCCGGGCAGAGCATGCGGCGCAGATCGAGGTGGCCGTCGAACGTGACGCCATAGAGATCGAAGACCTCGCGCTCGTGCCACTCCGCAGTGCGCCACAACAACGAAACCGTCGGCACGTGTGCGCCTTCGCGCGGCAATTCGGTTTTCACCGTGAACCAATGCTTGTGCTTGAACGAGAAGAGATGGTAAATCACGCCCAGCTCTTTGCCTGCGCCGAGATCATAGCCCGCGAGATCGTGGCACATATCGAAATACAACTCCGGCTCGTCTTTCAAAAACTTGCAGACTTCATGCACGTCTTGCGGCGCGACTTTCACCGTCGGATCAATGGTCTTCTCATCGAACGCCAAAATTTTTTCGCCGAACCGGTCGCGCAATTTTTGAGTAATGTCAGCGGCAGTCATCAGCCCACGACCTCCGTGAGTTTGCGTTTGATATGGCTTTCGCGGCGAATTTTTTCTTGCAGCTTGAGCAATCCGTCAATCAACGCTTCGGGACGCGGCGGGCAGCCGGGAACGTAGACATCAACCGGCACGACTTTATCCACGCCTTTGAGCACGTGATAGCCATGCTTCCAATATGGGCCGCCACACGTGGCGCAGCTTCCCATGGACATGACGTATTTCGGCTCCGGCATTTGATCGTAGAGCGTCTTCACGCGCAGCGCCATTTTGATTGTGACCGTGCCTGCGACGATCATGAGATCGGTTTGCCTAGGGCTCGGACGAAACACGCCGGCGCCGAAACGGTCGAGATCATATTTGGAAGCGCCGACCGCCATCATTTCGATGGCGCAGCACGCCAAGCCAAAGGTCATCGGCCACATCGATGACAGCTTTGCCCAATTTAGCAGCGAGTCGAGCGAGGTGACGATGACGTTATCGCCATAGCGGCCTTCTTCGATGAAACGTTTTTCTTTTTGAAGAAAAGGCTGGGTGGGACGAGACATTTTTCCTCCGCAATCCTGGTTGCAGTTACACAACAATGTTCTGATCGGCAAATGCAAAAGGAGAAGTGTGCATTGTCAATTCTTGATTCATATTTTTATCACGATACAGCTTTGATAAGAACCAAAACAATATATAGAAATGGGGCTGGATGCGCAAGCGTGAAATCCTAAGCCAAATCCGGGCGCGCGACATAATACTCCTTCTTCGGCTCGAAGCTCAACAGCGTGTCGCGGTCGAGCAGCATGCCGTTGCGTGAGTACGCGGAAATTTCGAGCACGCCGGTGTCCATGCGAATCGCGTCTTCCGGGCAAGCCTCCACGCAGTAGCCGCAAAACACGCATTTGCCGAGATCGATATCGAACTTGAGCGGATACTTTTCGATCTGCTTTTCCGGCCGTTCGCCCGCGACGATATAAATGCACTTCGCCGGGCACACGGTTTCGCACATCATACATGCGACGCAGCGCGGCGTGCCGTCTTCGCGTTTGGTGAGCCGGTGCAGCGTGCGCAAGCGCGGCCAAAAGAGCCTGCGCACTTCGGGATATTGAAACGTGATCGCGCCTTTCCAATCGCGCTTCACACCCAAGCTGGCCAGCGTGAAATGCCAAAGGTTGAAAAAGAACCGGCGCATCGTGAGCACAAGCCCGTCCCAAATGCGCGGGAGATAGGTGCGTTCCCAAAAGGTGAGGGGTTTGTATTTATCGTGGACGTTCATGGTCAAACTCAAAATTGGATTGGTGGAGTATTGGATTGTTGGATTAGTGGCGGCTGAAGATTTCCGTCAACCCACTTGAACATTTCTTTTTACAAATCATCGGGGCCAGGCTCATCAAGCTTAACCTGAGACAAGACCGCTTGCAGCGTTACTGCGTTCTTCTTCAATATCATCCCACCGAAGTTGCTGTGCTTAATTGCACGATCAATCGTTGCGCTGACGATCCCTTCATGCAGCATCTCGGCGAAGCGCATCATCACGAACTCATCTAGGATTTTCTCAGAAATTTTTATGCCGCTGGGTTTGCTCTCCGCGCGCAATCCGAAATCGCGAGGCTGATCGTTCGCGCCGGTATTCCAGCCCGATTCATCCCAGCCGTCGTAGCCGTCGGATCCAGAGGTGCATATATTCGCCGTCGCTCCACAGATAATTGTTGCCTCGCATGTAGGACATGATTTCCAGCCTATTCTTCAATCTCATCAAGTGGCAGAATTTGCATGCCGTGTCGTACAGTCATCACTTTTATCAGCTTCCTTTCAACACGATAAACGATTCGATATTTTTTCACGAACACCTCTCGGACCGAAGGATGATTCATTTCCGGAACGATACGACCGCTATGTGGAAAATCTCTCAACAGATGCACGCGGTTAAAAACCGCATTCACCCATTTTTCCGCTGCGGAAGCATTGTTTTGCGCAATGTAAGCCGCAATTTCGTTGATCCGAGTTAAAGCCTGCGGCGACCAAGAGACGTTCATTTTCGGAGCTTGGCTAATACCTGCCTTCTCGCCTCTTCGTGTTCTATCCCCATACCGGCCTTAAACTGCGCCTCGGCAACATGGATGTCCTGCAAAAGTTCGAGTCTTTCGAGCAGGGCATCGTATTCACGAACGCCCAACAGCACGGCTGCATTTTTCCCTCGTTGCGTGATAACAATCGGGCGTTTGGATTCTCTCGCTCGCTCAACCAGCACGGCGGTATTGTTTCGAAGCTCCGAAATGGGCCGTTTGTCTTGTCTTACAGTTTTTCGAATCATTTGCGCACCTATCAAAGTTTGCGAAACAGAGTTCGCAGGCAATTGCGCTCCCAATCCGAGATTGGGAACAAAAAAAATAATTCATCTCATTTTACCGACGGTATGAAGCATTCAAGCCGCCATCAACAAAGTTTCAATGCGCAGATCGTTGAACGCCGGTTTGACATAGAGTTTTTCGCGCCCAGTAGGCGTGAGAATGGAAAAGCGGTTGAGGGGAGTACCCTGCAAAAGTTTTAGCGCAAGCGTTCTCGCCTCGGCGCTCATTTCCTGCAAGCCATAAAGCTCGATGCGGCTCTTTTTGCTCGTTTGACTATAATCGAAGATCGACAGCCCGACCAACGTCTTCATTTGTTGATCCGTGCGCAGCAACAAGCTGTCATTGATCGAAAGGCCGACGCCGGGACGAGCCGAACCGAACGCGACACACAAAACGTCGGCTTCAGCACCATACGAGAAAGAGATTTTCATTTCCGAAGACTGGCCAACACATGCTTGCCCGCTTCTTCGCGCCCCATTCCCAAGCCGCTTGAAACTGCGCTTCCGCGATCTCTCGAAGCGACGGCATGTATTGCACTGTGCGCCCTTTTCTTCGAGCGCGCCAACAAAGCTTCGTCTATTTTTTTATTTGCCTCGCGATCAAAGAAAGTTTCGCCGCAAGCCGGACACGCCCAATACTGGATTACGGGCGAGGTCACGTGCTTGTCTTTTACGGCGAAACGATAGCGGCCATGCTTTCTTTGGATGGCGGACGAGCCGCACAAAGGGCACTGATTGAAATTCATGATCAATCTCCAAACGTGGATTTCTTTGCCGAGACGACGATGTAAAAAGTCCCGCACCGCCTTGTTGGCGAATGACGCCCTTCGTATAAATCAAAATGCCGTCGTATGTAAAACTTTCGATGGTGTGCATCTTCTCATGACGTTCTTGCCGCCATTCACTTCGCGATCTTTTCGTTCTTACAAAAGAAGCATTCAAGATCGATTCCAAAACCATCTCTTGCGTCAAGAGGCCGGCAATACGCTCGGCGTCGGCTTTACCAGTGAAGATATATTTTCCCTGAATGATCAAGCGTTTTATTTTCGTCAGCGTGGGGTTCATAATTCCGCCAACATTTACCTTCTCGCCTCTGAAGCTTGGCAACGAGAACGTATCACTCCGTCAATCCACAATTCCAACACTCCACCGATCCACAACTCCATCACTCCAAAAAGAGAATCACCGCTGCCGTGATCACGATATTCGCGAGCGCTACGGGCAGCAGAATTTTCCAGCCGAGGAACATGACTTGATCATAACGAAAGCGCGGCAGCGTCCAACGAATGATCATCATGAACCACATGAGCACAACCATCTTGAGCGAGAAGCTCAAAAATTGGAGAATAGTCACCGTCAAGTTTGAAAGCGTCAAAGTGCTGCCCCAAGGAAAATGAAAGCCGTCGGGCATCAAATATGGCACTTGCCAGCCACCGAGAAAGAGCGTGATGGTGATAGCGCCGATGAGCACGGTCTCAATGAGATCCGTTAAGAAGTACATACCGAAGCGCATGCTGCTGAATTCGACGTGATAGCCGATGATCTCGCTCTCGCCCTCGGGCGCGTCGAACGGAATGCGTTTCGTTTCCGCGATGCCGGTGGTCAAGAAGAGCAGGAAGCCGAGGGGTTGCACGAACAAGCCCCACTTGGGAATCCAACCTGACAAAAAAGAGAACGTATCAAATTCAAAGAACCGCCCTTGCGCGCGCACGATGTGTTGCAGATCGACGGTTTGATAAACCATGAGCACGCCGATGATCGAAACGCCGATGGCGACTTCATACGAGATCATTTGCGCCGAAGCGCGCAGGCCGCCGATGAGCGAGTAGTTGTTGTTCGAGGCCCACGAACCGAGCACCACCCCGTAGACTGCCATTGACATGAGCGCGAACACATACAAGATGCCGACGTTCAACGAAGCAATCTGCATGGCGACTTGCTTGCCGCCGACGATGAGCGTATCGGCAAACGGAATCGCCGCGAACGCAACGGTCGCGAAGAACATTCCGAGGCCGGGCGCAAAGGAGAATAAAAATTTCTCCGCGCCTTGCGGACGATAATCTTCTTTGAAGAACATCTTCAACGAGTCTGCCGCGATGTGGAACAAGCCAAAGAGTCGCAGCCCGAAAATCGAGGCACGATTCGCGCCCACGCGATCTTGCATGAGCGCGCTCTGCTTGCGTTCCACCCACGTGAGCAACGCCGCGGTGTTGAACACGAAGATGAGGATGAAGAAGAAAATTTTCAGAAGTGTGGCGATGATTTCAAACATGGCTTTCTCAAATGAATGACAACATCCACAAAAGTCAGCCCAACGGATAGATTAAATCCAACGGATAAAGCTCGTTGCGTTTCATCCGTTGGTCTTCATCTGTCCGTTGGGGAAAATCTTTTTGATTTCCACTCACTATTTCCCAATGCGGACGAGCCGCAAGCCAAAAGCTTTGGGTAAGCGGATTTTACTGTAAGCGGATAGAGCAAAGGCAGTATCCGCTTACTTCTTGTAATCCGCTTCCAGAGAAGCTTTTGCTTTTAATCATCGTCATTCAAAAATCGAAATAATGCGGAGCTTGTCCGGCACTTTGTTCAGCTTGCGCGCGGCGATTTTGGCTTGCGGATCTTCACCGAGCTTGAGGCCCTCTTCGCCCAACGCTTCATAGCTCAAACCCGCGAACGCCGGAACTTCGCGCGCGAGTGCTTTGAAAACGTCTTCGGCTTCGAACGCGGGCACGGAGACATTCAACAAACGCCCGAGCTTTTTGAGCATCATCCACTCCGGCTGCGCATCGCCGAGCGGCTCGACCGCTTTGCGAATGCGCTGCACGCGATCCGCGAAATTCGTACACGAGCCTTCTTTTTCCACCCAAGAAGCGGCGGGTAAAACTACATGCGCGAGTGCGCTCGTCGCGTGTTGATTCGTTCCGATGAAGACGATGGTCGAAACGTTTTGCAATGCTTTCAGCTCATTCGCATCGAAGCCGTTTTGCAAATCATGATGAAAGATGAAGAGCGCCACGAGCTTCTTTTCCGCTGCGCGTTTGAGCAGATTGCGCGAGGCTTCAGCATTCATATCAAAACCAAGCAACGCCGCGCCGCGCGTGTTGGGATTGCGATCCGCCTTCAGGAGGAAATCATCGTGCGGCGGCGTTTGTTTAGGCGTTACGGTCGCCGCAAGGTTTGTAATGTTCAGCTTGTCCGCAAAATTTTTGAGCACGAACAAATCTTCGTTCGTCATTTGCGGCGAAGCGAGAATGCCAATCGCGTCTTTACTCGCAGATTTCACCTTTTGTGCGACCGCATCGAGCGCGACTTCCCACGAAGTTTCAATCCACTGCTCGCCGTGCTTCATCATCGGAGCAGAAATGCGCGAGGCGTCGTCAACACTCTTGAAACTGTAGCGGCCAATGTCGCACATCCACCATTGATTGACTTCGGGATTATAACGCGGCTTGAGGCGCACGACGCGGCGACCCTCCGCATGATGCGTGCGCTCGTTGTTGGCGTGGATTTGAATGTTGCAGCCCGTGCTGCAGCCGGGGCAAATCGAGTCCGTCGAATCCAAATACCACACACGCGCTTCGAAACGAAAATCTTTTTCCGTGAGCGCGCCGACCGGGCAAATATCAACGGTGTTGACCGAATAAAGATTGTCAAGTTGCTTGCCGGGATAGGGCGCCAGCTCCGAATGATCGCCGCGATTGAAGATGCCCAACTCGTTCGTCTTGCTCACTTCATCGCAGAAGCGCACGCAACGGCTGCAAAGAATGCAACGCTCTTGATCGAGCATCACGTGCGGCCCGATGTCGAGCGCTTTGTGCTTCTTCACTTTGTCTTCGATCATCTTGCTGTCGTAGCGACCAATGCGCATGTAATACTCTTGCAGCCAGCATTCGCCGGCTTGATCGCACACCGGGCAATCGAGCGGATGATTGGTGAGCAAAAGCTCGAGCACGTCTTTGCGGCCGCGCAGCGCTTTCTCGCTTTGCGTATGCACGACCATGCCCTCGGTCACGGGCGTATAACACGCCACTTGCAGCTTGGGCATCTTTTCGATTTCAACGAGGCAGATGCGGCACTGGCCGACGATGCTGAGGCCGGGATGATAACAATAACGCGGAATCTCGACGCCGAGCTTTTCCGCGGCTTGAATCACGGTGGTGCCGGCTTCGACTTCGATCTGCTTGTTGTCTATGGTGATGGTGGGCATGTGCGACCTTATGCTGCTTCTAAAATTTTGGGTTCAAGAATCAATTTTTTAACTCGTACTGTGCGGTGAGAGTCTTTGTCCGAGTCTTTCAATTCCAAAAAATTTGAGACCGGCGGTTGCTGAATCAGCTTGAGTGCGATGCGTTGCAAACGCTTGGGAAATCTCGCCAGCTTTTTAAGTTGCAATGGGCTTCGGCGTGTGTGTTTAACCAAGCGGCTATACGAGACGAGAATCATTTGCACCGGCTTTTCATCAACCGTATCAAAATAGAAACTGACGTTGTCGGCTATTTCAATGCCCGTCTCCTTTTTGACAATGATACGCTTCGCGCTCGTCGGCAAAAAATCTGCCGTCAAGATGTCGGCTTCCGCGTCGTAATAAAAGGCTTTCATAAAAATTTTTATGGCGCGGAGGCCGGTTGTTGCGCCAGACGTTTGGTCGTTCCAACTAACTCTTTCACCAAAGCCGGATCGAAATCTACGGTTTTGAAGCCATGCGCAAGAGCGTTGCGATGCTTCATCACCTTCGTCAAAAAATTATAATCATCTCTTGAAATCGCGCCGTTCATCACGGCTTGCTTGAGAATGTGAAGCGGAGACAGACGGTCGCGCGTGACGCCCTCAGCCTCGGCGAGCAATCGCACCGCGGCTTCTGAAATCGACCACGCTTGCATGAGAGCTGCTTCGGAAAATCCCGACTCCAAAAGTTTTTCCGCGGTTTCAATGCCGCGCAAAATATCGTCTTGTTGAAACGGACGCGCGTCATGAAGAAGTCCAAGCTGCTCTTCTTCACCGACGACGACCAATTCAAAACTCCAGTTCGGCTTATTGTGAAGCAAACGCGCCAATTCTCTGATCTGATGATCCTTGGCTAAAGACGATTTTGATTTTACTTCTACAACTTTAGCCTCATCACCTTTTCTGATCAGTAAATCCGGATGGAAACCGGACAAGAAATCAGGCAGTTGCTCCAGTGAAGGATCTTCGATGACCTCATAACCTTTGCTGCGGTACTCTTCGGCGAGTGCGGCGGCATGCTGCTTTTCTTGCGAAAGTATCGTTTCCATTTTAATAAATCACCTCTTGATTGGGCGCGACCTCGACAACGACATATAAGAATTCATTGCCGCGAGCGAGACCGTCAGTCAAAATCTCTGAAGTGTTTTCAACGCGAAGAACGCGGTTGAGATTGCGTTTTCGGCATAAAATGTCCGTCACCTGTTCATCGTCTAAGTAAGCCAACTCTTTCAGGGCATCTGAAATCGGCTTCGGAATATTGTCTACATCCATCGACACGCTATCGTAAAAATAGGTAATGGTCAACATGACCGGCTCGGCAACAGGCAGTTCTCCACTCGGCCAATGTTCCTCCGCGACCGCTCGCACTTGATCCCTCCACTCGTGCACTCGCGCTCTGCGACGAGCCTGCTGAGAAACGGGAGGGCCGTCAATGACAAATTCGAAGGGCAGCATCAATTCTAAAAATATGGTTTACTCAGTGGTCGTTATGTCTATGATCGTATTCTTCCTGCAAAAACTACAACAACCGCAACTGCGGCGAGCCGTCATCCAAATACCGAAACACGTTTTGCTCGCTCACGTCTTGCAAGCCGCCAAATTGGTTGACCGTCTTTTTGATCTGCTGAATGACCTCCGCAAGATTCTTCTGAATTTCCTCGGTCGTAAAGCGCAGCACCGACCAGCCGAAACTTTCGAGCACATTATTGCGCTTCTTGTCGCGTTTCACGTCTTGCTCGTCCAAATGAAAACTGTCGCCGTCGCATTCCACGTCGATATTTCGGGCTTTGCAAAAGAGCGCGAAATCCAGATAAAATTTCTTGCGCTCTTCCTCCACTAAATACTGCCTCTCGGCTTCGATCTTCTCCTTTCGTAACGCTTTCCAAAACGTTTCCTCCAGCGGGCTTTCGTAAAACACTTCGTTGATTTCAGCGGCGTTCTGGAAATGCCACAGCGTCGTCGGAATGAACAAGATGCGGCGCGGACGGTGGCTAAATATCGGCGCGTCGCGGACATGAAGCTCGTCGAATTGGATTTTATAGTAATCGTCATTGGCTTTGGGATCGTTCGGCAGTTCCGGCAGCAGCTCTTTGCGCTTGACGATGGTAATGTCTTTGACTTCGCCGTAGCATCGAATCCGATAGGCTTCCGGGCCAAATTCTTTGGTTTGATAAAAAGCGATGTGTTTCAGGCTTTTGTCAATGACGCTCTTAGGAACCTGCTTCGTTTTGACGGGAATGCGGTACCAATGCCGTTCTTGCGCGATCCTGAAATCCCGTTTGCTGTTCATCAGGGCAATTAAAAAATCTCTGCGCATTTCTTGTTTCATGATCGCTCGCTTCATGCGGCTATGATGTCATTTTGCCAGGTTTGATGGTTTTAGACAACCGCCGCATCTCGAATCTCACGAATGATGGCCGAAACTTCATCTTGTGATTGCAGATGTCTCGCCAGCACCTCCGCGGTTCTATCCATCACGCGGTCGGCGTAAAGTTTTGCCAAATCCTGACGCAATCCTTGACCGATATAAAATTTCATCAACGCTTGCGACGACATATCGCGGCTCGCGGCTACTTTTTCAAGTGAGGTCAGCGCATCTATCGGAACTTGGAGCGACACGGTTTCTGATGGCCGCGGGCGAAGACGGAGCTTTAATTTCTCTTCGCCGTTAGTCTTTTTTTTCTTAGGCTTCTTCATATGATTTCCTTTCCGCTTTGGTAACAAGACGAGCAGATATAATTCGATTGCGGCGGCCACGCTCCGTGTATACCACCAACAGGAGCCGCAAGGACAAAGAATATCCGATTATGTAGTCACGCTCCTCATCATCAACGGAGGCCTCGCCGCTTTTATAAAACGGGTCTAAAAACGCCTCGGCTGCTTCCTCAAAAGAAACGCCATGTTTTCGAATATTGCTCTTGGCCTTTTTCTCGTCCCATTCAAATTCCGAATCCTGAAGTCGATAGAAAACGCGCACTTTCCGCCCTCCCGTTTGAGTATGATACAGAGCTTGTGCTTCACGACGTAATCTCAGCCATCAATTCATCCGGAGCAACGACGCGACAACCACCTGCTTCAAACTCTTCCTCGGCCTCTTCAACATTGCGAGCCAGCTCCGCGCGTCTGCGCGCAATCAAACGCTTCCTAAGAATATCCAAAAGATTCTCTTGCTCTTCCACCGACAAATGGTCGGCAGCTTCCAAGATGCCACCAAAAGAAGCTATTGCTTCCATATTTGTTTCTCCAACTTATGAAGAAAAGCATGGCAAAAGATGAGCAGGCTTTGATGCAAGCCACCTCGCATGTTTTTGCCCTACATTTTTCTGTCATCGCTTTTAAATCGTCTTGCCCGCAATCGTTTTGCTTTCCTGAAAAGTCACGTTGCCTTCATCGCCGGCTTCCAATTCGTGAACTCGCCTTCATGGCATTTGCCCGTGCGCGCGTGCGCTTCGAACTCTTCGCGGTACTTTTTGATGAAGCCGAAGGTGGGCAACGCGGCGGCGTCGCCGAGCGGGCAGATGGTGTTGCCCATCACCCCGTTCGCGATGTTCCAAAGATTGTCCACGTCTTCCATGCGGCCTTCGCCGTGCAGCATGCGGTGCAGCACTTTGTCCATCCAGCCCGTGCCTTCGCGACAAGGCGTGCATTGGCCACAACTTTCGTGATGATAAAAACGCATCGTGACCATCATCACGTCGAGCAAGCAGGTGCCTTCTTCAATGGCGATGATGCCCGCGGAACCGATCATCGAGCCGATGGCCGCGAGCGATTCGACATCCATCTTCACGTCGATCTCTTCGGGGCGCAGCACCGGCGAAGAAGAACCGCCGGGAATCACGGCTTTCAATTTTTTATCGCCGCGCATGCCGCCCACGTGGGTGTAAATGATGTCGCGCAACGTGGTGCCGTGCGGCAATTCATAAACGCCGGGTTTGTTCACGTGGCCGCTCACACTATAGAAACGATAGCCGCCGCATTTCTCCGTGCCAAGCTTCGCGAACCACTCGCCGCCGTTTTTCATGATCGAAGGTACATACGCAATCGTCTCGACGTTATTCACAATCGTCGGCGAGCGGAAGAGTCCTTCGACTGCCGGAAAGGGCGGCTTCATGCGCGGCCAGCCTTTTTTGCCTTCGAGCGATTCGAGCAGCGCGGTTTCTTCGCCGCAAATGTATGCGCCCGCACCGCGATGCACATAAAGATTCAACTCGTAATCCGTGCCTAAAACATTTTTGCCGAGCATGCCGTTTTGATATGCTTCATCAATCGCCGCTTGCAAAATGCGCGCAGGCTCCACGTATTCGCCGCGAATGTAGATGTACGCCGTGTGCGCGTCAATGGCCTTCGAAGCGATGATGATGCCTTCGATCAACGCATGCGCTGCGCCGGTGATGATGTAGCGATCTTTGAACGTGCCCGGCTCGCTCTCATCCGCATTGATGACGAGATACTTCGGCTTGGGCACGTTCTTCGGAATGAAACTCCACTTGCGCCCCGTAGGAAAACCTGCTCCGCCGAGTCCGCGCAAGTTGGATTTGATGACTTCGTCGATAACCTCAGCTGAGGTCATAGCCAGCGCCTTCTTCGCGGTTTCATATCCGCCGAGGGCGAGATAGTTCTTAATGTGCTGGCACTGCTGCTTGATGAGAGGCGTAAGAATGCCGCCGTTGGGTATCATGTTCGATCAGTTCCTTGGCTATAAACTCTTTGCTATGATCAAGCCGTCAAAGCACAATGCAAAACGATTGCTGGCAAAACTATTAAAAGCTTTTTTACGCAAAGCGATCACTGGCCAAACCATTAAAGGACTTTTTGTGGAAAGAATAGTTTTGCCAGAAATAGTTTTGCTTTCAATGCGCGCTGATTTCGATGCCCGTGCGCTTGATGTCGAGCACGATAGGCAACTCTTCTTTCTCAAACTCTTCGGGTGAAAAACAAATCGGCTCCAAGTCAACGTTGTAGCGCGAAGCGCGGCTGAAAATTTTTTGATTGATGGCAATCGAGTTTTCGACGTTGAGCGCGGGCGTGACGATGGCCAAATCGATATCCGAATAGTCGCGCGTTCGGCCGGTTGCGTGCGAGCCGAATAGATACGCTCGCTCGATGGGAAGCTCCGGCCGAATCTTCTCCAAAAAAGTTTGGATTACGGCAAGGGCTTCAGCTTTTGTGTAAGCCATGTGATCAAACTCTCGATTATTGCATCGATCACGCTGCCAAGCGTTCTTTCTAACCGAACGGATTGAGTGAAATCTTATTGCCTTCGATTTTTATTCCGTTCGCCGTGAGCAGGTCAGTATAAAAGTTTATAACAATCTCGGTTGTTTGAACAAATTTGCCTAAAGCCAGTTCTGTCATATGAATTAAGTCGTCAACAGTGCGGTCAGGTTTATCACCGTTTCTTATTGTAAGCTTTTGGGCTTGTAGTCCCTGACTATTTTGGTCTTCTTCATCTTCCCAGAGTTTTTCTCGCCTCCAAACTATCCCCATTCCTTCTATCAAAGGAGGTTGCGCATGGACCCATGTGTTTCTGTAATCTATGGTCTCATTCCACTCTTTACAATCCCTAAGACTGGAGACAGCTTTCGAAATGGGGTGTTCGGGCATCTGTTTTAGCAAAAAAACACCAACTGCTAAAGCCAAGCTAGTTTTTTTGTCCAGTTTCCTAATTTGAGCGATTTCTTTGCGATTTATTTCTAACATAGCTACTATAGCGTTGGCTAAATGCTCTGCTGCCGCATACAAGCGTAATGCTATATCATCAGAGTAAAATTTTGCAAAATAAATAGCACCCATCTCATTGCGCTCCGCTGTCCTTTCAAGATAATAAATCCGGTGTGCATAAACTTCATGCAAAGCATATCTCGCCTCAGTAAGGGTTTCTATCGTATCTTGTAAGCAAACGGCTGCTATCGGAACTGTGCTCTCACGATTAAACTTCATTGAAATGAAATCAGGGGCGAGAGGCCCTACAATTCCTTCTAGCTTAGCAATGTTGGGCAACTTGCTCGCAATCAGTTTCAATGTCGAATCATCAAGCAATCCTCTACTCATGACTTGTTCTCCTTTGAAAATAAGACACATATGTTGTAGCCATAGCAATGCACCAATTATTGAAATAAAGCTTTTCTTGAGCTTCGTGCCGTTTCATTCATGCCAACCTTTCGATCCTCGCTTTCAACTCCTCCCAAGTAACACCCGCTTCAGGCTCTTGTTCATAAGCTTCCAGTCTTCGATCCAACTCCCGTTTCTGCGCTTCGGTCAAATCTTCTTCGTCTTCCATCCACGCCGGAACGTGCGAGCCATAGAGCACTTCGGGATCGATGTCCGCACCGTTGCTCCATACAATCGTTCCAAGCTCATCATCAACCCGAACCATGCGAAAGTATTCAACATCGTTGCGTATCGGCTCGAAGATCAGGCCGCGCAGCAACGGTTCGAGATCAACTACTTTCTGCTCGCCGCTTGAGAACTCCAAGAGCACTTCGAAATTTCCCCATGGCTTGACGAAACGAACTTGAACCATATTCACCTCCGATGCCTAATGAGTTTTGATTTTTAAATTCAGTAATCGCCCCTGAGAACGTGTCATTCAGAAGGGATCCTTTTCGGCTCTCGACACCAACTCCAGTGCTTAAAAAGATTCCTACTGAATGACACGATTAGGGGCTCGCCTCGTTACCGAATTTGATCGTCAAATTTTATAAAGCATCACTACGAGCCTATCTCATCTCCGCCAAAATCTGATCGATCTTCTCCAGCGTGAGATGATCGACGTACTTTTCATTGCATTGCATCATCGGCGCGGTTTCGCAGGAGGCGAGGCATTCGACGGTGCTGATCGTGTGTTTGCCGTCCGGCGTGGTTTGGCCGTCTTTGATGCCGAGCTTCTTCTCTAAGTATGCCAGCATCTCACGGTGGCCGCGCAGCGTGCAGGAGATCGTGCGGCAGAGTTGGAAATGATAGGTGCCCACCGGCTTTTGGCGGAACCACGTGTAGAACGAGAGCACCTCTTTTACTTTCACGACCGGCACTTCCACAATCGCGGCAATCTCGGCTTCGAGTTCTTCGGGCACGTAGCCGATCTCTTCCTGCACGATGTGCAAAATGGGCAACAACGCCGCGCGCTTGACGGGATAATGCGTGAGCGCCTCGCGGATGCGCGCCAGCGATTGCTCGGAGATTTTCAAACTCATCCAAGGTCTCTTTGAAGTTGAATCAATGCCAACAGCATTTTTTTCTGTAAGCGGATTTTATGAGTAAGGATAAAGCATCCACACCATTAGTTTTTTTCGGCGACGCTCGGTGGCTTCGGCGAATTTCAGCGGAAAAGCTTTGCCGCCGAGTGGCTCCGAAGGCACCGAGTTTCGCCGAGTGTTTTTTTCCTCTTCAATGAAGCTTCGATTTACAGCTTGCCGACGAATCGCCGTATCCGCTTACCAAATAAATCCGCTTACAAAAGCTTTTGATTTTGCCTCATTCGAGTTCTGCATCACCTGTCCAACTCTCCCGCGATCATATTCACGGTGCCGAACGTGGCGACAATATCAGCCACAGCGCCGCCTTCAATAATTTTATGAAAGCCCGACATCAACGCGAAGCACGGCGGGCGCACGCGCACGCGGAAAGGTTTGTCCGCGCCGCTGCTGATGACGTAGAATCCCAACTCTCCGTTCGCGCCTTCGACCGCTTGATACGCGTCGCCAATCGGCGGTTGAATGCCGTAGCCTTCCATCACCAACATGAAATGATTCATCAAGCCTTCGATGCTGCCATAGGTTTTCTCTTTCGCGGGCAGCACGACTTTTTTGTCATCTGGAAAAATATTGCGGCGAAACTCCGCGTTGCCGCCGGAGAGCGTGGGATCGGTGTAGGCTTGAATTTGCAACAGCCCTTGCGTCTTGCCGAACTTGCCGAGGTCAGCCATTTGACTGCCTTGCATCACCTCGCCGGTGTAATCGACGTTGATCTCGCCGCAGGGAATTTTTTCCAAACATTGTTCGAGAAGGTATGCGCTCTGCTCGATCTCTTCCATGCGCACAAGATAGCGATCATAATTGTCGCCAAACTGGCCGTACGGAATATCAAACTGCAAACGATCATACACGAGATACGGCTCGGCTTTGCGCACGTCGTAATCCACACCGCAGCCGCGCAGCATAGGACCGGTGAAACCGTAACTGATCGCGTCTTCTTTTGTGATCGCGCCCGTGCCTTTCATGCGATCAACAAAAATGCGATTGCGCGTGACCAACGTGTGCATCTCCTTCATGGCCTTGCGCAGCTCTTTCAGAATTTTGCGCAGATTGTCGGCGAAGGTGGGCGTGAGATCAGCCTTCACGCCGCCAATACGCAAGTATGAAACCGTGAGGCGCGCGCCGGTGATTTCTTCCACCAACTCATACAGCATGTCGCGCACTTTGACGAAATACAAAAAGCCGGTCATCGCGCCGAGCTCCATCGTGTTCGCGCCGATGCACGTGAGGTGATCGGTGATGCGCGAGATTTCCGACATGAGCACGCGAATGAATTGGCAACGCTCGGTGGTCTGCAAGCCCATCAGCTTCTCAACCGCCATCGCGTACCCGACGTTGTTGATGAGCGGCGAGACGTAATTCAAACGATCCGTATATGGGAAGACTTGATTCCACGTGACGGCCTCGGCGTCTTTTTCAAACGCACGGTGCAAATAACCGATGCTCACGTCGGCAGATTGCACGGTTTCGCCATCCAGCTCCAACAGCAAATGAATCACGCCGTGCATGGCCGGATGCGAGGGGCCCATGTTGAGCAGCATGTTCTGCGTGTTCGCGCCGGGCTGCGGCGTTTTGATGCGGAACGGTTGCGCGTGGCCATTGCTGCTCGGCGCGCCCATCTTCTCGTTGGTGATGAGCGGATGCCGGCGCGTGATGGGATAATCCTTGCGCAGCGGATGGCCTTTAAATTCTTCGTACATCAAAATGCGGCGCTGATCCGCGAGGCCTTTGAAGCGAATGCCGAACATGTCCCACACTTCGCGTTCGAACCAACCCGCGCCACTCCAAAGATGAGAAACGGTGGGAGCGACCGGTTCGATTTCAGGAACCGGCACGCGCAAACGCAGGCGCAATTTTTCGGGATAGGCATAGAGATTATAGACGATTTCGAACCGCTCGCGCTGCGCTTCGGGATAGTCGAGATAATCCGTGCCGGAGAGGTCCATCAAGAAATTGAAGGCCGGATTGTGCTCGTCGCGCAAATAGCGGCAGACCGCGAGCAAAGCTTCACGCTTCACGAAGAGCACATGCTCTTGCGCTTTCGAGGGCGCGATTTGCACGTCGTAAGGAAATTTTTGAACGATTGCTTCTAGCCAAGACATAAATTTTTATCCACGAATGAGGTCAACTCTTACGGTTTTGCGCGCGGTCACGCGGCAGCTTCTCTTCTTTTGTGCATTAGCAATTTTAATCAGTGCAAGCAGGGCTTCATTAACAGAATCGGAGTAGGGAAAAGCATCCGCAACTTCCGGCGATAGCACGACGTGATTGCTTCCCGCTGCAAGGCGTTTGACGTACTTGCCGCGAATGCCTTTGCTGAAATCGTATTCGTCCAACATGTCGGGGTCACGTTGGGTTTTAGAAGCCTTCTTCATAGTTCTTCTTTGGATCGTTATATCTGCTCAATCAGATGAGGTTTATCTGAGCAAGAGCATTTTCTTCATTTCTGAAATGCACCGGCTTCTAATTTGTATTGGGATAATTTTGCTCCAATCCAAAATCAAAATTCTTCGCTTGGTGATGACGAACCGAGGAAGTTGCAGTCGAGATTTCACCTTAATTGGGGTGCTCACCACTGAACAGAAAAGAGCTAATATATAAACCAAATTTCTCATTTTGCATCTCATTATCGCTTTTTGCTGCAAAGCAGGTTTATTTATTGCAATAGATCGACATGATTGCCAAACCTGCTCGAGATTCAATTTCTAAATCCCCTCAGAAAATTACTCCCACTCAAACATTATCTTATCTATAAACACCGTCCCCTTATCAGATGGGCCAACACGACCGTGATAGAATGAAAAGTTAATAGTGCTGAGTTTCCTCAAATCCACTAGCCCACCATCACTATCAATAGCCAATGCACTAAGTTGTATCTGTTTCTTCTCCCAAGAATTGTTTGCTGTAACAGCTGTATTTGCATCACTCTTAGTGTATCTATCATCTACATCAATGAGAGTCACTTGAAATTTTTCGCCACCTGTGCTCCCTCTGAGAAAGAAAGACAAGTTCTTCAAACTCATGGTTTGCGCATTAAAAGGGCCACAGCATGGTAAAGTATCGCCTAGGACTTGGTACCAGATGGCTTGGCTGCTATCATTGGCTGAAACATCATAATCCAATTGCATTACCACGCCAGTTCTACCATCGGGAGTCAATTCCATAACGAGCTTATTTATGATATTCGCATTTCTCAGCGCAGGAACATACGACTTATATGTATGTCCCCACAGATTCGTTAAATTGTCATCGAAATCATTGACAAGTACACCTCTTGCCTCAACAGGCTGAGGAGGTACATACTTATCACTGGCGGGATCTAATGTGTTGTCGTGCTCAAACTTCTGGCAAGAAACTATCACCAAAAGGAGCAACAGGGAAAATTGGAGTGCCCGTTTCATAAGACCTCCGTTAAAATTTCCGATTGAACTAGAAAATTGAAAAAATGAGAAGAGCTCCGGCCGCAACCGCAGTACTGCCAGCCGCGATATTGCGCCGAGTCACGCTTTTTTCAGCTTCGATGCCTGCCCTCGTTGCTTCTACAGTTGTTGTTGCGTCCCCGTAGTTTTTGTCGTCATTTCTAACATGATTATTTTCCACAACCCACCAAACGGCGGAAGCAATTGTTGCGGCGACTGCCCAAACTTTGGGATTGCGGATGAGGCTTCCCCGTGATACGATATCTCCTGCCAAGTTTTTAGCAAGAATTTTCACTTTTGCGTCCAGCAAGCCATCAGTATCCAAATTCACCTTTTCTTGTTTTTGACTGATTTTTCTAGAGCTAACATCCACAATTTTTGCAGTGATCTTAATCGACGCCAACCCAACTTTTTCAATTTTCATAAAAAGAACCGCATCAACTTTTGCAAACTTCTCGGAAATAGTTTTAACCACGTTTTGAACATCTTTGAATTTGAAATTTGCCTTCGTTTGAAGAAGCACTTTCTGAAGCTTCGGAATGTCTTCCATTTCCACAAATGAGACTTTTTTACGCGGTACGATGCTCTGGATTTCAGTTTCCAGTTGTGTAGGCAAGCTTTCGCTTAGCCTTTTGATTTCTTTGTCCGCCAAAGTCTCCGAACCACCTTCGAGAGCAATCGGAATCTCTGCAAAGGGGTAAGCTACTACATCGAGGGTTGAATCTGCCGTTTGGCTCGCCACATTGCGAGAAGTGACAAGAGCCAAAAAGCAAAAAGTTGACACAAAAAAATCTTTCTTCATTGCTTCTCCTTATCACTTTTTGACTAGCTGAAATTCATCATTACTAACAGGAATGGTCGTATCTCCTGAGATGACGATGTCTTTACGAAACTCCAATTTGTAGCCTGTGGGTAAGCGTGCAGCGGAGTATTCGAGCCTGAGTTCATGTTGCCCCTTGGTAACCTCAATTGGCCCGTTCAAAGGAGTTCCTTTAAGTTCGCCATCAATGAAGATTTGCGATTGAGCGCGACTAAGGCCAACAGATATAGAAAGTTTAAAAGTCGGAAGGTCTTCGAGTTTTTTTGAATTCTCAAAAGGCCTTGATAAACTTTGTACCCTTTCTGCCCGATCACCCTCCTCATGATCAGGCCTGACTGCTGGAGCCCCTTGTGTTGGAAGCAAAGTTGGCGCAACTGCTGTGTCCTCAGCAGTGGAGTCCAGGCTATCAGTAGAAGTAATTACAGAATCATCTTGGGATGAACTTTGTTGAAACATGCCCCGCACATAGGCGAAGGCACTGTCTTTTAAATTGTCAGTCAATGAATCCCAAATAAAATAAATTGCAACCGTCAAAACAACTATTAGCGCAACGAAGAAACGAAAAAGTGGGTTGCGAGGCCATAATGTATCTATGACAGCCTTAGCCAAGTCAACAGGTGGTTGCTCTTGGTTTGTTTTTGCTTGTTCTTGATTTCGTTTTTTCTTCGCCATTCAAGCCACCTTTCCGCCTCGCTTCAGACAACTTCTCCATCAATCCACCACTCCAAGTTTAATACTCCTGCTTCTGCTTCTGAATCTTCTCTTGCAACATCATCACGCCTTGCAGCACGGTTTCCGGGCGCGGGGGACAGCCGGGAATGTAAACATCAACCGGCAGAATCGTGTCGATGCCTTGCACGGTGGAATAGTTATCGTAGAATCCGCCGGTGCAGGTACACACGCCGAACGCGACGACCCATTTGGGCTCGCACATTTGATCGTACACGCGGCGCAAGATCGGTGCGATCTTTTGGCTGATCGTGCCCACGACGAAGAGCACATCCGCCTGGCGCGGCGAAAAACGCGGCAGCGCGGCGCCGAAGCGATCAACGTCGTAATGCGAACCGGCGACGGACATGTATTCCATGCCGCAACACGCGGTCACGAACGGATATTGAAAGATGGAATATTTGCGCGCCCAACCCACGGCTTGATCGAGACGCGACGTGATGAAGTTATCACCGCCTAAAGCATTTCTCATTCCCATTCTAATGCTCCTCTCTTCCACGCATAAATTAATCCCAGCACGAGCACGCCGAGAAAACTCAACATGCTCATGAATCCGGGCCAGCCGAGTTCGCGAAACACGGCGGCCCAAGGAAATAGAAAAATGATTTCGATATCGAACAGCACGAACAAAATCGCGATGAGATAAAAGCGAATGGTTTGCCGCTGCAAGGGCGAAGCAATCGGTTCCCAGCCGCATTCGAACGGCACTTCTTTCACGGGATTGCTGCGCTTCGGCCCGAGCCAGCTCGACAATCCAAGAATTAAAAGCACAATGCCGCCCATCACAACGAAGGTGAGGAGGACGGCGAGGAGACTGCTCATAAAGACCTCTGGGTAAATAAACGAGTACGTGTCATTCAGAAGGAATCTTTTTCAGCGCTCGACACAATCTTCATAATAGAGGCTTTCCCAGTGCTCAAAAGGATTCCTTCTGAATGACAACGTTTTTTCACACTCTCTCCGCAATCGCTTTCGCGATATCGATGGTCGAAGCTTCGCCGCCCATGTCTTGCGTGCGCACGCGGCCTTCCATGATCACGGTGGCAATGGCGTTTTCCAGCCGGCGCGCCATTTCGTTCTCGTGCAGATATTCGAGCATCATCACGACTGCGCGAATGATGCCGATGGGATTGACTTGGTACTTGCCGGCCAAGCGTGGCGCGGAACCGTGAATCGGCTCAAACAGTCCGTAGTTGTCGCCAATGTTCGCGCTCGCGCCGAAGCCCAAGCCGCCGACGAGTTGCACGCACAATTTCGAGACGATGTCGCCGAATAGATTCGTCGTCACCAACACCGCATAACTCTGCGGATTTTTCAACAACCACATGCAGAGATGATCGATGTTGGCTTCGTAAAAATGCACTTCGGAATAACGCTTGGCCGCGCGTCGGGCTTCACGAATCATCATGCCGCTGGTTTCGCGCGTGACGTTGGGCTTTTCCACGACCGTGACCGAAGCATAGCCGTTGTGGCGCGCATATTCGAAAGCTTGTTGCGCAATGCTCTGGCAGCGTTGCCGCGTGATGAAGCGCAACGAGACCGCAACGTCCTCCGGCGCCATCTCAACATACTTTTGCGCGTTGC